>ENA-OOWO01001831-OOWO01001831.1-human-gut-metagenome-genome-assembly--contig:-NODE-1831-length-13223-cov-2.949271_pt1 | contig 13223 bp, 10 predicted proteins | sample MGYA00241579_ERZ501327 | MGnify/ENA primary metagenome ERZ501327 (study PRJEB25962, sample SAMEA2042836) | human gut metagenome | biome: human gut; feature: human-associated habitat; material: faeces...
CAATGGGCCTTTCTGATGAGCAAGTATCAACAGCCACCGAACTTCCACTGGAGGAAATCCAGAAAATGAAGGAATAAGAAGAGATTACTAGGCGGCTCTCGAACATATCGGGAGCCGCCTTTTTTGTATGCCTTTACGTTATGCAAATCTATGAAAATCGTATTAAGCCTTCTGCACGTTTTCAAGATTTTTATGATCATATTCTTTAACAGACAATGGGATGGATTTTTGCACTTGCTTGTTGAATTCGCATTCTTTGTCTTCTATGAAAGATGATGCATATATATATAATAATGTGATAACTTGTATCTTTTGGTGTAAAATATTAGGTTTATTTATACTTTGATATATGTCATGTGATTATACGACATTTGTCATCCGACCGTACGACAAGTGTCGTATAAACGCATGACAAATGTCACGCAATCGCAAGAAAGGCTTCCTTGCATCGTTATAACTGATTCCTTACATCGTATAAGTTGCGGCATTGTTATCATCCATCTCACCATAGCCAAGCATCGGGACGTAATTTTCGTTTCCTCAGTTGGCTATGATTCCTCCTCTCACCAGCCATTTCGCAAAGAAGCGGTCACTAACCAGAAAGCCAGTCGGAGTCTTGCTTACCAGCTGCTTATCTACCAATGCCTTTAATGCCGTCTTCACGCTGCTCGTAGCTGGAAGATGGTGGGTGCTGATAAACTGCTGGCTCAGATGTCGAAATAGAAACACTTCACTTCCGCGTATTGCTCCTCCATCTGATGGAATACATGATGAATTAATCCCGTCTTACCCATACGGCGTGGGGCAACCAACGTGATGTTACGTTCATTATGCAGCGAAGAAAAGCACACCGGAATGCAAACGTTTGCACAATTTATTCGCTTGATTTGCATCAATTTTTGAACAAGCTAATGAAATAAATCGTAACTTTGCCATCGTATAACAATACAACTTGCAATTAAACATAAAATAATAATCACAAAATACAAAGATAATTATGAAGAAGATATACTTTACACTTATCGCTTTACTGGCAAGCATCAATATGTTTGCACAAGGCTGGCCTGCTAACTACAGTGGCGTCATGCTGCAAGGATTCTCATGGGATTCTTACGACTACTCCCAATGGACTGTTTTAGAGAAGCAAGCCGATGATATGAAAGGATTCATCGACCTTGTATGGCTTCCACAAAGCGGTAAATGCATCGAAGCTACTCAGGTAATGGGCTATAAGCCATATTATTATTTCAACCAAAATTCCTCATTCGGAACTGAGGCTGAACTCAGAAGCCTGATTGCCAAGTTCAAAGCCAACGGCATAGGCGCAATAGCAGATGTTGTGGTCAACCACCGCAATACAGACGGCTGGTTCACCTTCCCTGCAGAGACATACAATGGAGTGACATATAAGATGCAGCCTACCGACATCTGCAAAAATGATGATGGTGGAGCTACTGCTAAACAGGCAACCAAAGAGGGGGTAAGCCTCAGCAATAACAATGATGAGGGCCAAGACTGGGATGGCTGCCGTGACCTAGACCACAATAGTGCAAACGTGCAGAAGATTATCAAGGCATATCTGAAATTCCTGAAGGAGGATATGGGATATACCGGTTTCCGCTACGACATGGTAAAGGGTTTCAGCGGTACCCACGTGGCTGACTATAATGATGCCACAGGTGTAGAATACTCTGTAGGTGAATACTGGGATGGTAACGACAAAATAGAAAGTTGGATAAACAGAACCAACAAGAAGAGTGCTGCCTTCGACTTCCAGTTCCGTTATAATGTTCGTGACGCAGTAGGCGTAAAAGACAATAAGATTGTTTCATCGCAAAACTGGTCGAAGCTGAAGAGCGATTACAATCTGATGCATGACCCAACTTATCGTCAGTACGCCATCACATTCGTAGAGAATCACGACATGCAATACCGCTCTAAAGATGAGCAGCAGGATCCTCTTAAGCGGGATACGCTTGCAGCCAATGCCTATATGCTCGCCATGCCGGGAACTCCTTGCGTGTTCCAGCCACACTGGAGAGCCTACAAACAGGAAATCAAGAGCATGATTGAAGCCCGCAAACTTGCAGGCATCACCAACATGAGCAATTATACCAACAAGATGGCGCAGAACGCATGCTTTGCCAACGAAACTACCGGCAACAAGGCGAAACTCATCGTAGTTGTTGGAAATAACACCAAGGCATATACTCCAAGTGCTGATTATGCACAGATTCTCGAAGGATACCACTATCGTTATTATCTTTCTAAATCTGCAGAAACCGCATGGTGTAATATACCATCAGGCGAATACGAGGCAGGATTCAAGGCTAAGCTTACGGCTGTCAGTCAGAACAGCAATGCCAAACTGGTATACACTACTGACGGCACAGCCCCTACAGCCAAAAGCAAGCAGGTTGCTAATGGTAACACCATCAATATTGACAACACCTGCACCTTAAAGGTAGGCTTGCTCAACAATGGAACCGTAACAGGTATCCGTACCTACAATTATACCGTCAAGGCATTCGAGCCATATACCATCACCGTATATGCCAATGCAGACCAGGTAAAAAACTGGGGTTCTACCATGTGTTTCTACGCATGGAATTCCAGCGAAAAGCTCACTGGAGAATGGCCAGGTACAGCTGTTACAGCAACCAAGACTCTGAATGGAAAGAAGTGGTACTATATGGACTTCAAAATCAAGAGCAAGGATGCTATCGTAAATATCATCTTCAATCAGGGAAATGGAACAGGCAAGAAGCAGACTGTAGACTTGAATGCCGGCAACAGCACCAAGTATTATGAGATTACCACTACAATGAGTAATGGTAAATACACCTGCAAAGATGTTACCGCCATCTGGGCACCAACAGGCATCACAGGAACTCCAACCATAAGCAATACCACAACAGACAATGCATGGTATACACTTAGCGGTATGAAATTGGGTAAGAAGCCTGCAAAGAATGGTGTTTACATCCACCAGGGAAAGAAAGTGATTATCAGATAAGAATACAACAAATAAGTTCAAAGAATAGTTTCAGTTTTTAGTTTAAGTTTTTTAGTTTTAAGCTTTTAGGTTTATTAAGGTTTATGTTTTTAGGTTTAGGTTTGTTTTAAAGGTAGTTTTAGTACATACAAGGTTACTAGTTAGTTGTTTTAGGTAAGAAAAAAGAGGTATACCCAAGATTCATCTTCGGGATATACCTCTTTTCTTATTTTAATTATCTTTCTTATTCTAATTATCTTTCGCGCTGGTCAGCACCCCACATCAGTTTCTCTCTCAGGGTAGAGAAATAACGCTGGTTGCGCTGCTTCACAATCTTGATAGCATGAGGAGCCTTTCGGATGATAAGGCGGGTTTCCTCCGTCATACGTTCACTGCGTCCATCGATGGCTACCAGATAGTTGTGGCTGCGACTCTCGATATCGAGCGTGATGACTGCCGTATCGTTGATGACGATAGGACGGATGTTCAGACTGTGAGGAGCCACCGGAGTAAGACAGATGCTGCCACTCTGCGGAATGATGATAGGTCCGCCATTCGAGAGATTGTATGCCGTAGAACCGGTTGGCGTGGTAACAATCAGTCCATCAGCCTGATAGGTAACAAGAAATTCGCCATCAACCTGCGTACGGATGGAAATCATCGAAGCATCATCACGCTTCAGTACGGCGATATCGTTGAGGGCGAACGGATTGCCGGCAAGTATGCCACCTTCTGCCTCCACCTGAATCACCGCATGCTCCTCTATCAGGCATTCACCGGCATAAAGACTGTCCAGCGCCGACTCTATCTCACTAGGCAGCACATCGGCAAGGAAGCCCAACCGGCCCATATTCACACCGATGATAGGCGTACCCTTGGCTCCCACACGGCTCGCTGCCTTCAGGAAGGTACCGTCACCACCCATAGAGATGACGTAATCCACATCGAAGTTGTAATCCTCGAACACCCCAGCCGCCTTCACATCGAGATGCTGGTCGCGGGTAAGAAACTCGTAATAAGCATTCTCCACATAAACTTCAGCCTCCTTCTTTTCGAGATAAAGAAGGATTTTCTCTATCGAAGCCGACTTCTTAGCCTGGTATTCATTACCAAATATTGCGAATTTTAAATGTTGCTGTGCCATTTATTTTGTTATTTCAATAATTATTCTTACTTTTGCAAAGGTAATCATATTATTTGAATAACAAGACAAAAAACAAATAAATTATGGCTAAGGTATATGAATTTCTTGCCAATGGCTTCGAGGAAATCGAAGGATTGGCTCCGGTTGACATCCTCCGTAGAGGTGGTGTAGACATCAAGACTGTAAGTGTAACGGGTACTGAATGGGTAGAAACATCGCATGGTGTTACCATCAAGGCTGACCTGAAGTTTGAGGATATTGCCAGCTTTGAAGATGCTGACATGCTGATGATTCCGGGCGGAATGCCAGGAAGTACAAACCTCAACGAGCACGAAGGTGTACGCCAGGCGCTCATCGCACAGCACAAGGCTGGCAAGCGAATCGGTGCCATCTGCGCAGCCCCAATGGTTCTGGCAAGCACAGGCATCCTCGAAGGAAAGAAGGCTACCTGTTATCCTGGCTTTGAGCAGTATTTCGGCGAGAACACCGAATATACCGCCACCCTCTTCCAGGAAGACGGCAACGTGATTACAGGCGAAGGTCCTGCAGCAACCCTCCCATACGCCTATAAGATATTGAGCTATTTCGTAAGCAAGGAAACTGTAGCTGCCCTGCAGGATGGCATGATGTATGATCATCTCATGCAGAGCAAGTAAGCCCTATAAACTATAAATTATAAACTATTAATTAGTAACAAAGTGGATTACGTAATCATAGTAGCCGGAGGCAAGGGCCTCCGCATGGGAAGTGAGATTCCAAAACAGTTCTTGCCGGTAGCGGGCAAGCCTATCCTGATGCGCACCATAGAGCGTTTTCATGAATATGACCCTGCATTGAACATCATCCTGGTTCTGCCGGAGAGTCAGCAGGCATACTGGCACCAGCTCTGCGAGGAGCATCATTTCAGCATCAAGCACCAGATAGCCAATGGTGGCGACACCCGTTTCCAGTCATCCAAAAACGGACTGGCACTCATTCCTGATGATGAAGATGGCGTAGTGGGTATTCACGACGGCGTGCGCCCATTCGTATCTAAAGAAGTCATCGAGGAATGTTTCGAGACGGCTCGCGAAGAATATGCAGCCATCCCTGTATATGCCGTAACCGACACCCTGCGCTATATCGACCAGCACGGAGGCGGAAAGAACGTGCTGCGCAGCGATTACCGCGTGGTGCAGACTCCCCAGACCTTCGACATCGGTCTGGCAAAGCAGGCTTTCAACCAGGAATACAAGGAACAGTTTACCGATGATGCTTCGGTGGTAGAAAGTCTTGGCTGTCAGGTTGCAATGGTAGAGGGTAACCGTGAGAACATCAAGATTACCACTCCATTCGACATCAAGGTAGCGGAAGCTTTGCTGGGCTGATAATCTGCATGTCATCCCTGTTAGACAGGATGACGAAGACTGAGCCATAAGCTGGCAAGTTCAAGTTCACTATCTGGCGGATTCTGGAAGTACCGGTACGGAAGGTTGCCGTAATCTGGCGCTCCTTATTCTCCTGATTAATCAGGAAATAGATATCCTTCCTGCCCGTTGCCTCCAGAACCAGACGGTGGGCATAATCCATATTCTCAGGCAGTATGACATCCGGATCGATGCCATACTGCAAGAAGTTCTTCGCCTGATAAGGCTTGTCGATGATGACGATGCCTTCCTCACGCAATTCCTCCAGTTTCGCTTTTATCTCAGCAGAGAGAGAGCTATCCGGCTGCGAAACCACGAGAATGCGATAATCCTGATTTCCAGGCAGTTTCCCCTTCGGACTATATTCGAAATTCCATTTCAGCAAGGCATCCTTATTAATCAAATCGTATTTGTAACCACGAGGGGCGCGATAGCTGTTCTTCTGTTCGGGGTTTTCCGAAGGATGAAACACAGCGATATCAACCACCGGTCTGCCCTGCTGCAGATAATGCTGACACATGGTGATGTAATCCATGAAACCTCGAGCCTCTGGATGCCGGACAATATCATGCTGGAAAATGAACCTGTTGATGCCAAGCGCCAGGTGGCGGTCTATCAAAGGTTTTAGCAAGGCGGGCGTTCCGTTCCGTGCGCCATAGTTTCCTGTATAAGCCACAGCCTGAACCGGATTTTCATTATAAATATGAGCTCTGCTTACGGCACGGAACATATCGTCGGGATGATCGGTACGAGGGATAGGCTCACAAGAAACCTCAACATACTGTTCTTCTGACAGACGGGTGAAGGTCTGGAAGAACTTCTCCTTTACCAGTTCCCCGATGGTGAGACGGATATCATTCTGTACCTGTTCGTATCGGGAAGCCGACTCCAGCGGAACACCTGCCATGACAGGAAGATAGGGGATGAGATCATAGCCGCGGCGCACCTTGAATTCTTCGGCAAACCGACAGCCCCAGTTCTGGCTGCCCCACTCTCTCGGGTCGATATACAGATACGACACCACATCGCCATGCGGACGGTTCAGTAACGGCGCATACCAGGAATCGAAAAGTTTCTTTACGGCTGACGGTGAGAACCTGTCCACCTCAAGTCCCATACCTTTCCCATCCGTTGCATGAGTCTGTCCCGTTGAGGTATGTCCCATCCGCAACAGGCACCAGGAGCCCTTAGGCAACTTATTCTGCAAGATACCATTCACCATGACACCCATCACCATTCCCCCTTCCATCTTCAAGGGGAGCACATCAGTCATCGGCACCGCCTCGCTCCGGGCAGCCGAATCGGTTGCGTTGCGCCAGGCAGGACCCGTTTTTCCTTTAAAGCGGATGGCAAAAGCAGCAATATCCTGATAATATCCACCTTCGCTTCCCGCAGACTGCATCTTTCCGTCCTTATAACTCTCGGGCTGCCACATCTGCAAGCCTTCAATCTTCTTTCCGCCCTTCATGATGGTATCGGTCCAGACAACCTTCTGCATCGATTCAGCAGGGAGAACAAGCGGATTGCCAGGCAAGACATGGATGCCCATATCAAAATCGAGAGAGTCGGCTAGCTGGAAGGAATAATCCATCATCTTCCAGAACTCAGGCGACAGCTGTGCCACCCCGTCCTGAGATTCCAGACACTCGCCGGCTTCACGTACCGGCATCAGCCAGATACCGCCCATACCTACATTCTTCATACCCGTCAGATCGGCATGAATACCCGGTCTGGAAACGGAGCCATACTTCCAGTTCCAGAAGGTCCAAGGCTTAGCCTCATCATTATATGCCATTGCCGACACAACCAGAAGCGCCAGCAAAGCTATCACCATATATCTTTTCTTACTATTCATGAAAGTTTTAATCTTATTCGGTGCGAAGGTACGAAGAAAAATCAATATAAACAAATAAAAAAGCCACAATTGCGGAAAAAAAGCGTTAAACATTTTGGCTGTTTTGCCATAATGTTGTACTTTTGCATCATTATGAATAGTATTTTAGACCAAGACATCATGTTCCTGCCAGGGGTAGGACCCAAGAAGAAAGAGATACTGAGCAAGGAGCTCGGCATCAACTCTTATAGTGACCTGCTGGAATACTATCCTTATAAATATGTAGACCGCTCCAAGGTTTTCCACATCAGCGAACTCAATGCCGACATGCCCTTTGTACAACTCAAAGGCAAGATACTCAGCTACGATGAGATTGATACCGGTAAGCGCAACAAGCTGCTGGTAGCCCATTTCTCAGACGGCTACGGTGTGGCAGACCTCATCTGGTATCGCGGAGCCCAATACATCATGAAGACCTATAAGGTGGGAACCGAATATCTCGTTTTCGGAAAGCCAACCATCTTCAACGGCAGATTCCAGTTTACCCATCCCGATATGGACGATGCCACCAATCTCCAGATTTCAGAGATGGGCATGCAGCCCTACTACTCGCTTACCGAGAACCTGAGAAAACGCGGCTACACCTCACGTTCCATAGAGAAGATGACCAAGCAGTTGGTCACCATCCTTCCTCCTCTTCCCGAAACGCTGCCAAACCATATCGTAGACCGTCTGCATCTTGTTTCGCGCGATGCAGCCATCCGCATGATTCATTATCCGCATTCCCATCAGGAGATGCAGAAGGCACAGGTACGCCTTAAATTTGAGGAACTCTTCTATGTGCAGCTTAATATAATAAGGTATGCCACCGACCAGCGCCGCAAGTTCAGGGGCTATGTCTTCAACCGCATCGCTGACATCTTCAACGGGTTCTATGCCCATCATCTGCCTTTTGAACTGACAGGGGCACAGAAACGGGTGATGCATGAAATCAGAGCCGATATGTGCAGCGGCAGACAGATGAACCGTCTTCTGCAAGGTGATGTAGGTTCAGGCAAGACGCTCGTGGCTCTCATGACCATGCTCATTGCGCTGGATAACGGTTATCAGGCATGTATGATGGCACCTACCGAAATTCTTGCCGAGCAGCATCTGCAAACCATCTGCGACTTCCTGCAGGGAATGGACATCCGGGTAGAACTGCTCACAGGCATCGTAAAGGGAAAGAAGAGAGAAAAGATTCTTGCCGACCTGGCTACGGGCGACATCCAGATTCTGGTGGGCACCCATGCCATCCTCGAAGACCCGGTGGTTTTCAGAAGATTAGGCGTAGCCGTCATCGATGAGCAGCATCGCTTCGGTGTAGCACAGAGAGCCAAGCTGTGGAACAAGAGCGAGAATCCGCCTCATATCCTCGTGATGACGCCACTCCTATCCCCCGCACCCTCGCCATGACCATTTATGGTGACCTGGACGTGAGCGTGATTGATGAACTGCCACCGGGCAGAAAACCGATACAGACGCTACATAAGTTTGATACCCAACTCACCAGCCTCTATCAGAGCATCCGCCGCCAGATTAATCTCGGCAGACAGGTATATATCGTCTTTCCGCTGATCAAGGAAAGCGAGAAGAGCGACCTGAAAAACCTGGAAGAAGGTTACGAAACGCTGAAACAGGCATTCCCGGAATTCAAATTGAGTAAGATTCATGGCAAGATGAAATCTGCCGAAAAGGAGGTAGAGATGGAGCAGTTTGTAAAGGGCGAAACACAGATTCTCGTTGCCACCACCGTGATAGAAGTTGGTGTAAATGTGCCCAATGCTTCTGTGATGGTTATCCTGGACGCACAGCGCTTCGGTCTCTCCCAGTTGCACCAGCTGCGAGGCCGTGTAGGAAGAGGCTGCGACCAGAGCTACTGCATTCTGGTAACCAACTATAAACTTTCAGAAGAAACCCGCAAACGTATTGATATCATGTGCGATACGAACGACGGCTTCCGTATCGCCGAGGCCGACTTGAAACTCCGTGGTCCCGGCGATCTGGAGGGAACGCAGCAGAGCGGCATGGCTTTCGACCTAAAGATAGCGAATATTGCCAGAGACGGTCAGCTGGTACAACTGGCACGCACAGAAGCACAGGAAATCATCGACAACGATCCCGAATGCAATGCTCCTCATAACGCCCTGCTCTGGAACCGCCTCAGGGAATTGAAGAAAACCCATATCAACTGGGCAGCCATCAGCTAAAGCAGCAAGCAAGAGCAGTTCCTGCTATCAGAAAACAAGCAAAAGCAGTTCCTGTTATCAGAAAGCAAGGCTAAAAGGTGGCTTCAGCTATCAAGCAGCCTCACCCTCGTTCCAGGCGATTCCATCGCCTGTCCCAAAAGTAAAAAGTATAATTATGGATAGAAGAAGAAAGCCGGCTATCAGGGAGCCGCGACCAGAAATAACCCTGGAAGAAATGAGAGCCATTCTCGAAAACATTACAGAAATAGAAAGCGCAACAGGCATCAGATACGTCAAACTGCATGTCACGGCAAAGATGATTATCGGTATCAGAGAGTCATCGGGTAAGGAATTTACCATCAATCTCAACGACCTCTACCGCGCTTATCAGGAATGCCTCCGATTCACCAGTCCGGAGGTAAAAAAGTATATTTTCATGGGGCATTCTCCTGCCGTGGCTCTGTTGAGAATGCTACAAAAGCATGAAACGTATTAAAAGTCAACTCCTTGCATCTCATTTTCCTAATGTAAGTTAAAAAAAAGGCTAGGGCGTTAAATATCGCCCTTTTGGCTTTAACAACTTTGGTTTTTTGAAGTTTTTTTGTTATATTTGCAACGTCTATATAACAAAACCGCTACATGAAGGCATTTGCCTTAGTGGTTTTTGCAGAATTTCTTGTATGATTCTGCGCTGTTGACACGAACCTAAAAAAGAAAATAGAAAAAGTAGTATGAGTTTTAAAAAGAGTATAAAGAAAATTTCGGTCGTTGCATTGTTGGCGCTAACAGCTTCTCCCGTTTGCGGACAAGATCTGTTGGCAAGACAGGCACCTGTAGACCACAGAATGAAATCGCTCGACACACTCGCTGTGTCGCATTATCGAATGATTGAAGACAGAGAGAACCCTGCAGCCGAGCTGTATGAGGATTTCTCTAACAAGTACGCTCACAGGGCTACAACCTTGCCTGAGCACTTCCGTATCGATCTCCGTCATTTCTGCATGCCAACTCCTAGTCGCGTTGTCACAAGTAACTTCGGTTACCGTGCTAGCTTTGGCCGCCAACATAAAGGTATGGACATCAAGGTTTATATTGGCGACTCAATCCGCTCAGCCTTTTCAGGCAGAGTTCGCATCGTAAGATATGAAGGTGGTGGTTACGGTAAGTACATCGTGATTCGTCACAACAACGGTTTGGAGACTATCTATGGTCACCTCTCTAAGCAGCTCGTTACTGAGGGCGAAGAGGTAAGAGCCGGCGATGTGATTGGCTTGGGTGGTAATACGGGTAGAAGTACCGGTTCGCATCTCCACTTTGAGACCCGTCTCTGTGGTGTGGCTCTGAACCCGGCACTCTTCTTCGACTTCCGCAACCAGGACGTTACAGGCGACTTCTACAGCTTTAACCGTAATACCTACGAAAGCGAATCAGCTGATGCCAATGCTGCCCGCGGCAAGGTTGGCAACGGTGGTTACACCAGAGAGCAGGTTAACGGCGGCGAAGTGGGAAGATACTACGAACTGCCTGCTGGCCACGAGAAGCTCTACCACAAGGTAAAGCCAGGCGAAACGCTTAGTTCTATCGCTGAAAAGCGCGGCGTATCTGTAGAGCAGATCTGCAGACTCAACGGCTACCGCAAAGACAAGAAGGTTAGTGTAGGACAGATTATCAGATACGTATAATACGTATAAAAGAATAAACTCAAAAAAAGAGGGTGTGTCATAAATTAATGACACACCCTCTTTTTTTAGACCTTTATTTTCGCGATTCCCCGGCATTACAAGATGCCGAAGAGTCGCAATACATCGTTCAGGTTGGCAACGACAAGCAGAAGAATCAGTATGCCGAAACCAATATACTCAGCACGCTCCATGAACTTATCGCCCGGTTTGCGACCTGTGATAATCTCATAAAGAAGGAAGAACACATGTCCACCATCAAGAGCAGGGATAGGAAGAATGTTCATGAAGGCAAGAATGATGCTCAGGAACGCTGTCATAAGCCAGAATGCATGCCAATCCCATACAGATGGGAAGAGACTGCCCAGCGCACCGAAACCACCCAGACTCTTGGCGCCTTCCTTAGAGAAGACATACTTCATATCGCCCACATAACCGGCCAAGACATTCCAGCCGTATTTGATGCCGGCAGGGAAACTCTCGAAGAAACCATAGTTGACATGAGTAATCTTATAATCGAGCATGACAGGATGATTGTAGAAACCAAACTTCACACCCTCTTCGGTAGACTTCAGGAGAACACTCGACTTGACGGTATCGCCAGAAGCCTTGAGATAAGTAACCTGAGCTGTAAGTGCTCTGGCACTATCCTGCGGCGTCTCAGCCGAAGCAAGCACATCCTCTACTCTGCCCAATTCAATCTGAAATTCGTTGAAAGAGACTACCTTTTTATTATTAATAGCAAGAATCTTATCCCCCTTTGCCAAACCGAGTTTGCTGGCAGGCGAATCCTTCATCACACTATCAATCTGCAGCGGTACATACACATCTACGAAGCGAGGACTGCTCTTAATCATACTGAGCATGTCGAGATCACCAGGCAGATTAAGCGTCATCGGTTTGCCCTGACGGATGATATTGACCTGCTTAGCCTCAGAGAGATTACGATACAGATCGCCATCAAAGGTCTTGAACTGACCCAGATCGGTGCTTACCAGAATATCCTTGTCCTGGAAGCCCAATGCCTTTGCCTCGGTATTGAACTTCATACCATAACTCATATCGCGGGTAGCCACATAATTGTCGCCCCAATGGAACAGAATCATGGAATAGATGAAGAGAGCCAGCACGAAGTTAACCAGCACGCCACCAATCATGATGAGCAGGCGCTGCCATGCCGGTTTGCTGCGAAACTCGTATGGCTGTTCCGGCTGTTTCATCTGTTCGGTATCGAAACTTTCATCTATCATACCCGAAATCTTACAATATCCTCCGAGCGGCAACCATCCCAAACCATAGGTAGTATCCGAATTCTTTGGCTTGAACTCGAAGAGATGGAACCAAGGGTCGAAGAACAGATAGAACTTCTCCACTCTTACACCAAAGAGTTTGGAGAAGAAGAAGTGTCCGCCCTCATGGAGCAACACTAAGATGGAAAGCGACAGCATCAGCTGCAACGCTTTGATCAAAAATACTTCCATTTATTTACTTTGAACTTTGAACTTATTTACTTGGAACTTTGAACTTGGAACTTTGAACTTTATGATGAGCCCTATATCCTACGTTCATTTTAACTATTAACTATAAACTATTAACTATAAACTATTACTTGTGCATCAGCTCTGTAGCTATGCGGCGAGCCTCAGCATCGGTCTGCAGATAGACATCGAGGTCGGGATTACTGTCGAAAGTAGCCTTCGCCATCGTCTCTTCGATGATATCAGCCATCTGAAGGAAGCCACACTCACCTTTGCGGAAGCCGGCATTCACTATCTCGTTGGCAGCATTCACGATACACGACATATTACCACCCTTTCTGATGGCATCGAAAGCCAGTTGCAGGCACTTGAACTTCTGATAGTCAGGCTTGAAGAACTGCAAATCCTGCGTCTTGAAGAGGTCGAGACGATCGCCATTCAGATGCAGACGCTGAGGGA
>ENA-OOWO01001848-OOWO01001848.1-human-gut-metagenome-genome-assembly--contig:-NODE-1848-length-13152-cov-4.423838_pt1 | contig 13152 bp, 9 predicted proteins | sample MGYA00241579_ERZ501327 | MGnify/ENA primary metagenome ERZ501327 (study PRJEB25962, sample SAMEA2042836) | human gut metagenome | biome: human gut; feature: human-associated habitat; material: faeces...
GAAGTGGATTTTAAATGGGGTATCTGGATTTATTCCTAACATATTGGTTCAATTAGGCATTTGTAATGAATTGCCACAATTTTTGAGTGATAATAGCTTTGTGTTTTTGACATTAATTTTTATAAATATATGGTTTGGGGCACCGATGATTATGGTAAATGTATTATCAGCACTCCAAACAATTCCGCAGGATCAATATGAAGCAGCCCAGATCGATGGTGCATCAAAAGTTCAGCAGTTTTGGTATATTACAGTACCACATATTAAAGTTGTAGTTGGTTTATTAGTAGTTCTTCGTACAATTTGGGTATTTAATAACTTCGATATTATCTATCTGCTTACTGGTGGTGGACCAGCAAATGCGACGACGACTATGCCAATTTATGCTTATAACATGGGATGGAATACAAAACTGTTAGGTCGTTCATCTGCAGTTACGATGCTATTACTTGCATTCTTGTTATTAGTATGTGTTATTTACTTTACGATTATAGGAAAATGGGAAAAGGAGGATAAGTGATGACGAATAAAAAAGAAAAAGTCGGGAATGCGTTTTGTCATATTTATCTGATTGTTTTGTCTTTGATAGCTGTTTTTCCATTGGTATGGGTACTTTTGTGCTCGGTAAAATCATCTGGAGAGTTAACATCGAATCCGACAAGATTTTTCCCGAAACATTTTACATTAGAGAATTTTACACATGTAATTCAGGATTTAGGGTTTGCTAAAAACATAGGAAATAGTTTAATTATTGCAATTATAACAACAGGTATTGCGATTGTCATTTCATCTATGGCGGCATATGGAATAGTAAGATTTTTTCCAAAACTTGGATCGATTATGTCGAAAGTTTTAGTAGCGACATATATGTTTCCACCGATTTTGCTTGCGATTCCATACTCTATGGTCATGGCAAAGCTTGGCTTGGTAAACACAAGAATAGGACTTATTATTGTGTATCTATCATTTAGTGTACCATATGCTGTTTGGATGTTAGTCGGATTTTTTAAAACGGTTCCATTGGGAATTGAAGAAGCAGCAAAAGTAGACGGTGCAAATGGAATCCAGTGTTTCTTCAGAATTACATTACCGTTGATACTGAAAAATGTACTGACTTTATCTATTCCATTTACTTTATGGAGACTGACAACCTTTGATATTGTATATTCTATGACTTCAGGTGGTCCTGGAGAAGATACGGCACTGATCGCATACAGAATCACGACAGAGGCGTTTACAAATCTGAATGTCGGTTATGCATCTGCACTGGCAATGTTACTGTTTGTTGTAATGGCAGTATTCAGCTGGCTGAATATACGTGTTATGAACAAGATTGATAACTAAAGGAGGAAATACCATGAAAAAAGATTCAAGAAAATATAACATATATCATGGTGTAATGGCAGGTGGAAGATGGGTACTGTTTGCAATTGTCTCATTTATTATCCTGTTTCCGGTATACTGGATTTTTATTTCCTCTATTACACCTTCCGGAGAATTATTCAAAACACCGATTGATTATCTGCCGGATCATCCGACACTGGAAAGCTATAAGTTTCTGATCGAGAACGTAGGACTTTTATCAAAAGTGGGAAATACAGTATTGATCGTAGGTCTTACACTGGTTATCAGTACTGTACTCTGTGCAATGGCTGCATACGGATTCTCACGTTTCACTACAAAAGGAATCAATATTGCTTTTGCATTTATTATTGCAACTATGTTAATTCCTGAAGTTGTTACAGCAAGACCATTATATGAGTTCATGCAGAAAGTAAAATTATATGATACATATCCCGGACTGATTTTGCTTTATATCAGTACTGTTATCCCATTTACGGTTCTGATTCTGAGAAACTTTGTGGGGGAAATCCCTATTTCACTGGAAGAGGCAGCAGCGATTGACGGTGCAACTTTTTCACAGAGACTTTTTACAATCGTATTGCCTCTTATGAAACCTGCAATCGCAACTGTATGTATTATCAACTTTATTACCTGCCTGAATAACTTCTTCACACCGTTGTTTTATTCAAATGGTATTCAGGTTCTTTCCGTTTCCATTGTACAGCTTCCACTGCGTGACAACATGTATGGAGTTCCGTGGGATCTGGTAAGTGCAATGGGATGGATTATTCTTTTACCGATTATTATTTTTGTTGCAGTCTTTGAAAAACAGATCATGGATGGTATAATGGCAGGAGGAGTAAAAGCCTGATTATCTGAATGCTAAGAATATTGGAGGAAAACATTATGTATCAGTCATTTAAAGGTGGACTTGGTGGAATTGCTCTGGCAAAACATGGAAGAAGCCGTGCAATCAATGCAGAGAATCCACATGGAGAAAAAGGTAAAGGTGGAATGGCAGCGAGCCATCTGGGACCGTCCAGAAAAGGAAGTCCCTGCCTGAATGATATTGAGCCAGGTGCAACTGTAACTCTTGCAGAGATGGAAGGTCCTGGTGAGATCAATCATATCTGGATCACAGTGGATAATAAGACAACCGATGCAGATTGTTTTGTATTGAGAGATCTGGTCATCCGTATGTACTGGGATGATGAGGAAACACCATCTGTGGAAAGTCCTCTCGGAGATTTCTTTTGCTGTGGTTTTGGAAGAGAGTGTATTGTAAATTCTGTCCCAATGGCAGTGGTGCCAAGCAGAGGATTTAACTGTTACTTCCCGATGCCGTTTAAGAAAAAAGCAAAAATTACTCTGGAAAATCAGCATGCAAATAAAATTCCGGCATTTTTCTATCAGGTAGATTACTGTCTGTATGATGAGCTTCCGGATGATATTACTTATTTCCATGCACAGTGGAGGCGAGAGCGACTGACAGAGAAGCAGAAAGATTATACAATCCTTGACGGAGTAAAAGGAAAAGGTCATTATGTAGGAACTTATATTGCACTTACCACACTGGAACGTTACTGGTGGGGCGAAGGTGAAATGAAATTCTATATTGACGGTGATGATGAATATCCCACAATCTGCGGAACCGGAACAGAAGATTATTTTGGAGGCTCCTGGAGTTTTGCAAAGCAGGTGGACGGAAAGACTGTGGAACAAAATTATAATACACCATATCTGGGCTACCCATACTATTCTGCTCATGATGAGCTGATCCATAATTTCTATCATAATGATGACTGTCCGCCGATGAGAGGTTTCTATCGCTGGCATATTCAGGATCCGATTTGTTTTGATGAGGATCTGCGTGTGACCATTCAGCAGATTGGAGTAGGTTACAGAGGATTATTTGAACGTCAGGATGATGTGGCAAGCGTGGCTTACTGGTATCAGACACACCCACATGCACCGTTTGCACCATTGATGTCAAAAGAGGACAGATGGCCAAGATAAAAAACAGAGGTGAAATGCTTGAAAAAAAGTGTTGTAATTTTCATAACTGCAGTATGTTTGCTTATTACAGGATGTGGAGATACGGGGAGCTTATCTAAGCTCCCCTCATCGTCGTTTCACGAAGACAAACAAAAGCTGACAATCATGCATATTGATGCAGATAATAAAAGATTTCAGGATTTTATCGAGGAAACAGAAAAAAAACTTGATATGGAAATCACTGTGGAAAAATGTCCGTCCAATGCGGATAATCGGCAGGCAAAAATATCCACGATCCTGGCTTCGGGGGACAAAAATATTGATTTGATTTCCGTGAATGATGAGATGATTTCTGAGTTTAAGCATAAGGGATATCTGGAACCACTGGAAAAAAACGTTATGACAGAAGAAGTAAGAGACAGCTTTCCGCAGAAGTATCTGGAAAGCATTTGTGAAGAGAATGGACATATATATTCTGTCCCTTTTCAGATGGATATTATGATGTTCTGGGTAAATCAGGAGTTGCTGAAACAGGCAGGACTCGATGAGATAAAGAATACCGGTGATTTTGATATTCTGCAGAAGAGTTTGAAAAATCCGGATCAGTACGCTTATGGAGATGCATGGGAAAATACACATGTTTATAACAGTCTTTCGCAATTTGTGAATTTCTGGGGTGGCGATTATTTCGACTGGACTGATCCGAAAACCAAAGATGCAGCCAGATATATGAAAAGTATGCTGGATGAGAAAAATACATCGCCTGCACAGTTTGTAGATCAGTATGAGCAGATGGAAGAGAAATTTATCAGGGGAAAATATGGATGTGTTTTTATGTATACGAGTGCTCTGGGTACATTTCTTGATGCTGATGTATATGGGAAAAATAAAATACATATGGCACCGCTTCCCGTGCTTCATAAGAAAAAAGCCACTAATATTGCAACCTGGCAGTATGTTTTGAACAATGCTTCAGAAAATAAAGATGCAGCTGTCAGATTTCTTCAGTATGCAGCCGGTTATGAAGGCAGTACTGAATATGCAAAAATAATGAAAAGTTATCCTGCCAGAGTGGATGTGATCGAAAATGAGGATATTGATCTGGAAGGAATAGATATGATACGGAAATATCTCCGGGAATATACATTGAATGCACGTCCGTTATGTGAAAATTCCATGGGTGCTGTCTCAGATATGGGAAAACTGTTTCAGGGATATGTTCTTGGGCAATGTGAAGAGGACAGTTTCTTTGAGCAGGCACAAAATTGTATAAATACTTACTATTAAAAAGGCATCTTCGGATGTCCTTTTTAGTTGCGGATTTTTGATGCCGGATTTATAATAACAATAACAATGACAACAGGAGGCAGCTTCATGCAGAATCAACAACCATCAACTTTAAAGGAAATACGTGTCCATGGTACGCAGGACTTTCCCTGTGCATTTTACCAGACAGGAACAAGGATAAAAGGGAATATGGTGAAACATCACTGGCATGAAGAAGTAGAACTGCTTTATTTTTCGGGTGGAGAGTTCTGTCTGGAAGTAAATATGGAACGTTTCAACATTTCAGAGGAATGTTTTTATTTTATTAATCCCGGGGAACTTCACAGTATTTCTGTTGAAAAAAACGGCGGCTGTGTGGAAAATGCGGTGGTTTTTCATATGGATATGCTAAGCTCTGCATATGCTTTGGATCAGATTCAGACGAATCTGATCCAGCCGGTACAAAATGGCAGTATCCAGTTTCCGAGATGTCTGCGAAAGAATGAGCCGGCATTTGAACCGGTAAGAAAATCTTATGAAGAAATCCGTAATGTATTTGGAGGAGATTCTTTCCGGGAGAATTATTATGACGGCGAGGCGGTTACGGATGATATCACCCGACAGTTGTTTATCAAATCAACGCTGCTTCGGATTCTGGCAGTTCTGTCTGCGAATAATCTGTTTGAGGTAACGGAGAAGAATCATGACCACAGAATTGAGACGATCAAGACAACACTGACTTACATACAGGAGAACTATAAAGAGAAAATTTATATACGTGACCTTGCAGGACTGATCGGGATGAATGAGCAGTATTTCTGCAGATTTTTCAAGAAGGTGATTGGGCGTTCGCCTATGGAATATGTGAATGAGTACAGGATAAAAAAGGCTATTCATTATTTGAAGGAGTCTGACCTTACAGTTACGGAAATTTGTCTGGAATGCGGATATAATAATCTGGGAAATTTCCTGAGAGAGTTCAGGAAATATACGTCAACAACACCACTGCAGTACCGCAGACATTCATTAAAAGAAACACAGTAAATAAGAATATCGGTAATATAAAAAAGTCAAAATTTTGTATTTTTTTATCAAAAAAAGATAAGACAGAAGCCTTGGATTCTGATATAATTGCCGTAAATGAAAAAGAGACCTTAGGCGCTAAAGGTAAGAGGTATAATACTGGAGACAAAGCAGACAATAGCGCCGGTTAATAAAAAACACAGGAGGATTTTTACAATGGTAAAGAAATGGTGGAATGAAAAGGTTGCTTATCAGATTTACCCGAAGAGTTTTTATGATACCAATGGAGATGGAATCGGAGATCTGAGAGGTGTTATTGAGAAGCTTGACTATCTGAAAGATCTGGGAGTTGATATTATCTGGCTTTCCCCCTGCTACCGCTCTCCGTTAGCTGATCAGGGATATGATATTTCAGATTATTATGATATTGATCCTCGCTTCGGAACCATGGCAGATATGGATGAACTGATTGCTGAGGCTAAGAAGAGAGATATGTACATTCTGATGGATCTTGTTGTAAACCACTGTTCTGATGAACATGAATGGTTTAAAAAAGCATGTGAGGATCCGGATGGTAAATATGGTAATTTCTTCTATCTGCGTGACAAGAAAGAAGGAGAACTTCCAACTAACTGGCGTTCTTATTTCGGCGGACCTGTATGGGAAGATCTTCCAGGAACAAATAAACAGTATCTGCATGTTTTCCATAAGAAACAGCCCGATCTGAACTGGGAGAACCCGGAAGTAAGGGAAGAAGTTTATAAGAATATCAACTGGTGGCTGGATAAAGGTCTTGGTGGATTCCGTATTGATGCGATTATCAATATCAAGAAAGCACTTCCGATGCATGACTATGAGCCGGATCGTGAAGACGGTCTTTGCAGTATCAGGAAGATGCTGAAAGAAGCAAAGGGAATCGGCGACTTCCTTGGCGAGATGAGAGACCGCACCTTTAAGAAATACGATGCATTCTCTGTCGGTGAAGTTTTCGATGAGAAGGATGAAGAGATTCCGGATTTCATCGGCGATAATGGATATTTCTCCAGTATGTTTGACTTCGAAGAGACTATCTGGGGGGCATCTGACAAGGGATGGTATGACTGCAAACAGATTACTCCGGATGCCTACAAGAAATGTTGCTTTACAACACAGAGAAAAATTGGCGATATCGGATTTGTTTCCAATATTATTGAAAATCATGATGAGCCTCGTGGTGTCAGCAGATATATCCCGGAAGGTGACTGCTGTGACGCAAGTAAGAAAATGCTTGGCGGTCTGAACTTTATGCTTCGCGGACTTCCTTTTATCTACCAGGGACAGGAACTTGGTATGGAGAATGTGAAGTTTGAATCTATTGATCAGGTAGATGATATTTCCAGTCTGGATGAGTATAAGGTAGCTCTGGAAGCAGGATGTACACCTGAGGAAGCGCTGAAAGCTGTTTCCAGATTCAGCCGCGATAATGCCAGAACACCGATGCAGTGGACAGATGGTGAGAATGCAGGATTTACGACAGGTAAACCATGGCTGAAGGTCAATGCGAATTATACAAAGATCAATGCAGAGAGCCAGATGAATGATCCGGAATCTGTGAGAAGTTTCTATAAGAAACTTATCGCACTGCGTAAGAATCCGGAATACAAAGAGACTGTTGTTTACGGAGAACTGGAACCTGTATGGGAAGATGTACATAATCTGATGGCATACTATCGTAAAGGGGATAAGACTCTTCTTGTAGTTGGTAATTACCAGAAAGAGCCACAGACCATTGAACTTGCAGGAGAGTGCAGGAAGGTTCTGATCAATAACTATGACAATGTAGCTATGGATGGAAATAAGATTGAACTGCAGGGTTATCAGTTCCTTGTTATTGAGATGTAGCAGAAGAAAAAAGAACGGAAATCCAGGTATGATATGTACCTGGATTTTCGTTCTTTTTGTATCTATGAATTATAGCAATCTTCTATAGCAATCCTCGTAAATAATGCATATTGCTCCCGGCTCATTAGAGCGTGAAATCCTGTGACAGATATCCCTGAGTGCCTTATAAAGCTGAACTGTCATCGGAGGAATCATCTTCAGGGGGATTCAGAAGCTTTACGCTGTCACGTACTACAAGTCTGACCGGAAGAGAAAGATTCGTTGTTTTTGGATTCCAGCCATCAATCATTTTGAACAGATATTCTGCGGCAATGGTTCCGCGCTGGAAGATATCCTGATGAATAGTGGTGAGTGAAGGACAAGCAAGCTGCGCATACAGATTATCATCAAATCCGGTGATGGAGAGATCTTCCGGAAAGCGGATCCCTTTGGCTTTGAGATATTTCATCAGGGTAACTGCGTAATAATCGGAACAACACATAAAGGCAGTGAACTTGTGTGCGACTGCATAAATCTCCTCCATATTTCCCTGGCGTTCATATTTGGAAGGGCGGATCACGATCAGATTATCCAGATCAATATCCAGTCCGTATTCCTGAAGTGCCCGCTGATGCCCGGTGTATCGGATATAGTCTACACCTTCCATATTGTCGGCAAGAAATGCGATTTTTCTGTGACCGCAGTCAAGAAGATACTTTGTCATCAGGTATCCGCCTTCTTCATCGTCAAGACCGATATTAACGTATCTGGCAATATTCTTTGGAGTGTAACTGTCGATAAGGACAGCAGGTTTTTTGTACTTACTTCTGATTTTGAGATAATCGTCGTGGAGCATACCGATGAGAATCAGTCCTTCAGTGTTCCAGCCTACTATATTGCGCACAATTTCTTCAATATCTTCAGAAATATAAATCATCATATAATACCCCTGCTCACGAATAGCAGATTCCAGAGCTCCCAGCAGTTCGCCGTGAAATGGATCTGTGAAGATATTCTCGTATTTATCCTTTCGCCTTTTTAATACAATTCCGATGAGTCTGGAATGGTTCTGTGCGAGATTTTTTGCATTCATATTTGGGACGTAATCATATTCGTCCAGAAGTTTCTGAACTTTCTCAGCAGTTTTCTGAGAAACTTCGCTGGTTTTTCCATTAATGACATTTGATACTGTGGTGGTACTGATTCCAAGCATCTCTGCCATTTCTTTAATTGTTATCATGTGAGATTCACCTCAATACAAAAATATATAAATATATTATCACATTGGGACATGAAAATGCAAGTGTTGCACAAAAAAGTTTGAATAAAATAAAAGAAAATTGTAACTGTTGCTCATAAGTTGTTTGGGAGAGAACGATAATAATTAAAAAATGCAAAATATAAGGCTGTCGTCAAAAAATATCTGACAACAGCCCTGCACGGAATATTATTTCTGGATTACGATTGCTTCGTAAGGTCTGAGAGTGATTTTTTGGTTTGCTTTTGCATCACTGTAATTAGAGATAAGAACTTTTTTGTTTACAAATTCTTCAGGAAGCTCTACTTCACGTGTATTCTCGCTGAAATTGCAGTATACGATCAGTTTTTCATCGCCAAGTGTACGGATATAAGCGTAGATATCCTTGTCATCATCAAGGATCAGATCATAGGTACCGTATACGATCAGTTCACTTTCATGGCGGAGCTTGATCAGTTTCTGATAATATTTGAATACGGAATCTTCGCGGTTAATCTGATCTTTGGCATTGATCTTAGTGTAGTTCGGGTTTACCATAATCCAGGGGTTAGCTGTGGAGAAACCTGCGTAAGCACTGTCGTCCCACTGCATAGGGGTTCTTGCATTGTCACGTCCCTTATAACCGATTGCTGCCATCATGTCCTCTTCGGTCATCTTACCCTGTTCGGTTAATTCGTGGAAAGCATTGATACTTTCAAGGTCGCGGAAGTTGTCAAGAGTGTTAAACGGGCAGTTTGTCATACCCAGTTCCTCACCCTGATATACATAAGGTGTACCCTGCATCATATGGATACATGTTGCAAGCATTTTTGCAGAGATTTCTCTGTATTCGTCACTGTCATTGCCGAAACGGGAAACGCTTCTTGGCTGGTCATGATTTTCCCAGTAGAGACTGTTCCATGCAATATCCTGAAGACCTTTCTGCCAGCGTGTAAGGATTTTTTTCAGGTTGCGCAGATCCATCTTTCTGGTTGTCCATTTGCCGGCTTTTTCATCACTGTCAACATCCATATGCTCAAACTGGAATACCATGTTCAGCTCTTTTTCATCGCTTCTTGCATATTTCTTTGCCTCTTCCAGAGTAACACCTGAGCATTCACCTACAGTGATCGTGTCAGCATTATTCAGTGCTTTCTGACGCATTTCCTGAAGATATTCATGTACATGAGGGCCATTTGCGGATACATTAAAGGTTGCGTAACCGTTAATTCCAGTTTCTTTGTCAGGAAGCCCCGGCTCTTTGGAGATGAGACTGATAACGTCCATACGGAATCCGTCAACTCCCTTTTTCAGCCACCAGTTCATCATATCGAAAACATCCTGACGTACAGCAGGATTGTCCCAGTTCAGATCAGGCTGTTTTTTGGAGAACAGGTGCAGGAAATACATATCTGTTGTCTTGTCGTATTCCCATGCAGGACCGGAGAAGCAGGAACCCCAGTTGTTCGGAAGGCTTCCGTCTTCTTTTGCAGGACGCCAGATGTAGTAATCTCTGTAAGGATTGTCTGTGGATTTGCGGCTCTCGATGAACCATTTGTGTTCATCAGAGGTATGGTTTACAACCAGGTCCATCATGATTTTGATGCCTTTTTCGTGAGCTGTGGCAAGCATACGGTCGAAGTCTTCCATGGTTCCGAATTCGTCCATGATCGCCTGATAATCACTGATATCATATCCGTTGTCATCATTTGGTGATTTGTAAACCGGAGAGAGCCAGATTACGTCAATTCCAAGCTCTTTTAAATAGTCAAGTTTGCCGGTGATACCGTTAAGATCACCGATTCCGTCTCCGTTGCTGTCGCAGAAACTGCGAGGATAGATCTGATATACGACGCTTTCTTTCCACCATCTTTTTTCCATTGTAAAGACCTCCTGATAATATTATATTTTAGTACGTTTGATTTGAATAAGAATTATGTGAGCTGACTATAGCAATCCTCTCAATATGCGTTATTTACAAGGATTGCTGTAAATATCTTTTGCCCCTGATAATTTAGAATTTGTGTATAGTTGTATTGCATAAATATATAATAAATACTTTATGGAGAAAATGCTTTCAATATTTTGACGGATTTATGTATTATTTTGACTTTTTGACAAAATATAGAATTGCTGTAAGTAAATCCAATGCTTCAATCGCGAATATCCGATCACAAATCCTGTAAGACATGCCGCGAAGAGTGTTGCTGAGAACGGAGTGAATCAATGTCATTAACTTAAACAATTTGCCAATGGAAAAGAATGATAAACCGAACAATTTAAGCAATGTCATTAACTTTAGCAAAAAGCAGAAATCGTAAGTATTTATAAAACTATGATTCCTGCTTTTTGTTTTTTTATATGGGCATACTTATCCCCTTCTCTTTGTACTCGTATTTTTTAGCTCAGTACGCTCTTTTATGGGTATTCGAATATTTTCCTGCTAATTGCCCTTTCGTTCTGGTATAATGCCGATCAGGACGAATGGGAACAAGATTTTTACTGATATCTTCATATATTTGCTGAAATAACATATTTTTCTTTTGACCATCCGTTTCAAGAAGTATATAAATCAGATCATTTTTTAAGATTCCAATACTAACAGTCTGATTGATCATCATTTTATGTTTTCTGTTCGCTTCTTTCTGATCCAGTTCACGCTCTGCATCTAATATGATATCTTCAACTAAATTGCTCAGATATATAGTGCTGTATATATCTTGTAATAACAGAATAGGTTTTGTTCCTGTAAAATTCTCTAACTGCAACCGACTCTTTAGCGTTTCATACGCAGTCTCTATCCCCCACCTCATATGATATAATTCTTTTATTTCTTCTGTATGAAATTCAGTTTGTGAAAGATTTGTAGCCAAAACTTCTAAACTTCCGTTTTCTAATAGGATTTTTACCATACGCAATGAAATTTCACCCAGTTCTTTCATACGTTCTCCATCCGGCGTCCCCTCGTAATGTCTGATTCTTGATTTATCAAGTTTTATTTTAACCAGCTGATCATTTTCTGTTAAACTGCTTTGCTCTTTTTTGTAATCACTGCTTTTTAAACGTACGATAAACTTAAGATCCTTATCCATCATATGTATAAACGCTGGCGTAGAAGGATAGCCTCTGTCCATGATAATAATATAGGGAATGTTACCTATTGTTTCCGGTATTCGTTCCATCTGTTTTTCGGCCAGGCGCATTTCATCAAATTTCACCTTATTACAGTCACTTTCCAGTATCATACGATTCATTACATCATAAATACAGCCTAATCCTATTTGTGCTTGGGGTTTTGTGTTTTTTCGGCTTGCAGAACCATACAGTTTCAGTGTTTCAGTAGTGGTAGGAATATTAATATCTGAGCCGTCAGCAGCTAATATTAAATGATTTTTGTAAGTTGAAAAGGTGGAATCTGCATAAAAGTTACGGTTATGATATTTATACAATTCCAAAAAAGCATCTGGATTAAGTTTCATACGCTGTTTCAGATATCCTGGTTTTGAAATAGACACACCAGGATGAGCAAGTTTCATATAATTTCTCAGTTCCAATGCCAACGTCAGCCCCTTTCTGTTTATCATTGTGAAAAGAAGATCCTGAAGAGGCATTTTTCGGATTCTGGTAAAATGATTTTTATTACCTAATCGGCAAAATGCCTTAAATTCATCAGAACTCATTTTTTCTATATCCATGAATGTACGTTTCTGAGAATGTTTCATGTATAATCACATCCTTTTTTTGAGCAGGTTCATGGCTTCTTTTTACAATATAAGCATATCAAAAAAAGCAGAAGATATCTAATCCTTTTAGGAATAAATATCTTCTGCTTTTAAGTTAATGACATTGTGAAAATCAAGGGTTTCGGACCTGTCGTTTCTATTTTATAAAAATATATATGGAATTTGATTACTATTTAAGTATTAATGTTGTTTTCTGAGATAATCTGTCGAATTTGTTCCTTTGCAACTGCCATAAAAAATACTCCTTTTCGATAAGAATTGTCATATCTGAATTCTTACCAAAAAGGAGTTATTTTTTACCAAAAACACAAACTATTTTACACTACCTACTGGTATTAAAAGATGTAGAAACCTTCTTCGCCAAAATAATCATCCAATTCATCCTCATTTAGGAAATAATCCATATCCAGAAGTTCATCCTCGCTCATACGGCGAATGTCCATGGACGTCATGCCTTCAGGTGGATTATCCATATATTTTCTGCGCAGTTCCTCAATATCTGGTTTCATGTTATTGATCTCTTGGAACAATACGGAACCAGTATTCCGATATTTGAGAGCGTGATTCCGGTATCTGTGAAGGCTGCAGAAGCTAGTGCCGAAGGAATCAGTATCTATGGTTACTGTATTATTGCAAAGTATCCAACATTTCAAAAGAGAATGACGGAGATATTTCGCCCTGCTT
>ENA-OOWO01001852-OOWO01001852.1-human-gut-metagenome-genome-assembly--contig:-NODE-1852-length-13144-cov-4.045993_pt1 | contig 13144 bp, 9 predicted proteins | sample MGYA00241579_ERZ501327 | MGnify/ENA primary metagenome ERZ501327 (study PRJEB25962, sample SAMEA2042836) | human gut metagenome | biome: human gut; feature: human-associated habitat; material: faeces...
AAGCCGGTGCTGGCGGCGGCTGCGCTGGAAGCGGGCTTGCAGCCGGTTTTCGAGTGCACCGGTGCGGTGGTAGTGGATGGGCAGATCTTTCGCTGCGCGGGCGGGGTGCCGCATGGACAGGTGGACCTTGCCGCTGCGCTGGAAAAAAGCTGTAACGGCTATTTTATCCGTCTGGGACAGCAGCTGGGCGCGGAAAGCCTGCTGGATGCCGCCAAAGACTTTGGCTTTGGGCAGAGCCTGCCGCTGGCAGAGGGGTTTGCCGCCGAGGCCGGGCAGCTGCCCACCCCGCAGGAGCTGGCGCAAAGCGGGCAGCTTGCCAATTTCAGCTTTGGGCAGGGCAGCCTGCTGGCAGCGCCTATGCAGGTGGCGGCGATGTTCAACACCATTGCAGCGGACGGCGTATACCGCAGCCCTTATGTGCTGCAAGCCACGCTGGACGAGACCACCGGACAACCGGTGGAGACCCTCAGCCACCCCCGGGGGCGGCGGGTGATCTCAGCACAGAACGCAGCGCTTTTGCGCGCCATGCTGGTACAGGTGGTGCAGCAGGGCACCGCGCAGGATGCCGCCGGGCTTTCCGGCGGGGCGGGCGGCAAGACCGGTACTGCCCAGACCGGGCAGTTCACCCCGGAGGGCACCGAGCGCTGCAACCTGTGGTTTGCGGGGTTCTGGCCGGCAGAAAAGCCCCGCTACACCATTGTGGTATTGCAGGACGGTGCGGTGCACACGGCGTACTCCGGTGCAGCCATCTTTGCGCAGGTCTGCAACGCGCTGGAAGCAGCGGGTTAAATGCGCGGATTCTACTTGCAATTTTGGCTTTGTTATGCTACTATATAGTTGTATTTTTGCGTAGTTTTCCGTATTTACAAATAAAAGGAGCGTTACGATTCATGTCTGTTATCGAAATTGTTGGCGGTGCCATTCTGCTGGTGGCTTCGCTGGTCATCGTTTTCCTCACCCTCATGCAGCACACCCACGGTCAGGGCCTGTCCGGTGCCATCAACGGCAGTGTGGGCGGTGCCAACAATGCACGTCTGACCCCGGCAGATCAGATGCTGGCTAAGGTCACCCGCATTGCAGGCGTGGTGTTCTTTGTGGTTGCTATTCTGGCCTGCCTGTTTGCAGGCCGTCTGGCAGGCTGAGAAGGCGTTGCAGCCCCGTGAACGGACGGGGCTGTTTTTCTGTGCAGAAAAAGTGTGGGCAGCCGGTTCTGCGGGCTGCCGCAAAGAGGGGACAGGGGAAAGTGCCCGTCCCAAGGCAGGGCTGTGCTCCGCAGGAGATGCACGGCCACGGAAGTGAAGGAGAAAATATTTTATGGCAATGCGCGATAAAATTGAGCACGCGATCCAGAATCAGCCGTGCACCGTAAAAGATCTGAAAAATAAGTTCGGCGGGGATCGCGGCGCAGACCGCAAGGTGATGGAGGCTGTGGACCAGCTGGTGCACGAGGCTGTCATCTGCCAGCGCCAGGGCGTGTTCTTCACCGTACGCAGCGGCCGTGCCGATAAGGCACTGCTGTGCAAGGTGGTAAAGCTGGGCAAGAACTTTGCCTTTGTCATGCTGGAGGACGGCACCAGCGATATCTTTATCCCCGGCCGGTTCACCCGCGGCGCAATGCCCGGCGACAAGGTGCTGGTGGAAAAGTTTGCACATCCCCGGGTAGAGGGCAGCGATGAGGGCGAGATCCTTGCTGTTCTGGAAGAGAAAAATTCTCTGGTGGGCACCATGCACCGCATGGAGGGCCGCCTGAAGTTTGTGCCGGACGATTGCCCCGCCATCTCCATGCAGGTCATGCGGGACTGCGAAGGCAGCGCCAAGGACGGCGACAAGGTGGCAGTGGAGATTTTGCTGCGCGGCAACCGTCAGGAGGATCACCGCGTAGGTGTGGCCATGCGCTTTGGCAGCTGCGATGAGGCCAAGCGCTGCGCAAAGGCACTGCTCTACGCGCAGGATATCCGCAACCGCTTCCCGGACAAGGTGCGGGACGAGGCCAAAAAGCTGGACAACGCCGAGGTGTCTGCTGCGGACTGCGAGGGCCGCATGGATCTGCGCGCCCTGCCCATCTTTACCATCGACAGCGCCGAGACCAAGGACATCGACGATGCCATCAGCCTGACCAAGACTCCGGACGGCGGCTTTGAGCTGGGCGTGCACATTGCGGATGTTTCCAACTACGTCAAGCCCGGCTCCGAGCTGGACAACGAGGCCTTTAACCGCGCTACCAGCGTCTACTACGCCGATCAGGTGGTGCCCATGCTGCCCAAGCAGCTGTCCAACGGCATCTGCAGCCTGAACGAGGGCGTGCTGCGGCTGGCTTTCTCCTGTTTGATGCGGCTGGATAAGGACGGCAACCTGACCGATTATCGCTTTGTCAAGTCCGTCATCCGCAGCCGGGTCAAGGGCGTGTACTCCGAAATCAACGCCCTGCTGGCCGGCAGCACCGATGACGAACTGACCGGCAAGTACCATGAAGTACTGGCGCAGCTGCCTGCTATGAAGGAGCTGTATGGCCACCGTGCCCGCCTGCGCAAGGAGCGCGGCTGCATGGATATCGAGAGCGGCGAGGTGAAGCTGATCCTGGACGAGGATGGTCACTGCATCGACGTGAAAAAGCGCACCTCCGGCGAGAGCGAGGCCATGATCGAGGAGTTCATGCTGCTGGCCAACCAGTGCGCCGCCCACTTTGCCCGGGTGAAGCAGATCCCCTTTGTGTACCGCGTGCACGAGGAGCCCAACGCCGAAAAGCTGGAGCGTCTGCACGGCCTGCTGCAGGCCTGCGGCGTCAACGACCACTTTGCCAAGGACGTGCCCACCCCCAAGGAGCTGAGCGCCATTCTGGAGGGCGTGCGCGGCACTGCCTACGAGCAGATCATCAATGTTGGTATGCTGCGCTGCATGTCCAAGGCTGTGTACGAGGAAAAACCCAAGGGACACTACGGTCTGGTGTTGCAGGACTATGCCCACTTCACCAGCCCCATCCGCCGCTACCCGGACCTGGCTATCCACCGTATCATGACCGCCCAGCTCAAGGGCACGGACAAGGACACCATGATCCTGCGTTACAGCGAGTTTGCCGAGGACGTCAGCAAGCAGGCCAGCGAGCGCGAAGTCATCGCCATGCAGATCGAGCGCAAGGCCGAGGACTGCTACAAGGCCGAGTATGCACGCCGCCATCTGGGCGAGTGCTACGAGGGCCGCATCTCCGGCGTGACCCAGCGCGGCTTGTTCATCGAGTTGGAAAACGGCGTGGAAGGCTTTGTACCTGCTTCCAGCCTGACCGCCACCGGCACCATGCTTACCGAGGGCGTGCGCCTTTCTGATCCCGTTTCCGGCAAGAACTGGAATCTGGGCGATACCATGATGATCACCATCGTGCGTGCGGACGTCAATCTGGGCAAGATCGACTTTGAGGTCGCCCCGGAAAGTGCAAAGCAGTAACTTTATAATTGAATAAACAACAGACTGCCCCCGAAGCAGCGCGCTAGATCGTGCTGTTTCGGGGGCAGTTTATCGTAGTTCTCAAAATCCTGGCAAAGTAAAATGCCCGCCTGAAAATCAGACAGGCGGGTTTGCCATCATGTAGTCGAAATACAGTCCCTTGTGCAGAGCGTGGGCAAAGTGGGAATCGGTGGTCTCGCCAAGATTATGTTTACGGATACCATTCCGGCTGCCGCGTTTTGAGATATGGCATTCTGCTGTGATTCTTCTCGGGTTCTTCGTCAGAACGCAGAAAATGCGGAAACTGCTTGATTTAACTTGGTTTCCGTACTAGAATGGAAACCAGAAAGGCAAATACAGTTTCCGCAAGGAGGACGCTCATGCAGGAAAAGCTCGATGCGCTGATGCGCACGCAGGCGATGCAGCTATTCCGTCAACAGGGGCTGCATTTCACCATGCAGCAGGTGGCAGAGCCGCTGCACATCAGCAAAAAGACCATCTACACCGTTTACCCCTCCAAGGAGGCGCTTTTGCTGGATATGGTAGACCACGCCTTTGCAGAGATCCACCGCTGCAAGCAGGAAATTCTGGCGGGCGGTGGTACTTTGCAGGAAAAGCTGCGGGCGGTCATTATTGCCATACCGGCAGAATATGCCGCGCTGGATCTGCGGCAGATGAAGGAGCTGGACGAAAAATACCCGGTGGTGGCGGCGCGGGTGCGCAGTCAGTTGGAAAACGGGTGGGAGCCCACCATGGCGCTGCTGGAGCAGGCTGTGGCTGAGGGAGTCATGCGTCCGGTATCCCTGCCGGTGCTGCGGCAGATGATCACCGCATCCATCGAGAGTTTTCTGGCAGACCGTAGTCTGGCAGAAAGCGGGGTGCAGTATGTGGCTGTACTGGAGGAAATGATCTCGATTTTACTGGAAGGAGTGCTGCCGCGATGAAACACAGTTTTTGTGAGGACTGGGAGTTCACACGACACTGGACAGAGGCCTTTGGCAAGGGGCTGCCGGTGCCAAAACAACAAGCCGTCCGCTTGCCCCATACCTGCCGGGAGGTGCCGCTGCACTATGCCACCCCCGCTGATTACGAGATGGTCTGCGGCTACAGGAAGCGGTTCCGAGTGCCGCCGGTGCAGGCTGCGCCCCGACTGTTTGTCCGCTTTGACGGCGCTGCCCATCAGGCGGTGGTGCGGGTCAACGGCAGGGTTGCCGGGCAGCACCGGGGTGGCTATACCGGCTTTGCGGTGGAAATCACCGACCTTGTGGACCGGGAGGGTGAAAACCTGCTGACCGTGCAGCTGGACACCCGTGAAGACCCAACGATTCCACCCTTTGGCTTTGTCGTTGATTACCTGACCTACGGCGGGCTGTACCGGGAGGTCTGGCTGGAAGCTACGGCAGAAAGCCGCCTGACCGATCTGTTCGTCTACACGCCCACCCTGCAGGAGGCTGTGGTGCAGTGGACGGCAGAGCTTACGCCCGCAGCCGCGGCGGTTCGCATCCGGCTGGAGACCGCAGACGGCACCCTGCTGGCCGAGCAGACCGCACAGGCGGCAGAAACCGGGAAGATGCAGCTTTCTGTGCCGGATGCACAGCCGTGGGATACAGAGCACCCGGTTTTGCATCATGCCACGGCAGAGCTTTTGAACGCAGCCGGACAGCCCATCGACCGCAAACAGGTGACGTTTGGCTTCCGCACCGCAGAGTTCCGGGCGGATGGTTTCTACCTCAACGGCAAAAAGACCTTTCTGCGGGGTCTGAACCGACACCAGAGCTACCCTTACATCGGTTACGCCGCACCGGAAAGCCTGCAGCGGGAGGATGCCCGCATTTTGCAGGAGGAGCTGCATTGCACCGCCGTGCGCACCAGCCACTACCCCCAAAGCCAGTATTTTCTGGACGAGTGCGACCGGCGGGGTCTGCTGGTGTTCACTGAATTGCCGGGCTGGCAGCACATCGGGGACGACAACTGGAAGGACGCCGCCTGCGAGATGCTGCAGGAGATGCTCTTGCAGAACCGCAATCACCCCAGCATCATCCTGTGGGGTGTGCGCATCAACGAGAGCGTGGACGACGATGCCTTCTATACCCGCACCAACAAAATCGCCCATCAGCTGGACCCCAGCCGTGCTACCTCCGGCGTGCGCTATCTGGAAAAAAGCCATCTGCTGGAGGATGTCTATGCCTACAACGATTTTTCTCACAACGGCGTAACGCCCGGTGCTAAGCCTAAAAAGAACGTGACCCCCGATATGGGCAAGGCGCTGCTCATCTCGGAGTGCAACGGCCACATGTACCCCACCAAGCCCTTTGACGATGGCCCGCACCGGCAGGAGCACGCCTTGCGGCACGTCCGGGTGCAGAACGCCGCCTATGCCAGCAAGGAGCACGCCGGGTGCTTTGGCTGGTGTATGTTCGACTACCAGACCCACAAGGACTTCGGCTCCGGCGACCGCATCTGCTACCACGGCGTTCTGGACAGCTTCCGCAACCCGAAGCTGGCGGCTGCGGTCTATGCCAGTCAGGGCGATACTGACCCGGTGCTGGCAGTCAGCTCCTCCATGGACATCGGAGATAACCCCGCCGGGCAGCTGGGCACAGCCTATGTTTTCAGCAATGCCCAGCAAGTAAAGCTTTACAAAAACGATGTGTTCGTCACCGCCCTGCGCCGCAGCGAGTGGACGGCGCTGCCCCACCCGCCCTTTGTGATGGACGATACCATCGGCGAGCTGCTGGAAACGCAGGAACACTTTTCTCCCTCCAAGGCAGCCGCTGTGCGGGACTGCCTGCTGGCTGCCGGGAAATATGGCTTAGCGGGACTGCCGCTGGCCTACAAGGTCAAATTCGGCTGGTGTATGCTGCGCTACAAAATGGCCTTTAAGGACGGCGTGGCCCTTTACGGCAAATATGTGGGCAACTGGGGCGGCGAAGCCACCCGCTGGCGGTTCGATGCCGTACAGGACGGCAACGTGGTGCGCAGCGTGACCCTCTGCCCCAGTGCAAAGCTGCACTTGGAAGTCAAAGTCAGCCGGACGACCCTGCGGGAGCAGGACACCTACGATATGGCGGCTGTCCGGGTGCGCATTCTGGACGAGAACGGCGCTCCTGCCCCCTACGCACAGTTCCCGGTGCAGTTTACGGTAGATGGCAGCGCCGCCCTTGTGGGCCCGCAGACCGCCGTGGCAGAAGGCGGCATGACCGGCACCTATCTGCGCACTGTGGGCACTGCCGGAGAAGCCGTGTTGACCGTTTCTGCACCGCAGACCCAGCCCGTTGTGCTGCGGTTCACCATTGAAAAGGAGGATGCTGTATGGAACTGACCCTGAAACAGAAAACTGCGTTCGGCATTGGTGCCGTGGGCAAGGATATGGTGTATGCCTTGTCGGCTTCCTACGTCATGTATTATTATCAGGATGTGCTGGGACTTTCGGCAAGCTTTGTGGGGCTGGTGCTCATGGCAGCCCGGTTCTTCGATGCCTTCAACGACCCCTTTATGGGGGTTCTGGTGGCAAAGACCCGCACCCGCTGGGGACGTTTCCGTCCGTGGATCTTTTCCGGCACGCTGCTCAATGCGTTGGTGCTCTACGCCCTGTTTGCCGCCCCGGTGCTGGACGAAGCGGCATTGATGGTCTACTTCAGCGTGGTGTACATCCTGTGGGGTGTCACCTACACCATGATGGATATTCCTTACTGGTCCATGATCCCCGCCGTGACCCGCACGCCCAAAGACCGGGAGAATCTTTCCATGGTGGGACGTACCTGTGCAGGCGTTGGTTCGGCACTCATTGCCATGTTCACCATGCTGCTGGTGGGAGCCCTTGGCGGCGACAGCGAGCGCGCTGGCTTCCGCTGGGTGGCGCTGATCGTATCGGTGCTCTTTGTGGTGACGGAATTGGTCTGCTGCGCCGCCATGCGGGAGACCACCCCCAGTGAGATGAAGACCGCCACCGTAAAGGAGATGTTCTCCGCCCTGTTCCGCAACGATCAGGCTATGGTGGTGGTAGGCAGCATCGTGCTGATCAACTCGGCGCTGTACCTTACCTCCAACTTCATCATCTATTTCTTCAAGTACGACCTTGGCGGTGCAGGCTGGAAAGCCACCTACACCCTGTTTTCCACCGTGGGCGGTGCGGCGCAGATCCTTGGCATGATGGTGCTTTACCCCTTGCTGCGCAAAAAGTTCAGCAGCACGCAGGTATTTCACCTGAGCCTTGTGCTGGCACTGTGCGGCTACGGCACGCTGCTGGTGTTCTGCCTGACCGGGCTTTCCCATAGCCTTGCCCTGCTGTGCATCCCGGGCGTGGTAGTGTTTGCCTGCAACGGGATGCTGACCGTGCTGACCACCCTGTTCCTTTCCAACAGTGTAGACTACGGCCAGCTCAAGACCGGCCGCCGGGAGGAGAGCGTCATCTTTTCCATGCAGACCTTTGTGGTCAAGGCTGCCTCCGGTGTGGCGGTATTCCTGACCGGCATCGGGCTAGACCTCATCGGTCTTGTGGGCAACACGGAGGAGACCGGCCCCGTAGCAGTACAGAGCGCCGGAACGCTGCTGGGTCTGCGCCTGATGATGACGGTCCTGCCCATGCTGGTGCTGGCAGGTGCGCTGGTGCTGTTCCGCCGCAAATTTGTTCTGACCGACGCCCGCGCTGTCGAGATCAGCGCACAGCTTCACGGGGAGGAAACGCACCATGACTGAAACGCTGCACTGGTACGCGGAAACTTCCGGCGGTGTGCGGCAGGGCGATGCCCCGGTGCACTCGGGCTGCGGTGCGGTGCATCTTTCCGCTGACCTGCCTGCCGGGACGCTGAAAGCCGTGCGTGCCGAGCTGCCGTGGACGATGGAAGCAGACGAGCGCCTGTTCATGAACGGCTACCAGACATGGACATACAGCCCGGAGCTAAGCCGGAACGGCAAGCTGCGCGGCACCGATCACATTCCGGGATTTCTACTGAAGAAATATGCCTTTGACCGCTACGGCGATTATCATTTTGTGCCCTACGGACATCATAACGGTCAGAGCCACGGCTTTTCCTACTGCTATTTCCGCAAGGGCGGGCAGTTCCAGCTGGTGGCATCGCTGGACGAGACCCCGGGCTACACCATCCTCCGCTACGACAGTGGCAAAGCCCTGCTGACACTGGAGCGGGACTGCGCCGGGGTGGAGCATCCCGGCGGCAGCTTTGCCCTGTTCGACCTGTTTTTTGCCGAGGGCAGCGAGGCCGAGGTGTTCGACGGCTGGTTTCAGGCTATGGGCATCAAGCCCCGGACAGAGAAGAAGCTGGCAGGCTATTCCAGCTGGTACAACCGCTATCAGGAAATCACCGAGGACACCATCCGGGAGGACCTGACCGGCTGCCGCAGCCTGCTTTGCCCGGGAGACCTGTTCCAGATCGATGATGGCTGGGAGCCGAAGGTGGGCGACTGGCTGGAAACAGATGCACAGAAATTCCCCCACGGGCTGAAAGGCATGGTGCAGGAAATCCACGCCTCTGGCTTTCAGGCCGGGCTCTGGCTTGCACCCTTTGTGTGCGAAAAGGACTCTGCCCTTTTCCGGCAGCACCCGGACTGGCTGCTGAAAGTGGACGGCAAACCGTGGTGCTGCGGCAGCAACTGGAGCAGCTTTTATGCACTGGATATCGACAACCCGGCCGTGTTGGACTATCTGCGCCGGGTATTTGACCGGGTGCTGAACGATTGGGGTTTCGACCTTGTCAAGCTGGATTTTCTGTACGGCGCTGCTCCCTTTGGCAATGCTCGCGAGAGTCGTGCCGCCCGGATGCGCCGTGCCATGGAGCTGCTGCGTAGTTGGTGCGGACAAAAAGCCATCCTCGGCTGCGGCGTGCCGGTGATGCCTGCCTTCGGGCTGGTGGACTACTGCCGTGTCAGCTGTGACGTAGGGCTGGACTGGGACGATGTGTGGTATATGCGCCTGTTCCACCGGGAGCGGGTGTCCACAAAGCAGGCGCTGAACAACACAGTGTTCCGGCGGCAGCTCAATGGCCGTGCCTATGGCAGCGACCCGGATGTGTTCTTCCTCCGGGAGGAAAACTGCAAGCTGACGGCAGAGCAAAAACGCACCCTTGCCACAGTCAACGCACTGCTGGGCAATGTGTTCCTTACCTCGGATATGCCGTCTCACTACACGGATGCGCAGCGGGACGAGTACCGCCGCCTGCGCAGGTTGTTTGAACATGCAAAACAGGTAGAAGTAGAGACAGAAAATGGTGTGATTACGATCCGGTATTCTCTGGATGAGAAACGTCAAGAGCTGCGGTGCAGTGCTATTTATAGAGAATAATGAGGGCATAAAAATCAGCTTTATTCTTTTTTGTTAGCCAGATGTTTCTTTATGTGAAACGCAACGGACGTCTTCCTCAGAAAAGTGGCTCACGCCGAAAGCTGTATAAACAATAAAAGCATAGCCGCCAGCGTACCGTGTGATGATTTCACATGCTACGCTGGCGGCGTTTTTGCGTTATAGGGGGATGACATCTAAATCCTACACTGGATACCCCCAGATACCTGAGTTAGTGGATTCGCTGTTAGCCCAAACATCTAATCCAGAAACTCAATTATCCACTACCCCTGTGGCTACGATTTAGATATTGCTCAAATTCTCGAAAACCGCCCTCGACCTGTTTCCAAGGACAAGAACGGCTCAGACTGTGAAATGATGTCCAAACGATATTAAACGAATCACCGCACTATATTACTGGACTTTTGACATCAAGAGCACGCATTCAACGGTTGATTGCGATTCCAAGGGGAATTCTCGAATCTCTTTTCCATTATAGGGAACAGGGAAGGCAAATACAATGTTCCGAATCCAGTTGCCATCCGGCTGTTTTTCCGGAAAAATATCAATGCGCTCGATGAAGGCACGCATGAATTCCTTCTGCTCCACCTCAGTGGCGACATTGTAGACTTCATCGAAGGCCATAAGCAGGTGATAGATGTTGTCAGCTGTGATCTTCTCCTGATGAATGCCATCAATCTGACCTTGGATTTCAGCGAGCTGGGTTTCCATGTCCTCAATCAGTTCATATTGCTCATCGTAACGTCGCTGCAAATCCAAAGACTTACGGTCATAATAGGGATCATTAAAGTCCAGCGTGTCCATCTGGTGCTCCAGACGAGATTTCGTACTGAGTCGCTGGCGGAGCTGCGCTTTGATTGCATCGGCCTGCTGCTCCAACTCGCTGGTATCGACTGCGGAACCGATTTTCTCTTTGATGGCATCTACGAAGCGTGGGTCGTGAACCATAGCGGATACGATGGATGCGACCATCTGATTGATTTCGTTCTGTTCAATGTTCAACCGGAAAGAACATTCGTGACCGTTCTGCCCCTTGATGCTCTTGCAGAAGTAGTAATAACGAGTTTTGTTATCCTTGCTGTGAGCCTTAGAGACATTTCCGTACAGGTTCCGTCCACAGCAGGGGCATTTCAGAATGCCGGAAAGAATATGTGCGTGGTCTGGGTCACGGACCTTTTCGCGCCGCCCTGCGGTACGCTGGCGTTTGGTCTGTGCAAGATTCCAGTCGTCCTCGGAAACGATGGCTTCATGTTGACCGACATAGACGGGAAACTCGGATTGCTTCACAATGTGCATTTCGTTTCGAGTGCCGAGTTTCTTTTCCACCTTGCGGCGACCAAATGCAATTTTACCGCAGTAAATGGGATTGTCCAGAATACCTCTAACAAATACAGCAGAAAACTTTGGGATAGTTCCATTCTGACGGAGCTTTTTCACATAGCCATGGGTGTTCAGATACCGGGCAATACCTGCTACACCATCGTTGGTATGGATAAAGCGGTCAAAAATAACACGGATAACTTCCACTTCATCGTCTGCAATCGAAAGCTCGCCATTTTCCAGCCTATAGCCATAGGGTGCAAAGCCGCCGTTCCATTTGCCCTCACGGGCTTTCTGTTCACGGCCGGCCATCGTTTGAGCACGGATATTCTCACGTTCGATTTCAGCAACAGCAGAAAGAACAGAAATCATTAACTTGCCGGAATCTTTGGAACTGTCGATGCCATCTTCTACGCAAATCAAATTGACACCGAAATCCTGCATAAGCTGCAAGGAGTGCAGAACATCGGCCGCATTGCGCCCAAAACGGGAGAGTTTGAATACCAGAACATAAGAAACGCCGTCTTTACAGTCTTGCACATCTCGCAGCATCTGTTGAAATTCGTGCCGACCTTGAATGTTCTTACCGGAAAATCCTTCATCAGAATATTCTCCAGCAATGACCATATCTTCATAATCGGCATATTTGCGCAGCTTTTCACGCTGTGCATCAAGGCTGTAACCGTCCACCTGCATGGCCGTAGATACGCGAGTATAAATGTAGCATTTGGTGCGTGCCTTTTTCATAAGAAATCCTCACTTTCGGCGGTTGGTTGTTGTGTGAGATTTTCATGCTGGATATAATACTCTAGCAACCGGAGTACATACTCTGGCGCATGGCGGTGGCCGAGTTCCCATTCCGTTACAGTGCGGTAGGGGATTTGGAAGAAAGTGCAAAACTCCCGGCGGTTCATCCCGGTCGATTCACGCAGTTCGAGAATTTTGTCTTTGCAGTCCATAAAGTTGCCCTCATATATGTAAAACACGCTACGCAATTATTTTAACATAAAATCACAAATTACGCAACGTGTAAATCTGCTTATGCAGCTTTACTGTTGGTCGCGCAAAGCGGAGACTCTTTTTGCTCCAGTACGGTCGAGCCGTATTTTTGAATCAGCTTTGCCATAACATCGATGCAGCGTACAAAGGATGCGTTGTCAGTTTCGGTGTCATAGTATTTTTTCAATAGGCAACTCCATTTCCTTGTAGCAGAACTTAGGACGTCCTGCGGATTTTTTGGAAATGTTTTTTGATTCATCCGATTAAATTTTTTAAACGTTCCATTTTTTTCAAAAGTGCTATAATACAGTCAGTGCAAATAAGAACTTCTTCATAAAAGCTCTCAATCTACACGAACACGCCAGATGTCCAGGTACTTTTACCGGACATCGGTGGTGTCAATTTAAAGTGACAATGTAGGAGGCAATCATTATGACGACGTTAAAAGCAGAAAAAAGAGATCCACAGGTAAAGGCTAAAAAATTAAGACGTGAAGGTTTCGTTACTGGTGTTTTATATGGTAAGGAAATGAAAGAAAACGTTGCTTTGAAATTTGAAGAAAAAGAAGCATTGCGTTTTATGAAGGACGCAAAAGAAGGCGCACAGGCTGCCCTGGATATTGAGGGAGAAACTGTAAACGCCATGGTTAAAAATATTGATTATGACCCAATGAGCAAAAAGGTACTGGCTCTGGATTTCCAGGCACTGGTTGCCGGTGAAAAAGTATCCACAACCGTAGCTGTCAAACTGGAGCATACAGAACTGGTTCAGGGTATTGTTGAACAGGAGATGGAGGAAATCCACTATAAAGCAGATCCAGCCAACCTGCTGGATACCATCGTCATCGACTTCAATGGCTATCCTGCTGATGTCCGTGACATCCATGTAAAAGATCTCCCGATTCCGGAAGGCAAACAGGTTCATTTCATCACACCTGAGGATGCGGTTGTTGTTCACATCGGTGAGTACGAAGCTGCTCCTGAAGAAGACGAGGATGCTGAAGGCGCTGAGACAGAAGCGAAATAATTTTCAATATATACGATTTCAGGGGATTGCATTTAAGCAATC
>ENA-OOWO01001863-OOWO01001863.1-human-gut-metagenome-genome-assembly--contig:-NODE-1863-length-13092-cov-1.870906_pt1 | contig 13092 bp, 10 predicted proteins | sample MGYA00241579_ERZ501327 | MGnify/ENA primary metagenome ERZ501327 (study PRJEB25962, sample SAMEA2042836) | human gut metagenome | biome: human gut; feature: human-associated habitat; material: faeces...
ATGGCCGATGTTATGGAACACGATGCACACGAGCACCGCAAGACCGGCGCACGCCACGCCGAACAGCAGCAGCTTCGCGATCAGCAGCGCGTCCGCCTCCTGCGGAATGCCGGAAACGGAAAACGCCGTCGCCTCGCCGCCGAGAAAAAGCGAAAACCGCTGCGCGATGACCGACGCGAGCACGCACGGCAGCAGCGCCGCGTAATACATCACGCCCACGCTCACGACCTCCATCGCGAACACGCTCGCCGCGAGCGGCGTGCCGAACAGCGCCGCAAAGCCTGCCGCCATGCCGCACATCGTCATGATGCGCCCCTCCCGCTCATTCAGCTGAAATATCCGCCCGAAGCTGGAGGCAATGCTGCCGCCCAGCTGGAGTGCCGCGCCCTCTCTGCCTGCCGAGCCGCCTAAAAGATGCGTCACAACGGTGCTGAAAAAAATCAGCGGTGCAGTTCTTAGCGTCACAGCTTCATTTGCACGCACCGCAACCAGAATAAAATTCGTTCCTCTGTCCTTCTCCTGCCCTGCCAGACGGTAGGCAAGCACAATCGCCAGACCGCCGAAGGGCAGCAGCCAGAGCAGCATTGGGTGCGCAGTGCGAAATTCCGTTGCCCATTCCAGTGCAAGGTGGAACGCAATCCCCACCAGCCCAATCACAAAGCCGATGCAGATGCCGCCGCAGCTCCACATCACGAAATGCGCAAAATTGTTTTCGCTCACATCAAAATGCTTCTGATATTTTTTATAAAACGCGTTAATCACAGCGTATCCACCTCATTTTCCTCCTCCTCGTCCTCCTCCCACAGAGGAATACTTACGATTGCCTTGAATAAATCGCCATCCACCTGAATCCCGAAGGTGCCGCCCTGTATTTCCGCAAGGCTCTGCGTGATGGAAAGCCCCAGACCGCTCCCCTCCGTGGTGCGGGAGGCATCGCCGCGCACAAAGCGCTCCGTCAGTCTGGTTTCGTCAAAATCAATCGGCGTTGCGGAAATGTTTTTCATAACCAGCACGCCGTAGCCGTCCATTTTGAAAATATCCACATAGATACGGGAATTGCGCATGGCGTATTTTATCACATTGGACAGCAGATTTTCCAGTATCCGCCACATGTGTCCGCCGTCCGCATCAATAAAGACAGGATCGTCACAGCTGAGCTTAAACGTCAGCCCTGCCGCATTTGTTTTATCCTCCAGCTCGCCCATCGCCTGTAGGGTCAGCTGCTTATAATCCACGCGCATTTTCGCAACGGTCAGATTGCCGCTGGAGGCCTTGCTCGCCTCAATCAAATCCTCAATCAGGTGCTTTAATCGGTAGGATTTTTCATACAGCACGGCAATAAAGCCCTTCGCGCGCTCGTTTTTGAGGTCTTCGTGCTTCAAAAGCTCCACATAGGAAATGATGGAGGTCAGCGGCGTTTTCAAATCATGCGAAACATTCGTAATCAGCTCCGCCTTCATCCGCTCGCCCTTCACGGCATCATCCACGGCATTTTTGAAGCCCTCCTGAATATTCGCCACATCCTCCGCAAAATTTAGGAACGAGGGCGAAATCTTATTCAAATCTAATTGATAGGAAAAGTTCCCCTTTGCGCTTTCCTTCACGGAAATCATAATCTCCTTCAAGGAACGCAGTGCGCGCACAAACCAATACATGCAAAGCCCATTGAAGCACACAAGCACCACGCCTGCCAGAACCGCCAGCTCCGCGTAGCCGTAATACGGTGCCATCACCATTACGCCCATGATGACGCAGTTGCCCAGCGCATAGCAGAGCATGACAATCACCATCCAGCCGCGGAAGGTGCTTCCTGTGAAAAGCTCGCTCATCCTGCGGATGGAAACAGAAATCCATGTATTGCGGAAAAAGCTTTTATTTTTCAGCTGCCTTGCAACGGAAAGCAGATAATTCAGCAGAATTGCCGCCGTCACCAGATACAGCACGCCCAGAATGGTCGCGAAAACGTAATTCCAGAACAGCACCGCTCCCTGCCTTATGGTATCCACAAGGGTATGCGCCGTAAAGCCTGCAATGCAGCCAAAAAATGCCACCAGAAGGAAATGCACCTCGTTATACAGACGGTCTACCATGCCAAGCTGAATTTTACCGCGCCACTCGGTCTGCCCTGTCACCCGCACCAGATAGATGACGGAAAGCAGCATCCCCAGAAGGGAAACCGCCGAAACACAGGAAAGAATCGGGATGCTCTTTTTTGCGAAGCCGAAGCCCTGCCACAGGTCGTAAAATTCATCCCCCGGCAGCAGGGGGTCACGAATCGCGCCGTAAAATTTGAAATTGCTTTTTTCCAGAACAGGATTCTCGTAGGTATCAAAATAATACGGATTTTCGCCCAGATGGTCGCTGCTGAAGCCTGCGGAAAGCACAAGCGTGCGCGCCTCCTGACTGATTTCGCCCTTCGTGGCATTGCCGCCGACAACATTGCCGTTTTCATCCTCTACATAATATAGGAAGTTTCTGACCCCTGCCAGATAGCGGATGCAGTTTTTATATTCATCCAGCTGTCTCTGGATATACATTTTATAATAAGCAGGCAGACGGCTTTCCACCAGATTCCGATATTCCTCCAAATTTCCTTGCAGGCTTTCGGGAATCTCTCCATGCAGAAGCAGCCCGTCATAGGCGGCATTGATTTCCGTATTGCCTGTAATAATGCCGTCGATAATGCCGTAATAGCGCTTGAAGCCGTTCAGCAGGTCATTGCGGTCAACCGCTGCGCCCTTGGAAACGCGGTCTTCACTCTGATAATAAATATCCGCCTGCACCGCTCGGTCAAGCGTACGGCTGAAGGCCTCGCGGAATTCCTCCGTATCATAGACCGTATCCGCATTGATGACATCCCAGCTCCAGTTTCTGGAAATATTCACGCCCACAATGCCGCAGAAGAAAATCGACACCGCAAAGGTGAAAAACAGAAACACCGCAATTCCCTTATATCTCAGCCGATACAGCTTAGATTTTTTCGATTTTGTAGCCAATTCCCCACACCACCTTCAGATATCTCGGTTCCTTCGGGTTGATTTCGATTTTCTCCCGAATCCGCCGAATATGTACGGAAACGGTATTTTCCGGCGAAAAGGAGGATTCATTCCAGACCCTTTCGTAAATCTCATCAATCGAAAATACCTTCCCTGCGTTTTCCATCAGCAGCTGTAAAATGCCGTATTCCGTCGCCGTCATCTTCACCAGCTTGCCATTTACGCGCACCTCCTTCGCGTCCTTATCCAGCTCCACATCCCCGATACGAATCACGTTATTCTTCTCGGCAATGCTGCCCAAGGAGGTATAGCGGCGCATCATGCTTTTCACGCGCGCCAGAAGCTCCAGCGGGTTGAACGGCTTGGTAATATAATCATCCGCGCCGAAATTCAGCCCCAGTACCTTATCCGTATCCTCGGATTTCGCGGAAAGCATCAGAATGGGAATATTGCAGATTTCCCTGATTTTCACCGTTGCTTGCAGCCCATCCAGCTGCGGCATCATAATATCCAGTATAATCAGATGAATTTCGTTTTCCTCCAACGCCTTCAATGCCTCCAAGCCGTTATACGCCTTGATGACACGATAGCCTTCCTGCTTCAGATATATTTCTATCGCATCCACAATACTGTGGTCATCATCACAAACCAGAATGTTAAATTCTTCCATTTCCTATGTCTCCTTTACACATTTTTTATAGCATATCACGTTTTTCCGACAAAAAAAACTGCTTTCTCTTACGATTTCTTTAAGGTTCGGAAAAAATACGCCCCAAAGCCGCGCAGAATTTGCACAAATAAAAAAACTTCTGCTTTTCCCAAAAAAGCTGTTGACAAAACCCGTCTCCTGCGATATACTAATTTTCGTTGCGGGTCATTAGCTCAGTTGGTAGAGCACTGGACTTTTAATCCAGGTGTCCCGGGTTCGAGTCCCGGATGACTCATTTCAGACCGAGGTTTTCGCTTCGGTCTTTTTTTATTTTCCTTTTATGCAAAAAATCCCCGAACCCAAGCGGTCTGCTTGAAATTCGGGGTTATTTTTATGCTGTATACAAAGGGGTTATTCCACCTCGCCCTTCGCAATCGCTTCCTTTTTCGCTTTTGCGGTCGCCTGCTTCTTGGCTTTTTTCTCGCCTGCGGTAACCTCCTTCATTTTTTCCAGCTCAGGAAATTCACGTTCCATATTCACGCCTGCCATATCATAGCCGCGAATCCCTTCCATTGGGTTATCCGTCAGCGCAAGGCGGCTGAAATCGTTCACTCGCTGAATCCCTCTCTGGTCATGAAAGATGGACGCTGCGCCGTTTGTGCAGCCACCCTTGCACGCCATGCCTTCAATGAGGTTTTCCTCCAATCTGCCAAAGGATGCCAGCTTCATGGTTTTGATACATTCCTCAATGCCACTGCAGCGGATGGGGTTGATTTCCGTTTCAATGCCCTCCAGCTTTGCCACACGGCGCACGCTTTCCGCCACGCCGCCCGTTCTTGCAAAAATCCGTCCGTAGGAGGAGGGCTCCCCTGCGGTAATCTCCGGCATTTCCGCCAGCTCCAATCCTCTTGCGTCAAGGATGGCACGCAGCTCCTCAAACGTCAGCACATAATCCACTGCGCCCTTTACGTCATCCTGCTTGATTTCGACCTTTTTCGCCGTGCAGGGCCCGATAAAGACGATACGCGCCTTTCTATCCTTCGCGCGGATGGCTCTTGCCATGGCAATCATGGGAGAAACCACGGTGGACACATGATCCATATATTCGGGGTGATTTTTTCTTACATATTCCACAAAGGCAGGACAGCAGGAGGTTGTTTTCCATTTCTTTTCCTCAATGGTTTCCACAAATTCCTTTGCTTCCTCAACGGAAACCATATCACCGGCAATCGCCGCCTCAACCACATCATAGAAGCCAAGCTCCTTAATGCCGGCAAACACCTGCCCAACCTTGATGCCCGTATACTGGCTGGCAACCGCAGGCGCAACCACGGCATAAACGTGGTAGCTTGTGTTGTTCCAGGAATCGCGCAGAAGATTCAGCACGTTCATAACAAAGGATTTATCCACAATCGCACCGAAGGGGCACTGCTGCACGCAGGCACCGCAGGAAATACATTTATCATGGTCAATCATCGCTTTTCTGTTTTCATCCATCTTGACCGCATTGACGGAGCAGGCACGCATGCACGGACGCATAACCTCACTGATGGCACCAAAGGGACAGACCTGCTTGCAGCGTCCACATTCGATACACATTTCCTGATTGATGTATGCTCTGTGGTTTACAATGGAAATGGCGTGCCTCGGACAATTCTCCTGACATTTATGCCCCAGACAGCCGCGGCAGGAATCGCTGACCACGAAACGGTCAATCGGACATTCATCACAGGCAGAATCCAGCACGTTGATTACACGGTCGCCCTCTGTCGGCTCCAGAACCAGACGCACACGGTCCTCAATAATATGGCGCTCCTTATAAATACAGCAGCGGAAGGATGCCTTTGGCCCCGGAATGATCGCTTCCGCAATCTCCTTTTCCATATTGATTTCCTTATCAAGCTCCCCATTGAAGAAGCGGCTCGCGCATTCCCTGTTTACCAGATATTTGATGTACTGTACATTACTTTCAAACTTGCTCATAACCTTCACCTTTTTTTCTAATATACTACCCAACAAAAGCGCACGTCCAAAAGGTGTACCCTGATATGCGGAACCATACGCTCATTTCCCCTAAAATTGCTCCTCATATTCTCACTCTCGCTATCATTCTAGCACAACCTTATTTCGCATGCAAGATAATGTATACAGAAAACCAACCAAAGATTTCCACCTTCCTTCCCCTGTTTTTTATGCTTTTCCGATGGGTCGGCACGCCGGTTACTTTGTCTAATTCGCCCATTTTTTCACCGGAGACAGAACCCCCTCCCCATGCGTTTTCACTCCACGAAAAAAACCCCTCTCCTGAGGAAAACAGAGAAGGGGTTTTCAGTATGTTTTTCGTATATTCAATTTATTGAATATGGCAGGGAAATCTCAATGCTTGTCCCATTTCCGATTTCACTCTCGATAAAAATTTTTCCGTTATGCAGTGCCGCACCATGTTTGACAATAGAAAGCCCTAAGCCTGTGCCGCCGTTTTCCGCAGAGCGGCTTGCGTCCACACGGTAGAATCTCTCGAAAATCCGCCCCTGCTCCTCCTTCGCAATGCCGATGCCCGTATCCCTTACGGTAAGGGAAATCCTGTCCGCCTTCTGCTTCAGGGTGACAAAAACCGCGCCGCCCTCCTTGTTATAGCGAATGGCATTATCGCAGAGATTGTATATCATTTCGGAAAGCACCTGTTTCACACCGCGAAACAGAATCGGTTCGGTCTCCGCCGAAAGGGTTACGCGCTTCCTTTCCGCTGCAGGCTGTAAGCGTTCGCATGCCTCCTGCACCAGTGCATCCAGTTCGACCTCCTCCTCGCAGAGGCTCGTGTCCTTTTCGTCCAGCTTGGAAAGCTTGATGATATCCTGCACAAGCGCAATCAGCCGCTGCGCCTCGTTATAAATCTTTTCTGCGAATTTTCCCATATCCGCAGGCGGCACCATGCCGTTTTTCATAATCTCCGCAAAGCCGGAAATCGAGGTCAGCGGTGTTTTCAGCTCATGGGAAACATTGGCGGTAAATTCGCGCCGCAGCTGCTCGCGCTCCTCCTTTTCCGTTGCATCCAGAAGCACCAGAATCATGCCGGCAACCTCCTCCTCCCGAAAAACGGGGTTTGCGAAAATCTGGCAGATTCTGCCGTTTGCCTCCAGCCGCTCCTCTCGGTGCTCCCCTGCCAGCGCGCCCTCCACACTGCGGCGCACAGCGGCACTGCGGTTAAGAGAGAAGATATTTTTGCCCTCCGTTACGGCATCCACACCCAGAAGCGTTTTCGCCGCGGCGTTATAGGAAAGAATATCCCCCTCGCCATCCATCACAAGCAGACCCTCCTGCATATTCGAGGTAATCGTATCGAATTCCTCTTTTCTGCGCTTCAGCTCTGCCATCTGGCGGTGGATTTCCCGATTCTGCACAGCAATTCGCCGCAAAAGCGGTGTCAGTTCCTCATAAACCTCCGCCTGTTCGGGATGCTCTAAATCAATCTCATTGATGGGACTTGTGATATTTTTTGCCGTGCGGAAGGCAAGAAAAACGGAAACCGCCATCATCATTGCCAGAATCAGCACCAACGGAAATGCCATCGTCAGAAATACCGCAACCACGCTCATCGTTTCCACGGAAAGCCGCAGAATCGTCCCATCTGTCAGCCGTTCCGCATGGTAAAGCGTCTGTCCGGAAAGCGTTGCGGAAATGCGCTTGCTGTTGCCCTCGCCGCTTTGCATGGCCTCCTTTATTTCCTCACGGTCGCTGTGATTCTCCATTTCGGATGCATCCGCGGAGGAATCATACAGCACTGTCCCATCTGCATCAACCCAAGTAATTCTCGTTTCTGCGTCCTTGATTTTCTCCAGATACCGCACGCCGTCCGTTTCAATGCCACAGGCAATATATTCTGTCTCTCTTTGCAGCTTTTCCGTCGTTTCCTCCGCGGAAAACTGATACATCATCCCCATGGTCAGCAGGGAAACGGCAAGCATAACTGCCGCCGCCACCAGAAAAATTGCCCGAAAAATACGATTCGTCATATATTTCCACCTACTTTATAGCCTACCCCGCGCACCGTTTCGATATATTCGCCACATTCCCCCAGCTTCTGCCGCAGGGTACGAATATGCACATCTACCGTACGGCTTTCTCCGTCAAAGCCATAGCCCCAGATGCGGTTTAAAAGCTGGTCTCTCGTCAGCACGCGTCCCTTGTTTTCCAGAAGCAGGCAAAGCAAATCGAATTCCTTGAGCGTCAGCGTAACCTCCTGCCCTGCCGCATATACCTCGTGCCTTGTTTTATTCACGGAAAGCGCGCCAAGGCGATAGACCTCCTCGCTCTCTGCCTGCTCCGTGCGGCGCAGCAGTGCCTTCACCCTTGCCAGCAGCTCCATCATGCCGAAGGGCTTCGCCACATAATCATCCGCGCCGCTGTCCAGTCCCAGCACCTTATCATATTCACTGCTCTTTGCCGTCAGAAGCAAAATCGGCAGCCTTGCGGTCTGCGGGGCCTGTCTCAGCTTCTTCAAGATACTGATGCCGTCCTCCTCCGGCAGCATCAGGTCAAGCAAAACCAAATCCGGTCGTCTTTCGGCACAGGCGCGCCAAAAAGCAGAAGGTCTCTCAAAGCCTTCCGCCTCAAATCCTGCGCTGTGCAGCGTATACGCCACCAACTCGCGGATACTGTTGTCATCTTCTACCAAATAAATCAGCATGGGATCTCCTCCACCTCAAATCAAAGATTGTTCGTTAATCATCAGCTTAAATTGCAGTCCCAGCTTTTCCGCCGCCTTACGGCACAGCACCATTCGTTCCAGAAAGATTTCAAAATAATCCATCACAGAGCCATAATGCGTATCAACCGATAATTTCAGCTTAATCAGGCTATGCTCACGGTTGATTTTCAAAAGGGACTTTTCTACAGAGTAATTGACTCTGTCATGGATGTCAAAGGTTTTTTTCTCAGGATTGCGCACACGGCTGCGGCGCACGTCGCTTTTATCCGCCAGAATCAGCGCTGCCGCAATGGCATTGACGGGTACGCCCGTCCCTTCATCATGGTTGCCGATGGCGGCTACAATCGTCGCAATATCCGCCGCAGGCATATCCATCCTGTCCAGAATACGGAACGCCATCACTGCGCCGCTCTGCGAATGCTCCGCACGGTTGACCAGATTGCCGATATCGTGCAGATATGCCGCAATCATGCCCAGCTCCACCGCATGCGCGGAAAACCCAAGCGTTTCCAGAATATATTTCACCGATTCCGCTACCTTCGTCACATGCGCAAAGGAATGTTCCGTAAAGCCAAGCGCCGCAAGGGCTTCATCCGCACTTTGGATATAGGTGCGGATGTCCTCATTTTTTCGTATTTCCTCATAGGTAATCATGCACGTTCCTCCTCCGCGATAACATGCTGCCCCGTGATGGAGAATTCTACCCACTCTGCAATATTTGTTGCATGGTCACCGATTCTTTCCAGATATTTTGCAATCATCAGAAGGTCAATGCAGAATTCGCCGTTTTCCCGATTTTCGAGAATCAGCCGAATCAGCTCCTCCTTCACCTTATCAAACAGACCATCCACCACATCATCATACTGCATAACAGAACGCGCCAGTGTCAAGTCCTTTTTCACAAAGGATTCCACTGCATCCGTTACCATCTTTACCGTTGCGCGTGCCATTTCCTGAATATGCAGCTTGCTCTGCGTATCCTGTGCGCCGAGCGTTAGCATGATTTCCGCAATATCCCCTGCCTGATCACCGATACGCTCCATATCGGAAATCATTTTCAGGGCGGAGGAAATCGTCCGCAAATCCCTTGCTACCGGCTGCTGCTGCAAAAGCAGGCGCATGCAGAAGGTTTCAATATCACGCTCCATGTGGTCAATCTCGTTATCCTTTTCAAAGACCATCTGCACCACCGTGCGGTCATATTTCATCAGGGCAGAAACAGAAGCCGTAATTGCTTCCTCGCATAATGCCCCCATTTTAATCAGCTCTACATTTAATTGCTCCAGCTGAGCATCAAAACGACTGCGTACCATAGCTTAACCAAACCTCCCCGTAATGTAATCCTCTGTTCTTTTGTCTCTCGGAATGGAGAACAACTGCTCCGTATTATCATACTCCACAACCTCGCCCAGCAGGAAGAAGGCGGTGTTATCCGAAATACGGGTTGCCTGCTGCATATTATGCGTTACCATAATAATGGTGTAATCCTCCTTCAGCTTCAATGCCAGCTCCTCAATACGAGAGGTGGAAATAGGGTCGAGGGCGGAGGTTGGCTCATCCATCAGAAGCACCTCCGGCTGCACCGCCAAGGCTCTGGCAATGCAAAGCCGCTGCTGCTGACCGCCGCTCATGCCGAGGGCGTTCTTTTTCAGTCTGTCCTTCACCTCATCCCAGATGGCGGCATCGCGCAGTGCCTTTTCCACAATTTCATCCAGCTTTACCTTGGAACGGATGCCATGCGTTCTGGGGCCATAGGCAATATTATCATAAATGCTCATCGGAAACGGGTTCGGCTTCTGGAACACCATGCCGACTCTGCGCCGCAGCAAATTCACATCCATGCCCTTATAGATATCCTCGCCATCCAGAAGCACCTGCCCTGTGATGCGGCAGCCCTCAATCAAATCATTCATACGGTTCAGACTCTTGAGCAGAGTGGATTTGCCGCAGCCGGAGGGCCCGATGAATGCCGTAATTTCCTTTTCCGGCAGCTCCAGATTGATGTTTTTCAGCGCATGAAAATTACCATAATATAAATCCAGATTGGATACAGATAGCTTTGTCTGATTCATACTTTTTTCCTTTTCTTTCATTTCTCTTTTCACTTCCGTCATTTCTCTTTCACACCGGCTTTCTTTGCAGCAAAGGAGGACAATGCGTTGATGCAGACCACCAGAACCAGCAGCACAACTGCTGTGGCATACGCCTGCTCCGTATAAAGCCCTTCATTCAGGAGGGCATACATGTGTACCGCCAGCGTGCGCCCCGAGGAAAACAGCCCATCTGCCACCTGCGGCGCTGTGCCTGCGGGATAGAGCAAGGCCGCCGTTTCCCCGACGACACGCCCGATGGCAAGAATGACCCCTGCCAGAATCCCCGGCACTGCGGAAGGCAGTACAATACGAAATACGGTTCTCAGCTTCCCTGCGCCAAGCCCGAAGCTGCCCTCGCGGTAGGTATCCGAAACGGAACGAAGTGCCTCCTCCGTTGTTCTTAAAATCAGCGGCAGCACCATGATGGAAAGCGTCAGCGCGCCGCCCAGAATGGAGTAGCCCCATTCAGATAGATATTAAAAAACAGATACCCGAACAGACCAAACACGATAGAGGGAATCCCTGCAAGCGTTTCTGTTGTCATGCGCACGACGGAAACAAATTTGTTGCCGCGCTTTGCATATTCCACCAGATAAATCGCGGCGAAGATACCGGCAGGCACCGAGAACAGCAGCGTCATTGCCGTAATGCTCAGTGTATTGATAATCGCGGGCATCATGGAAACATTTTCGGTATTGTAATTCCACGCAAACAGGGATGGCTTTAAATTCGGAATCCCCTTATATAAAATATAGATAATCAGAGAAACCAGCACTGCCAGTGTAATCACCGCAGAAAGCGTTACCAGTGCCGCCAGAAAAAGCGAAAACGGGTTTCTGCGATAGGCAGCCAGCCTTTCTCTCCTGCTTTGTTGATTGATTGCCTGCATCAGTCAGCCCTCCTTTTCAAAAGCGAGAAGCTCAGATTGATAATCAGGATGAATACGAACAGCACAACGCCGGTGGCGATCAGCGCCTCGCGGTGGAGGTCGGCGGCGTAGCCCATCTCGATGACGATGTTCGAGGTCATCGTGCGCAGGCCCTGGAACAGTCCCTTGGGCATCCAGGTCTGGTTGCCCGCGACCATGACGACGGCCATCGTCTCACCGATGGCGCGGCCGATGCCGAGGACAACGCCTGCGAGCACGCCGGATTTCGCCGCCGGGAGCATGACCGTGAAGATCGCGCGCTCGTGACGCGCGCCCATGGCGACCGCGCCCTCATAGTAGGCGGAGGGTACCGCGCGCAGCGCGGCCTCGGAGACGCCGATGACGGTCGGCAGGATCATGATGCCGAGCAGCACGGACGCGGCGAGGATGGACGAGCCGGAGATGTCCGCGCCGAACAGCGCGGCGACGGTGCGGATGCACGGCACGATGACGACCATGCCGAAAAAGCCGTAGACGATGGAGGGGATGCCGGCGAGCAGCTCGGTGCAGGGCTTGAGCAGGCCGTAGAGCTTTTTCGGGCAGTAGAACGCCATGAAGATGGCGGTCAGCAGGCCGACCGGTACGCCGATGACGACCGCGCCTGCGGTGATGTAGATGCTGCCGAGGATCATCGGCAGAATGCCGTAAATGTCGTTGCCCGGCTTCCACTTCGCGCCCGTGAGGAAGTTCAGCAGGCCGATCTCCTTCATGGCCGGAATGCCGTTGGCGAACAGAAACAGGCAGATCAGCACGACCGCGGCGATTGAAGCCAGCGCACAGACGAAAAATACGATGTGCATCAGAGTTTCTCGAAGGTTTTTCATGATTTCACTCCATACATAGGGAAGGGGACGAAGTGTTCCGCCCCCGTGTTTCCCTGTTCGGTTGTATCAGGCGAGGTCGCCCCAGTCGGTGATGTCGCCGACGTAGATGCTCTTGATCTGGTCCATGGACAGCTCGTCGATGGTGTTGGCCGGGTTGACGATGACTGCGATGCCGTCGAGCGCGATCGCGGTGCCGGTCAGCTGGGCTGCTTCCTCGTCCTTCAGTTCACGGGATGCCATGCCGATGGCGAACGTGCCGTCCATCGCGCCGGTCATGCCGGAGGTGGAGTCAGAGGTCTGGAGGTCGATGGAGGCGTTCGGGTTGACCGACTTGTAAGCCTCGATCAGCTTCTCCATGACCGGAGAAACAGAGGAGGAGCCGCCGACTGCGATCTGGCCGGAGGAGCCGTCGGATACGAAGGACTCTGCTTCGTCGTTGACTGCGATGTACTTGTTGTCGGTGACAACGGCCTGACCTTCCTTGGAGAGGATGAAGCTGATGAAATCCTTGGCTACGCCGGTCGGCTCGCCCTTGGTCGCGATGTTGAACGGACGGGACAGCTTGTAGGCGCCTGCCTTTACGTTGTCTACGGTCGCCTCAGCGCCGTCTACCTTGACAGCCTTTACGGTATTGTTCAGAGCGCCGAGCGAGATGTAGCCGATGGCCTTCTCGTTGCCTGCGACGCTGGTCAGCACGACATCGGTCTTGTTTGCGATCTCCGCATCGGCGGTGGTGTTGTCGACCTTTTTGCCGTCAGCGGTCTTTTCCTTGGGCAGGGGGATGGTGTCGCCGCCCAGGTCAATGGCGTACTGATCGCCGTTCTTGGTCACGGTGCCGTCCAGGAAGTTCATCTGGGGGCTGCCGATGAAGCCGGCAACGAACATGTTGCAGGG
>ENA-OOWO01001865-OOWO01001865.1-human-gut-metagenome-genome-assembly--contig:-NODE-1865-length-13088-cov-4.438656_pt1 | contig 13088 bp, 9 predicted proteins | sample MGYA00241579_ERZ501327 | MGnify/ENA primary metagenome ERZ501327 (study PRJEB25962, sample SAMEA2042836) | human gut metagenome | biome: human gut; feature: human-associated habitat; material: faeces...
AAAAATCATATCAAAGAACTGGAACAGCAGGTCCGGCTCCTGAAAGAGCAGGTTGATTTCCTGACCCGTAAACTTTATGGAACAAAATCCGAGGAGACATCTACTCTCGAAATCGAGGGGCAGATGTCTCTTTTTAATGAAATCGAAACCTGTGCGGATCCTGATGCACACGAACCGGAGCTTGTTGAGATAGAGAAGCACCTACGTAAAAGGAAGTACACCGGTCAGCGGGAAGAACTGGTAAAAAATCTCCCTCACAGCAAAGTACTCCATACCATAGATGAAAGGGAACAGATATGCGATAACTGCGGGAGTACGATGGTGAAAGTAGGGGAAGAATTCGTCCGCACGGAAGTACAGTTTATCCCTGCAAAACTCAAGGTGATTGACCATTACCGGGAAACGTATGAATGCAGGTCATGCCGGAAAAACGGAACTCCTTATATGGAGAAGGCTCCGGTGCCATATCCTCCTGTCCTGCATTCTCTGGCATCTGCATCTACCATCACCTGGCTCATCCACCAGAAGTTTGAATTAAGCATCCCGCTGTACAGACAGGAAAAAGAATGGGAGACTTTGGGATTACGTTTAAGCAGAGCGACTATGTCAAACTGGCTTCTGGTTGTCTATCGGGACTGGCTTGTACACATCGTCCACCGTCTGAAGCTGGAACTTCTGAAACAGAGATACCTTCATATCGATGAAACACATGTACAGGTGCTGAAAGAACCGGGACGGAAAAATACGTCCGATTCCTATATGTGGGTTTACTGCAGCATCAGAGATGCCGTAAATCCCATCCGCTACTTCGAGTACCAGCCGGGACGAAGCGGGAAATATCCGGAAGCGTTTCTGAGGGAATATGAAGGTTATATCCATACAGACGCTTACTCCGGATACAATGCAGTTTCAGGAGTAAAAAGATGTCTTTGCTATACGCATCTGCGCCGGGCTTTCGTGGATGCTCTCCCAAAAGACATCCATAATTCGGAAGCATCAAAACCTGCGGAAGCAATCCTCCGTCTGAATCAACTCTTTAACATAGAGTCAGAGTTGGAGGCGTTCCCTCCTGATCAGAAGAAAAAAGAACGTCTTATCCGCGAGAAACCTCTTCTCGAGGCTTTTTGGTCATGGGCAGAAAAAAGTGCCATCGGAGAGCTGCCGAAATCCAAACTTTCAAAAGCTTTTCATTACGCCTTAAATAACCGTGAAGGTTTTTGGAATTATCTGGAAGACGGGAATTGTTCCATCAGTAATTCGCTTGCGGAAAACTGTATCCGTCCCTTTGTGATCGGCAGAAAGAACTGGCTATTCTCCGGCAGTCCGAAAGGGGCGGAAGCCAGTGCAGGAATCTATACATTGGTAGAGACAGCGAAAGCGAATGGGCTTGCCCCGATGAAATATATAAAATATATCCTGTCCGACATGCCGGGGAGTGCTTTTCTTGAACATCCTGAATATCTGGATGATTATCTGCCTTGGAATCCTCTTGTAAAAGAATTCTGTCGATAACCGTTGACCTTTTAGTATAAAAGGCTGACGGTTATTTTTCTATACACTGTTTTATTTGACGCTTACAAAATTTCCACCAGATTCAGCGCAATAGCTTTGTTGCGTTGACTTTGAAAAATTACCTTTTTGAGAAAAAGAAGGTTAGCCACATCACACTTGTTGACATCTTTCTACATGTCCACTATAATAAACGCAGGAAGAATACTCATGGTATACCAAAAAAATAACATACAATTTGACTATGGATTTTATTATTCTGTTGTGAATGAAGAGGAGGAATGAACTGGTGGAAGCAAATGCAAAGAAGTTTTTTTCGTCGGTAGCGATTTCCGGGCTGGAAGCGGTGACTGCAAAGCGCAGATATCTGACCAAATGTGAGCCGAAGGTCATGGAGATCGATGATGAAGAGAAGATTGTGAAGACTGCCTGTCGTGCCTGCATCGCAAACTGTGGTGTTCTGGCGCATGTGAAGAATGGCCGCGTCATCAAGCTGGAGGGAAATCCGGTGGATCCGATGAGCCAGGGACGTATGTGTGCAAAGGGTCTGGCTGGTATTCAGGCACTGTACCATCCGAACCGTAATAAGTATCCGTTGTTGCGCGTTGGTGAACGTGGAAGCGGACGATGGAGACGTATCAGCTGGGATGAGGCACTGACCCGTGTGGCGGAAAAAGCCATGGAAACCCGTGAAAAATATGGTGCGGAAGCGTTGTTCTGTACCACAGGCGGCGGTGGTAATCCGGAAATCTGGAGTATCGCCCGTTTCTGTAATGTATTCGGAACGCCGAACTGGTATGAGCCGGGCTGCGCGCAGTGTTATCTGCCGCGTGTGCTGTCCTGTGCCATGATGTATGGTGGTGCGGATTCCAGTATCGCGGATTCCAATGCACTGGAACTGTATGATTATGAGAATGCACAGATCAAATGTCTGGTGTTGTGGGGAGCAGGTCCTGCTTATTCCGCACCGGCCAGCGGCGGTCGTATGGTCAACGAACTGCGTGCGAAGGGTGTAAAGACGATCTGTATTGATCCGCGTTTTACACCGGATGCGGCAAAGGCAGATATCTGGCTGCCGATCCGTCCGGGTACGGATGTAGCACTGCAGATGGCATGGATCCGCTATATTCTGGAAAATCGCAGATATGATGAAGAATTTGTGACACGCTGGACCAACCTGCCGTATCTGGTAGAGGTGGAAAGCCGCTTCTTTGCCCGTGCGAAAAAGGGTGAGAACGGTGCACCGGATACGTTTTATGTATGGGATGAGAAGACAGCGTCCATGCAGCCGATGGAGTATCCGTATGATGAGAAGTTATCCCCGGCGTTATGGGGCACGTATGAAGTAGACGGAAAAGTATACAAGACCGGTATGCAGTTACTGTATGAGCGCTGTGAGGAGTTTACGCTGGAGAAAGCAGCAGAGATCTGCTGGCTGGATGCAGACCGTATCAAAGCTGCGATCGAGATGTATCTGGAGAATGCACCAAGCGGTATCTGCCTTGGTGTGGCAACGGACCAGACACCGAACTCTGTACAGGCTGCCATGGCTGCGGATACGATTGATTTTCTGATGGGTAACCTGGAGAAACCGGGTGCGCTGATGCAGCGTTTCCGTACCAGCGGTGTACTGAAAGTACCGAATTATCCGGTGCCGGTTGCATTGAAGTGTCTGCCACCGGAGCAGTTGAAGAAACGTCTGGGAGGAAGAGAGCACAAGGGCTTAAGTATCTGGTATGCGGGACATCCGGGCAGCGTGCTGAACGCGATCCTGACAGAGAAACCGTATCAGCCGCGGATGTGGATCGACCGTTCCGGTAACAAGCTCGGTGTGCTGGCAGAATCCGGCCGTTGGGCAGAGGCAATCGAAAAGCTTGATTTTATCGTACATATGTATATGTATCCGACCTCTTTTTCCTGCTATGCAGATATTTTGCTGCCGACGGAGGAGTGGCTTGAGACGGATATGATCGTTGAGACCTGTAATATGCTGGTAGCCAGACAGCAGGTTGTCCACCTCTGGGAGACGATGGATGAGACGCTGATCTGGTCCCGCCTGGCTAAAAAATGTGCCGAGCTCGGTCATGAGATGTGTCAGAAAGCTTTTGATCCGGAATTTATGGGAGATCAGCTTCCGTATTGGGATTCCATGGATGAGTTTTTTGATCATCTGACACCGGCCATCGGCATGACATGGGAAGAAATGAAGAAAAAAGCACCATTCGAATATATGTCCAAAGAAGAATGGAAGTCTTATTATGTATACAAGCAGATTGATGATGCGACAGGTCTGCCGAAAGGTTTTGATACACCGTCGAAGAAGATTGAAGTATATGTGGAGAGTATGATCACGCTGGGAAGAACCGGTCAGCCGTTTTTACCGGTTGAGTTTGAACCGGCAGATAAGGATTATGAGCCGCTTCCGTATTATCTGGAGCCGGTGGAGAGTCCGGTCCGTGATGATGATACTGCCAGGGAGTATCCGCTCGTTATGACAAACGGCCGTGTACCGTTCTATCATCATTCGACGCTGCGTAATGCGGCTGCTATGCGTGAGCTGTATCCGGTTCCGGAGATCTGGATCTATCCGGATGTGGCAAAAGCGTATGGTATCGCACCGGGAGACTGGGTATGGGTAGAATCCAAGCGAGGCAAGATCCGTGCGAAAGCACTGGTCACAAAGGGAATCAATCCGGGAACGGTATGTATGGAGCGTTTCTGGCATCCGGAGACGATGAATACAAAGACGCATGGCTGGCAGGAGACAAACGTCAATGTTTTATCAAAATCAACCGCACCGTTTAACGATGTCGTTGGTACTCATACACTTCGTGCTTATCAGGTACGGATTTCGAAAGCAGACAGTGCGCCGGAAGGCATCTGGCAGAAACCGGAAGACTTTGTAAATTGGCTTCCGTTAGGTAAGGCATAAGGAACGGATAAGGAGACAAAGTGATGAAACAATATGCAATGGTTGTAGAGGCTGACCGCTGCATCGGCTGTAAAGGTGGATGCCAGGTTGCCTGCAAGACAGAAAATGAAGTGGCTCTGGGACGTTCCAGAAGCACGTTATATCATATGGGACCGACAGGTGTGTATCCGGATCTGCAGATGTACTTTCTGCCGGTAATGTGCCAGCAGTGCGAGGATCCGAGCTGTGTGGATGTATGTCCGACAGGCGCATGCTACAAGGATGAAGACGATGGAGTGATCTATATCGATCAGGATCTCTGCATCGGATGTCAGAGCTGTAAAAAGGCATGTCCGTTCCATGCGAACAATTTTAACAAAGAACTGCGTGTCATGGACAAATGTACCGGCTGTGTACAGCTGCGGGACGAAGGGAAAGACCCTGCCTGTGTCAGAAACTGTGCAGGACGTGCCCTGCATTTCGGTGATATCAATGATCCGGAGAGTGAAGTATCCAAGCTTCTGGCAGCGAACGAAGGTCACGTATACACGCTGAAGGATGACAACGGAAATCATCCGTCCGGACGGTTTATCCTGAAGAATCAGAAATGGATCGACATGCTTCCGTTTGAATTTGAAGAAGCACTGCACAACGGTATGTACGAGGAGCCGGAAAGTGAACTGGCACATCGGATTTTTGAAGATCATTTGAAAAAAGCGAACGTGGTGCGTACGGAAATGAATGAGGAAAAGGAGGCGGAAGTGGAATGAAGCAGGTGGAAGTAAGAAAAGAACTGGCAAGAGCCAGAGCAGGACTCTACCGTTTCCTTGGCGGCTTATATATCATGGAAGTAGATGAGGAGACGCTGGCGAACATGAAACAGATGCAGTTTCCGACAGACTGCGCCAATGAGGAACTGGCGGAAGCTTACAGAGGGCTGGAAAAGGCGATTGCAGATTTGAACAATGAGGATCTGGAGGATGTGGCTGCTGATTATGCCAAGACGTTTCTGGCAGCAGGAGAAGCAACCGGAGTGGCTGCCTTCCCGTATGAGTCCATTTATACGAACAAAAAACGTGAGATCGGCGGACGTACCGAGCAGGAGACGCTGGCTTTGTATGCGCTGCATGGCTGGGAGCCGAGTAAGGATATGTTCCGTACGATGAACGATCATATCGGCCTGGAGCTGGAGTTTATGGCAGTTTTGTGTGAGGAAGAGTTACTGTCTTGTCAGACGGATAATGCAGATCGTGCGGCAATGTCTTCCCGTGACCAGAATGAGTTTTTACGCAAACATCTGAAATGGGCGGGAGCTTTCTGCATGGATATCAGTAAATATGCACAGACCGCGTTTTATCAGGCAGTAGGAAAAGTGACGAATGTATTTCTGGAGCAGGAGAGAGAAATGCTGGCAATGGGAGGTGCAATATGGGATATCGCGTAGATTACGACAAGATGAATGATATTCTGGCTGTCTGGTCAGAGACTTATCATGTGTATGCACCGGCATGGGATCAGAGAAAGAAGAAAGTGCGTTATCGTGAGATTAAGACGGTGGATCAGATCGTGCTGGATCGTCAGGCAGATTTTTCACCGAAGGAAGCTTACTATCCGGTGTCACAGACGATGTTTTATTTTACCGATACGGAAGTGACGGAGAGTGAGCTTGCAGATGACAAAGGGATCATTGTGATTGCCCGTCCTTGTGATATCAACGGAATGGCAAGACTGGACTGTATTTTCATGGAAAATGGAGGTCATGCAGACTATTTCTATGCAAGACTGCGTGAGAAAGTAAAGGTAGTCATGCTGGAATGCAGGGAAAGCTTTGAACATTGCTTCTGTGTATCTATGGGAACGAATAAGACAGATAAGTATGACGCAGCACTCCGCATTACAGAGAATGAGGTGCTGGTGGATATCAAAGATGAGACGCTGGGTGCGGCATTTGCATCGGCATCTGCCTGTGATTTCACACCGGAATATGTGCAGGAGAATCAGAAAAAACTGCATATTCCGCAGATTACAGACCGCAGTATGTTAAAACCGATCAGTGATCTGGAGTACTGGACACAGTATGATGAGAAATGTATGTCCTGTGGCGGATGTAATACCGTCTGTGGAACCTGCAGCTGTTTTGATACAGTAGATGTCATTTACCAGGAGGGAAGCCGCAGCGGTGAGCGCCGCAGAGTCTGGTCTTCCTGTATGCTGGAGTCCTATACGATGACAGCCGGTGGCAATCGTGCCCGCAAGACACCGGGAGCAAATATGCGATTTAAAGTGCTGCATAAGTTTTATGATTTTGCAGACCGTTTTGCAAAGGACGGAGCATACGGCATAGCCTGTGATGCACAGATGTGTGTCGGATGCGGCCGTTGTGATATGAGATGTCCGAAGCAGATTTCGTTCTTTGATGTGGTGGACGGTCTGGCAGCGGAAATTGAAAAAATGAATGCGGGAGAGGAGGCGTAAGACAATGGAAAATATTATGAAACCGGAACCGCACAAGATCGTAAGTGTTATCCGTCAGACTGCGGCAGAGTTTACGATTCGTGTGGCATGTGACAAAGATCCTGGATATGGACAGTTTTTCCAGCTGTCTCTGCCGAAAATCGGAGAGGCGCCGATCTCTGTCTGTGGAAAAGGACCGGGTTATGTGGAATTTACCATCCGTAAAGTCGGACGACTGACCGGTGGTGTGTTTGACCTGAAAGCCGGAGATACACTGTTTATGCGTGGACCGTACGGAAATGCATTTCCGGTGGATCAGTTTGAAAATAAGGATCTGCTGGTGATCTGTGGTGGTACCGGTATGTCACCGGTAAAAACTACGCTGACTCATTTTTATGATCATCCGGAAATCTGCAAATCGGTATATCTCATCGCCGGATTCAAGGATATCAACTGCGTGTTGTTCAACGAAGAACGTGCAAAATTTGCGGAGCGGTTCCATTGTACGTACTGTCTGGACAACTCCGAGGCACCTGGATTCCACAAAGGAATGGTAACGAAATTTATTCCGGATGTGCCGTTTGATACTTTCGAGGACTATAACGTAGTGATCGTAGGTCCGCCGCCAATGATGCGGTTTGCTGCACTGGAATGTATGAAATGCGGTGTCCCGGCGGAGAAAATCTGGGTATCCTTTGAACGTAAGATGTCCTGCGCAGTAGGAAAGTGCGGACATTGCAAGATCAATGAGACTTACGTCTGCCTGGAGGGTCCGGTATTTAACTATACGAAGGCCAAAGAACTTTTCGATTAGAAATTTTTTAATACGTTATTTTTTAATACGAAAACGAAGCATCCTGTCAGAACGCTAGACGTTCACTACCTTCGTTTCACAGCGTTTTTATCGCGCTCGTTCCCACGCCTGAAAAAGAGGTCGTTCCCACTCGCGCAAAAACTTGTGAAACTCAGTCGTTCACTTAATCGCTTTCTCTGACAGGATGCTTCGTTTTCTGTATTTCTGTATTGAAATGATGCCAGGGTCAAAAGCCTGAAACCACGATGTGCTTGCACAGGAGTGGTTTTATGGCTTAATGACCCGCCCCGATATGAGCATAAAAGTGGAGCGTCAGCTTCACGATATGCGAATATTGGGTAGAATTGTGGGAGTACGAAGTACGGAACAATTCGTATGGCATCTTTTGACCCCGACATCTTGAAATGTTCCGCTTTACAAAATAAGAAAAATTGTGTAATGTGCTGAATTTTTTGACAAGATTTTGTGTAATATAATGTTGACGAAAAGATGAGAAAGGGCTAGAATATAAAGCAGTTAAGAAATGGTAGAACCAATCAAAAAGAACGTGTTTTTACAGAATCGTTAGGATCGAAATAAAAACTTTATTTTTTTTATAGTGATTGGTACTACCAAAAAATATCATATAATTGGTACTACCAAACAAGAGTATTGACGAAGAATGTGTTATCTTGTAGCAGGATAGTATAAATTACATTAAAAAATGGGTATAAGGAGGACTTGGATGATGGCAGATTACAGTTACAATCAGGTAACACCGGAACTGATCGAAGCATTCAAAAAAATCGTTCCGGGCAAGGTGTTTACCGGAGATGAGATTAATGCAGATTATTCTCATGATGAAATGCCAATCTATGGAAAAGGAGCACCGACGGTACTGGTCGAGGCTACTACAACGGAGGACGTTGCAGCAATCGTAAAGCTGTGTTATGAAAACAGCATTCCGGTAATTCCGCGAGGTGCAGGAACCGGCCTGACCGGTGCGGCAGTTGCACTGCATGGCGGTGTCATGATTGATATGTCCAAGATGAATAAAATCCTGGAGTATGACAAAGAGAATTTTGTGGTTCGTGTGGAAGCTGGTGTGTTACTGAACGATCTGGCTGAGGATGCACAAAAGCAGGGACTGTTATATCCACCAGATCCCGGTGAAAAATTTGCCACACTGGGTGGAAACGTATCTACAAACGCAGGTGGTATGAGAGCCGTAAAATATGGTTGTACCAGAGATTATGTCAGAGCCATGACGGTCGTACTTCCAACCGGTGAGATCGTAAAACTCGGTGCAACGGTTTCCAAGACTTCCACCGGATACAGTCTGTTGAATCTGATGATCGGTTCTGAGGGTACGTTAGGAATTATTACTGAACTGACACTGAAACTGATTCCGGCTCCGAAGGAGACCATCAGCCTGATCATTCCTTATGAGAATCTGGAAGATTGTATTGCAACTGTTCCGAAGTTTTTTATGGAGCATTTACAGCCACAGGCCATCGAATTTATGGAGAAAGAAATCGTTCTGGCTTCCGAGCGTTACCTCGGCAAGAGCGTATTCCCACAGAAACTGGAAGGCGTGGACATCGGTGCGTATCTGCTGGTAACCTTTGACGGAGATGATATGGAATCTCTGGAGGAGATTACGGAAAAAGCAGCAGAGGTGGTACTTGAAGCAGGTGCGATTGACGTACTGGTGGCTGATACACCGGCGAAGAAGAAAGATGCATGGGCAGCAAGAAGTTCTTTCCTGGAAGCAATTGAGGCAGAGACGAAGCTGCTGGATGAGTGTGATGTGGTCGTTCCGGTAAATCAGATTGCACCGTATCTGACGTTTGTAAAATCACTGGAAGAAAAATACGATTTTACGATCAAGAGCTTTGGTCATGCAGGTGACGGAAACTTACATATTTATGCATGTGCGAACGATATGGATGAGGCAGAGTTCAAGAAACAAGTTGCGGATTTCATGGATATTATTTATAAAAAAGCAGCCGAATGCGGCGGACTGATCTCCGGTGAACACGGAATCGGTTATGGAAAAATGGATTATCTGGCAGCTTTTGCGGGTGAGACAAGCATGCGTCTGATGAAAGGCATCAAAGAAGTATTTGATCCGAAGATGATCTTAAATCCGGGTAAGGTATGTTATTCGCTGTAGCGGAACAAAACTGCAGAAGCGGTATGAAGAAAAACGAAATTAGATGATTTGACAGAATAGTTGTTAAAGATATGAAAAACGCGTTTAGCGGAGGAGGATTCAAAATGGCATATTTAATTTCTGAAGAAGCACAGGATCTGTTACAGGATGTGAAAAAATTCTGCGAGAAAGAGGTCGTAGAACAGTGTAAAGCATATGATGTATCCGGTGAATGGCCAAAAGAGATTTACGATAAAGCAATCGAGCAGGGCTATCAGGCACTGGAAGTTCCAGAGGAGTTTGGTGGCCCGGGTTTATCAAGGGTGGATGTGGCAGCACTCATCGAGCAGATGGCAATTGCGGATGCTGGATTTGCAACTACCATTTCCGCCAGCGGACTTGGTATGAAACCGGTACTGATCGCAGGAAGTGAAGCGTTAAAGCAGCGTGCGTGTGATCTGATCCTGGACGGTGGATTCGGTGCATTCTGTCTGACTGAGCCGGGTGCCGGTTCTGATGCAGGCGCAGGCAAGACAACCGCAGTCAAAGATGGTGATGAGTATGTACTGAACGGAAGAAAATGCTTTATCACAAACGGCGGTATCGCTTCTTTCTACTGTGTAACAGCCATGACAGATAAGACAAAAGGTGTCAAAGGAATGTCTATGTTCTTCGTAGAAAAAGGAACTCCAGGACTGAGCACAGGAAAAGAAGAGAACAAGATGGGTATCCGTACATCCAATACCTGTGATGTAGTGCTGGAGGATGTCAGAATCCCGGCTTCCAATCTGATCGGTGAGGAAGGCAGAGGCTTCAATATCGCAATGCAGACACTGGATCAGGCTCGTACATGGATGGGTTGTGTGGCAACCGGTATTGCACAGCGCGGTATCAACGAGGCTATCGCATATGGCAAAGAGCGTGTACAGTTTGGAAAACCGATCATCAAAAACCAGGCACTGAAATTCAAAGTAGCAGATATGGAGATCAAGACTGAGACAGCACGTCAGATGGTTGCTCATGCACTGACCAAGATGGATCTGGGTCTTCCGTACACCAAAGAGTCTGCTATCGCAAAATGCTATGCTTCCGATATTGCAATGGAAGTTGCTTCTGAGGCAATCCAGATGTTTGGCGGATATGGATACAGCCGTGAGTATCCGGTAGAGAAGCTGTTGAGAGATGCCAAGATCTTCCAGATCTTTGAGGGAACCAACGAGGTACAGAGAATTGTTATCTCAAACAGCGTAATAGGAAAGTAAGCTATCCCTTATCTAACAATATATGTATTCTGCTGATGGACATTTTTGAAAATCGGCGGAATACAAACAAAAAAATGCAGGAGAAAATCATCATGGAAATATTAGTTTGCATCAAACAGGTTCCGGACGATTCCGTAGAAATTTCATTGGATGAAGCTACGGGAAAACCGGCACTGGACGGGGTGACACCTGTCGTAAATGCATTTGATACATATGCAGAGGAAATGGCAGTACGTCTGAAAGAAGCTGTTGCTGAGAGTGAAGTAACTGTGGTATCCATCGGAGATGACAGTGTGAAAAACTCCTTAAAGAACTGTCTCGCAGTCGGTGCTGACCATGCATACCTCGTAAAGTGTGACGAGGCTGAAAAATTAGATGGTGCGGCAGTTGCGAAAGTTCTCGCAAAAGCAAAAGCAGACATTGAAGCTGCAGAAGGAAAGACATTTGATCTTATCTTTTGCGGAAAAGAATCCACTGATTATGCGGCAAGCCAGACGGGTCTGCTGCTGGCAGCAGAGCTGAATGTTCCGGCAGTTGCTAATGTGGTAGCAGTGGAGACCGCAGATGGCACCGCAAAGATCAGACAGGAGACAGAGACCGGATACAATGAAGTGGAAGCTTCTATGCCATGTGTTGTGACGATTCAGAAACCGAATTACGATCCACGTTATCCGACCATCAAGAGCAAGATGGCAGCCAGAAAGAAACCGATCGGTGAACTGGAGGTTGGTGAGATTCCGGAATCTTCGATGGAAGTCGTAAAAGTATATGCACCGGCAAAACGACAGGCCGGTGTGAAGATCAAAGCAGAATCCCCGGAGGAGTCTGTTGCCCAGGCAATGAAACTCATCGCGGATGCCAAGGTATTGTAGGAGGTCACAGGAAATGAGTCTGACAGAAGGAAAAAATATTTTAGTATATGTTGAGACTGCCGGGGACACTCCGGTTGGCCCGGCACTTGAGATTCTGGCAAAGGCAAAAGAACTGGCAGGAGCAAAAGGTGAAAAAGTTATCGCAGCTGTTCTTGCAAAAGAGCCGGATGCAGCGGCCAGAACAGCCATTGAAGCCGGTGCGGATGAGGCAGTCATTGTAAAGACCGAAGAGAAACGTCCGGAAGTGCGGGCGGCCATGCTGGCAAAACTGGTGGAGAAATATACACCGGCGCTGGTGCTGGCAGCAGCGACCCAGGAGGGCAAAGATGTTACTCCGCTGGCTGCACAGAAATTCGATGCAGGATGTGCCGTTGATGTCATGAATATTGTGGCTGACGGAGATCAGTATGTGTTTACCTGCCCGGTATACGGCGGAAATGTATTGAATGATGTTGTATTGCATACCCGGCCGGCAGTAGCCACCGTGCGCGGCGGCTCTTTTTCCAAATCAATTGAGGAGGGAAAAGCCGGCAAAATTATAGAAGAAACTATTGAAATCGCAGAGGAAACGGTATTTACCAAGATTGCCAATGTGGTAAAAGAAATCAGTGAGGCAGTCAACCTGGAAGATGCCGATGTCATCGTATCCGGTGGCCGTGGTATGGGAAGCAAAGAAAACTTTGCACTGGTACAGCAGCTGGCAGATGTCTGCGGCGGTGTCGTAGGTGCCACCAGACCGGCCATTGAAGAAGAGTGGATCGGACGTTCCCATCAGGTGGGTCAGTCCGGCAAGATTGTTGCACCGAAGTTGTATATTGCCTGCGGTGTATCCGGTGCCACACAGCATGTGTCCGGTATGATCGGATCCGGATATATCATCGCCATCAACAAAGATGAGGATGCACCGATCTTTGATATCGCAGATGTGGGAATTGTCGGTGATGCCATGAAGATCCTTCCTCTGATGATCGAGGAAATCAAAAAATATAAAGAAGCATAAAAAGAAATATAAGATAAAAATACGCTAATCCAAATCCATTTTATACACTAAATAAAAGAAAGAAGCCCCATGCTTTATGTACCGACCCCCAAAAGTTAGACCAAAAAATCTAACGATTGGGAGGTCGGTATT
>ENA-OOWO01001866-OOWO01001866.1-human-gut-metagenome-genome-assembly--contig:-NODE-1866-length-13087-cov-2.067910_pt1 | contig 13087 bp, 13 predicted proteins | sample MGYA00241579_ERZ501327 | MGnify/ENA primary metagenome ERZ501327 (study PRJEB25962, sample SAMEA2042836) | human gut metagenome | biome: human gut; feature: human-associated habitat; material: faeces...
GGGAGGCGGTCTTGTTTCTCTATTTTATATCGACTCTTTATTATTTTCCGATCTTAGACTGGCTCTGTGCCGGTTTCTGATCCTGCTGTCCGCCCTGGCTCTGACTATTTTCACTGTCAGACTCAGCCGGACGCTGCTTTAAGGTTACCTGGACTTCTCTCTCCTGATAGCTGCCGTTTACAAGAGACTGGACAGTCAATGTTACAGTATCACCGGATTTATAATAAGTCAGAAGCTTTGCAAGGTCTGCGTAGTTGGAGATCTTCTCACCATCCAGCTTTGTAATGATGTCCTTCTCGTGAAGATCGGAACCTGCGGCTGCGGAGTCTTCCATGATCTTGTAAACATAGACGCCCTGCGGCATTCCGTACATCTTTGCCATGGACTCATCAATGTTCCGTAACTGGATTCCGAGATAGCCCTGCTCAGACTCGGAAACAGCGATCTTTGTGGTCCTCGTCATGAGGTCATCGATGATATCTTTTGCTTTGGAGATCGGGATCGCATAGCCGACGCCCTCAACACTTGTATCTGCATACTTTGCTTCATTGATACCGATGACCTCACCCTTGCTGTTTACCAGTGCGCCGCCGCTGTTGCCGCTGTTGATTGCCGCACTGGTCTGCAAAACGGTCAGGGAATTGCCGTCTACGTTAATGGTCTGCTCCTTCATGCTGACAATGCCGTCCGTTGCGGAAAGCCCCATGCCCATGGCGTTGCCGATAGCAATGACACATTCGCCGACCTCAAGGTCATCCGAATCGCCGAAGGTTGCAGTTGTTACCTTTTCCACGCCTGCCTTTTTCAAATCAGACCAGGAAACAGAAAGCACCGCCAAGTCAGATTCGCTCTTTGTGCCGACTACCTTTGCCGGTACGCTCTTATCGCCGTCCAGTGTCACATAAATGGAATTTGCACCCTCGATAACATGGTTATTTGTCGCAATGGCAATCTTATCATCATCCGAATAGAAGATCACGCCGCTGCCTGCGCCCTCTGCTTCGTATGGTACAGTGAAATGCCCCATATACTGTGTCACGCCTGTTGTGGTAGTGGAAACGCTGACAACAGAGGGCTTTACCTTCTTCACGATATCCACAGTGGAAAGCCCGTTTGTCAGATAGGATACGCTTTCCGTATTGCTTGTGGATGCGGTCTTTGCGCCGGTTTCCTTTCCGAAATGGCTCTGTGCCGCGCTGTAGCTGACCCCAATCGCAGAGCCGCCTGCGATGCTGCAAACCAGACAGGCTGCAATGAATTTCTTCCAGCCGTTTCCGCTCTGCTTTCTTTTCGGCTTTTTCACCTTTTCCTCATAATGATATTCTCTGACGCAGGGACCTGTATATTCCTGCTCTGCTTCTGCGGTTTCTTCCGCAAAGGCTTCTGCTTTCTCTGCGCCTTCCTCAGCAGTGGCTTCCGAAACGCTTTCCTGTTCAGAAAAGCCCTCCTCCTCGGAAAATTGCTCACCGGAAATTTCCTCTGTATATTCCTCGCCGGAAATCACCTCTGCCTCCATCTCTATGGATTCTCCGTCTACATGGGGTTCGTCTTCCATGCCGTCTGCGGAATAGTCAATGGATTCCTGCTCTGTTTCTTCATATTCATCTTTCTTTTTCGGATTGTACTCATCATATTCGTACATGCTCTATCCCTCCATATCTTTTATGGCTTTGTTTTATCTTATGCCGTTATTATACTGTTTGAATTTGAACGAAGTATGAACGTCAGGTGAATAATCCATGTTTTTCCTTAAAGAACGATTAAGATAAAATGAGAGCATAAAAAAAAGAACCTTGAAGCAATCAAGGCTCTAAAAAGTGCGGCTGGTGGGACTCGAACCCACACGCTGTCACCAGCGTCAGATTTTGAGTCTGATGCGTCTGCCAGTTCCGCCACAGCCGCAGAAATAAACTGTTTAAATATAATAGCATACCTTTTCCGAGATTGCAAGGGAAATTTTTCTTAATTTAAAAATTTGCTTTCCCCGAAAAAAGTATTTATAATAGCTTTTGAAATCAAAACGAAAGAAGGGAGCAACCCATGCAGAAAAAAGACATTTTGGAATTAAAGCGCCGCTTCAAAAAAGATGCCTGCACCTTTACGAAATTGCGCGGCTGTTATGTGGACAACCAAAAAAATATTCTCTTACATATCGACGAAACCTTTCTCAATCTGGAGGAGGATGAATTTTATAAATATCTGGAAATTGCAAAAAAGGCTCTTTCCGGCACAATCGGCAACAACCTTTTAGAGCTTTCCTTCCGCAGGGATGAAGCAGGAGAAGAAGCGCAGAAGTTCTTCCTTGCCCTGCGCGATAGTGCTTTGAAGCAGGATGGGCTGTTGGATTTGCTTTATGAGCGCATCATTCGCGAATATGATTTTGCAGGGAATTATCTGATTCTCCTGTTCCATGATGCTTATGATGTTATCACGAAAACAACCGACAACAATAAGCTGGACGAATCCGAAGAGGTTTATGAATATGTCCTCTGCGCCATCTGCCCTGTCGAGCTGACAAAGGCAGGCTTAGGCTATCATAAGGATAAAAACATCATCGCGCCTCGTATTCGTGATTGGGTGGTTTCCGTCCCCGAAACAGGGTTTCTCTTTCCTGCCTTTTCCGACCGCAGCAGTGATGTAAATGCCATGGGCTATTATGTGAAGGATGCCAAAAAGGCGCAGCCTGCGTTCATGCAGGAGGTTTTGGGCTGTGAAGCAAAGCGCACCGCCGCCGAGGAAAAAAAGACCTTCCATGGCATTTTAAAGGATGTTATTTCCGAGGAGGTGGAGGATGCGAAAACCGTCATTCTGGATATTCAGCAGGATTTGAATGATATGGTGGAGGAACACAAAAATGTGTTTGAAAACGAGCCTGTTCTCCTAACACCGCCTGCCATTCGGGAGGCTATGGCAGAAAAAGGTCTTTCCGAGGAAGTCATTTCCAAGGTGGAGGAAATTTGTGAGGAAGCCTTCGGCGATACCCCTCCCCTTGCGGAAAATCTGATTGACAGCAAGGCATTGCAAACGCACGCTGCCGCGAAAAAAGCGAATGTGCTGGCATTAGAGGTAGAAAGCCTGAAGCAAAAATTGGAGGAAAAGGAAGCCCTCCCTGAAAAAGAGGTCATTTTGCAGGTTTCTGCGGAAAAGCTGCCTGCCATCCAGACGGAATTTATCAATGGTAAAAAGTGCATTGTCATCCCCTTAGAAGAAGATGAACATGCCACCATCAACGGCAAGCATTGGGACAATGCGCCCTTTTAAAGGCTATGTATGGGATAAGGTAAATTTGCCTTATCCCCTTTTTTATGCCTTTGCCGTATAGGGTGCCAGCTCCAATCGAATGAAAAAGCCCCTGTCATGCTGACAAACAGGACATTCCTGCGGTGCCTCCTTCCCTTCAAAAATAAAGCCGCAATTTAAGCACATCCATTTACATTCCACAGAATTGATGAATAATTTATTTTCCTCCAATAAATCTGCAAGCTGTCCGAAACGGTCTCCATGTGTTTTTTCAATGCCTGCAATCTGATGAAAGGATGCTGCCACCTGCGGAAAGCCCTCCTCCAGCGCCTTATCCCCAAACGCCTGATACACCGGGTCAAATTCTTCATATTCGTTATGCTCTGCCGCACGCAAAAGCTCCGAAACGGATTCATAAATATCCACGGGATAGCCGCCGTCAATGTGAACCGTTTCCCCCGAAAGCTCCTTCAAATGCTGATAAAAAACCGCCGCATGCGCCTCCTCCTGCTTGGCAGTAAACCTGAATACAAATTCCACCACCTGCATTTTCTGTTCTTTCGCCTGCGCCGCAGCAAAGATATAACGGTTTCTCGCCTGACTTTCCCCTGCAAAGGCACGCATAAGGTTTTTCTTTGTTTCGCTCTGTTTAAAATCCATAGCTTTCCCTCTCCTTCTTTTTCTTTAGTATGGACGAAGATGAAGCAGCTATACCCTTCTTTTTTCACATTAAAAAAAGTCCCCATAAAAGGTGCGCCCGAATAAGAAGTCTTACATTCTGAAATGCTGAAAGCTACAGCTATTGCATTTTCTTCATGCTTTCTTATCGGAACACCCCTAATAGGGACTTTTCAAAATTTTTCCGTTAAACAATGATATAGATTACCGCAATCGTCAGACCCAGACCAATCAGCAGAATACTCTGCGCGAAGCCTTCGCGGTATACCTGATGGTCATTTTCATAATCCGTATAAGCAGAGAAATATTTATCCTCCGGCGGAACAATGCGTCCATTATCATTATTGAAGATAAAGATACGCAGCAATGCAATGATATCATCCATCAGATTTCCTGCGATACGGGCGAAGAAGCCACCCACATAAGGCAGAACGGTCAGCAGAATCGGGCGATATACCTTATCCTCCAGATTGCACCATTCCGGCCAGCGATCCACATAAACCAGATTGCCGTTTGCATCCTTCTGCATCAGCACCTTGCGGATGAACAGGAAATACACCACAATGCCCACACAGATGGAAATCACCGCACCCTTGAGGTTTACCCATGCGAAATAATGCACGGCATGCGCAGGGGTATGTGCATTCATGAAATGTGCGCCCATTGCCGCCAGAGCATCCTGTGTCTGGTGAGGGAAGATACCCAGAATCGGCAGGCAAATTGCAATCGCGCCCAGAATGACCGCCATCGGCTTGCTGATGTAAGGTGCGTTTTTGACAGGCTTCGGTGCGCCGTAGGGGTTATCCTCAAGGAAGATACATACGAAAATCTTCGTCATATAGGCCAGTGTCAGCCCACCGGAGAACAGGAACAAAATTTCCGCACCCTTCATAAACGCGATGGACTGCCCTGCTTCCTTCAGCACCTCGATATATTCCACCATGCTCTCGTGAATCAGCGTTTTGGAGATATAACCGTTCCATAGAGGGATACCGCCGATACCCAGAATCGGCATCAGGAAAATCAGCTTCAGCAACGGCTTATCCTTACCGTAGCCACGAATCTTATTCAGATTTAATTCTCTCAGGTTCATGAAAATCACACCTGCACCAAGGAACAGCAGCAGCTTGAACAGAGAGTGATTCAGAAAGTGCAGCAGTGTGCCGCTTGCCGCCAAGGCGTTATGCTCGCCCAGAAGCCCCTGCATCCCGATGGCAATGATGATAAAGCCAATCTGGGACATGGAGGAGCAAGCCAATGTGCGTTTCAGATTGACGGAGAATACCGCCAGAACCGCGCCAAGCACCATTGTGATAATGCCCAGAATCAGAATAAACTGCCCCCAAGCCGCATCATGCAGGAAAAGCTTGCAGCTGACGATAATCGTACCAAATACGCCTGTTTTTGTCAGCAGACAGCTGAGCAGCGCACTGGAGGGTGCCGGTGCAACGGTATACGCATTCGGCAGCCAGATATGCAGCGGAAACAGTCCTGCCTTCGCCGCAAAGCCAAACAGAATCAATACGCCGATGGCATAGAACTCCGCAGGGTTTTCCCTGCTCTGCATAAACGCGGTCAGCTCTGTCATGTTCAGCGTGCCTGCCTTCTGATACATCATAAACAGACCCATCAGTGTAACCAGACCGCCAATCACCGCTACCGCAAGGTAGGTTTTTGCGGAGCGAACCGTGAAGTCCTCCTCATCATGCATAACCAGCACAAAAGAGGTAAAGGACATAATTTCAAAGAAAATAAATGTCGTAAACAAATCGGCGGAAAGGAAAATTCCCATCGTTGCGCCCAATGTCAGGAACACAAAGAAATAATACCGATTTCTGTTCCGTTCAGCCGCCATGTATTCCTTAGAAAAGATGGTTGTAATCAGCCAGATTGCGCCCGTCAGCACGGCAAGAATCACGCCGAAGCCATCCGCCACAAAGCTCAGCCCCAAGCCGCAGAAGCCGCGCAGGCTATAAACTGTTTCCTTCCCAATCAGCATTAGGCTCGCAATGAAAATCACCGCAGATAAAATCCAGCACCAGATATCCCTTGCGCCCTTATTGCTGCGCCCGATGATGTAGCTGATTACCGCACCCAGAAAAGGAAAGAACACCAGAAACGGTAAAATTATGCTTGTTGTCATAGTTTCCATGCTTTCTCCCCTCCTTTACAGTATGCCCATAATCGCATCATTCATAATGCCCAGCAGTGTCGCAGGCATCAGACCCATCAGAATCGAAACAGCTGCCAGAACAATCAAAGGCACTGTCATATATTTATTCGGATCGGATACATGATCGTAATAGCCTGCAGGGTATTCCTTCTCCCGCGGGAAATATGCCCGAATGATGATGGAGAAGATATACAATGCCGTCAGCAGTGCAGACAAAATCAGCGCAACCACGCCGATATAGGTAACAGGGTTGCCGCTTGCGGTTGCCGCAGTTGCCAATGCCCATTTGCTGTGGAAGCCTGCAAAGGGCGGCACGCCAACCAGACCAATCCCCGTAATTGCCATTGTTGCAAAGGTAATCGGCATCAGCTTGCCGAAGCCCTCCACCTCGTAGAGATATTCTCTGTGGGTTTTATATAAAATCGCACCGGCAGTAAAGAACAGTGTAATTTTGATTACCGCATGATAAATCATGTGTAGCATCCCTGCCGCAAGCCCTATCGGTGTCATAATGGCAACGCCAAAAATGATATAGGACAGATTGGAGATGGTAGAATATGCAAATCTTCTTTTGATATGCGGTGTCCGCAGTGCAACGGTCGAGCCGAACACAATCGTAATCGAAGCTGCAATCAGCATCACATACTGCGCCCATGTGCCAATCAGAAATTCCGTACCGAAGGCGTAATACGTCAGACGGATGATGGCAAACACACCGGATTTTACGACTGCCACGGCATGCAGCAGAGCCGTAACGGGTGTGGGGGCAACGGATGCCTTCGGCAGCCAGCGATAAAACGGGAATACCGCCGCTTTTACACCAAAGCCGAAGAACGCCAGCACAAATACCAACCGCAGCATCTGTTCATTGCCTGCAATCAAATCGGGATTCAGCACACCACCGTAAACAAAATCTGTCGTTGTGCCGTAGAACAGCACAAACACGAACCCGATAAACGCCAGAGATGCACCGAACATCATATAAAGGACGTAGGTTTTCCCGGCGTGGCGCGCCTTATTATCGAACTGGTGCATAACGATAGGCAACGTCACCAATGTCAGAAATTCGTAGAACAGATACATCGTTAAGAAGTTATCCGCAAAGGCAATCCCGATAACTACGCCGAATGTCATGGTAAAGAAGGAGAAGAAACGGTCTTCATGTCCTTCATGTGTCATGTATTCAAAGGCATAAATCGTTGTGGGAATCCAAAGCAGAGATACCATCGTACCGAAAATCTTGGATAAGCCATCCACATGCAGTGCCAGAGACAATCTGTTGCTGAAGCGGAAAATCGTAATCGCGCCGCTGTCCGCAAAGAAGATGGCATACAATGCAAAAATCGCATTCAGCACAATAATCGGCAGAACCACCCTCTGGCGCGCCTTTCTGTCACTAAATTTTACCGGCAGCAGGCAGGCACCTGCAATGATCGGAAAGATCACCGGTAACAATATCGCAAATGCGTTCATAATGTTTCCTCCCTTTCCCTTAGAAAATCATTCCGCTGATACTGCGGATTGCCTGCATCAAAGGCGCAGGCATCATGCCAAAGCCGACTACAGCAATACTCAGCAGCACCAGAGGTACCGTCATCAAATAATTCGGCTCCTTCTTCTGCAAGGATGCGTAATCAAAATCCTTGCCGGGGAAGAACCCATTCACTACAATACTCATCAAATAGCCAGCCGTCAGCAGTGCGCTGACCATCAGCACCGCTACGCCGACCAGACCAAGCATCCCCGCCTGTGGCAGATACCATTTGCTCACAAAGCCGCTTGTGGGCGGAATCCCGATCAGCGAAAGCGCCGCAAGCGCAAATGTCCACATCACAATCGGCATTTCCTTGCCAATGCCCTTCAGCTCGGAAACGTAGGTCTTATGCGTCTTATAGATAATCGCACCTGCACAAAGGAAGAGGATATTCTTTGCAACCGCATGGAATACCACCTGCAGCAGCGCGCCCATAAATCCGGCAGGGCACATCAGCATCAGCCCGAACACAACATACGATACGTTTGAAACCGTGGAATACGCCAGTCGCTTTTTCAGCAGCTTTTCCTTATATGCCAGCATGGAACCCATGAAAATCGTCACAATGGAAAGCACAAGCAAAGCCGTCTGCGCCCAAGTGCCGCGCAGAAAATCCACGCCAAACAGATAATATGTCACACGAATGATAGCAATGATACCGCCCTTCGTGATGATACCGGAAAGCACCGCGGATGCAGGAGAAGGTGCAACGGGGTGCGCCGTCGGCATGCAGGGGGAACATACCCGCCTTACAGCCAAAGCCAAGCGCCATCAGGAAGAACACAACCAGAAGCAGGTTTTCATGCCCTGCCACCATCGCCATATCCAGTGTGCCGCCGGGCATAAAGATGGTTGTTCTGCAATAGGTGTTCAGGAAGAAGAACCCCATCAGCCCTAAGCCTGCGCCGAAGAAGGAATACCCCAGATATTTCAAGCCCGCACGCGTTGCCTCAGGTGTACCCGTATGGATAACCAGTGGTGCTGTCAGAATTGTCATAAATTCATAGGACAGATACATCGTCATCATATTTTCGGAGAAGCAAAGACTCATCAATGCCGCCAGAGAAAACGTATAAAACATGAAGAACCGCGCCGGCTTATGCTCATGCTTCATATATTCCATGGAAAACACTGCCGCAATCAGCCAGATGGTACTGATGAGGCAGGCAAAGAATCTTGCCAATCCGTCCGTTTTGTAAACAAGTGCCAATCGGTCAGATATCCGCCAGAGCACGAAGGTTTGCATCTCTCCGCTGCAAAGATACCAGACCAGAGCCGCTTCCACAGCCATTGCAATAAATACCAAGATATTGCGCTGCTTTTCCTCCTTTTGGAAACCAATGATGAGACCAAAAATGAAGGGTAAAATCATCGGGAGCAGCAAAAGAACAGATCCGTTCATTTCTTTCACCTCATTCTCTCATCATAATGCAACCTGAATCAGCTCGATACCCATTTTCATGATTTCGATAATGGGACGATAGCCGATACCCAGCGCCAAATTGACTACAATAAACAGTACCATCGCCATTGCAAACAGCGGAGAGTTCTGCACTCTGACTGTTTTTTCCTTTGTCTCAGGGCGAGACCAGATTGCAATAACAGAGGGCAGGAAATACATCGCATTCAGAATCATGGAAATAGCCAGTGCCGCAAGAACCGGAACCAGACGTGTCCCCGTCATTTCCAATGCAGCCTCCGCAAAGTACAGCTTGGAGATGAAGCCTGCAAACAGCGGCACACCAATCATGGACATAGCCCCAACGATGAAGGCAATCCCTGCCAGAGGGTTGTGGTAAGCCGCCCCCTTGAGATTTTCCAGCTGCTCCTTGCCGCCGGCCTCCTCAATAAAGGTACCACAGCAAAGGAAAAGCATAGATTTTGTAACAGCGTGTGCCAGAACATGGAAGCAGGCTGCAAGCATCCCCGCCTCTGAGCCTAAGCCAATCCCCATAAAGATGTAGCCAATCTGTGCCACAGAGGAGTATGCCAGCATACGCTTCAGCCGGCTTTCCCGTACGGCATAGAAGGAGCCCATAATCATGCCCAGAACGCCCAGAACGAACAGAACGTCCGCAATTCTCAATTTAACCAGTGTTTCAATGGTAAATACTTCAAATACCAGCTTGATTGCCAGAATGATATATGCCTTCAGCACCAGACCGGACAAAATCCCGTTCGAGGTTGTCATCGTAGAGCCGTAAGCCGTAGGCAGTGCAGAATGGAACGGGAACAGACCGCTCTTGATGCCCAGACCCATAAACATCAGGCTGACTACAATCATCAGCGGGAAATGATACTGCCCTGTTTCCATCAGCATGGCAATCGTTTCCTTCATCTGCGGGAATAAGAGCTGCCCTGTGATGCCATAAAGAATACAAACACCCAGCAGGAACAGACCGGAGCCCATACAGCCGAACACCAGATAATGCGTTGTGCCGACAATTGCCTGCTTTGTCCCTCTTGCCAGAATCAGTGTGCAGGAGGCAATCGTCAGAATCTCAATGAAAACGTAGCCTGTAAACATATCGTTTGTATATGTCATTGCCAGCATTGCGCCATAGGTTGCATTCAGCATAATAAAGTAAAATTTTTGTTTTTCCGGAACAATTTCCTCAAAAATCTGCCTGCTGCCTGCCGTGATGGTTAAAAACATAACCACACTGACCATAACCGCCAGCAACGCCTCCAGAGGCCCGATGCGCAATTCATTGCCCCAAGGTGCAGGAAAATGCCCCATCATAAAGGTATATGCTTCCTGATTTTTCACCACGTTCGCCAGAAGCACAACAGAAAGTATGCCGACAAGCCCTACCATGAAGCCATGCAGATGGCGTGCCGCACGTCCGCTTTTGAGCAGAGGCGTAATGATGCCGCAGAACATCGCAAAAAAGACGCTGAAGAAAGGTATATTATGTACGAGGTTTACATGATGTTCCATATTATTCCCCTTCCTCCTCTCTCATCATTCTCAGGATTTCATCCATATCCAACGAGCCGTAATGCTTATACAGCCGCAGAACCAGAGCAAGAGAGAACGCTGTTACAGATACCGATACAACAATACCCGTCAGAACCAGACCGGCAGGAATGGGGTTGATATAATAATCCGCATCAATAATGCCGTTTGTCAAAATCGGGGCAGTTCTGCCTGCCACATAGCCCTTCGCCGCCAGAAAAAGATAGGTAGCCGTATCCATAATATTCAGACCAATAAACTTTTTAATCAGATTTCTTTGCAGAAGCAGATTCATGAATCCAATGCCAAAAAGAATAACAGAAGCTGCTTCATAATAATTTGTCAACAGTTGACTCATAATCAGACTTCTCCTTTTGTAAATAACGCATAGAACCCATACATCGTACATGCAACAACCAGACCGACACAGATATTCAACGGCAAGATAAAGCCGGAGCTTAGAATTGCACCGGGTGTGCCCTTCGGTACCTCCCAGCCGACATGGTTCGCCCCTGTAAAGAAGGAATAGCTCTTACAGCCGCAATAGGTCAGCAGGCACGCTGCCGTTGTCAAAGTCAGTGTTTTAATCGTAAAGAAGGTCTGCATCTTCTTATGTCCGAATGCCACGGAATACAGAATCAGACCTGCGCCGATGATAGACCCACCGGAAAAGCCGCCACCGGGAGAAAGATGTCCGTTTAAAACAACATAGATTCCATACAGGATAACCACAGGAGCAAGGCATTTCGCGCCCTTTTTCAGAATCAGCTTGGAATCCTCTGCATCCAGCATTTCGTCCTCCTGCATTTCCTGATCCTCTGCCGCATCAATGTTCTTTTTATCTCTTTGCAGCAGCATCAGCACCGCGATAACCGCCATAAACAGTACGTTGGATTCGCCAAAGGTATCAAAGGCACGGTAATCCAGAATCATGCCTGCAACAAAGTTGATTGCGCCTGTTTCCGCAATCCCTTTTTCCAAGTAGCGCGCCGCAACCTCGTTGTTGGTGATGCTGTTCGGGTCGCCAAACATCGGCAGCTCCATAACTACATGCAGCATAACTGCAATAAATACCACCGTAACGAAAACGGAAAGCACACAATACAGGGTTACATTGGAGCGAATGTCTCCAATCGGAAAAATTCTTTCTTCATAAATAAACTCTTTTTTCTCTTTTTTGGAGATAATTTCATCTGCATCGAGAAGCACCTCGTCCCCGTCAATCCAGCGTTTCAATTTCTCCCAAAACGATTTTTCTTCTTTCATCTCATCACCCCTCCCTTGTGCCTTTCAGTGCGTGAACCTTCTTCAGCGTCAGGAAGAACAGTACCGTATCGATCCCTGCGCCAACAGCCGCCTCTGTGATAGCCAGGTCGGGAGATTCCAGAAAAAGCCACACAATTGCCATAACGGAGCTATACCCCATGAAAACGATAACCGCCATAAAAAGCTTTCTTGTTACAGAAACGCCGATGGCACTGGCAATGAGAAAAATAACCAAAATCATCTGAATGGTAACGCTAAAATCGCTCATCTGTCCTTCATCCTTTCTTCACAGTCTTTGTTTGTCAGAAGCTCTACCTTCGCAATCAGGTGTGTCGAAATGGGACTGGATAGCCAGAAAAACAGAATGATAAGGGCATATTTTGCCATGTGGAAAATATCCTGCCCTAAAATCAGAAGACCTAATACAACAAAGAAAATTCCCATGGTATCCCCTAAGGCTGCTGCGTGCATACGGTTCATCGCATATTTAAAGCGATAAATCCCCAGAATCGAACAAAGGAACACAAACAGCCCTATAAAAATGCAGATTGCTGCAATGATTTCTCTTATTGACATTTTTCCTCTGCCTCCTTTTCCTTTCTTGCCAGAAACAGCAGACGACCCTTATGATGCAGGGTAACAACGTGACACATCACCACTACCGCCAAGAAGCTCAGCAAGGAATAAACCAGAGAAACATCCACCAGAGAGGTTTCGCCCAGATAAGCGGAAAGAATCCCAATCATCACCGTCGTCATGGTACCAATCATGTTAATCGCCACAATACGATCCGTAAAACGAGGCCCTCTGACTGCACGGATAAACGCCAGAATCATGCCGCACGCCAGAACGAACATAGCGATTTCCAGAATAAAATGCATTGTATCGCTCATACGCTCATCCCTCCAACCTTCTCAACTGCTTTACAAAAACGGAATCCTCCAGACCCTCGCCGAATTTTTCCCGATCCAGCGCCTGTACAACATATTCTCCGTTTTCCAATTCCACCGTATAGGTGCCGGGGGTCAGTGTGATGGAATTCGCCAGAGCAACCAAAGAGGCTTCACTTTTCAAATCCGTATGAAACCTTACAAGCGCAGGCTGAATCTCTGCTTTTTTCGGCGAAAAAATAATCTTGATGACATCCACATTCGCCTTGAAAATTTCCCAGAGCAAAACAAAGGCATATTTCAGATAAAGAGGAATGGACGGATAGGTCACATCCACCGTACCGATG
>ENA-OOWO01001873-OOWO01001873.1-human-gut-metagenome-genome-assembly--contig:-NODE-1873-length-13038-cov-2.628052_pt1 | contig 13038 bp, 12 predicted proteins | sample MGYA00241579_ERZ501327 | MGnify/ENA primary metagenome ERZ501327 (study PRJEB25962, sample SAMEA2042836) | human gut metagenome | biome: human gut; feature: human-associated habitat; material: faeces...
TGCAGTATAATCTGCAAAGTTTCTGCCTGGCTTTTTGATAAGTTTATGATTTAATGATATTTACTGAACATGCTCATTATTTATGAAGAAATGAAAACAGACCTTTCTTTTTTTCATAAGGTTCTGAACTGATACCTTTTACTTCATATCCTGTTGCGCTGATGGCTGTTTTTAGCTTTGCTTCGTCTACAGGTTTCTCTGAAATGATCACAGTTTCCCCTTTGCTGTGGGAAGAAGTAACTTTATCTACCTGAAAGACTTTTCTCACTGCATCGTTTACGTGAGATTCGCACATTCCGCACATCATACCGTCTACTTTTACAGTTGTTTTAATCATATTGTTGTCCTCCATTTTTACGTTATAAGTTAGAAATAGCCAGAGCATATGATTTTTTCTCTTACAATAATTTTATGCCAATGCCTGGGCAAGAGCTTTCTGAATTGCTCCAAGGATTCCCTCTGAGGAATAAGTGGCACCGCTTGCAGCATCAATTCCGTCTGCTGACTGATTTCCCATAATCTGAGGATAAATAGTTTCCCATGCATAATCAAAGTACTCAGGTGAATCACTGTTACTCTGTTCAATAGATGCAATCTGACCGCCCTGAATTGTTACGGTCACATTTACTCTTCCACTGTATCCGTAGCTTGAGCCTGTATAAGTTCCGTCAATATATGGTCCTGTAGGTTCCGGCGTAGGCTCCGGAGTCTCTTCCGGTGTTGGTGTGGGAGCTGGTGTTTCCTCTGGTGTTGGAGTAACTTCTGGAGTCGGAGTTTCTTCCGGTGTCGGGGTTGGGGTTGCCTCAGGAGTTGGCGTAACTGTTACTTCTGGTGTTGGAGTTGGTGTCACTTTTGTGGTGCCTTTTTCTGCCTGTTTCAGAATATCTTTCATTGCGTTTATGATACCCTTTGAAGAGTAGGTTGCACCACTGACAGTATCAATGCCATCGACAGACTGATTCTGAATGATCTCATTTTCCAGGATATCCCATGCTTTCTTAAAGAACATAGGCGTATCTGTATGCTCTGCTTCCAGAGACTTGATCACACCTTTTTTAATCTTAGCTGTCAACGTAATTGTCCCACTGTATCCTTTACCGGTTCCTGTATAGGTTCCGTCTTTGTAAATCTGTTCGTCTCCCGGCTTCGGTATTGGAGAAGGTTTCTTTGTCGGTTTCGGTGCTGGAGTGGGAGTTGGCGTAACAACTGCCTGATTTCCTGATGGAATTGCCTGTGACAATGCATTCTGAACCGCAGTAATAATTCCGTTTGAAGAATAAGTGGCACCACTGACTGCATCTACGTTCGGAGACTGGCTTGCAAGAATTTTGCTGATCACACCCTGTGCATTTGCAAAATAGGAGGCTGTTTCGTTTGATGCATCTACAATATTGATAGCTGCAATTTTATGGTCAGTGACAGTTACCTGAACAGTGATCGTTCCTCCGAAACCGGTTCCGGATCCTGTATAGGTACCATCTGCATATCCACCGGCAGGAACTTCTGTAGTTGGTGTGACTGTGCTTCCTGCACCACCCCCTGCTGTACCTCCATTTGCAGAGGAACCTGTAGATGAATTTTTCTTTGTTCCTGTTTTAATCTTACTTGTTTTTTTTGATGTTTTTGAAATTGAGGTTCCATTGGTTTCAGAAGAGTCTTCTGAATCAAAATCCTTACCTGCAGTTCCTTGTGAAATCAATTCTTTAATCTCATCAGTAGACATAACATTATTATCGGAAACTGATGTAGTCTCCACAGGACTTTTATCTGCCTGATAACAGGTTACACAGACTGCTGCAAAAACTGCTGCCGCAGGAATAAGCTTTAACCATGAACGGAAACTGTCCTGTTTGGGTTTCATTTCCGGAGTCTTATTATTTTTCTGCTCATTATTTTTGTCCATAAATTTCTCCTTCTTCAATAGTTCCAGGAAATCATATTCAAATGATTTCTTTTCAACTGTATAAAGTTTTACAGTTGAAAAGAAATCCTGCCCTTTCTGGTGGGATACAGGATTTCTTTTCTCAGGTCAGATTATTTTACAGTTACTTTAACTGTTTTGGTTACGCCATTGCATGTTACTGTGATCTTGGCAGTACCTTTTTTAATACCTTTAATTGTACCCTTGGATGATACTGTAGCAATTTTCTTGTTGCCGGATTTGTATGTAACTTTTCCTGACGGAGCTGCTTTTGCTGTGATCTTAGTTGTTTTGCCGACTTTTACAGATGCAGATGTTTTGTTCAGTGTAAGAGTTGGATTTTTAACTGTTACTTTGCAGGTTACCTTTACATCTCCGCATTTAGCTGTGATGACTGCACTACCTTTTGCTTTTGCAGTAACTTTACCGGTTGTTTTGTTTACGGCTGCAACTTTTGGGTTGCTGGAAGTAAATGTAACTTTTGGTGCATCTGCTCCTGTTACAGTTGCCTTCAGTGTAGTTGTTTTTCCTTTGTAAACAGTGGCTGTTTTCTTGTTGAGAGTTACTGTTACCTTCGTATCTGCTTTAACAAGAGCCTCTACTGCTGCGTTCAGATGAGTTGTAGCTTCATCAACCTCTGCCTGAGTTGGCTTTTCTTTTGCAAGAAGATCCTTTGCTTCCTGAAGCTCTAACTGCATTGCCTTCCAGGAATCTGCTGTGTAATCTGCTTCTTTTAAGACTTCTGCTTTTTCTACTGCTGCTTTTAATGCTGTTGTATCTGCTTCTCCTGCTTCCGGTTTTACGATGTTTGCATCTGTTGCATTAACTTCAAATACAGTATCTGCATATCCCATTGCATATACGGTGATTTTCCATTTGCCAGTTCCATCTGTTCCTTTTGGAAGCTGGCAGCGGTAGGAATCTGTCAGACCAAGCTGGATTCCCATTGCCTTGTGCATCCAGTTATCTGCTGCAAATTTTGTTCCGTAAGATGCCAGAACTTTATTACCATTTCCGTAGTAATCCCATTTTACAGCATACATTTTAGCACCAAGAGCACCATATCCGTCACCGGTAATATCTACTCTTAAGAATTCGCCGTAACTTCCACTTGCTTCTTTTACTGTTGCGGTAACATTGGATGCTGTCTGGAGTGCCTGATCTTTAAGTCCGGAACCTGTACCGTTTGTTCTGGCCTTGAATGTGAATGTTCCATCGGAACCTTTTACAGCTTCTTTTAAGCCGTTTGTTTCAGCAGTAACATCAGCAACTGCACTATAGGACTGTAAATTATTTTCTCCAAATCCTCCGGCAACTGTGCTTCCGTCTTCCACAACCTTGAACTGGGATTTGAAAGCTTCATAGTCTTCTGCTTTTACTGCGACAGGTACATATTTCAGGCCTACTACGTTGTAATGGTCGAATTCTACAACACTTCCGTCAGCTTTTGTGATCTGTCCTCTCTCAGGCTGATTCAGCTTTACAGTTGTTCCGTCTGTAAGAACTGCATCATTAGCTGAGGTCCAGTAGGAAATCTCATAAGAACCGCCGTTTTTGTCATACATGATTGCTTCACACTGGTAGCTTCCTCTGTGCAGGCCATGGTTTACAGTAGCTCTGGTTACTGTGTCGAAACCGCCCTTGTCAAGTTCATCATGGCTGTCTTTTGTTGCATTGGAAGCTGTGTTTGCAGCATTGTAAACTCCCTCAGATGCCCAGTACTGTGCCCATGTCAGACCTGCATAGACATATTTGTAGCCTGTTTCTGCTGTTGCAGCGAATTCATCTTCTGCTGCTGCCTGATCGTCAACAAAAGGTGTTTCCTCATCGCCTGCAAAAGCATCAGCGGTGTCATCTGCTGCATCAAACTCATCTGTCTGTGCCTCAGTCTCCACAGCAGTATCAGATGTAAAATCCGCAGCCATAACCGGTAATCCTGAAACCATCATTGCTGCACTTAAAATTGCAGGAGCTGCCATTTTGATTAAATTTCCCTTACGCATACCTTTAAATCCTCCTGAATATGAGTTAATAAATATATTTCCAAACTGTCCGGAAAACTGAAATTTTTGACAGTTCAGAGATCTTTATATAAGATAAACCTATTCACCGATGGAATAAGTATCTTTCAGTAATTGAAATCTTTCTTTCATGCCTTCCGTCATCCAGACATGATCAGAATCATCTACGAACAGTCCGTCTGCATTGTATTTCTTCAAAAGTTCTTCTGCCTTTTCTTTTCCCAGTACAAAGCATGCAGTGGAAAGTCCGTCTGCGTTCAGGCCGTCATCACACACAACCGTCACAGATGTGAGACCGCTTCTTGCAGGATATCCTGTAGCAGGATCCAGTATATGATGATATCGAACACCATCTTCTATAAAGTATTTTTCGTAATCTCCGGAAGTAGATAAAAATTCAGTACCATTCAGAGCAACTACTCCCAGGTAATCACCTTCTGTATCCCGCGGATCAGTGACAGCTACCTGCCAGGCAGAGCCGTCGGGTTTGCTTCCATAGCTCATAACACTGCTGCCGCCCAGATTCAGGATCATGCCTGATACATTCTTATCTGCATCAAGAACTTTCTTTGCTGCATCACAGCCAATTCCCTTACCTGCAGCCCCCAGATCAAGAGTTACTCCCTTTGGCATGGTAACTTTATTTCCATCCAGAGTCACCTTGTCATATCCTACATTTTCAAACAGGGAATTTAATTCATCATCTGAAGGAATGTGCGGATTTTCTCCGTCAATGTCCCACAGGCGGATCATTCTTCCCATAGTAGGATCCATGGCTCCGTCAGAAGCTTTCGACAAATCCAGTACCTGTTTTAAACAGGTGGCAGTTTCATCAGATACCGTTGTTGTATTTCCGGCATTTTGATTGATCTGATATATCTGAGAACTTTCTTTTGTCCAGGAGATCCAGTTTTCTTCCACATCTTTTAATGCAGAGATTATGTCTGCTGTGATGTCCTCACCTGTTGTGTAAAGAGTCTCTGATACTACGGTGTCCATAGCAAAGTCTGTTTTGGTGTATGTGTTTATTTCAGAGTTTCCCCATGCAGTCCGGGATGTGCATAAAAGAGAGGCTGTAATAAAAAGTCCCAGTACAAAAGAGCGTCTGTTTGTCATATATTTTCTGATTCCTTATCCTCTTATTGTTGTTTCCAACTAACTCTATAGACTATATCACTGTACGGATAGTATGTCTACCAATATAGTTAGTTCTTACTAATCAAATTTTTTCAATAAGTTAGCAGTTGCTAATTTTTATCAATAACAGTGCCTGTATGAATATTTTTCCTTGGGCAGACTGCAGTGCAGGCGTGACAGCAGATGCATTCCCCTGAATGTGCAGTATCGCCGTCAATATCCAGATGTGCCGGACATCTCTTCTTACAGAGAGTGCACTTTGGCGCACAGTTTTGACGATTTCGTTTGAAAAGTGCTCCCGGGATGATCGGCATGATTGCAAATACTGCTCCCATGGGACAGAGAAACTGGCAGAAGAAACGCTCCTGTGTACACATTCCGGCCATGATCAGGATCAGCAGAACTGTTCCCACAATGTAGGTAGATTTCGGCAGTCTGCCTGTTGTAAGCATGGAGAATACATCCCATGGACTCATTCCCTGTAATTTGGAATAGAATCCTGTTATGCAGGAAAGAAGCAGAAATGCAAGAATCACATATTTTACTTTCTGTAATCGGTGTACCCATTCTTCCGGATATCCATGTTTTTTCTTTTTTCCAAAGCATTTCGCGCGGATAAACGCGGTAAGCTCATACAGAGCATCTCCCAACGAGCCAAACGCACAGGCATAACCGCAGAAATGGCGTCCGAACAGAATGGTAATGATCAACAGTAATGCCGTGATATCCAGAAAAGAGTTCCAAGTTACACTCTGCTGTCCTCCGATTGCAAGAAAGATGGATTTGATTCCTGCAAATGCCGTAGAAAAAAGGGAGGGTGCTACTATAAAAAATATAAGCTGTATGGCGGTACGGATCAGCCGTACCTTTCGTTGTTTCTTTTTCATGCGTTTTCCGCCTTTGATAATGCATCATTTACTGCTTCTAAGATACCCGTAGAACTGAAAGTTGCTCCGGAAATGGTGTCAACATCTGTGCTCTGCTCGCTGATGATGCTGTTTATGACATTCTCGCCCTGTGACAGATAAGCACTGTCCTCACCCGGTGCACTGACTACACTGACTGCTGTAATGGTATCATCTTCCAGAGTCACCTGAACAGTGATCGTTCCACCGTATCCGGTTCCTGAACCTTCGAAGGTGCCATTTTTATATACATTGTCAGAATCATCGGTTTCTTCAGAATCTGCCTGATCTGCATTTTCTTTATCCTCTGCAGAATCCTTTTCAGATTTATTATCAGCTTCTGAAGATACATCAGAAGAAGCATTACTTTCTGCTGCTGTTTTCTGTTCCTCATAAGTTTCCTTTAATGCTGTAAGAATCTGGTCCTGCTGTTTCTCCAGGCTCTCTGTTTTTGCAGTCAGGTCTGCAATATCCTGAGCCTGTTCTTTATCTTTTACTGTTCCGTTATAGAAAAATACCGCCATGATGATCAGCAAAAGTGCGATCAGACGCAGATAAAAGTTTTGATTATTCACGTTGTCTCCTCCTTTATTTTTTTATTTTGCCGGATATGATATCTGTTTTTGGATGAAGCAAAACTTAATCATAACTAACTTTAAAAGTGTATCATTTTAGTATATAAAAATCTATATATAACAGATTCTGCTAATGTTGTTTTTTTCTCATTAAGATGACCCCGGAGCAAAATCCGAGGTCATTTATTGTGTGAATTATTTACCTGTTATCGTTTATTTTACTTTTACTGTAAATACCTTCTTAACACCATTGCAGGTTACTGTGATTTTGGCAGTACCTTTTTTCTTTCCTTTTACAACGCCTTTGGAGCTTACTGTTGCAATCTTGCTGTTGCTTGACTTGTAAGTAACCTTTCCTGATGGAGTTGCCTTTGCAGAAATGTTTGTTGTTTTTCCAACTTTTACAGTTGCTGAAGATTTGCTAAGTTTCAGGGATGGATTTTTAACTGTTATCTTGCAGGTTACTTGGTATTCTCCGCAGGATGCTGTGATCACTGCTGTTCCTTTTGCCTTGGCAGTTACAACACCTTTGCTGTTTACAGAAGCCACTTTTGTATTGCTGGATTTCCATGTGATTTTATCTGTAAGATTTGTTGTAACTTTGAGAGTAGTTTTTGTGCTGCCTTTTGTATAAAGAGTCTTGGAAGAAGTATTTAATTCAAATGTATTTTCTGCTTCTTTGTAAGTAAAAGTAAGATTATTCTTATATCCTACAGCAGTTATTTCAAATACAGTTGCATCTGTTACCTGAAGATCTGTGAGATCAAGAGTTCCATCTTCTTTTACAATGACCTTGCTTCCTCTTCCGGTTGCGGCATATTCTGTATCATCAACTTTTACTTTGCTGATGCTCTTAATGTATGCAGAGAACTCTTCTGCTGTAATGCCTTTTGCTGCAACCAGTTTTGTCTCGTTACTGTCATAAGAAGCCGGCATTTTGTCTGTATTTACTGTAAATTCAGTTACAATGGCTGCATATTTTCCGCTGGCATCTGCAATTTCAACCTTATGTGTTCCCAATGCAAGAGCTCCAACTGCAAGTTTTCCGTCTGTGCAGGAAACCACTGTTTTGTCTACAGTATACTGTGCCTTGAAGTCTGCCGGCAGAGCCTGGTCAAAGGTAACTGCTGCAGATGAGTCTGTATTCATAATATCTGCTACTGTTGCCTTAATTCCTGTAGTTGTCTGCACCTTTACATCAGGGACATCAAAAGTGATCATGCCTTTATCTGTGTAATAAGTAACGCTGTCAATTGTTTTTCCCATGATTGATTTATAATGTGCAGAAGAAACAGGGCATCCGTGAACTTCTGTTGTATATCCGGTTCCCCAGGAAAGCATACTTCCACGCCAGATATTCTCCAGATGACGCAGGCCATAGTTGGTTCCGTCTGTAGTATTTACGGTTACACCATAGATTTTATCTGTATTTGTATCAATTACTGCTGCAAAAGCCTCATTGTTAAGATCAAGCTCATAATCACCGTATTTTGTTTCTGTTTTTAATGTAGCATCAATTGCAACGGTCTGTGTCTGGGCACCTTTCATTGCTGAGAAAGAATAGCTGCCATCTGCATTTACAGTAAGTTCTTTGTAATAAGACGGTGTTTCACTTAAAATGTAATAAGAGTAAGAGGCATTTTCAATCAGGGAATCTTTTCCTGTATAGGTGTTGCTGCTTGTCTGTCCTTTGTTTGTCACTGTGATCGTTACAGAGTCGGAATCTGTGACCTGCTTCTGGTCTTTCAGAAGGGAAAGATCACTGACCTTTACAGGGAAAGTAACACCTGTTACATCGGTTCCATTGGGGTCTACGTGATAAGCGGAATTTCCGTTCATCATACCTGCTGTTCTTGATTTATTAAGAGTTGCAGATGTAAAGGCATCAACTTTTACATCATTATTTTTCAGTTCTGCCTTGTAGAAATCATCGTATGGAATATTCATAAGCACATAAGCTTCGCCCTGCTGTGCTTCTGCAGCAAAAGCATCCTGGACATCTTCGGTGGTAAATTCTTCCTGCGCATCCTCGGTGGCAAACTCTTCGGAAACAGAGAAATCTGTGCTGTCTGTAAGTACCTCACTGTCTGTGAAATCAGATGCCAGAACGGCATATGGCATGCTGGTCATAGCAACTGCGGCACTCATTACAACAGGTGCTATTTTTTTCATAAGTTTTTTGTTTGTCATGTTTTTCTCCTCTTCTAAAATTTTTTTTGCGGAATCACTCTTACCAGAGGGTTAATCAACTTATTAACCAAAGGGATTTTACTTTTACCAAAAGGGAGTGACTTCTGCCAAAGATATTCATATAGGATTGCTATAGGTAGGCTGTCAGCAGTAATCATGTAGATTAGTTACTACTAACTTATGAAATAGTAACATGTCTGTCTGAAAATATCCACACTTTTTTACCGGGGATATTCGTCATTTTTTCTCAATAAATGCTTTCAGTAAAAATCAGTATTAGTTACATCTAACTTGTGGTTGCGGGAATATTTTTTCTGTGTTAAAATGTCTGAAGAATTCTGATAATTCCATTTTGGATTTTTTGAGAGGAGAAAATAGATTTATGAAGCAAAAAACAGCCTGCCTTGGGCTTTTTTCAGCTGTGGCGATTATTTTGGGATATGTGGAATCACTGGTGCCGGTTTTTGCGGGGATTCCGGGGATTAAACTTGGACTTGCCAATCTGGGAGTACTTTTTATTTTGAAGAAATATTCATTTAGGGAGGCTGCTCTGGTTTCTGTTGTCCGCATTCTGGTGATCGGATTTATGTTCGGAAATCTGTTCAGTATCCTGTACAGCCTGGCAGGCGCTGCGCTTAGTATGACAGTTATGACACTTATGCTGAAAAAAACCTCCTTCAGTCTGATCGGTGTCAGCGTTGCAGGAGGTGTTTCCCATAATATCGGTCAGTTGATCATTGCCATGCTAATCGTACAAAATGCAAGTGTGTTTGTATACGCACCGGCACTTCTGGTGGCAGGTGTTGCTGCCGGGGTGGTAATCGGCGGACTTACTAACGAGATTTTGAAAAGAGTTCATCTATAACTTTAAAAGCATCAGTTATCTGAATTTATAATCTTTCAGATAACTGATGCTTTTTTCAATCTTCTTCTATATGTTCCCGTCCCTGGTTGATAATCGTGCGGACATGATCATCTGCCAGAGAATAGAAAATAGATTTTCCCTCTCTGCGGCTCTTTACCAGTTTATTCTGTTTCAGAATACGAAGCTGATGAGAAATCGCAGACTGAGTCATATTCAATGCTTTAGCGAGATCGCAGACGCATACCTCTGCCTCAAACAAAACAAACAAAATGCGTATTCTGGTAGAGTCTCCGAAAACCTTGAATAATTCGGCCAGATCATAAAGCTCTGTTTCTTCCGGCAGGGTTTCATCTACAATTTTAAGCAGATCTTCATGTATTTCATTACTCTCACATAATTCTTCTTTGCATACTTCCATTTTCTTACCTGTTACCTTTCCGGCTTATCACAAAAGGTTTCTGCTGATTTGCCTGTTTCTTATAAATTCTTTACAAATAATGTACGGATCGCGTTTAATACTGCGATGATCATAACACCTACATCCGCAAAAATGGCCATCCACATGTTTGCAATACCTAAAGCTCCAAGGATCAGGCAGAGAATTTTAATGCCGATTGCAAAATAAATATTTTCATATACAATACGGATACATTTACGTGCAATTTTGATCGCTTTGGAAATCTTCAGAGGATCATCATCCATCAGAACGATATCTGCTGCTTCGATTGCTGCATCTGAACCAAGCGCTCCCATCGCAATACCAATATCGGCTCTGGATAATACAGGAGCATCATTGATACCGTCACCTACAAACGCAAGTTTAGCCTTTTCAGACTTCTGATTAAGAAGTTCTTCTACCCTGGAAACTTTGTCAGCAGGTAAAAGTTCGCTGTATACTTCCTGAATTCCCAGTTCCCCGGCAACCTGATCTGCAACACGTTTTGAGTCGCCTGTCAGCATAACGGTCTTGCTGATTCCGGCTTTCTTCAGTTCAGCGATTGCCTCTTTTGCATGAGGTTTGATGATATCGGATATCAGGATATGTCCTGCATATTTGCCGTCAATGGCCATATGCACAACAGTTCCTACATGATGGCAATCCTGATAAGCAATGCCAAGTCTGTTCATTAATTTGGTATTACCGGCAGCTACAGATATGCCGTCAACTTTGGCAATCACACCATTACCACTGATTTCTTCAATATCAGTAACACGATTTCTGTCGATTGGTTTTCCGTATGCTTTCTGCAGGCTCTTGCTGATCGGATGGGAGGAAGAACACTCGGCAAGTGCTGCATATTCTAACAATTTCTCATCAGGCATTTCATTGTGATGAATACCACTTACTTCGAAGACACCCTGAGTCATAGTACCTGTTTTGTCAAATACAACATATTTGGTCTGAGCCAGTGTTTCCAGATAGTTGGAACCCTTGACCAGAATGCCCTGATTGCTGGCTCCGCCGATTCCTGCGAAGAAACTTAACGGGATGCTGATGACCAGCGCACATGGACAGCTGATTACAAGGAAGGTAAGGGCTCTGTAAATCCAGTCTCCCCACATGGCAGGTTTTCCCATAATAAGAAGTACGATCGGCGGGATAAATGCAAGAGCAAGGGCTCCGTAACATACTGCAGGTGTATAGTATTTCGCAAATTTGGAAATAAAGTTTTCGGATCTTGACTTTCTGGAGCTGGAATTCTCTACCAGTTCAAGGATCTTGGATACTGTAGATTCACCGAATTCCTTAGTTGTACGGATTTTCAGCAGACCTGTCATATTGATACATCCACTGATCACTTCATCGCCTGCTTTTGCATCACGCGGAAGACTCTCACCTGTCAGTGCACTTGTATTTAATGTAGAAGTTCCCTCAGTGATCACTCCATCGATCGGTACTTTTTCACCCGGCTGAACAACAATAATGGTTCCGATCTCAACTTCATCAGGATCAACCTGTTCCAGTGTTCCGTCTTTCTCTATGTTCGCATAATCAGGACGGATATCCATCAGTTCACTGATGTTTCGTCTGCTCTTTCCCACTGCATAGCTCTGGAAAAGTTCTCCAATCTGGTAGAAAAGCATAACTGCAACACCCTCGGAATAATCGCCAAGGAGAATTGCACCTACTGTGGCTACAGCCATCAGAAAGTTCTCGTCAAACACCTGTTTATTTAAAATACCCTTAAATGCTTTCTTCAGGATATCATAGCCGATGACCAGATATGGGATCATAAAAAGAACAAATCTCAGGTATCCCTCTGCCGGCAGTAAGGAAAAGACCACGATCAGCACTGCTGCTATGATAATTCTGATCAACATTTTCTTCTGCTTCTTGTTCATATCAATACCTCTCTCTTCTTATAAAAGCAGGACCGCTGCAAAAAACTTTCCGGCGAAAAGCTCAGTGCCGGGATACGTTTTATGCAACAGTCCATTCTCCGGATAACTCAGAATTAAAGATAGATCTCACAGTCGTCTTCTACCTTCTTGCAGTTCTTTAATACGTCTTTCATAACTGCTTTTGGATCCTGTCCGTCTTCGAATTCAACGATCATCTTCAGCATCATGAAGTTAACTGTTGCATCTTTAACGCCGGCTGTATTCCTGGTAGCTTCCTCCATTTTATTAGCACAATTTGCACAGTCTACATCGATTTTATAAGTTTTCTTCATAATATTTTCCCTTTCCGCTCATCTCTTTTATATTAACATATGAGCACTTGTTCATTTGTTTGATTTTATTATAGCATTATTTTCTCTTCTGTCAATAGTTTTGAGGAGATTTCTTTACGGAAATCAAAAGTTATGTTATAATCCATGTTATTATAGTTTAACGTGTTGCTTTAATGTTTTAAAAAACAGGATATTATTATCCGGCAGGTATCAAAATTATAAAAAGAAATATGATACTCTTTGACAGAACATAACTGCCTGTACTGTTTGCGTACAGCAGTTCACAGCAGCAATATCGGAAAGAAAAAAGGAGGGAGTATCAATATGGCGATACATGAATCAGGAGAAGATTATCTCGAAGCGATCCTTATGATCAAAAAAAGAAACGGTAATGTCCGCTCTATCGACATTGCGCATGAACTGTCTTTTTCAAAACCGAGTGTCAGTGTTGCAATGAAGAATTTGAAAGCCAGTAATTACATTACGATTGATGAAAATGGATTTATCAATCTGACGGAAACCGGGCAGGAAATTGCAGATAAGATTTATGAAAGACATACCTTTCTGACCGGATGGCTGACTTCTATCGGAGTTGACCCGAAGGTTGCAGCCGAGGATGCCTGTAAGATGGAGCATGCGATCAGCGCAGAGAGTTTTGCTGCCATTAAGAAGTCTATTGCAGGCACGCATGAAAATTATAGCAATCCTCGTAAATAATGCATTTAAGACAGTTCAGCAGCGTGCGAAAG
>ENA-OOWO01001874-OOWO01001874.1-human-gut-metagenome-genome-assembly--contig:-NODE-1874-length-13038-cov-2.247323_pt1 | contig 13038 bp, 8 predicted proteins | sample MGYA00241579_ERZ501327 | MGnify/ENA primary metagenome ERZ501327 (study PRJEB25962, sample SAMEA2042836) | human gut metagenome | biome: human gut; feature: human-associated habitat; material: faeces...
ATGGATTTGCGAGGTCGACCGCGGCCACCTGTACCCGTACAAGGGCAACTACTCCACGTACCTGGAGACGAAGGCGAAGCGTCTGGAGATCCAAGGCGCCAAGGACGCCAAGCTCGCCAAGCGCCTCAAGAACGAGCTCGAATGGGTGCGCAGCTCGCCCAAGGCCCGTCAGGCCAAGAACAAGGCGCGTCTGGAGCGTTACGACCAGATGGAGAACGAGGCGCGCAACAACAAGAAGCTCGACTTCTCCGAAATCCAGATTCCGGCCGGCCCGCGTCTGGGTTCCACCGTTCTGGAAGCCGAGCATATCCACAAGGCGTTCGGCGACCGCGTGCTCATCGACGACTTGTCGTTCAGCCTGCCGCGCAACGGCATCGTCGGCGTAATCGGCCCGAACGGCGTGGGTAAGTCCACCACCATGAAGTCCGTCATGGGCCTGTTGAATCCCAAAAGCCACAGCCGCGTTATCGGCAGCATGCTCTACAAAGCCCATCGTCGGCCGGGAGCCGCTGACATCCGGCGAGCTGAAGATCGGCGACACCGTGAAGATCAGCTATGTCGACCAGAACCGTGAAGGCCTCGACCCGAACAAGAACCTGTGGGAGGCCGTGTCCGACGGACTCGACTTCATCGAGGTGGCCGGCGTCGAAGTGCCGACCCGCGCCTATGTGGCGAGCTTCGGATTCAAGGGCTCCGACCAGCAGAAGCTGACCGGCGTACTCTCCGGCGGTGAGCGCAACCGTCTTCACCTGGCTCTCTGTCTCAAGGAAGAAGGCAATGTGTTGCTTCTTGACGAACCCACCAATGACATTGACGTCAATACACTGCGTGCTCTCGAAGAAGGTCTTGAGGATTTTGCCGGATGTGCTGTTGTTATCAGTCACGACCGTTGGTTCCTCGACCGTATCTGTACGCATATTCTTGCATTTGAAGGTGATTCTAATGTATTTTTCTTTGAAGGCTCCTATTCGGAGTACGAAGAAAATAAACTGAAACGTTTGGGTAAGGAAGAACCTACTCGCGTTCGTTATAGAAAGTTAATGAATGATTAGTTCGGGTTTTAAACTGAAAGTATACCTGCTTTATCTGTAATAAAAAGAAATTCTGCAAGCTATTTGTGGAGTTTCTTTCTTTTAAAAAGTTTTTAGAATGCTTTATTAGGCTGAAAAAATGTAGTGCAAACGTAATAATTATTTGATATATAAATAGTATATTTGCAACTCAATATTATTTTAAACTTTAATTAACACTATCTATTAACAAAAAGCAGAATTATGAGAAAACATCTAATTCAATTTCTGTTGGTTGCCGTGTTGTTGGTATTTACTTCCGCAGCATGGGCTCAGACCACAGTGCATGGTCAGCTTGTCGACGCTGAAACCGGCGAACCTTTGGTAGGTGCTGCCGTTATGGTAGAGGGAACCACTCAAGGTTCCGTGACCGACATTGACGGCTATTTCAAGCAAAGCGTTGCTTCGAATGCCACGTTACTTTTCAAATACATCGGTTATAAAGACCAGAAGAAAAAGATTACACAGAAGGGTGCTTCCGTAGAGCTGGGAACTATCAAGATGCAACCTGATGCAGTGATGCTGTCGGATGTGACGATTACATCGTCCGTTGCAGTGGCCCGTAAAACTCCGGTAGCGGTATCTACCGTAGACCCGGTGTTCATTGAAGAAAAACTCGGTTCGCAGGAGTTTCCCGAAATTCTGAAATCCACTCCGGGTATCTATACCACTAAAGACGGTGGTGGTTATGGTGATGCCCAAACACGTATCCGCGGTTTCAAGAGTGAGAACGTGGCTATGATGATTAATGGTGTGCCCATGAACGGTATGGAGAACCAGAAGGTGTACTGGTCCAATTGGGCCGGACTGTCCGATGTAACCCGTAGCATGCAGGTACAGCGCGGTTTGGGTGCTGCCAAAGTATCTGTTCCGGCAGTGGGCGGTTCTATTAACATCGTAACAAAGAGTACGGAAGCCAAGAGAGGCGGATTTGTGTCTTACGGCATGGGTAATGACGGTTACAATAAAATCCTTTTCAGCGTATCGTCCGGTTTGTCCAAAGACGGTTGGGCGTTCACATTGCTGGGTGGTAAGACCTGGGGCGACGGATACATCCAGGGTACGGAGTTCGAAGGCTACAACTGGTTTGCCAGTGTTGCCAAGCGTTTCAACGATAATCACCAGTTGTCTCTGACTGCGTTCGGTGCTCCGCAGTGGCACAATCAGCGCAACAATCAGAACGGACTTACCATCAAGGAATGGCAGCGCGTAAAGCAATACATGGGCGAGGACAGTCCTTATAAGTACAATCCTACTTTCGGTTACAGAAACGGACAGGTATTCAACTCATCCAGAAACTCATACCACAAGCCGCAGATTTCGTTGAACCATCTGTGGCAGATAGACCGCAAATCAAGTTTGAGTACGGCACTGTACGTATCCATCGGTCGCGGTAACGGTTACAGCGGTTCGGGCGATGCTGCCAACCGCAGCAAGTGGTATGGTGCAAGCAACGGATTGGTGAACAATGAATTCCGCGAAGTGGACGGCACATTTGCATACGATGAGGTAGAAGCCATGAATGCGGCAAGTACTACCGGTTCTAAGATGATAATGTCCAAGGCAATGAACAACCATACATGGTATGGATTGCTTTCCACTTACACCACCAAGTTCGGCGAGAACTTCGACTTTTATGGCGGTATTGACTTGCGTTACTACAAAGGATTGCACCAGAATGTGATTACCGACCTTTTTGGCGGTTCATACTTCGTGGATATAGACAACCGTAAAAATGTACGTGTGGAGAATAATGCGGCGGCTGCCGATCCCAATTTCAAGAATCAAAAGCTGGGAGTAGGCGATGTGATATACCGCGACTATGACGGCTTTGTAATGTCTGAAGGTGTATTCGCACAGTTGGAATACAACTACGACAAGCTGAGCGCATTTGTTTCCGGCGGTCTTTCAAATACCAGCTACTGGCGTTACGACCGTCTGTATTACGACAAGGCACATGCCAAGTCCGACAAGAAACACTACCTGGGCGGAAACGTCAAAGGCGGTATTAACTATAACCTCAACGAGTACAACAACATCTACTTCAATGCCGGTTATATCAACCGCGCTCCGATGTTCGATACATCTTTCATCAATTCTCAGAACTCACATGCACGCAACGGCGATGCCAAGAACGAGAAAGTAATGTCCTTTGAGTTGGGCTACGGTTTCCGTACCGGTTTCTTTACAGCCAATGTGAACGCCTACTACACCCGTTGGAAAGACAAGGCACTCTACGACTCAGGTACATACGACTATGAGAATGAGGAAGGTGTAGAGATAGAAGACCGCTGGACGCTGAACATGACCGGAGCCAATGCCAACCACATGGGTATAGAGCTTGATTTCGTTGCCAAGCCGCTTAGATGGCTTGATGTAACGGGTATGTTCTCTTGGGGAGACTGGCGTTGGAACGGTAACGCGAAAGGTTTCTACTACAACGGAGCAGGTCAGATGCTTGCCGACCTGAAGACCGGTGAGGTAGTGAGCGATATGGCTAATGCAGAGCAATACCGTGCCAACATCAAGATGGACAACATCCACGTAGGTGGTTCGGCACAGACTACAGCCGCTTTGGGTGTGAATGTACGTCCTATGAAAGGTTTGCGCCTCAGTCTGGACTGGAACTTCTTTGCCCGTAACTATGCCGGATACGACATTGATGCGGGACAAGCTGGTATGGGTAATGAATACGTGGTTACAGAACCTTGGGAGATACCTTCCTACCATACATTCGACCTGAGTGCGGGTTATTCCTTCGACTTCGGTAAGGTACGTGCCACTTTGAGCGGTAACGTTAACAACCTCTTGGATCAGGAATACATTGCCGATGCACGCGATGGCAGCAAGCACGATTGGGAAACCGCAACACGTGTACTTTACGGTTTCGGCCGTACTTATTCCGTACGCTTGAAATTCAATTTCTAAACCTTTAAGAGTTATAATTATGAATAAAAAGTTAATATACGGCTTGTGCGCTGCCTCGTTCCTGATGACGGCGTGCGACTATAATGAAGATAACTTCCCCGGCTTCGACCAGGAACCTCTGACAGACGTTGTCTACTACGAAGGAGAATTTACCGGGAAGTATCCTACCGAAGGCTATTTCAGCCTTGTGCAGGGTGATGAAGAGTCAGGAAAGGCGACCATAGAAAAAGCATTGATCGAAATGCTTAAGGATACCTATCCGTATTGTGATAAGGGATCATCGGCAAAGATTAAGGTGAAGGTGGCGGATGTGATGCCTTCTCAGGAGAAAGAACCTGCTTATGAAGATGCCTATGAGTTGAGCACAGCAGATTATGATGCAATGGGCACGGGCAAGAATGAACCGGGTGAACATGATAACTTCTCGTATAGAATCGATCCGAATGACTATCTGCCGGATTTCTGTGCAGGGAAGTATGCTGACAAGGCGGAAGGATTTATCTGCAAGATAATATATAAATATTATAGTAACAGAGTTACCACTACTCAGGCTAAATACTACAAAAAAGGTGCAGACGGTTGGACAGAAGAGCCGCTTATTCCTTACGATGCAGATAAGAAACTTCCATTGGAAGAACAGGATTATGACGCTATGGGTATAGAAGCTGGCGAGCCGGGAGCTAATGACACATTTGTTTCCGATGAGCAGGCTGATGCTTATTTGCCGATATTCCTGCAGAACAAATATACCTATGTTGCCAAGGAAGGTCTGACTGTAGAAGTAACTTATAAAGTATCCGGTAAAGAGAAAAAAACTATTTACCGTTACAACGGTTCCGCTTGGGAGGTATATAACCCGAAGGCATCCATTGTTGTTTCCGTTACCGAGCGCATCACAGTGATGAAATTCGACGGCAAGGAATGGAAGCTCTCCAACCTTATCAGCGATATCAAGGAACTGTCTCTCACCAATGCTGAATACACTAAGTTGGTAGAGTGGGTGAAGGAAAACAAACCGGAGTTTATGAGTACGCAGAACACAACTTCCGAGTACTATTTCGGCGCCGATACAAAGAATAACAATATCAACAACAAGTATTCCACTTGGACTCAATATTACAATGTAGACGGCTATCTGAACGATTTGAAAGATGAGGAAATCCAGGCTATCATGGACGAACGTCTGGCAAAAGAAGCCTTCCCGCTTATCCTGCTGCCCGATATGGTGAATAATCCCGACCCGGATATAAGCTATACTGTTATCTATAAGATATACGGCGGACGTGGCAATGGTAATTATGCTATGTCGTTCTACTACAGCAAGGAAGATAATGCTTACACATGGGATGAAATGGCACCTGTTATGCAATAATAGGATGTAACATCATTTCAAAAAACTCTGAAAAAGACGGGGGGAGTTGTCCTGTAAAGGACAGTTCCTCCCGTTTTGTTTTCTTACAGATTCATCGATTTCATGTCGGTAAAAATATCGCTTAGTATATTACTATGTTGGCGTAACGAACTGATTTAGTTAGGTATTCATTTCACTCACTCTTATCAAATTCGGTACAGCCGTTGTAATGTTCCTGTCATACGGCTTATTTCTTCTTTTTTATTGTATTATTTATCCATAATCATGTAAATAATGGCAAAAAGTGTTATCTTTGAGCGTCCTTCTTTCCGTAAGGGGAGTGAGGTGTGTTTTTTCGATGGGTGTTTTCCCGACATGTTTTTGTAAAGCAGATAAGATAACCCCTTACATAAACCCAAAAAATAAACTAATGGATAAAAGTCCTCTATGCACCTGCCTGATGAAGCAGGATTTGGAAGAAGCTGCCGACCCTTATGAGTTTCTTGATAAAAACTATTCGATCTCCGGTATTCTCGACAATTTGGATAAACTCTCCCCAAAAGAATTGAAATGCGCTTGCTGTCTGTTCGGTGTGGCATTGCAGAAAGCCTGTAGGAAGAAAAGGCGGTGGTAGATGATGACGTACTGTTGGCATCTCGGCAAGTATGGTGCAGGGCATTCAAAAATAAAAGCGGCAATGTTTTTTTAATTTTATAATATCAACGATATTCAAAACAATTTGTTTCCGGTATGTATTACTATCTTGGCAAGTGCAAAAGAAGAACAAACAAAATGAACATAAAGACAATAGCTGTCCTGTTGCCTTGCTGGCTAATTCTGCTTTGCCTGTCGGGATGCGGGCATAAGCCTTATGCCAGGCAGTATAAGATAGCTCTTGTCCACTCCTACGAAGAGGGGTATCCAGATGCGGAGCGCACCCGCCGGTTGCTATGTGAGGCATTGGCAAAGCGTGGCTTGTCCTGCGATTTCCGCGAATATTTCCTGAACTGCGACGGTCTGCTGTCCGATAAGGAAGAGGAGTTCTGTTCGGATTTCATTGATGATTTTACCCGCTGGGGCGCCCATCTTGTGGCAGTGCTGGATGATCAGGCCACTTACTCGCTCATGGCCTGCGGCAATCCTTTGTTGCACGACTTGCCTGTGGTGTTCAGCGGCGTGAATTATCCCAATCGCCAACTGTTGGAACGCTATCCCAATGTGACGGGCTATGCCGATGCTCCCGACTATCTAAATACCGTACGTATGCTGGAGCGTATCATGGGCAAATCCCGTGTGTGCGTGATAAACCGTAACAATGTGCTCGACCGCTTCATATGGGAGGACCTCATGAAACAGTTCGACGGACAAGGCTACGAGATTTACTGCGGACGGGTGGGCATGCACGTTTCGACTCACCGGAAGTTGGGCGATGATCTGCCGTCCTTGGTTCCCGGCGTGAACTGGGAAAACGAACGTTTCGACACTACAGCCATTGTTCGTCTCAACAGCGACTCGCTCTCACTTACCCAAGTGGCGTGGACGGGATATGGCAGCCGTACGCTATGCCTTTTTACTCACCGTAACTTCATAACCGTGCACTCTGCCAGTTTCTTTCAAAATCCCTGCTTCGCGACGGTAAATAAAGGCTTTGGTCTGTCGGACTATGCTTTGGGCGGCTATTTCGCCACTATTGAAACGCAACTGGATGATATGGGGCAGGGTATCGCCGAACGTCTTCGGGGAAGGATGCCTGCCGAGCAAGTGAGGTACTGTGCCAAACGGTACGTGGTGAACTGGCACGTGTTGCAACGCTACGGTATTCCTCTGAGCTGTATTCCCAAGGAATACACCATAATGTACATGCCCTTTACGGAGCGTTACCGTTACACCTTATTATATATGGCATCCCTTTTCGGTCTGCTTCTGTTGTTGCTGATAGGTTTCCTCATCCGAAGTCTTTCCGTGGAGCGCAGGCGTAAACACGAGGCACTGCACTCCCTGCGTTACGAGCACGAGACGCTGGCACTTGCCATCAGTGGAAGTTCCACATACGTATGGCGTATGGAAGGTGAGGGGATTATCTGCGACGCGCACTTCTATGAGGTTATCCATCACCCGCGTGAGCGTATCACTTTGGACGAGATAATGGATTTTATCCATCCTGACGACCGGGGGCGGTTCTACCGCAATTATCGCGCGTCGGAAACTGTGCGCAGCCACAAAGGGCAGTACCGCTTCGATTTCACAGAAGAGGGATACGAATGGTGGGAACTGCGTTACAGTACGCTGTCTGCAACCACAGGCGGCAGGCATATCATTACTGGAGTGTTGCAGAACATTCAGGACATCAAGGACCATGAAGAGGAACTGATACGTGCCCGTCGTCTGGCAGAGCATGCCGAACTGAAACAGTCGTTCCTGAACAACATGAGCCATGAGATACGTACACCTCTCAATGCCATAGCGGGTTTTGCCAATCTGCTGGTGTACGATCCGGAGCTGTCCGGAGCGGAGAAGCAGGAGTATGCAGGCATCATCAACACCAATACCAAACTGCTGCTGAAACTGGTGGACGATGTACTGCAGCTCTCGCGCATGGAGACTGCAAACATGTCTTTCGACCTGCGCCGGGAGAGTGTTCATCATCTGCTCGAAACGATTTACCAGACACATAGTGTGCTGATTAACCCGTCACTGGAGTTTGTCACGGATTTCTCCGACAGGGATGTCTTTGTGAACGTGGACTGCATACGGCTGACGCAGGTCATTACGAACTTTCTGAACAATGCCAATAAATTCACGCCCCAAGGCTACATCAAGTTGGGATACATCTACCGGCCTGCTACCAACGAGGTGAGCATTTACGTGGAAGATACCGGAATCGGTATTCCGAAAGAGGAGCAGGAGATGATTTTCGCCCGTTTCTATAAGCGCAGTGAGTTTTCGCAAGGTGTGGGATTGGGGCTTGCCATCTGCAAGGCTATAGCAGAAAAGTTGGGCGGGTGTATCGAAGTGGAGTCGCAAGTAGGGCGGGGAAGCCGGTTTGCGGTGGTATTGCCATGTGTGGAATAGTTTTTTACGTTATATGTTGTATCTGGATAGCTGTAGACTCAATTCTTAAAAAATGTAGCATGATTGTAATGTATTTATATATTATTTTGCTTATCTTTGCCAATGTTTTCGAAAATATAACATTTTAAGAAACCAATTAAAAACTATTATGTTAAAAGTATTAAGACTTATTTTTACGTTTATGCTGGTTCTGACGGCTGTGGGCGTAAATGCGCAGGTTACGACTTCCGCTATCAGCGGTAAGGTGACCGACGAACAGAGTGAAACGGTAATCGGAGCGACGATTATTGCCGTTCATGAGCCTTCCGGTACACAGTACGGTGCTATCACCAATGTGGATGGACGTTATACGATCCAGGGTATGCGTACGGGTGGCCCGTACAAGCTTACGGTGTCTTATGTAGGTTATCAGAGCGCAGTATTCACCGGTATCATGCTGGAATTGGGTAACACTTATACACAAAACGTAAAACTGCATCCCAGTTCGGAATTGCTGGATGAAGTGGTTGTCGTAGCCGATGCCAAAACACAAAGCGGTGCTGCTACCAACTTCTCTGCCAACGCCATTGAAAACACTCCGACCGTAGACCGTAACATCTACGACATCGTGAAGAACAGTCCGTTGGCTATGACTTCCAAAAACGGCGGTATCACTTTCGTAGGCTCCAACAACCGTTACAACAGTTTCCAGATTGACGGTACGGTGGCCAACGACGTGTTCGGTCTTTCTGCCGGTGGCACGAATGGTGCTCAGACAGGTGCCAATCCTATCTCTATGGATGCCATTCAGGAAATTCAGGTAGTGGTGGCTCCCTACGACGTTCGCCAAAGCGGATTTACGGGCGGTGGCATCAACGCCATCACCAAGCAGGGTACGAACGAAACCCACGGTTCCGCTTACACTTATTTCAACAATCAGAACATGTATGGCAAGTATAGCGCCGTACGCGGTTACGAGAAGTCGCCGATGTCCCAGCAGTTCGACCGTACCTACGGTGGTACGTTGGGTGGTGCCATTATCAAGAACAAACTGTTCTACTTTGTCAGTGCAGAAGGTAAGAAGAACAGCTATCCCTCAAGCACTTATCCGGGATATACCACTAATTACATCACCAGCACCACTGCCAAGCTGATTGCCGACCAATACAAGAAGCTCACCGGTATAGAAGAAACTTACGGTGAACGTGATATCGAACAGAAATCTTTCGGTCTTCTGGCACGTGTGGACTGGAATATCAGCGAAAAGCATAAACTTGCCGTACGCTACCAGCACAACAACTCTTATAAAGATGTGTACGGAGCAAATTCCACCACTTACTACTTCGGCAACAGCGGTTATCGCATGAACAACAAGATGAATTCGGTAGTGGCCGAGTTGAACTCCCGTCTGGGAGATAACCTCTACAACGAGTTGCGTGCATCGGGTACGTTTGTCCGTGACTTCCGCGATACGGAATATGCAGGTCCTTGTGTGCAAATCAGCAATGTCACAGGCGGTGACGGTGAAACTAAGATTACAGCCAATATCGGTACGGAGTTTTCTTCCGGTGCCAACAAGCTGAATCAGGATGTGTATAGCTTTGAGGATAACCTCTCTTGGTATCTTGGCAACCATACACTGACGTTCGGTACTCACAACGAAATCTACAAAATCAGCAACTTGTTTATCCAGGCTTCGGAAGGTGCATGGTACTATAACTCTTTGGATCACTTCCTGCAAGACAAGCCCTACAAGTTTACTTACAAGTACAGCGACCCCGATATGACGGGTGGTAACCTGAAATATGCTCCTGTTATGAAAGCTGGTCAGTTCGGCTTCTACGCTCAGGACAAGTGGGTAGTGTCAAGAGACTTCAACTTCACCTACGGTATCCGTTTCGATATTCCTCTGCTGTTCAACAAACCTACTGTGAATCCTACTTTCAACGACTTTGCAGCCGGACGTAATATGGGTGTGCGCGTAGGCGAAACTCCGAGTGCCAAGCTGATGGTTTCACCGCGTGTGGGCTTTAGCTGGTATACCGACGAAGAACATCGTACGCTTATCCGCGGTGGTGTAGGTATCTTTACCGGACGTGTTCCGTTTGTATGGCTCAGTAACTCGTTCAACAATACGGGTATGGAACAGAAAGGTACTACTCTTCAGCCCAAGGATGAATCGGGCAAGAATGATACCAATGAAGCTCCTTCATTGGGAGAATACAAGGATAATCCGCTGGCTGCCGCTACAGGAAGCATGAAGCAGGATATCGTGACTACCGACAAGAAGTTCAAGTATCCGCAGGTATTGCGTGCCAATCTGGCTTGGGAGCAGTTCTTGCCGGGTAATGTGAAGATGACTCTCGAGGGTGTTTACTCCAAAACCATGAATAATGTATTCTTCGAGAATCTTGCTCTTGTGGAAAACGGACAGGTGTATGCCGTTCCGGGTGTAGAGGCTTCCGCTTCTCCTTCTTATAAGGTACAGGCGGGTGACTATTACTCTATCATCAACCTGAAGAATACAAACAAGGGTTATAGCTATGCTCTTTCGGCCTTGCTGGAGAAACACTTCGGTTTCGGTCTTGACATGTCTGCATCTTATACCTTCGGACACTCCAAGTCTGTAAACGACGGAACTTCTTCCGTTGCCTACTCTAACTGGAAGTACAACTACTCCCGCGACACCAACAGCGGTAATGAACTGGGTTTCTCCAAGTTCGATATTCCTCACCGCGTAATGGCTCAGGTGGCTTATACTACTCCGAAATACTGGAACAACTGGATGAGCACTTCTATCTCTGTTATCTACAACGGATTCTCCGGAAACCGTTACAGCCTGACCATGAATGAAACTTCCGACTTCAACGGCGACGGACAGAAGGGTAACTCCCTGCTGTATATTCCGACTGACGAAGAGTTGGATAAGATGAAGTTCGTGGATGTCACAAACAAAAAGGGAGAAGTAACCATGACTGCCGAAGAAAGCCGCCAAGCTTTCAAACAGTGGATTGAAGGTGACGCTTATGCCAAGGAGCATCGCGGACAGTATGCCGAGCGTAACTCCAACCTCACCAAGTGGGAACATGAAATCAATCTCCACCTGGCTCAGACCATCTATAATCCTAAGGGGTTGGGCAAACTGGAATTTACTTTCGACATCATCAACTTTGCCAATATGCTGAACAAGAAGTGGGGAGCAACCTATGGCTCACTCTATAACCTTTCACCGATTTCCGTTACGAAACTGACAACGGTGGACGGTCAGACCACTCCTAACTATATTTACAACAAGTCCGAAATCACCAAGAGCGATGTTTCCTCACGCTGGCATGCTCAGGTGGGTATCCGCTTGACGTTCTAAGGATATTTTTGTTCATGTTTATTTTTACGGTAGAGCTGTTCCGGGAAACCGGGGCAGCTCTATTTTTTTTATTGTACCTTGAGCGTAAGAGGAAATACGGTATGGCAGAGTGGGATGGTGTTTAAAATCCTCTTTTAATACTTCACCGTAAATATCACCGGGTTGTGGTCGCTGCATAAATCCAGATTGGGAGAGTAGTAGTCGGTGCATTCCAGCTCCGGTGAGTGGAAGGCATAGTCGATGCGTAGCATGCGCTTGCCGTAACGGTAGGTGTACATGTAGCCGTGTCCGCCTGTCTTGAAGCCGTCCTTGAGGCTCTCGGAGAGCCGGTGATAGGTGTAGGATGAGGGTAGGGAGTTGAAGTCTCCGCACACCAGGACGGGGTGAGGACTGGCAGTGGCGAGCTGACAAATGCTGTCGGTCTGGAAAGCACGTTTCACGAAGTTTTCATGCAGGGTTTCCGCTGCATCCTGTACGGCTTGCGCTTCACGGCGTGTATTGTCGGTGGCAAGTTCGCGTTCCCATTTTTTACGGTTCTGGCTGACGCTGGTAGTTTGCAGGTGATTGTTCAGCAAGCGGATGGTATCTGTATTCAGAATGATGTCGCACAGCATGCTGCAATTGGCGCTGTGAGGGTAGGTGATGAAACGTCCGCCGATAAGCGGGTAGCGGCTGAATACGGCGATGGGGAGGATGCCGCGGATGGAGTCGTCTGCGGGGATAATGGCATATTGCCAGTGAGAAAGGGCACGACGCAGACTGTCTGCCGTGAAGTGTTTGTTTTCGCCGAATTCCTGAAAGCAGAGTACATCGACGTGTTGTTGCTGCATGTACTTGGCAATCTGTTTGCAGGAGTAGCCGGTAATTTCGTTTCCGAAGTTATGAACGTTGTAGGTGGCTACGGTGAGGTAACCGCTGTTTTCGCCTTGCCGGTTCGGTGCTGGTTCGGTGGCGGGTACTTCGTGGGGAGAGCCGAAACGGATAACAGCTGTGAGGTATTCCCAGTTGAAGAAGAAAGCTGCCAGCGTGACGAACGCCCATTTCCTGCGTGCCAATGCCCAGCAGAGGGCAACAATCAGGCAGGATACCAGCAGTACCGGTACGGCAAGTCCCAGCAAGGGCATGATGGTGGAATTTTCCGGATGGTAATGCCCGGAACGGGATGCGATGATGGTGACAACAGCCAGTGCAAATGTGGTAGCTATCAGTATCAGATGAAATAGACCTTTGACGGCGGTTTTTCCCATGATTAACGCGGGTGTGTTTTATAAAAG
>ENA-OOWO01001880-OOWO01001880.1-human-gut-metagenome-genome-assembly--contig:-NODE-1880-length-13021-cov-3.351612_pt1 | contig 13021 bp, 12 predicted proteins | sample MGYA00241579_ERZ501327 | MGnify/ENA primary metagenome ERZ501327 (study PRJEB25962, sample SAMEA2042836) | human gut metagenome | biome: human gut; feature: human-associated habitat; material: faeces...
CAAAAGGGAAGAACCTGCCGTTGGGCAAAGCCTATTTGCAAAAATTATATGATGATATAGCCAAAAGATAACGTATGACAGCACTTATGGACGCCTTGCAAGGGGCAATAGATGTAGACACAAACATATTTTTTTCCATCAATCGGATGCACAACATGTATTTCGATTATTTTATGAGCGCTTATAGCGGTAAGTGGGTTTGGATTCCCATGTATGCTGCCATCTGGTATGTGATGTTGCGCAATTTTCATTGGAAGGTCACACTGTTTTGCATGATAGGCCTTGCGCTCACCATTACTTTTGCCGACCAGGCATGTGCCACTTGGATACGTCCCTATGTGGAGCGTATGCGTCCTTCTAATCTGAATAATCCCATTTCGGAGATGGTGCATATCGTCAACAATCATCGTGGAGGGCGTTATGGTTTTCCTTCGTGTCATGCCGCCAATACCTTCGGATTGGCGTTTTTCCTGTTCTTTCTATTCCGCAAGCGGTGGCTTACTCTTTTCATTATGGCCTGGGCGTTGCTGACGTGCTATTCGCGCGTATATCTCGGTGTGCATTATCCGGGTGATTTGTTGGCAGGGACTATTGTGGGGCTGATTGGTGCCTGGCTGATTTACCGCTTGTTTGTGAAGGTTAGCGGATATAAGCGTGTCGAGCATGTCACTCATGTCTATGCTCCTATATGGGTAGGGTTGCTGACGATAGCGGGGATGCTGGTTTATGCCGGAATACGGATATTGTTGTAGATGACAGTCTTTAGAACTGATAACCAGCAGTCACCATAACCTCCCGTGGACGGATATTCAACCGTGAAGTATAGCTTTGTGTGGCCGAGTAGGTAGTATAGGCATACTCTTTCTTGTTGAACAGATTGCTGAGGCTGGCTTCCACTCTCCATTTCCTTGTCTTATAACGATTTGCCGTGGCATCATTCTCATAAAAGAAAAAATTCATACCCACCTGAGCGTCCAGAGTCCATTTCTTTCCTAGGGAGAACTCTACTGAAAGATTGGGTGTTAGCAAGGCGTCATAGGCAAGGTTGTTTTTCAACGCAACCTTTTGTGAGAAGGTCTGCAGGCTGGACAGCAGGAAGAAAAAAAAACATACTTGTTTCATATTGTCACTGATAGTTTTACTAGGAAAAACATACTTGTTTTATGATGTTAACTTTGATAATGCAAAATTATGAATATACAACCATGTTTTTGTTATGAATATTAGACATAGAATTACGCAAAACAGTCTTTTAATCCATACAATGTATGCCATTAAGACAATAATAGGGTATATACTCTTTTTCAAAATATTACCAGAAATATGGCGGGACAGTTAGCACCCACCTTACGAAGAAAAAAGGATTGAAAGTCATCCATTCCAGCGTAATGTTCATCGGTTGTATTTCTCCTTGTCCGGAATCCAGCTGTCTATCAAATCCCTATGCTTATCCATCCACTGGCGTACAGCTCTTGTCTCGGTCTCACGGGTTTCCTCTATGGTCCGCATCAAAGAGCTGATCTCGGTATCGGACAGATGGATGTTTCCCAAAAGGGCGGCAACGAACGGATGCTCCTTACTGAATCCTTTCCTGGCAATGGAATGGATTTGCTCGGCCTCCCCATAAACGTTTTTCGAATCTTCCAGCACTCTCAGACAGAAGAGATCAAACATCCAGTGCGGGGTCCATCCGGTCACAACGATCCATTCCTTCTTGTCGATAGCCTTCTTCAGCAAGGCCGTCATGGCGGGACCGCTGGAGATCATGAGCTTGTAGTCCAGACCGTATTCAGGGATGGCTTTCTCCGTGCATTTCATGATACCGGTACCCGCATCAATTCCCACGATCTCTCCGGAAAACCGTCCGGTATGACCGCCCAGCTCCTCTATCATATGGACTGGGACATATTCGGGCACCACAAGTCCGATACGGGCACTATCGTATATCTGCCCGAGGATTTCCAGTTTACCATTGTATTTCCGGAAATAATCGGCATGGGTCACCGGCAGCCAGCTGTCCATGAACACGTCTGTCTTACCTCTTGCCAACGAAGTGAATATGGGAGCTATGTCCGCATTCAAAAGTTCTATTCTGTATCCTTGCTCCGAGAGAATCTCCTTGGCCAGATAGGTGACCGCTATCCCTTCGGCCCAGTTCGCATAGGCTATACGGATTTTCTTGTCAGAAATGTTACCGCATGAGAAGAATATCGTAACAGCCAACAAGACTGTGAAAAATTTCGTTTTGTTTCTCATAATCATTCTGTCTTTCATTATATGTTCTACTCCTTCTATTTTTTTCGTGCTATTCCCTGTGTGATCCGATCAAGCACGATAGCCAGTATTACAACGGCAATCCCTCCTTCGAATCCCATGCCAATCTTCATCTGCGTGATACCTTTCAATACTATTTCCCCCAAACCTCCAGCTGATATCATAGCAGCTACCACTACCATAGAGAGAGACATCATGATGGTCTGGTTGACACCGGCAAGAATAGTCGGCAACGCCAGCGGTAATTGTACCTTGTAGAGCAGCTGCCAAGAAGTGGCTCCAAAAGACCGGGCGGCCTCCACCACATTTTTCGGCACCTGGCAGATACCCAATGCGGTGAGCCTTGCTACCGGAGGCATGGCGAAAATGATCGTGGCAAAGGCTCCCGGCACCGTTCCCAGCCCGAAAAAGAGCACTGCCGGTATCAGATAGACAAAGGCCGGCATAGTCTGCATGCAGTCAAGTACCGGCTGCAGGATTTTGTTGCAGCGTCCGCTGCCTGCCATCCAGATACCCAGAGGGATTCCCAGCAGCAATGCCATACCGGTGGAGGAAAGTACCAGAGCCAGGGTCTGCATGGTCTCCTCCCAGAGTCCCATCCCGTAGACGAGTGACAGCCCTAGGAGGGTGAATCCCCCCGTCTCCCTGCCACTCTTGTATAACGCCAGGAAAGTGAGTGTTACGATGGTTATGTAAAAAGGTATCTCGAGCAGGATACACAGTATCCCGTCAATAACGCCTTCCACTCCCAGACTCAGCAGGTCAAAAAATGATGCGCCGTGCTCGGTCAACCATTCCACGGCCATTTCTATATATTCTCCTATCTTTATCATAATTTTATTGCGTTTTGAATGATTTCATTGATTTCTTTCTTGTCTTTTCCCGTCACCTCAATAATGAGTGACGAGAGCGGTACCATCCCTTCAAACTCACGTCGCTCATTAACTACCCAGATGGGCGAGTTGGTCTTCGTCATCAAGGGAAGTATATCCTCCACCACAGTGTCACTTAATACGGAATGTACCTCTTTCTTTATCACAGAGTCTATATTCAGGATATGCTCCTTACGCAACCAGAGAAGATCTTCCAGGCGAACCTCACCTACCAGTATACCATCCGGGTCCACTACAGGCAACACGGTTGTCTTCCGTTCTCTCATCTTCCGGGTCAGCACCTCCGGTCCTTCTTTTCCCAACCTTGCCACCATAGGCTTGTCCACCATGATGGTGGCGGCGGTGACAATCCTGCTACGGTCCACATTCTCCACAAAACACCTTACATACTCATTGGCGGGGGCGGTCAGGATCTCTTCGGAGGTGCCGATTTGCTGTATCTCCCCATCGCGCATGATGGCGATACGGTCACCCAACTTGACAGCCTCCTCCAAGTCGTGTGTGATAAATACGATGGTCTTTTTCATCTTTGACTGCAAGGCCAGCAGCTCGTCCTGCATCTGTACCCGTATCAGCGGGTCCAGCGCTGAGAAGGCCTCGTCCATCAGCAGAACTTCCGGATCGTTGGCCAGAGCACGTGCCAGTCCCACTCGTTGCTGCATGCCTCCAGACAGCTCACTGACCATCAGGTCGGCATATCCGTCTAGCCCGACCAAACGCATGCTTTCTGCTGCCTTTAATTCACGTTCCCTCTTCTCCACCCCTTGCAACTCAAGTCCGAAAGCGATATTTTGCAATACAGTATAATGGGGCAGCAGTCCGAAATGCTGGAATACCATCGCCAATTCCTTCCGGCGCAGGGAACGCAACCGCTCCATCGGTATTCCAGCGATGTCCTCACCGTTGATCAGAATCTCGCCGGAGGTAGGCCTATTCAACCGGTTGATACATCTGAGCAGACTTGACTTTCCGCTTCCCGAAAGTCCCATGATCACAAATATTTCACCCTCCCGGACAGAGAGGCTGGCATTGTTCACGGCAATCGTACATCCAGTCTCCTTCAATATCTCATTTTTACTCTTTCCTTTTTTCAGCATTCTGAAAGCCTTGTTTTTTTCAGAACCGAAAATCAAATACAAATTCCTGATCTCAACTTTGTTCTTATCCATAATTCTTTAAAAATAATATCCTATATTTATATTGAATTTGACACTCCAATTGTCTTCCGTCCCCCGGACAAAAGCTTCATCCTATACATCCCCCAGCCATGCGTGATTCCTTCCCACGGCATAGTCGATGTAGGCAAAGACATTTCCCATCGCCAAAGAACACCCCGTCACGTTCTCCAGGCTGTCATTAAACCCGGCGACGCGTTTGTTGAGTAGGCTGAAATCATTGTACAGGCAGATATCGTCCAGAAACCACTTGTTCACGGGGATCCGGTAGGACAATGACACCGTATATATATCCGCCCTGGAGGCGATCCGGTAAGACGACCCGTAAGCCGCCATCGTCACCACACTTCTGTCTTCCCCTGGAGCCCGCACGGGTCTGAGATTATAGTTGGTATACTGCATTTTAAGGTTCCACTGCCGATAGTCGGCTACGTAGTGCAGGGCAAAAGCGGTACGGAGTCCCGTCTTCCGTGTGTCCATATTATATAGCCCACCCACCAGTACCGAACCTCCGAGTTGCTGTCTTCACAAGTTTCCGAAATGATATACCACCCGGACATTGCCCTGATGCACCTCCTTATCACGTCCAGCGATGTCATAGGCATAACGGCTAGCGGACAGTTCTGTGTCTCCACCAGTTCCGGAAAAGTCAGCATTCTGGAAATAGGCGAGAGACAACTCCCACCGATTCTTGCGGAAAAAGTATTTTATCCCCCATGTCCGCATCGTCCTCGAGACCGGCATAATAGCTCAGATTAAAAAAGTAATTGTTGCCTGTATAAGGCAGGATGCCGAAAGGTACTGTTGTCAACCCCATCTGTAGCTAGTGTGATTTGTTGAAGCTATAACCTATCCAGCCCTCCCTAAGCATCCCGTCTCCCAAAGAGGCGGGATAGAAGCGGTAATCTACCGCTAAATCAAATTTCTTGTAAGAAGCATTCACATTCAAGCGGAACACGTCGAAATCGAACTCTTCACCATGTTTCCGGTTTTCGGATTTCCAATCCGAGTAATTGCAGTTGAAACGGAGTGTGCCTCCTATCTTTAATATCGTTTTTTTCCTGTGCCGCCAAAGGTGAAACGGCTATTATTGCCCCAAAGAATGGCAACAGCAAACTTTCTTTATATCGCATAAAGTCACGTTTTTACAGGGGTATTTTTCCAATACCCCACAATGGTTTATAAAATGATTTTCTTAAAGCAGGACCTGTGTGATTTTTAAGAAGGGATGAAAATTATCCAATGCGCAAAAAAAAGAATTTATGTGCTAAAAAACAGTAGATTATTGCCTGCTATGTTTGCAAAGATAATGAAAACAAACGGATATACCAAATTTTGTTCAAATGGAAATTTTGAAAGCTTGTAATAATATCAGCAAATTAGCGATAGTTTCATTCATATCATCTTTACTGGAAGATCTCACTAAACAGTTCTCTTGTCCACTGCTTTTATGGTGTATGAAATTGATGAAAAAAATCATAGACATTGCCCCTCCCTGTCTCTGTAAACTGACCTCGTATATCTTAACCAAACCGGGATAGGAGGGGGTGAAAAAGGCAATATCCATGATTTTTCCATTAGTATATTAACAAATTATAGAATGTCACGATAATGCATGTTATTAAATTTTGTCGGTTATGTAGAATATTATGTCTTTTATGAAAAAAATAATAATTGATATATCATATGTAATTTTGCCCCCGAAAAAATACATTTCCATGAAATAATGTCAGTAAATTAAAAATTAATGAAGGGGATATTAACTCTTTGTTGTTAGGAGAATAATAAAATTACGCAATATGTTGTATCGCTATAAACAGTATTAGGTCTATGAAAAAGTATCTGATTCTTATCTTTTTATATTGTTGTTTTATAGAGGTCTCTTATGGCTTCTGCCCTGAAGACAGTCTTCTTTGCCGGGTTTATTTCCGGGTAGGCAGTTCCTCTTTGGATTTATCCTTCAGTGAGAACAGCCGGCATCTGGACTCCTTGTTATCACATGTCAGCACCCTCCAGAAACAAGACGTGCTTCATCATGTTTCTTTAATCTCCAGCGCTTCTCCGGAAGGAGATTCAGGAGTGAACCTCACATTGTCGGATAAACGTTGCAATGCTGTACGCTCATATCTCCAAGAACACCTTTGTCTGCCGGATTCCGTATTTGTGTCCTCCTCTTTGGGACAAGCATGGGACGCTCTTGCTTGTCTGGTCAAGGATTCTGACATACCATATCGTGAAGAGGCATTGCATATTCTTCATAATACGCCTGAATGGATCATACAAAAAAACTTGGTGGTTGACTCTCGCAAGCGACAACTCATGACACTCCGTCAGGGCGATCCATGGCGTTATATGGTTGCACATCTTTTTCCAGAACTGCGCAGCTGCTCCATCCTTATTTATAAATCAGAACCGGTTTGCCCTTCCTTTCAAGAAAGTGAAAGGAAAGAAGTGCAAGTTACGGAACCGGTTGTTCCATATGATACGATAGCGGCACCTCCGTCTCTCCATGATACGGTTTATGTTCCTTCTGTTTTTAGAGTCCGCAGATCATTTGATATGGCAGTAAAGACTAATATGCTTTATGATGTTCTTCTTGTACCGAATATCGGCATGGAATTCCATCTTGGCAAAGGATGGTCACTTGGTGGCAATTGGATGTACGCCTGGTGGAAACGTGACCACCGTCACCGTTATTGGCGTCTCTACGGCGGTGAACTGGATATTCGCAGATATTTCGGACGCTGTACCACTGAAAGGCCTCTTACCGGACACCACCTTGGCCTTTGTGGACAACTGTTCACCTATGACTTCGAAACCGGGGGAACGGGTTACATGGGCGGCAAGCCTGGCGGCACACTTTGGGAGAAGATGAACTATGCCGTAGGGCTGGAGTATGGCTACTCACTGCCTGTCACCCGTCGCCTGAACTTGGATTTCGTCATCAGTGTGGGGTATTGGGGCGGTGAATATCATAAATATGCTCCCATCGGTGACTGTTATGTCTGGAAAGAGACCCGGCAGCGCCATTGGTTCGGTCCTACAAAAGCGGAAATCTCACTCGTATGGCTGATCGGCCGGGATTACTGCAACAAGAAAGGAGGTGCAAAATGAAACGAATATTGAATATACATCATATACTACAAATGGTCTCAGGCTTTGTAATCCTGCTATCAACATCTTGCGAACATAAGGATTTGTGCTATGATCATTCCCATACCACTAAAATACAAGTCATTTTCGACTGGAAGAATGCCCCCGATGCCACTCCTGAAACCATGCGCCTTTACCTGTTCCCCGTGGATGGGAACAAACCTCAGGCGTATGAATTCACCGATTACCGGGGCGGTTCTGTCAACGTACCTGCCGGCCGTTATAAAGCCCTGTGCGTCAATTCAGACACGGAGTCCGTGCTTTACCGCAACATCAGCTCGTTCGACGGTTTTGAGGCTTACGCTCCCGACGGAGTTTTGAACGTGAAGTCCTCCCTGGCTCCCCGTGCGGAAGGTACTTCCGGAGAACGTGTCATCAAATCTCCTGACCGTCTTTACAGCGGGCGTCTTGATAATGTCACGATTGAAGTCTCCACAAAGGATCAGACGGTAACCCTCTATCCTGAACTTTCCGTATGCCGTTACCGGGTCACGATAATGAACGTGTCCAATCTTAAATACATCTCTGCTGATGGTGTTTCCGGTGCTCTCTCCGGTATGTCCGGGGGGCTGTTGGTCGGTCGTAACGAACTCACGTCTGCTCCTGTGACCGTTCCTTTCGGGGTAACCTCCGACGGCATCTCCACGCTGACAGCTGATTTCCTGGTATTCGGACAGAACAGTCCGGTCAATCCCGTACACAAGCTGGTTGTCTATGTGATCATGTCTGACGGTAGTAAGAATTACTACACGTTTGACGTATCCCGTCAGGTTGATGAAGCCGCCGATCCCCATAACGTCCATATCCTATTGGACGGACTTCCTCTGCCCAAGCCTATCGTCAACGGCAGTGGTTTCCGGCCAACGGTTGACGACTGGCAAAATGTCGACGTGAATATTCCTATGTGATTTGCAAACTATGCTTTCCATGTTTCACGACACGAGGACGAGAATGAATGATTAATCTGTTTGATTTTTATATTTTTAATTTTAATGTTTTATTTATGAAAAAGAATTTTTTATTCGCAGCAATGTCTATAATGGCATTGGCCTCTTGTTCCAACGATGATATCGTTGACGTAAACAATGGCAGCGGAATTTCTTTCCGCACCTCTTTGGATAAAGCCGTTACCCGTGCCAATACAACGAACTTGCAGAATCTGGCGGCATTCAATGTGACTGCCATTGGTGATGGCAAGAGTTATTTCACGAATCTGGGTGTTACTTCTGATAATAACGGCGCAAGTTGGAAAACGGCTTCCACTTATTACTGGCCAAGTTACCAGCTTGCCTTCTTTGCCTATGCCCCTCAAACTCCCAGCGGTACTGTAAGCATAGAGAATGCGGCAAAGAAGATAACGGATTTTTCTCCCGCTCAAGCCGTTACCGGTCAAAAGGATTTAGTGATCTCTTATAACACAGGCACCAAGGCTCTTAATGAAAACTCCGGTGTCGCCATGAACTTCAAGCACGCCCTTTCTCAGATCGAGGTAAAGGCCAAATGTTCCAATGACAAGATAAAGGTCGAGATCATGGGCGTTAAACTGGTGAATGCCGCCGCAAAGGCAGACTTTACTTTCCCGGAAACGGAGACCAATACCGGATTTGCCTTGCAGCAAAGCCAATGGTCCAACTGGAGAGAGAAAAACGATCCAGCCAAGGCTTACATGATCAAAGGACAGAAGGCTGTTACCCTGACCGCTGACGCCCAATCTGTCATGTTTGGTGACAATAACTTCATGCTTATCCCACAGCAGTTGACGAAATGGAACGGTACTGCCGCAACTACCGGTGCTTACTTGTCGGTACTCTGCCGTATTTACAGCCTGAATGACGGCAATGAGACACTGCTTTATCCGCACCCGACAGCCACTGATGATAAAGCCGGCAAATATGCATTCTCTGCCGTAGGTATTGACACCAGCTGGGAGCCGGGAAAGAAATACATCTACACGCTGAATTTCTGCGACAACGGTGGAGGTGCCGGCGAGATTGACCCGACCCCTACTGATCCGACTAATCCTAACGACCAGACAATCGACCCGACTCCTATACCCGGCGGTAATGGCGGTGATACTATTCTAGGCAACCCCATCAAGTTCACCGTAACTGTTGACAACTGGACAGACCAGCCGGTGGATATCAACATGTAAGTCTTGTCAAGCGGAGTGAATCATCCGGTTTCATTCCCGATCGTAATTTGACTTTCCAGCCCGGACGGGATTGGACCGGTGTTACCCCACACCGGGGGCAGGGACGGATTCATGGCTTTGTCCGCCCTGCCTGTTCCTTTCCGGGCACTTTAAGATTATATTTCCAACATCTTCTTCCAGGGGTACCTATGTTGGGAATCTTTCTTTTAACAAATGTATGGTTTCTATTACCGGTATGATTAATTCATTAAAATAACATATATGAAATTTTCTCATTTTACATCATTTTCAGACAGATACACCTTTTTGAAGCATCTGCTTTTGGCACTTGTTTCCGGCAGCATTTGCCTTTCCTCCTGCGAGGATGATATGGATCGTCCGTCACCTTCCTCATACGTATCTTTCACCTCCGAGATCAGTTCTTCCTGGGCTCCATCCACCCGTTCCGCCACCGATGCAGATGCCATGCAAGGTACTGTCACCACCTTACAGGGCGGCAGCACCCCTCTTTACCTGTATACGCTTTACACCGACAGCATCGAATCCACCTCTTCGGATAGCAGTCCGGACACGGCCGTGCTTACCCGTTCCGTTCCCATAAAAGATGACAATATGTACAACAGTTTCGGTGTCTCCGCCTACTCCTACACCGGTTCCTGGAATGAAAACAAAACTCCCAACTATTTCTACAATGCTGCGGCCAGCAAGTCCGGTAGCGGTTATAACCTTTCCTCTACCTATTATTGGCCCGGGACCACATACAAAATGAAGTTCTTCGCCTATGCTCCGAAAGACAACGGGCGGTACGTGCTTTCCGGCAGCACGCACTCCGGTTCTCCTACTATCAGCGTTACCATCCCGGGCAGCGTTGATGAGCAGAAGGACCTCCTTGTGGCAAAGACGGATGAATTGGCCGGCAACACCAACACTGCCGTGCCACTAACCTTCCATCATGCTCTTACCGCCATCAGGTTCGTGTGCGGGGATGACATGCAGGGAGGTACCGTAAAAAGCGTCAGTTTGAAAAATGTCTGTTCCAAGGGGACTTACAACATGGGGACACAGTCATGGAACAACGTGGATACGCCTGTCACTTTCTCGCAGACATTGAACAAGTCCACCACGGGAACTGCAAACGAAGCGCTCACTTCTGACGCACAGACCTTCATGATGGTTCCGCAGACGCTTCCCGACGGCGCACAAATTGAAGTCGTATTCACCGACAACTCCAATACGGACCATACTTTAACCGCTGACATCAAAGGTACAGCCTGGCCTATCGGCAAGACCGTCACTTATAAAATTTCCAGCAGTTCTATCAACTGGACCTATACGCTTGCCGTCTCCCGGCCGGCGGACTTTAGCTATGCCGGTGGTACACAGCAATACAGTGTAACCAGCTACCGGCAGAATACTCAAGGAATGAAAGAAGCCGTCCGATGGACCGCACAATATTCAGAGGATGACGGAATCTCTTGGACTGATACCCAACCTGACTGGCTGACTGCGTTCACCGTATCCGGAAATGGTGGAACTACCGCACAGACATACGATGCAACTGCCATCGCACAGACCGGTACGGATAACAGTCCACATACGACCGCTTTACAGAATGCTCCAGCCCGGGGTAGTGTAGATGTTCCCTATAACCTCGCCAACCAGACTAACGGCGGTTCAACGGATGAAAATACCGCCAACTGTTACGCTGTCAGCGCCCCGGGATACTATTCTTTCCCTCTGGTATATGGAAATGCCATCAAAGATGGTACAGCCAACACTTCCGCATATACATCTACGGCACCATCCGCAAACAATATTCTGAGTAATTTCATCAACCATACCGGCAATGCGATCACAGATCCTTACATAAGCAAAAACGCTGACTGCACTCCTGCCAAAGCCGAACTTGTATGGCAGGACGAACCGAGCCTGGTTACCGATATAAAATATAACAATAGAGGTAACGGCAACATCTCTTTCAGTGTAAAAAAGAATACTATCCGACAAGGTAATGCTGTTATTGCTATTAAAGATGCCGGTAACAACGTCCTATGGTCCTGGCATATCTGGGTTACCGATGAAGATATCAATAAGACTATTGAGATAACCAATCATCAAGGATATAAATATAAAATGCTGTCTGTCAATCTTGGCTGGTGTGATGCAAATACCGTAACTTATGCCGAACGTAGTTGCAAAGTCAAATTCATTGCTGGAAAAGCAAGTCAGACAATAACCGTCAAACAAGCCTCGAACTCAATCAAAACAGGTGTTAATCATCCTTATTATGCATGGGGACGTAAAGATCCGTTCCAGCCTTCGAATGGATTAGGCGATATCAATAAAACCTGGTACGACAAGGATGACGCTTCTTCCACAAATAATCCTGCAATAGAGGACTTCTCTACCGGTATCACTTGTATTAAGAACAATATTCTCAAGCCCAATGTGATTAATGGACAATATTATGGTGATGATACTTATGTAAATCTCTGGAGTGCTAATAACAATGTTTATACTAACAATGATAATCCAGTTGTAAAAACGATCTATGATCCCTCTCCTGTCGGCTTCAAAATTCCTCCCAGTAATGCATTTACGGGATTCACAACAACAGGAAAAGATACAGAGAAGATTTCTGAAATCAATGGAACTTTGAACAGTTCCTTGAATGGGTGGGATTTCTACACTGATTCCTCAAAGAGTAAAACCATCTTCTTCCCTATTTCGGGCTTTCGTGACTATGAAGATGGTGGCAGGGTGGAATTCATTGGCGTCCGCGGTTACTGTTGGTTGTCGGTTCCGTTTAACCGGAGGGGCTTTGTTCACATCCTGCGCTACTACCCGTCACTCGTGTACCCGGTGAACAGCACCCATAGATCGTGCGGGTTTGGGGTGCGTTCTTCCCAAGAATAGGGCGCGTAGCGACCGTATCCGTTTCATTAGATTATTAGAGGTTGTGTCAAAACGTTGGCACAACCTCTTTTATATTTTAAGTTCTGCTATATTATCTTTTGGCTATGCTGCTTTTTCCTCATGCATTTGGCAGCAAGTTGCTATATTCCAATTATATCGGGTTATAAATAGTCCCATAAACATATATTTGCCAACTGTAATGAGCCCTTTTCTTTCTTTTATCAGTTTAGCACACATTTTTTTGATATTAAAGGCTATAGCAAAGAAAGCAAAGTCCATTGTAACCTTGTCTTCTCCCACATGCCGGAATCTTCTGTATGCCATGTTGTATTTTATTTGTCCAAACACAGCCTCTGGTTCTATACACCTCCTGCCTCTATGCTTGATACCTTCTTCTGAGAGCAACCTTTCCCGTGCCTGCCGTTTGTATTGATTTAACCGGTGGTTGACTTCTATAA
>ENA-OOWO01001891-OOWO01001891.1-human-gut-metagenome-genome-assembly--contig:-NODE-1891-length-12966-cov-2.144605_pt1 | contig 12966 bp, 9 predicted proteins | sample MGYA00241579_ERZ501327 | MGnify/ENA primary metagenome ERZ501327 (study PRJEB25962, sample SAMEA2042836) | human gut metagenome | biome: human gut; feature: human-associated habitat; material: faeces...
AGCAGGCGGCTTTGGTGCCAGATACCGTATATATGGTATCGCTGTCATTCTTGCAGACATAGAGATCCCCTGTCATGGTATTGCTGGCCCCGAAGGTATAGGTGTCCGTTTCGCCCGCTGCTGTCACCTCTATGGTCAGTACAGGCTCCGCAAAGCCGTAGTCCTCCCCTGCCTGCGGGCTCAGCTCCCGCTTTGCGTTCAAATAGGAAAGCGCGGTGAGCATCGTGTTGCAGGCAGAGGTGTCCAGATGGTAAGCTGGATCTTCAGCCAGCGTCCAGCCATCGGCGGTATAGAGCAGGGTGTTCGTCTCGCCCTGATAGTGGAGCACGATCTGCGTCAGGTCATTGCCCGAAACTGCCGCCAGCGGAATGGTTCCATCTGCGGCCGCACTGGCAGCCTGTTCTTCCCGGGCATTCCGCAGCGTCAGCAGGGCAAACACGCCGCCTGCCAGCAGGATGAGGAAAAGCAGCACCCCGAGGGTACGCCGTTTTGCTTTCATGGACAGGTCCTCACTTTCTACGCCGCAGCACGACCACCACGGCACCCACAGCCAGCAGGGCCGCAGGCAGAACGATGACAAAGAGCAGGCCCAGCGTAGAGGCGGCAATGCCTGGCACTTCCAACGGAGCTGCTTCCAGCGCCTTGCTGTCGATGAGGACAGCGCTCTCCTGCCCGGCCAGCGAAGCCGCACACCCCTGCAGGAAGGTCACATTGCCCGGGATGACCTGATAGATGCCCTCATTGTCCATATTGCCGCAGTTGACCCAGATGACCTGGGCACCCGTGTCCTCATTGCGGGCGTATGCTGCCAGCGTGAAGGGACCGGCAATGTCGCCGTTCGCCTTCTCGGTGGTGGTCATCTCGTAGCCTTCCGGTTTGCTGTAAGCACTGTCCGAGCTGACCAGAAGGGCATCCGAGACCACATGCTCTGTCTCGGTCAGGGTGATGCCCTGTGCCATCTGCAGCAGAACTCTGCGACTGGTGTTCACACCGTCCAGCGCGGTGGATTCCTCCGTACTGGCATAATCCGGCAGCAGGTAAAGGGCCGGGTAGCCATTGAGGTAATGGTTGGTGTCGCCCTCCACCACAAGGCCCTCGGTGCGGGTCAGGCCGAACTCGGCCATCACAGCATCCAGATTGGGGGTACTATAATAGGAATCCGTCAGCAGCAGCACGCGGCCTCCGTTGCTCAGGTAGCTGCGCAGCTGGCCCAGCTCATCCACCAGACTGCCTGCACCGGAAAAGTCCTGCGCTGGATCGTTGATGACAAGCAGGTCACAGTCCTCGGGGATGGTCTGGGAGAGCAGGTTAAGCGCCGAGACGGTCAGGTTCTGGCTTTCCAGCGCATCGGTCAGGGTGGAAGTCAGCGCCTGCTCGCCGTGGTTGGTGGTGTAGTACACATGGCGGCTCTCCCCGCTGGTCAGCTGGTAGATGGCAGAGGTAATCTTGCTTTCACCGTCAAAGGTCACGTTGGCCGCGCCGGTGGTGGCATAATCGCTGTAATCGTAGTCGTAAAGCTCTGCGGCATCCAGCACCTTGCTCTGTTCCCCGCAGACCAGGATCAGCCCACCGGAGGTCAGATCCTGTGCGCCGTACTGGGCCGCAAAGGTCGGGTAGACTGCCGGATCTTTCAGCTCCCAAGTGATATGGCTGCTCTGGGCGGCGTATTTGTCCAGCAGCTTGGAGATGATCTGGTCCTCATTGCCGGTCTGGGCCAGATAGTAAATGGTCACATCCTGCGTCAGGTCGTCGGCCACCTGTCTGGAGCTCTCGCTCAGGGTGTAGAGCCCAGCCTCGGAGAGATCGAACTCGGTATATCTGGAAGGAATAGCCCGGACAATGAGATTGACCAGCACGGCCAGCACGATCACAGCCGCGGCAATGGCTGCCGACCACACCCCGCTGCGGAACACCCGCCCGTCACCCGAGGAGCTCTGCTTTGCAAAAAGCTTCATCTGTGTTCCCTCCTCTCAGTTCCAGCGGCGCTTCTCAATGTCCTGCGCCGTAAAGAACAGGAACACCGCCGTCACGGTCAGATAATAGACCACGGCAGGGATGGAGAAGCTGTTGTTGACAAAATCCTCAAAGGGTGTAAACAGGCACAGGGCACTCAGCACGGCGCTGAAAGCCTCGGTAAGCCATGCACTGCGGAGCAGAAACAGCCCCGTCAGGCCCAGGCAGAGCGCCGCAAAGGTCAGGCACCCCAGCACAAAGCTGCGGGATCGCAGACCAGCCGCCAGAGATGCTGCGCCTGCGATCCCGGTGAACACTGCCAGCGCCACGGCGCTGCCCGCATTGAACATACTGCGCAGGCTGGGCATCAGGTAGGCCAGCAGCAAGGCTGAAAAGCCCGCCACGGCGGCAATGATCTGGTTCTCGGTCAGGCCGGAGAGAAACTCACACAATGCAATGGCCGCACAGCCCAGCAAAAAGTAGCAGAGCAGCCCCGCAAGGTTTGCGAGCAGAGCAGACACGGTGCCGCCCAGCGCCCAGAGGATGAAGATCATCACCGCATCCACAGCGCAGGGTAGAGCGAACACGGCCGCCATGGCAAAGAACTTGCCCAGCTCCCATTGGTTTACGAAAACGCTGAGCTTCAGAATATCCTGACTCCTATTGCCGGGCATTTCCATCTCCAGGTAACTTATCAGAACGAGTCGGCTCGCCACATCCGTCTCTTCCTGCAACTGGAGAAGAACATGAGTCTGGATGATATCATCGAACTGTTGAATCATTTCGAGAAAGTGAATATTCGTCATGAAGGTCAAACTTTAATCGTGGAATAAGATGAAAAGATTAAGATATATCATACTGCTGGCAGGTCTGATGAGCCTTTCTCTTCAGACCATCTATGCCCAACGCATCACCCGCAGCTTCCGCAACACTTCTATGTCAGAAGCACTCACCATCCTTGCCAAGAGCACCAAGGATTATCGTATCAACTTTATGTATGATGAACTGGAAGATTTCACGGTTACAACGAGTATCGTGAAGCGAACCGCTCCGGATGCCATCCGCCAGATTATGGGCTTCTATCCGATGAAGATGACGATAGATGGCGAGAACATCTTTGTGGAGTGTACGCAGAAGACTCCCACCAAGATGATAGGTCGCATTGTAGATGCGCATCATCGCCCTGTAGATTTCGCCAATGTAGCCCTGCTGAATGTTCGTGACTCTTCATTGATTAATGGTGGTGTGACGAATGAAAACGGTCAGTTTGTGATTCCCTGCGGAGCCAGAAAGGCGATAGTAAGAGTAAGTTGCGTGGGCTATCATACAGCTGTTGATACTTATAATACAGGTAAGATAGGTTCAATTACTCTGAAGGAGGCAACGATGAACCTGCAGAAGGTGATTGTGAAGGCTGTTCGCCCCAAGACAAAACTGACTCGCGAGGGATTCCAGACCCAGGTGCAGGGTACAATACTGAGTGATGCAGGTATGGTTGCCGACTTGTTGAAGCAGGTTCCAAGAGTGCGTGTAGATAAGGATGGAAACTGTTCGGTGTTTGGAAAAGGCACACCGGAGATTTATGTCAATGGCAGAAAGCTGACCGACAAAAATGAATTGCAAACCATATCTTCAAAGGATGTGAAGAACGTGACGGTTATCACGACTCCTGGTGCGCAGTATGATGCCCAGGTCAATTCGGTGATTCGTATTACTACGGTCAAGAAGCAAGGTTATGGATGGAGTGGTAATTTCCAGGCAAAATATGGTTTTGCCATGAAGAATACCTGGCAAGAGCAGGCTAATCTCAATTACCGTGTGGGTGGATTGGATGTATTCGGTGGATTGATGTGGTCAGATTCGTATTTCTATGATAAGTTGGGATTGGATGAATATATCAATGGAAATCAGCATCAGATATATCAAAAAGCAGTAGGGCGCATTGATTCTAGAGATTATGGACCTGATGCCAATTTGGGTTTCAATTATGAATTCAACGAAAATCATACCATCGGTCTGAAATATAAGTTTGGTTCTGGCAATACTAAGTATTTTACTGTTAGGCAGAACTATTCCATCTTTCAGGATGGAGTTCACCAGGGAGATGTGAATTATCTCAACGATGAGTCAGATTCCAAGCAGACTCCTTTTCATCAGGCTGACTTTTATTATAATGGTAAGATAGGCAAGTGGAGTATAGACCTGAATGCATCTGCTATGTGGCGGACGAAAGACCAGATACAGAAAGCCACAGAAACCAGTACTGAGTTGGGCGACCAGATTGTATGTTCAGATAGCCATACCAAAGGAAAATTGCTTGCTGGTAAATTGGTTGTTTCTTATCCTTTGACCGATCAGTTGAACATAGACTTTGGTTCGGAATACACAAATTCTGATAGTCATACCAACAACCAGAACGAGGGTGGTGTGGCTGCATCCAATGATTCCAGAATCAAGGAACAGAACATAGCCGCTTTTGCTGAGGCTGCATGGTCGTTGGGAGATTATTCTCTGAATGCCGGTGTGAGATATGAGCATGTAAAATCAGACTATTATGCCGAGGGAGTGCTCAATCCAGATATGAGCAGAAAGTATGATAATGTATTTCCTAATGTGTCCTTAGGATATGACAAGGGCAAGTGGCATTCTTCGTTGAGTTTTACGGCGAAGACCTATCGACCAAATTACTTCCGTCTTTCAGGTTATACCCGATATACGAGTCGTCATTCCTATGAAAGTGGTAATCCTAACTTGCGACCAACGGATGCCTATCATCTGGAATGGGATGCGCAATATTCCTGGCTGAGTTTTTCTGCTGAATATATCTACAACAAGAATGCCTCGGTATATATGATGAAGCCATTCCAGGACAATAAGGATATAGCCCTGTCATATTACGAGAATGTAGATAAGATTCAGAACCTGAAGTTCTATCTTGAGGCTACTCCGGTGATAGGCTTATGGCATCTTGACTATACGGTAGGTCTGGTCAATCAGTTCTTTGATGCCAGCAAATACGTCAGCGACTATAATGCCAACCATCCTTCTCTCTATCTGGATTTGGAGAATACCTGGGTATTGCCTCATCATTGGAAGGCTCGATTGGAATACGTTTACCAGTCGCGTAATTATAGCGAATTGGGTGTCAACTATGCATGGAATTCTCTGGATGCGTCTATTTCCAAATCGTTCCTGAATAACCGACTGGTTGTAAGATTGGAAGCAGAGGATTTGCTTCATGGTCAGAACGAGAGTTGGAAATATAATAATTCGTATGCGCACTTCACCAGAACTGGTATAGATAATACCCGCATGTTCTTGGTCAATGTAACTTATAACTTTAATGCCACCAAGAGCAAGTATAAGGGTACGGGTGCTGGTAATGCAGAAAAGAGCAGATTATAGCTTCAATTTAACAGGAATTTTTCCTCTGTTTCTTTGTCATTTCCATCTTTTTCCTTAAATTTGCAGCGGAAACTCAATAATAGATATTTGTAATGGCAATAAGAATGAAGATGAAACAGGAAAAGATAAGAAAGATAGGCATCGCTTCGGCTCTGGGCGTAGTGGTGCTCGTGATATTGGGACTGTATGGCGCCAGCAACTATATGCTCAATTATTCGCTCAACTATCAGAAGGAGAAGAGAATGACGGCTGAGCATTGGAAGAACAGAATGAAGAACGAGTGCCTCTGGATGGTTGGCTGGATGGACTCCGTGTATCAGCACCATTGCGTGAAGGATACCTTTGTCACGATGCCGTCGGGCTACAAGGCCCATGCCATCTATCTCTATGCACCGAAGACTACGGAAAAGACTGCCGTGGTGGTGCATGGCTATCAGGTGCGCTCCGAGGGAATGCTGCACATCGCCTATCTCTATAATCACGATATGGGGTATAATGTGCTCCTGCCAGATCTGTATGGACATGGAGAGAGTGAGGGTGACTATATCCAGATGGGATGGAAGGATAGATGGGATGTCATCAGATGGTCGGAAATAGCCAATGAGATTTTTAAAGTGAAGAGTGAAGACCGAAGAGCGAAGAATACCCGTCAGGTGATTCACGGTATTTCGATGGGTGCGGCAACCACGATGGCAGTATCGGGAGAGAAGACTCCCGATTACGTGAAGTGCTTTGTGGAGGACTGCGGCTATACCAGCGTGTGGGATGAGTTTTCCGCTCAGCTCAAAGACCAGTTTGGCTTGCCTGCCTTTCCGCTGATGAATACCACTTCTGCTCTTTGCCAGCATCGCTACGGCTGGTCGTTTGCCGAGGCGCAGCAGATAGAGCAGGTTCGCAAGAGTACCAAACCGATGCTCTTTATCCATGGCGATAAGGATGCCTTCGTGCCATACGCCATGCTGCATCCCCTTTACGAGGCAAAGACGAAGGGCAGAAAAGCTATCTTCATCGCCAAGGGCTCCGTTCATGCCATGGCATATCGCGACCATCACGAGGCATACACCCGCATCGTGAAAGACTTTGTTTCAAAAGAGGAATAGGCTATTCTCCGATATGTTGTCCCACTACATACCTCGTGGTCCAGGCTGCCTGCAGATTGAAGCCGCCGGTGATGGCATCGATGTCGAGCACTTCGCCGCAAAGAATCCTGCGGCACCCCCACCAATAATTGCAATATGTAGTGATTGTGGCATATCGTATTTTTGGTTGATTAGGATGCAAAGGTACTGCTTTTCTTTGATAAAAGAAGAAAAGTTCTCCTTTTTCTTTTGCAGATACGATAGATTTTTGTAACTTTGCGCAAAAATCATAGTATATTAAGTATCAAATAGATTTATGGCAAAAAGAGAATATGTTGAGGCCAACAAGCGTTGGCTGGAGGAAAAGGCAAAGGAGGAGGGCGTTATGGCGCTGCCTCGTGGTATTTATTATAAGGTGTTGAAGCAGGGCGACCCGAAGGGAGCACAGCCTAGCCGACGGAGTATCGTCACCGCGCACTACACGGGATGGACCATCAACGGCAAGAAGTTTGATTCCAGCCGTGGCGGTACGCCTTTCGCCATGCGATTGAGCGACCTGATAGATGGCTGGATTGTTGCCATGCAGCAGATGCACGTGGGCGACCAGTGGGAACTTTACATCCCTGCCGAGATGGGCTACGGCAAGTTCTCGCAGCCGGGCATCCCAGGCGGTTCTACCCTGATATTCGAAGTAGAACTGCTGGGAGTGGGATAACCCGGATACTTGAAATTATAAAGATCATTAAGATAAGAGAGTCTTGTCCGGCTATAGTCGGTTCAATTCATCTTCCGCACTGTTCATGCCGTTGTATCTTCCCTTGCGCTTGTTGAATTTCCAGGTTACGGTCAACTTGTAGCTCCATAGCTTGTAATCCTCAGTCTGGGAGAAGTCAACGGCATGCTCGTGGGTTCGCTCCTTGAAGAGCTGCTGATGGAAGAGGTCGTTGGCACTGAAGGCAACCTGTAATCTGCCGTCCATCCACGACTTGTTGGCACCAAGACTCCAGTTCTGAGTGGGATGGAACTTCGTTTTACCCACTTGCCCTCCGTTGTCAAAACTGTAGGAGAGCGACAGCTGATAGTCGTTTGGCAGCGTGAAGTAATTGTCAAACGATGCATCCCAAGTTGCTCCGTTGTAACTGATAAGCTCTCCATGGTCGCTTACGGAGAAGCGCTGGTAAGTGATGCTTGCATGGGCATTCGGGCGCCAGCAGCCGAAGACGTGGCCCCAGTTGAGATAGGCCATGTATTTCTGAATCTTGTTGAAGTTCATGAATGTACTCACGTATCTTACGGGCTTGTCCTCCGGCACTTCATGCACATACATGATGGAGTGGTCGATACGGGTATATCTCAGCATTCCCATGAAATCTTTCCACTGCACCGAGTAGGTCAAACGATAGGTGTTGACTGGCTGCAGCTTCGGATTGCTGATCTGATACTGAAAGCGCGAGGTATAGTAGATGTTCCCGCTTAGCTGCCTGAAAGAAGGTCGGGCGGTGGTAGTGCGGAAGCTGAGCGAGTGATGCCACGATGGTTCTTTGAGAGTGATACCGAACGATGGAAACCACTGGTCGTAATGGCGCTCCATATTGTCGGGAGATTTCTCCGACAGGTTGGTGTATCGGGAGGTGAGATGCTCGTATCGGATGCCTACCCACCAGTTCCATTTGCCAACTCCACCCTGATATTGCAGGTAAGCAGCCGTCTTGGTATCGTGGTTTTTGTATTCCGTAGTTCCGAGCATATCGGCAGAACTTTCGGTTTTTCCCTTGCCTTCCATCAGGCTCCATTCGCCACCATAGTTGATGGAATGCTTGTCTGAGATGAGTTGCTTGACTTCGATTCTTCCACTATAGATGTCGTAGTTGGAATTAGAGCGGTTGAGGGTTTCCTGCATCTCGCTACCTTCTTTCTCCGTGATAGGCTGGCTGTCAGAATCCTTGTTTCTGGCATAGTCCAGATAAATCTGTGATGAGAAATGCTTCGACCATTTAGCCAGATGGAAGAGATTGATGTGGTGGCTGCGCTGGTGTCCCCATTGCTGGCTCTCCGCATCAAAATACTTCATTTCGCCATCCGCATCAGAAAGCTTCATCTCGCTGTTTGTATCTTCTCCTGCTGGGTTAGGATAGCGATAGTACTGCTGCTGTTTTTCGCTTCTGCCGCCATTCAGCCAAAGCCCTTCCCATTGTATTCCCACTTCGTGTTGCTTGCTGATTAACCAGTCGAAGTTGAGTTCTGTAGCGTTATAATTTGCCTTGTTCTTGCCATGGCGGTCGGTTCCGAAGAGATATTCGCCATCTTTGGCTCTTACGAGTGCTTCCTGTGGCTGATGCACATTGTATCGGTTGTCTGTGTAGCCGTAAAAGCCAGTGAGTGAAATCTTCTTCGTTACCCAACCCAGGGTCAATTCCTCGTGGTTGGTGTTCACCTCGCTCAATTTATCATACACCTGCATCTTGCCGAATATACCCTCTTCTGTTCTTCTCGTCAGGATTCTCAGTACGGCTCCCGTCGTTGCATCATATTTTGCACCAGGAGTGGTAATGAGTTCAATTTCATCTATCAGCTTCACATCGAGATGAGAGAGTTCGGCAGAAGTCGCCTTCTTGTCGTTGAGATAGATGGTGGGTGCTCCCAGTCCGTTTACTTCTAGGCTTCCATCGGCGGTTTGTTTCATATCGGGTATGTGCTTCAATACATCTTCCAGCGTCGGCTCCTTTGCCAAAGGAGTGTTACGGATACGGGTAACCAGGGCATCGTTTCTCATCTTGTACATCGGGCGATGTCCTGTTACGGTTACGGCTTGAATCTCGGCTTCCTTATCAGCTTTGATCGAATCTTTTTCCGTCAGTACCGAGTCTGCGGAAACTCCGGATGTCGGGATTTTCCCATTTTGTGCTGTCACACAGGTGGTGGTGGCTAGCATCGCCCATAAAACTGTTTCTTTCTTCATATTCTTGCTTGTTTTTTGTTTTCGTTTGCAAAGGAACAGCTTTTCGGGCTTAAAATCGCAAATAATCATTACTGAAACATTACGCTGGCAAAATAATCGGACTTCACCTTATTATATATAGTGAAATCTTCGTACCTTTGCACTGAAAAAAGAAAAAAAATATGAATAGAAGAATCAAACAAGTCTGGCTGCTCGCCATCCTTTCCTCTTTCCTGCTGATAGGCTTGCAGACCTATTGGCTCTATAATAGCGTAACCTATTCGATGGGAGAGATGGGGAAGAAAAACGCCGAAAAGGCGGAACGGGCGATTATTGCCTATCTGACAAATATCGGAGCGGCGGTAAAAGAAAAATCACATATCGGTTATGTCGTCTCGGCATATTTTTCAGACTTCAAGGGTCCCTGTACTACGGTTTGCTCTCCGCTGGATACGGATACAATCATTGGTGGAATGGTGTATCGCAAGCCGGGATTCGGTAACGTGATGGAGAAGAGAGATACTTTCGATTTGCGTGAGACGGATTCCAACAATTCTTTTGATTGCCTGAACACTTACATCACTTACCAGCTTACCCGCTTTGACAAAGCGCATTTTGATCGTTTCGTCAGTAGGAAACTGGGCAATGATTTCATCGGGGCAGAGATGAAGACGGGAAAGCATCGCCTTTGGCAGACAAGAATCGTAGAGTCTCCTACCTTGTTTCATCACGAAATGCTGGTGGAAGTGCCTTTCAATCCTATCCAGTATCAGTCGATGCAGATGAGGATGCAGGTGCCGATGCTGCCCATCCTGAAGGGAATGATGTGGCAGATGATAGGAAGTCTCCTAGTTACCATCATGCTTCTCCTGAGCATAGCTTATCTCATCAAGGTGATGCTCCTGCAGAAGAAGGTGGATAAGATGCGAAGCGACTTCGTGCATACGATGATTCACGAGCTGAAGCGCCCCGTGCAGACGCTGAAGATGTGTGTATCTGTATTCTCTGCTCAAAAGACAAACACAGAAAAGGCAGATTCTGAAAAGACAGATGAGAAGGATGAGAATGCCCTTATCATGGAGACCGTAAGAGAGGAGAGCGATAACCTGACCGCCTATCTCGCCAAACTCCGTGAAGTAATCAGGGCAGAGGAACATATCCCGCTCCAGATAACTTCTTTCGATATCCATGCCGCCTTGCAGAATCTGGTGGCAGTTTATCGAAAGAATAAGCAGAAGGAGGTGAATGCTTCGCTCGATTACCAGCGCACTTCCGACCGGATGATGGGAGATAGAGACCAGCTTCTGAATGTGGTCAGCAACCTGATGGAGAACTCGGTGAAGTATTCCGGCGATATTGTCAATATCCATGTTGCCTGCCGAGATACCGAGAAGGAGGAAGTCATGATTTCTGTATCAGATAATGGTATCGGCATCTCGCCCGACGAGCAGCAGAGAGTCTGGACGAAGTTCTATCGCAGCAATGCTTACCCGGATATGATGCAGCCGGGCATCGGCTTGGGTTTGAGTTTTGTGGATATGATAGTGAAGGCCCATGGGGGTAGAAAAATGATGCAGAGCGAAGTGGGCAAGGGAACCAGAATTTCAATCATCATCCCGCAGCACTCCTGATGCATCCGGTTTAACGCTATAAAGAACAGAAAAAATGATCAAGATATTATTTGCAGACGATGACTTGAAGTATTCCATGTTGCTGAAGAGTTTCCTGCAGCAGCATGGCTACGATGTGACTTATGCCGGCAATGGCAAGAAGGCATGGGAGCAGTTCCCGGAAGTGAAGCCCGACCTGGTATTGCTCGACATCAATATGCCGGAGATGGATGGCTATGAGGTGGCAGAACGCATCAGAGCCATCGACCCGAAGGTGCTTATCTTCTTCCTCACCGACCGTACGGAGAAGAACGATCGACTGAAAGGTTTCTCCCTGAAGGCAAACGATTATCTTGCCAAACCTTTCTATCCGGAAGAGTTGCTGGCAAGAATAGAGGAGCGGTTCTCTATGAATGAGAGTGAGACGATAGAAGAGGAGGTGTATCATTTCGGAGAAACCACCTTCTGCTATAATAACAATGAACTTCGTACCCGTTCCTCTCGTGTGCTCATCACCAGCCGACAAGCCGACATCCTCCGTCTGTTGGCGAAGAATATCGGTAATGTAGTAAGCAAGGAGATGATACAGGAGGCGGTGTGGGGTACCGTGAGCTATGCCAACTCCCTGGCTGTGAATGTGCAGATGACGTATCTTCGCCATGCTCTTCAGCATGATGTGACCGTTAAGATTGAGTCGCTGAAGAAAAAGGGATACGTACTTACTCTCTTATCTGAAGTATAGTAAATACCTCTTTTATCCGAATTATAAAAAAGTTAATCCGAAACAGCGGCTATTTCTAGCCAGTCTGTCTCGGATCTTTTTTATTTGTGGATGAAGTGGTTTATTCTTCAGTTTTTGCCATCATCTTCTCATAGAGTCCATCCACGATGGAGTCGGCGAGGGAGATGTTTGGCACCATGATGCTTTCACACTTCAGGTATTCGCATGCCTTGAGGAAGATCTCAGCGGCAGGAATGATGACGTCGGCACGGTCTTCCTTCAGAGAGAAGGAAATCTCGCGCTCCTCAATGCTCAGGGGCTGCATCATCGAGTAGAGACGCTTCAGTTCGGCAAGCGTCAGGTTCTTGGCGTCCTGCTTGCTGTGGCGTGCCAGCTTGTTCAACTTGTTGATGTTGCCACCCGAACCGATGATCTTGATGTCGCCGTATTGCTCAGCATATCTCGTCAGGTTCTCCTTGAAGAGTTTTTCGGTTTCGGCAGTCACCTTGCCGCTCAGCATTCTCAGAGTACCCATGTTGTAGGAATAGCTCTCGGCGAGAACACCATCGTGGATGATGCTCACCTCCGTGGAACCACCGCCCACATCAATGTAGGCAAAGCTGCCCTCGTTGGAGTCAGTTTTCTCTACCAGGTTATTGTAGAGGAGCTGTGCCTCCTCCTGACCCTTGATGATTTCGAGTTTGATGCCGGTTTGCTTCTCTATCTTCTTGAGCACCTTCTTGCCGTTCTCGGCATCGCGCATGGCTGAAGTGGCACAGGCGCGAAATGCCTCTACGTCATTGAGCTTCATGAATTGCTTGAAGCCCTTCATCATGTGGAGCATCATCTTCTCACGCTCCTTGGAAACCTTTCCCAGGGTGAAAACATCCTTACCCAATCGCAATGGGATACGGATGAACATGAGTTTCTTGATGCGGTCTTCCTCTCGGATTGCCTCGGGATCGAAGCGCTTGATGAGGAGTCGGGCTCCGTTGGAGCCGATATCAATGGATGCTAAATTCATCATTATTTATATGCTTTATTATTTATATGCCTTATAAAGTTCTTCCTGGCTGCGGAATGGCTCGCCTTCTACAAATTCCTTGCCGCCCTTGCCATCTACCACTCTGCCGTTCTTCGTATCTCTCATACCATAGGAGATGGTACGGAGCAGGTCAGCCTGCATATCTTCGTCATATACCGGGGTGAGAACCTCAATGCGGTTGATGAGGTTTCTAGGCATCCAGTCGGCAGAACCGA
>ENA-OOWO01001895-OOWO01001895.1-human-gut-metagenome-genome-assembly--contig:-NODE-1895-length-12942-cov-3.490184_pt1 | contig 12942 bp, 10 predicted proteins | sample MGYA00241579_ERZ501327 | MGnify/ENA primary metagenome ERZ501327 (study PRJEB25962, sample SAMEA2042836) | human gut metagenome | biome: human gut; feature: human-associated habitat; material: faeces...
CAGTTTCTCCAAATCCTTCAGATATTTCTCAGATGTAACGATCACATCACTGTCCAAAATTCCAAGAATCTGCTGAAGTCTGCTCGCCGGCTGTTTCGTATCCATCAGTACATAAAAGCATCCTGCATAAACAGCGCCCATGAAAACTCCTATTGTCTCTACACTCTTCTCCATAAATACAGGTACCGGATTTCTCGGTGTGAAATATTTCGCAAGTGCAGTTCCTGTTCTGCGTGCAGTCTGCTCCAGTTCTTTAAATGTGCAGGATGTATGTTCATCTGCAAAAGCTGTCTTATCCGGATATTTCCGTGCGGATTCTTCAAGATATTCCAGAATACTTGTCTTCATATGTAATTCCTCCCCTCTGTACTTCACAAGGTTTTTATATTGATTTATTACTGTCTTTTTGCAGCCTTGAAATTACTTCCTCTGTCCGGCACTCTCCAACACCTGTGCCAGCACTTCAGAATATTCTTTTGCGGCATCTCCATTCATATGTCCGTCATAATCTGTATATGCTTTCAGGTCATGTGTAAATGCCTTAAAATACTGTGTATTAAAATTAAGATACTCTACACTCTGCTCTTCAAAGAACTGCCCGAAATATTTCCATGCTGCATTATAACTGTCACTGTAATCCTTCAGAGTATTTATTGGAATTGGCGTAATTACTGCCACAAACTCTATATCATTTTCCTTGCAGAATGTGATCAGCTTCTTCAGATATTCCATGTTCTCTTCGTTTACCTTACCCTCTTCATAGAGCTTAGGTTCTGATTTCTTAAGCTTTGTCACATCCACCGGATATCTCTCAATAAATCCACTTTCATGATATTCCTGAGAATCACTCTTCAGATGAGATACGTCATAATCACCCGTTACTTTCTGAGTAAATGTATCTTTGACTTTCGGCAATTCATAGCTGAGAGAATATTCATACCATGGGAAAAGCACAGTACGGAAATTACATTTCGCAATAGAATTCCAGAAATATTCTACCTTTGCTTTTGAAAATGGAAACTCATGATAAAAAAGCAGGTAGTTATTTCCTTCTTCCTTTTCAGATACAAAATATCCCGGGTCAACCTCATAGATAATTCTCTTCGGATTCTGTTTCTCTTTGATCAGTTTAGTCAGATAATACGCATCGATTCCATACTCGCCACCAACGCAAAGATTATGTCCACTGCGTCCGGTAACTTCCTGCATCATCTCCGGATCAATATCCATCTTTCCATGGGAAGTTCCCACGATAATGTCATCAAACTGCTGTGTCACAACTGCATGCACATCATTTCTCATAAATGTACATGGATAAAGTGCCAGGTCAAGTGCTGCCAGAAGAGCCACACACACGACCAATACCAGGAACGTTTTTAAAACTTTCTTAAAATTGTGCATAAATAAATCCTCTCGCTACTGCTGTTGATCCGAAGAATCCGATGGATGCCAGCAGACAAAAATAAATTGCTACAGTAATTGGCAGACTCAGTCCTGCAAGTGATTCTCTTATCTTCATGCCACGTTCCTGAAGGACACTTACAATAAACAGAATGATGCAGCCTGCTGCCAGGATTGCCAGCGCATAAGGGGTAAAAGCAGTTCCTTCTTTACCGGCCGGGATCAGCAGTAACTGTGACGGTGCAAACTTTGTGACAGAAAGCTTCATCATATGAAAAGCCTGTCCTACTGTGTCCGCTCTGTCAAAAAACCAGCTGATATTTACAAGGATAAAAGTACGGATGATCATAAATACATGATACCAGTTCTCTTTTCCAGTGATGTTAAATTTCTTTTTCCAGTTTCTGTAATGCTCTGCCATAAGTCCGCTGAAAGCAATGATAATACCATTGTACATACCGTATACAATGTACTTCCAGGCAGCACCATGCCATACACCAACAACGAAGAATACGATCAGATTCGCCAGACAGATTGGTAATGTACGTCCGGTCTTTTTACCAAACACCTTCTTGCCCCATTTGCCAAATTTTCCCATCCACTTGGATAATGTCACAGGATAGAACACATAATCCTTCATCCAGGTACCAAGAGTAATGTGCCAGCGGTGCCAGAAATCTGTAATGGAAATGGAGAAGAACGGACGCTTGAAGTTCTCATCCAGCTCAATTCCAAACATAGACGCAATACCAATTACCACATCCATACCACCGGAAAAATCTGCATATAGCTGAACTGTGTAAAATAATACACCAAAGATTGCCAGTCCGCTGTACTGATCCGGATTGTCGAAAATCGCATCTACAAACACTGCTGCCCAGTCCGCCAGGATCATCTTCTTAAAAAATCCCCAGAGAATGCGCTCAAAGCCTCTGGTAATATTCTTACCTTCGAATTTATGAGGTTCATAAAGCTGATGTGCCAAACGACTGTATCTTCCGATTGGTCCCTGCAGAATCTGTGGAAAGAAAGAAACAAACAATGCATATTTTACAGGATTCCTCTCCGCATCACATCTCTTCCAGTACACATCCAGAAGATATCCGGAAGATTGGAAAGTGTAAAACGATATTCCCAATGGAAGCAGGATTTCCATTCCTCTTAAATTCATATGAAACAAAGCATTGAGATTCTCAATCATAAAATTTGTATACTTTATCACTCCAAGCATACCAAAATTCAATATTAATCCAAGCACCAGAAAATTTCTTGCACTTTTGTGGCTTCCACCTGCCTCTGCCTTTTCAACTGCAAGTGCAATCCCCCAGGTAACCAATGTGGAAAACAGGATAAATCCCACGTAACGGACGCCACCTGCCAGATAATAAATATAGCTGAAACATAACAAAACCAGCCACTGAAATTTGTGCGGCACAATATAATAAACAAGCACACTCACCGCCACAAACAGTAAAAACAAGTTTGAAACTAATGACATGATCTTTCTCCCTAAATATGTACAATTCTTCAGTTGTACTTATAATAAGGGCACTGCACTATGTTATTCCCTCAGATAATGCAGTGCCCTGTTTTATTATACTTTTTAATGCATTTTCCCTTTACAACTGCTGAATCTGATTAATTTAATAACCCATCATCCAGACATCCGTCTCCACCGTCATCAGAACCACCATCATCAGAACCATCATAATCACCGGAATCATCATTACCATAATCATAATCATTACTGTAATCATAGTCATTGCTGTAATCATAATCATTGCTGTAATCATAGTCATTGCTGTAATCACTACTGTTATCATAACTCTGAGTTGTTTCAGAAGTTGCCTGTGTAGCTGCCTCAGTTGGCTTCGGAGCTAATGCTTTCTCTGTTTCCAGAGTATTGTATTCTTTCTTCTGGCTGATACTGTCAAATACCAGATATGCTACTTCACCTTCCAGATGAAGTTCTGCTTCCTCTGTATCGCCAAATGGGAAAGTGTGGATCTCAGCCGTTGTTCCATCCTCGAAAGTTAACTGAATATTATATTTCGGGATTTCCTTCTCAGCATCATCCTTATCTTCGCCTTCTGCTTTTTCATCTGTTTTGACATCTTCTGTTTTTGTTTCTTCAGTATCTGTGGTCTCTTTTGTATCATCTGAAGAATCCTTGTTTTCCTCATCTGCTTTATCTTTAGCATTCGGATCAAACCAGAGAACTCTTTCCTCATCTGCTTCGAACTTATCTTCTTCTTTCAGGAAATTATCCGGATATTCTTCGTCTTTTTCATTCTTAACAGTAACACCTGTGATAACTTTACCTGTAAGATTTTTCAATTTTACAGAAAAAACACCCTCTGTGTCCTCTTCCGGTTTCTCACCAATTGTCTTTAAATCTTCTTTCTCTTCATCAGCTTTATCTGCATCTTCTGCTACATCTTTATCTTCAGATTCTGTGGCATCCTTATCCGCATCTTCTGAAGTCTCTGTTTTTGCTGTAGTATCTGCTGCCATCACTGCCTGGCTGAATACAAGGCTGCTTCCAAGTGCTGCCATCATAAATGCTGTTACGATTTTTCTTTTCATTGCTTTAATCCTTTCTGTCATTCTTTATTGCTTTTATTTCCTCTGTATCTCTCTTTGCTTTTTTCTGTTTCATTCAGAATTCAAAGTTCATAGAGACAATCGAGATGATTTTTCAATTAAAATAACTCCAATTATCTGTGATCTGCTTCGACTATATCTAATTTACTCTCTTATGATTATTATCATATCGATAAGTATTCTTTGCACCATATCTGAATCCATATCCTGTATATTGTTTACCTTTTGATTTATAATCATGGTAGAAGTTTGGATCATATACATAAGGTATTGTTTTGCCATTAGATTTTTTATCAATTTCTACCCATCCATGAGGACCTTTTCCATTTTTGGTTAAAACATAGCCTTTAACATAATGAGCATCATATCCCGCAACCTTAGCCATCCAGTAGAAAGTAGCTGCCATTACATAGCAGTCTCCTGTTCCTGTCTTAAATCCATACAGACCGTATTCAGTTGGCGTTTTCTTTGAAATCTTTATATTTCCTGCATATCGTAAAGATGCAGACCAGTTAAATGCCTTTCTCAGATTTCCTTTACATTTTATAAGTCTGATTGCCGCCATAGTTTCTACTGCTGACAGCTTTGTTGCCTGTCCATTCTTTTTGATCTTATAATATGTTTTTGAATTGACCTTATAATAAGGTTTATTAGTTACAAGCTTTCCGGTTTTATCAAAACAATAAGTGTATTTACCAATCTTCTTTACCTTATTTGTAATCTTCTCACCATTTACATAGTAATATTTAACTCCATCAACAGTTTCCCATCCTTCCTTCTTCTCCGGAAGTGGTGTCGGAGTTACATCTGGTGTCTCAACTGTACTATCAGTTGTTCCATCCACATAATTAACGATCGTTGACTGTTCTGCCATAGCCGGCATGGCAGGTGTAAGTGCCATTACTGAGCTAAGTAATAATGCTGTGATTTTTTTCCTGTTCATAACTCTGTTCCTTTCTTTTTTGTTAACTTACTATCTGCAAATTGCTTCAGCTGCTTTATAATTTTTCACAGCTGAAGCAACCGATTAGCCTGGATAATTATTGTCTTGCCGTAATACTCGCAACAACTTCTGCGCTGCTTCCTTTTCCTGTAGGACGCACAACATTTAACTGTACATAATCGTATGTATATGTGACATCCTTGCCGTTTCCATCAAGCATACAGGTATTGCCTTTACTTATTGTACACTTTTTATATTTTCCCAGAATCTTCTTAATCTTTGACGCATTGTTCTGTTTTGCCAGAGTAGATGTTGCCGCATATTTTCTATATAAAGACGTCTTCTTTTTATCTACAGCTCCTGTTTTTGGATTAAAGTAATACAGCTTCGGAATCTCATACATGCTGACACTTCCTACACGTATTCCCTTTACTGTGTGACCACTTACATCAAACCCATAGTACTTACCATTAATCTTCTTCATCAGAATACCATACTTACCAACCATATCCTGATCCGCCTGATAAGCAGCTCCGTTTTTTCCGAAATAATAACGGAAACCCTTTGCTGTTACTCCCCACTGCTGAGTAACCTTCTGGTTATTCTCATCATATCCATATCTCTTTCCTGTCTTTTTGTCCAGTTTTACCTTAACAGTCTGCGGTCCTGCTGCCTGTACTGTCACTGTTTCTGCTACAACAGCCAACGGTGTCAGCATAAGAAGCATACAAAGCACAACTGCAAGGAATCTCTTTGTTTTCTTCATTCTCCATACTCCTTTTCTTAAAATTTAATTTTATGTTCTATTGTATATGCCGGACGTGTAGCTGCGCCAAACAACGTTCCGTACATATTATCATAATAGAGCCCGTTAATCATAACAAAGCTGTGTCCATCCGGAATTGTAATAACATAGGGTTCATATCCCAGTTCCTTTGGGATTGCAGCCACACTGCTGGCAATTCCATAACAGTTTCCTGTCAGACCGTTCTGGAACATCTGAAGGGAATATTTATAAACCCAGTCTTTTGTTTTAAACTCTTTAGGTGTAGGATCCATGTAGCCTACAAAGTTTGTATAGGCCATAATATAATAGAAGCAGGAACGGAATTTTTCATAATTACTTGCATTGGCATTACTGTGGCACGCAATGAAATTTCTCGCTGCAAGCTTGCATCTCGCCTGTGTCAGATTTGAAGCATATCCGTTCTTATTAAATTTAATTCCACCTACTGTCTCATTTGTTGCGCATTTACCGTTCTTATATACATAGTACATTTTTCCATTTAGTTCATTCCATCCGGCAACAGCTCTTCCTTTTGCATCAACGAATATTTGACGCCATTAACCTTTACAACTGCCTTCTTCCCCGGGGCCACTCTCCGGGCATATTTATCAAACACATAGTAAACACCTTTTACTTTATAATATCCATCATGAGCAGCAACTCCATTGGATTTAAACCAGTAATATTTACCATTAATCTTTTTCCATTTATTTCTAACTGGTTTATTATTTACGTAATAGCGATATACTTTCCCTTCCTTCAACAGTCCATTTTTAGGCACTGGTGTTGGTTTCGGTGTTGATGTCGGTAATGGCAGTTCCGGTGTTACCTCCGGTGAAGGTGTTATTGTAACTGTCGGCTCACTTCCACCCTCCTATGACAGGTCAGCTGCATAAGCACTTCCTGCTCCAGATGTAAGTGCTGCCGTCAGCATCATCGCTGTGAGTGTAACCTTCAGTGCTGTAAATCTTTTCCTCTTCATTTTCTATTCCTCCTGAGAAATTTTGCTCGAAGTTTCCTCCCTTCCTTTTGAAATATACTCTTCAGAGTACATTTGAATTTTATATTACAATTATAGTATATTGAAGAGTTCATTTCAATTAATACGACGACTTTTTATACAAAAACTTCCAGTTTTTTATAATCAACCTTTCACAAGATTCCACCACTTTTTTCTCTGTCTTTGTACAATTCTTCCATTGGCGCTAACTCCCTTTCAAGATATATCATAGTCCTGTGTGGGATCTTTACCTGTCCGCATATGCAGCTACTTTCCATAACGGAATCGTTGATCTTCACCAGATTCTTATGATCAAAGGAATTAATAATAATCTGCCAATGACACGCTGATACTAATTTACTAACAACTTACTAAAAAAGAGGCTTCGTTACCACAAAGTTTAACGAAACCTCTTTTTTATATTGTCAAACGTATATTCTCAATCGCCGCATCCATCCTGTCACAGTAACAGTCGCAGACTTCTTTCATTTTGGAAATATTCTTCCTGTTTTCTTCATCATAGACACCAATAACCACAAATCCTGCTTTTTTTGCAGTTTTCGCTGCGTGAAGCGCATCCTCAAATACAAGTGTCTCATTCGGTTCTGCCTGCATAGATTCTGCTGCCTTCAGATAGATCAACGGTTCATCTTTTCCTGTACCTGTTTCTGTACAGGTGTAAATCTGCTCAAAATAATCCAGAATCCCGTTTCTCGCAAGTGCTGCTTCTGTCAGTTCCCGGTTTCCAGATGTTGCAACTGTCATCTGTATATTTCTCTCTTTAAACCATTCCAGAGTTTTCTTCACTCCTGGTTTCAACGGTGCTTCAAACCGGTAAAAATCACTTACAATTTTCAGAACCTCTTCTATAATCTGTGAAATGGACTTATCCAACTGGTATTTTTCTTTCATCCAGGCGGCTCCCTGCTCCAGACTCATGGTGTGCAGAGCAGCCCGGAGATTTTTCTCTGCTGTGATATTCTGACTCGCAAGATAACGTTCTCCAATATCCTCCCACACAGACATAGAATCCAGCAGCGTTCCATCTACATCAAAAATCGCTGCCTTCATCAGTCTTCCATCATATGAATCGCATCTACTGTATTATTGTACTGCTCTTCCACTTTTGCCAGAAGTTCTTCACAGCCTTCAGTATCTCTTCCTCTGAGCTTCTCTGTAATATCAAAGCTTGCCTTATACAGATTATCAAATCCAAGGTTCTGGCATACACCTTTTAAGGTATGAGCTGCACGAAAAGCTTCTTCCCCATTTTTCTGTGCCAGATTATCCTTCAGACTCCGGAAACTTCCATCATCCAGAAATTTCTTTGCAAATTTCTTAATAAGAACCTCACTTCTCAGTCTTCCAAGTACACCTTCATAATCTGCACCCATCTGTTCATAACATTCTTTTACTGTCATATTTTTCTCCTCTTTATCCCCATCTGCACTGTTAAACCTGCGTTTTCGCAATGATATTATTATATCACGCCATATAGCTGTTCTCAAGTGCTCTTTCACAAAAGCACCTTAGAATCTTTGTTACTGTTCACATACCACTATAATATAATCAACCCGCCGCAGTGTGATCCTGCCCGGAGGGCTTTATTATGCTATAAGAATATTATGGAATAGTTTCCCATAGCATAATAAAGCACTTTCACATGTAATTCTCTCACATATGAAAGTGCTGATATCAGGCAGATGAAATCATCCGCATCACTACACACTATCACAGATTTTATATCCGGATATCATATAATTTTATTTTCTGCCGGTATTATCTGAAAAATCCCTGATTCTCAAAGTACTGGATAAATGGATTCTCACTTTCCTCTGTATCATCGGAGTCCATACTATCCTCACTGTCTGTATCTTCGTCTACATCTTCATCAGCATCTTTTGAGGATTTCTTAGAATCCTTTTTAGATTTCTTACTGTCTTTATCGTTATCATCACTGTCATCAGCATCTGTATTCTCATCCAGAGTTACTTTAACAGTCTCTTCTTTATAACTTGTTCCATGAGGAACCTGCACAGTCAGCTCTACCTCTTCATCTGGTTCATAATAGGAAAGATATTCGCTCAGCTGATCAATACTTGAAACAGCTTTTCCATTAAATTCAGTAATAACGCTGTTTGCTTTCAGACCTGCTTTATCAGCAGCTCCACCTTCTGTTACTTTTTTTACAAAAACTCCTGCCGGAATGCCATACATCTGAACTGCCTCAGAACTTACAGAAGAACCTTCGATTCCAAGTACACCATGTTCAGAATCATCCAGTTTATCTCTTGATGTCTCATTCATCAGATTCTGAAGAATGTCAGTCACGTCTGAGATTGCAATTGCATAACCCATACCTTCTACTTCAGTAGAAGCAAGTTTTGCAGAGTTGATACCAACAACCTCGCCTTCCATATTCAGAAGAGCACCGCCACTGTTACCAGGGTTGATAGCCGCATCTGTCTGAATCAGGTTTACACCGTCACTGCTGTCATCACTTCCATCTGTTACTGTGTTATTGTCAGAATCCATTCTGCGGTTCTTGGCACTTACAATACCGGTTGTAACAGACTGTCCATATCCAAGAGCATTACCGATTGCAACTACCTGCTCGCCCACCTTCAGATCATCAGAACTGCCAATATTCGCAATTGAAATGGCGTCCATTGTATCATCTTCAACATCATCCAGAGATACAGATACAACTGCAAGATCTCTCTCTTCATCAAATCCCTTTACGGATGCCTCCACTGCATTTCCATCTGTAAATGCAACTGACAATGTATCCGCACCTTCTACTACATGATAATTTGTAGCAATCAGAAGTTCATCATCATTCTTACCAACAATAATACCGGAACCACTGCCCTCTACTTCCTGTTCCTGCTGCTGTGGCGCATATCCATACATTCCATACATTCCGAAGTAATTCTGTACCTCCTGAACTGACTTGGTTGTAATAGATACAATAGATGGAAGTGCTTCTGATACGATTTCAGACACATCAAGGCTTCCTTTTGCTGTGCTACCTGTATCTTTGCCGGTATCTGATTTGGAATCACTGGCATCTGCATCCTTCTTCTCGGATTTTGCATATGTCAGGGTTGTCTCGTCCTTATTTGAAGCAGCTTCTACCGTTGTGGCTCCGCTCCATCCTGCAAGTTTATTTACTCCCTCAAAGCTTCCTGCTGCCAGTCCTCCTGCAAGTACTGCACATAAGCTGAATGTAAGACCTTTCTTTGCAATCTTTCTGATTTTATCATTTCTGTTATCTTTGTTCATCATAATAAAGTCCCTCCATGAATCTATGTCATTTATCTATGTCATTTATTTATCTCTGTTTCCTTTTGATGCTTCTAAGTATAGGAATGATTTGTGTTCTTTGTGTGGGAAAAATGTGTTTAATTTGTGACAATTTTATACATTTCCAATATGACAGTAATTTTTAAAATCAGTCCTGTCTGTCAGTTACATCACTTTCGATACATGGAGGAAATTTTTCCGGTACTATATCCCGGAACCAGTGATTTCCAGTTTCCAACCTGACTTTTTAGTACCTTTTCTGTATATTTCAGGGAATTGGAACTATCCATATTTTTAAAGACATTATACGCTGTTTTCTTTTTCCCATTGGCATCCTTCAATCCCATTGCCAATCCCTGAGCCACCTCATGGGCTTCATCTTTATAGCTTCTTATAATAAATGCATCAATCATTGGATTGCAGGCAGCCTTATAATAGGCCAGTGCAATTGCTGCCGCCTGATTTGCCTGTCCTCCATAAGTGGAAGAAAATCCCTGTTCCGAAAGAATGATCCTTGTATTGGAACCAAATCTGTTTTTCACATAATCTGTAAGTGTCTGGATATTACGCATAGTGATAAACGTGGTGGTGTTCGCATCACTGGTAAACATGGATGCATTTGCACCTGACCAGAACTGTGAATCTGAAAGCGGCTGATTATATGCATGATATGCCAGATTCCAGTTCACATCTTTCTGCATATCAGAAATCTTCGCCGCAAAGCTTTCCAGAGTTGATCTTGCACTATAGCAGATAGTAAAGGCATTTTTCTGATTCCAGCAATTATCCAGACAGATAAATACTTTGGAACTTCCCCGGCTGCTTTTCACTGCATTGTAAAGGCAGCGAAAAGCTTCACTGTACATGGAGATAAATTTTGAAAAACTGACATTCCCTACATAATAATATCCGCTTGCACTGTTTACTTCATTTCCCAGGATCCAGTTACTTATATAACAGTTATTTTTTCCAAACTTCTCTCCCAGATATGCAAACATTGCTTCCATAGTCTGTCTAGTTGTGCTGTTATCTGTGTTCCATCCATAATAAGCTGTTTCTGCATAAGGACTGTTTCCCGTAATAAAGCTCTGCGTACTGGCATTCCTGTCAATACTGATCTGTGCAGTCACCTGGATTCCCTTTGCATTACATTGCTGAACAAGATATACATATCCGTACAGACCATTAAAATGATATGTTTTCCCATTATATTTATATGTTTCCACACCACTGTCTTTTCGCATCAGGTCTGAAATATATAAATTAAAAAATACTGTTTTGGATTTTGTATCTGTCAGCTCTTTGATATCTGTAGCCTGAATTCCTTTTTTTGTCCCCGGAACAAAATATGCTGCTGTATTTGTACTGAGTTTCTCCGGATTGCTGACATAGCTTTTCGGACTGATCACACTATACGCAGATTTAGATTTTTTTATCCCTATGGCAAATTTTCCCTGTGCATATTCCGGATGTCCGGAAATGTTCAGCTTAAATGTGATCTTCCCTTTTGCCTTCTCCGGCTTCTTTACTTTACCCACCGTTTTTTTCACTTTACCGGAATTAGAATCTACATACACCAGATAGTAATAACCATCCGAACTTTTCACATAATTTGAAACAGTTGCGGATACAGTGATGGTATTCGCCTTTGTTCCTTTTACATAATCCAGTGATGCAGCTTTCGCCGAAGGACTGATTTCCTTTGTCCATTTTGCATATAAAGTAAGGGAACCTTCTGAACCCTTTTCAATCACACTTATCTGATTTTTATACTTACTGTCTGTATACCATCCCACAAAATGATATCCGGAACGCGTCGGCTTTTTAAATTTAATCTCATCTTCTGAAGTATAAGTTTTGGGATTAGCAGTATTATTTTTTCCTTTATTAAGTTTATATGTGATTTTATATTCGGATGCTTTCTCCCAGATTGCATACAGGGTTATTGCTGTTGTATCTCCTGCTGCAATAGCCTTATCTGTAGATATATCCGGACTTGTTCCATCATTTTCTGTGTCTGATATCTGCATTTCTGCCTTATCAGTCTTTTCTTCCCATGATGCGCTGTCCGTCTGTGCCACATCATTTTCTTCCTGCATCACATCTTTTTCTGGTTTTATTTCTTCTCCGGCTTCTGTCCTCTCACTGGTTTCCTGAGCCTGCTTTGCCATATCTGCTGTTTCAAGAAGTTTCTTAATAGAATCTCCCGGTTTATAAGTTTCACCGGTTCCATCTTCTTTCGTATTCCACTCTTTAAAAATGTAACCTGTCTTTCCCTTCAGTGCTTCCGGTACTTTAGCAGTATCCACATCTGCATAGGGTATCACATATGTTTTTTCCAGTTTACCATCACTGTAAAGCAGAATGTTATAACCTTCCGCACTCTGTCCGGCATTTACTGAATCTTCTGTCTCCGACTGTTCCGGTTCCTGATCTTTTAACTCTCCTGTTCCAAACTCATCTCTACTGTTATTCTCATCAGATATTTTATTTCCTGACTCATTTCCTGTCTCATATCCGGCACCATCTTCAAAAACATCTGCTGCTGATTCAACACTTCCTGCCGAAAACTCTGAAGCCCACAATGTCTGCGGTATACAGGACGGAACTATCATAGATACCGCCAGTCCCATTGCTATAAACTTTTTCCATTTTTTCATATTCGTCTTCCTTTCTCTTTTTACATTTTACGGAATTGTTGTAACTATCCAGCATTCCATTTTCTTCATTTTCCTCCTGTCTTACAGTATAACATTTGAAAAATCCACAGACAACAAAAGACTGTCAAAATCAGGACACTAATATGTGATTTTCCTGATTTTAACAGTCTTTTATAAAATTTCCAAACTACCTGTAACCACCCGGCAGTTTAACCGAATCAAGTAAGTCCCCTGCGGAGGT
>ENA-OOWO01001897-OOWO01001897.1-human-gut-metagenome-genome-assembly--contig:-NODE-1897-length-12930-cov-3.572660_pt1 | contig 12930 bp, 8 predicted proteins | sample MGYA00241579_ERZ501327 | MGnify/ENA primary metagenome ERZ501327 (study PRJEB25962, sample SAMEA2042836) | human gut metagenome | biome: human gut; feature: human-associated habitat; material: faeces...
AAAAATCATATCAAAGAACTGGAACAGCAGGTCCGGCTCCTGAAAGAGCAGGTTGCTTTCCTGATGAAAATAATGAGCCTTACCAGTTAAATTTTGGAGATATGAAGGAAACAGAATATGGATTTATACCATGTAATTGGACCATTGTAAAAATGGGAGATATTTTAGCTGCAAGCACAGAGAAAGTTGGTGATAGAGAAGGAGTACCAGAATATTCGACTACGAATCAAGGAGTATTTCCACGAGCAGCGAAATTTAATAAATCGTTAACGCAGAATTCTAATAAAAATAAATTAATTACAAAGAATGATATTGTTTTTGGAATGAGTCGAGAAATATTTAATTTTGGAGTCATGGTTGATGAAATAGGTTCTGTAAGTCCAGCATATCATGTATATCATATTGATACTAATGTGATGAATCCTGAATTTTTGGAGATATATATGAGACTTTGTTCTGATTATTTTTTATCGTTGATTAAGCCAGGAGCTCGTGAAGGACAGGTGCTTGATAAAGAAGAATTGAAGAGAAAAATAATTCTTTGTCCTCCTAAAGAGCTACAAGATAAATATATGATAGTAAGGAAGCATATGGCGGATTTGATTTATTAGTATCAAAAAATATAAAGGAGTAAGGTGAGATATGTCAGTTTTTTACACTGAAGCTGATTATGAAAACTCGATAATAGAGCTTTTTCAAGGGATGGGGTATCAGCATGTATATGGACCAGATATCGAGAGAAATTTTACAAACCCATTATATGAAACAGAATTATTAGCTGCGCTTTCTAGGATAAACCCGGATATGCCTGCTGATGCTATTTCTGATGCACTATTCAAATTAAAGAATTTTGAAAATGCAGAGTTGGTACAGAAGAATGCCGTATTTATGGATTATTTGCAGCATGGTATTGAAGTACGCTACTTAGTAAAGGGCGAAGAACGTTCAGGATTAGTGTATCTTGTTGATTATAACAATCCATCAAAAAATTCCTTTGTAGTTGCGAATCAATGGACTTTTGTTGAAAACAGTAATAAGCGCCCGGATGTCTTGCTGTTCCAGGGAAGAAACAGATGCATCAGAAGCGTATACACAAATACGAAATTACATGCACGAGATACCATCAATGTTTATCTATAACTGTATTTGCGTAATGAGTGATCATCTTACTTCTAAGGCAGGAACCATAACATCTGGTGAAGATAGATTTATGGAGTGGAAGACTAAGGATGGTAATTATGAGAATGCACAGTATGCTCAGTTTGATACTTTCTTTGAAGGCCTTTTTGAGAAGGAAAGATTCTTAGATGTTATTAAGAACTTCATCTGTTTTTCAAGTGATGGAATAAAGAAGGCTAAGATTTTGGCTGGATACCACCAGTATTTTGCTGTAAATAAGGCTGTGATTTCTACTAAACATGCGACAGAGACAGATGGTAAAGGTGGCGTTTTCTGGCATACACAAGGTAGTGGTAAGTCTTTATCTATGGTTTTTTATGCTCATTTACTTCAGGACGCATTAGAGAGCCCAACAATTGTTGTTATTACTGATAGAAATGATTTGGATGATCAGCTTTTTGGACAGTTTGCAAAGTGCAAGGATTTTGCAAGGATTTCTTACGCCAGGAGCCGGTACACGCTGAAAGTAGAGAACATCTTAAGTCTTTATTAGATGGACGAAAAGCCAATGGTATTATCTTTACTACCATGCAGAAGTTTGAAAAATCTGATGAGCCATTATCAGAAAGACGTAATATTGTTGTTATGGCTGATGAAGCCCATCGTGGGCAGTATGGCTTAAAAGAAAAGGTAGATGCTGAGACTGGTAAGATTAAGATAGGTACCGTAAGAGTTATAAGAAATAGTTTGCCAAATGCTACTTACATTGGTTTTACAGGTACACCTATTTCTATGAAAGATAGAAGTACTAGAGAAGTTTTTGGTGATTACATTGATATTTATGATATGACACAGGCTGTAGAGGATGGAGCAACACGTCCTGTTTATTATGAAAGCCGTGTAATTAAGCTTAAACTTGATCCAGATACTCTGAAGTTGATTGATACAGAATATGACATCATGGCTAATAACGCAGATCCAGAGGTCATAGAAAAGAGCAAAAAAGAACTTGGCCAGATGGAGGCGATTCTTGGGAATGACGAGACTATTGCATCATTAGTTGATGATATTTTAGACCATTATGAGAATCATCGAGCAAACCTTTTAACAGGAAAAGCTATGATTGTTGCTTATTCTCGTGCAATTGCTTTAAAAATCTATCGACGTATTTTAGAGATTCGTCCTGGATGGGAAGAAAAAGTTGCTGTTGTAATGACAGAGAGGAACAAAGATCCAGAAGACTGGCGTGAAATAATCGGAAATAAGCGTCATAGAGATGAATTGGCAAAGCAGTTCAAAGATAACGAGAGCCCTTTGAAGATAGCGATTGTTGTAGATATGTGGCTTACCGGATTTGATGTTCCATCCCTTGCAACTATGTATGTGTATAAGCCTATGCAGGGATATAATCTGATGCAGGCTATTGCTCGTGTCAACAGAGTCTTTGGAGATAAAGAAGGTGGACTTGTTGTAGATTATGTTGGTATTGCTTCTGCTCTTAAGCAGGCAATGAATGACTATACAACAAGAGATAAAAAGAACTATGGTGATACAGATGTTGCTACGGTAGCTTATCCAAAATTCCTGGAGAAGCTATCTGTTTGTCGTGATTTATTCCATGGCTATGATTATTCAAAATTTACCAATGGTACAGATTTAGAAAGATCGAAGGCAATTAGTGGTGCAGTAAACTTTATCGTTGATGTAAGTAGAGAAAGAGAACGTGAAGATTTTCTTAAAGAAGCTTTATTGCTCCGTCAGGCTTTATCATTGTGTTCTTCACTTGCGCCTGAAGAATTAAGAATTGAAGCAGCTTTCTTTGAATCTGTACGTGTTCTTGTAATGCGCCTTATGAATAAAGGTGAAGGTAAGAAAATATCCTTACCAGAGATGAATGCGAGAGTTAATGCCTTGCTTGAGCAGAGTATTAAGAGTAGTGGCGTTATTAATCTGTTTTCAGATGTGGATGGCGAATTCTCATTATTTGATCCTAAATTCCTTGAAGAAATAGGCAAGATGAAGGAGAAGAATCTGGCTGTTGAGCTATTGAAAAAATTAATTTCAGAACAGGTGATTATTTATAAACGTACAAATGTTGTTAAGTCTGCGAAATTCAGTGAAATCATTCAACAGGCAATGAACAGATACCTTAACGGAATGCTTACCAACGAGCAGGTTATTGAAGAATTGCTTAATCTTGCTAAGCAAATCCAAACCGCGCAACAAGAAGGACAGAAGCTAGGATTAACAGCAGATGAATTAGCGTTTTATGATGCATTAACAAAACCGCAGGCTATAAAGGATTTTTATGAGAATGAAGAACTTATAGCCATTACTAAGGAATTGGCAGATGCATTAAGAAAGAATAAGACAATAGACTGGCAGAAGCGTGATTCCGCCAGAGCAAAAATGCGTATGCTGATTAAGAAACTTTTGAAGAAACATAAATATCCACCAGAAGGAATGGATGATGCTGTCCAGACTGTTATGCTACAGTGCGAATTGTGGACAGATAATAATGACATGATGGAAGAAAGAGTGTCGAATTATGCTTCCAGATTGAGTGAGTATGTTTCAGAAATCAATAAGTGATTTTTAAGAAGGCATAAATACTATTATAAAAGTTGGAGGAACTACAATGTCAAAACTTAATATAGATCAGCAAACAATAAAGGAACTATTTACTAATAAAAAAGCAGATTTCCTTATTCCAGATTATCAGAGACCTTATGCATGGGATGAGAATGAATGTCAGACCTTGTGGGATGATATTTTTGCATTTGCATTTCCAAATGACAATTATAGCGAATTTGATTCTGAGAATGACGAATATTTCTTAGGCCCGATTGTCACATTTAAAAATGATGATAACAAACAGGAAATTATTGATGGCCAGCAGAGATTAACAACATTAATGTTGCTGTTAAGAGCTTTCTATTCTTATTTTGGAAATATGCAGGATGAAAACTCCATTAAGACTGCTGAGGCAATAGGAAAATGTATCTGGAAAACAGACGAATTTGGTACTGCGAATAAAAATAAGCTGAAGATTGATTCAGAAGTATCTACTGATGATGATAAGGAGCAGTTTTTGTCTATTCTAAAGAGTGGTGAGGTGGATGCTTCTCAGAAGAGTAAATATGCACAGAACTACAGATTCTTTTTAGATAGAATAGAGGAGTTCTTGAAAAAGTATCCTACATATTTTGCTTATTTGCCAAATAGAATCATGAATAATTGCATCTTGCTTCCTATTGAAGCTGAATCACAGGATACGGCATTAAGAATATTCTCTACGTTGAATGATAGAGGCAAGCCTTTATCAGATACGGATATTTTTAAAGCGCAGTTTTATAAATACTACTCTGATAAGGGTCAGAAAGAGGAATTCATACGTCGATGGTGGGACCTTGAGGCTATATGTGAGGAAATCTTTTCATCCGCTACAGGTTCGCCTATGGACGAGTTATTCACTCGTTATATGTATTTTGAACGAGCTAAGCAGGGAAATAAAAATACGACAACAGAAGCGTTAAGAAAGTTTTATGAGCGCGATAAATATAAGCTTTTGAAGAATGACCATATTTTGGATAATCTAGAAAGCTTAGCGCTCTTCTGGAAAAAGGTCGAATTGCAAGATGATAGTTTTTCTGATGATGTATTGAAATTATTATCAGTGCTCCACTATGCACCTAATGGGATGTGGACATACTTGCTTTCAGTCTACTTTATGGCAAATAAAGATGATGAAGGAAATCTTGAAGATACATCATTAATCGCGTTTTTGAATAAGATTACAGCTTTTGTTTGGACATATGCAGTTATAAGACCTGGTGTAAATGCACTTAGAAGTCCGGCTTATCCAGAGATGATTAAGATCGTAAACGGTGAACCGGTTGAATTTGCTGATTATAAGTTTGAAAAGCATGTTGTTAAGAATGCATTTGATAACTACGTATTTACGAATGGTAGACCAATTACAAAGTCTATGCTGGCATGGTGGTGCTATCACGATAAGGATCAGAAGCTGATACCGGTTGATACAGTTCTTGAAATTGAGCATATTTTTTCAAGAAAGCGCCAAGATAACGAAAAATCTTTGAAAGATAAGAATAGTCTTGAATCGCTTGGAAATAAGGCACTTTTGGAAAAATCAATTAATATAAGGGCATCTGATTATCGTTTCGAAGATAAAAAGAAATACTATATGGGTTATGTTACCGATAGTGGGAAGAATAAGCCGGCAACTGGAATTATTGAGCTTAGAAAAATGGCTGCAAGTAAAGACGATTATATAGAAAGCGATATTATAAGCCGTAAACAAACAATGATAGAAGATTTTATTGTGTATCTTCAGAAAAATAAGTTAATAACTGACTAGATTAACACAACACATAAGTAGATGGGAGAGGTTGATATTGGAAGGAAGCAAGGAACGCATAGACTTTATTATTGAATATATTTCAGCATATGAAGCAAAAATAAAGATTGCAAATAAGAATAGTTTATTTGATGAGGCTCAGTTGTTTGAGCTTTTTGCTCAAGAGATTTGCAATCTTTGGTATGGGAAAAAGTTTACAAATTTAAATTCAATTAAGAAGAATTATCCTTGTGTGGATTTGTTGTCTGAAGATGGCGAGATATATGTTCAAGTAAGTACGCAAGAAGATATACCAGGCAAAATAAAAAAGACGTTACTATCTTTAGAAGAAGAAAAATATCCTGAGCTGTCCAATATTAGTGCGCCTGTTTTCTTTGTGTTGAGCAATGATACAGAACAAAAAGTTAAGGATTTGGTAGGTAAGAATCAGATTGGAAGGTTCCCTTTTTCTGTTAAGGATAACTTTGTTTCTACATCAATGATAGTTCAGCGAGCATGCAATGATATCGAATTTCAGAAATCGTTATATGATTTTTTGAAATATGAAATTGATGGCATCTCTAGTATATCATCAAAATTATTAAACATATTTGATATCAGTAAAAATGTTGGACTAAGTAATATAAACACCATGATAAATGGTGAATATGAAATTGATAGAAGTTCGTTATTAAAGAGTATTCAAGATGATGATGCTCAATTCAAAGTTGTATGTGGAGATGCTGGTAGTGGAAAATCGGCGATTTGTAAAAAAGTCCTGATGGAAGAAGAAATGGTGATTTTTGCTCGTGCTGAAAAGATTGCATCATGTGACAGTATAAATAATATTTGGGATCTTGATGTGGTCGAAGCACTGAAATATTTGGGGGAGAAAAAGGCTGTTATTTATTTAGATGCCTTAGAATATATCTCTAGTGCAAGTGAATTCACAAAGGATCTTCTGCAATCATTGCTATATGAAATTAAAAAGCATCCTACAGTATCTTTTGTTACATCATGTAGAACTTGTGACGTTGGTGCCTTCATAAAATTAATTGGATTGTTTGACTTTAAAAAGTATGTTGTTGAGGACATATCTAACACTGAGTTGAAACAGATTTCAGAAAAATATCCGGTTATAAGAGCGATATCATCGTCTGGAAAGTATTCAGAGCTACTGCGTTCCCCATTTTATATCGATGTAATTATTTCACAGGGGATAGATATTGATAAAGCTGGAGACGTTAACGAATTTAGAGATTACATCTGGAAAAACTGTATTTGCTTAAATGAAAAATCTATTAAAAAAGGTTTTCGTACAAATGATGTTGCCTCTATTATAGAAAAATTGGTGGTAGAGCGTTCTAAACGTTTTTCACCAGGAGTCAGATGTGATGAGCTAGATTGTGAGATTTTGGATTTCTTAAAATCAAATAACGTAATAACAGTGAATGAAAATCTAGCTAGATTAAAATATGATATCTATGAAGATATTTGCTTTGAGAGACTTTTTGACAGGGAATTTGATTTGAGCAGAGGAAATTACGCTGCTTTTTTTGCATGCGTTGAGAGCATGGGACAAGGAGCCTACCGTAGATATCAAATATGGGTATCTAATAAACTACTTGCAAGATCAAATCGAGATAAGTTTTTAAAATCGCTTGTGTTTGATAATGACATATCATCAGAATGGAGTAGAAATACCATTATAGGATTGATAAAGAGTCCTTATTGTAAAAGTTTTTTTGATGAACAGGGTATCAATATTCTTGAACACGCAAGATTAGAGGAGTTTATAAAGATTACAAATTGTTTTGCTTTTGAAATGGGGGATGTTCATTCTATTGAATATGATTCTATATCTATTCTTAGGCTTAATGCTAGTGGATATGGTCGTCTTGCGTTGATTGGTCTTATTTATAAGTACAAAGAATATGAAGATAGGCAGCTTGAAAGCAAAATCACTAAATTATGCTCAGATTATGTATTACGTTCTAGAGTTCGTGATGATGAGGTTGATAAATACGCTTTTGAAATTATGAAGTATTATGTGGATTCGTTTCTTCAAGACGGATTATCAGCACATATTACGAGAACATTGGACTATTTGACTCCAAGACTAGAAGTAATCTATGCTCTACCTAAAATCGCACGTTCATGGACAATTGACTTTTGGAAAATGTTGCAAAGCTTGTATGTTGAAGATGAATCAAAGACTAGAATTGCTGCGGAAATAATCTCATGGACGCTTGATCATGCTACCCAACCATTGGTAGATGGATTGTGTGCCGAATTATTTAAGATAGCTGAAACCATTTGGATTGAAGAAAATAAAAGAGATATTATAAGCCGTCAATTATATGGTGACGGGATTAGTCGTGATTTTCAGTGGGGATTACGAGGTGAAGGAAAAGATTACCATTATAAGCACCAGAATGTTAATAATGAAATATTCTTGCGATTGATATATCAAAGAAAGTTTAAAGATGCTTTGATATGGACTATAACCTTAATTAATAAACTTGTTTCCATTTATTCTGCTGAAGACTCAAATAGAGTAGAAGAAATTGTTTTGTTTGATAGCGCACATAAGTCTGAAAAAAAGTATCTTGGTTCAGTCGAAATGTGGTTTTCTGGAAGAGAAGGGAATATGATTCCTACTCTAATTGGGGACATGGTGTATTGGCTGAGAGAGTCTGCTATTCAAATACTTCATGTATGTGAGGAAGATAGTGAGTTATTTAATCACTTTGCGACATATATTAAAGAGCAGATTATGGAAAAGTCGACAAATGTAATCCTCTTGACTGTTATTGAAGATATTGCATTTGAATTTAAGAGCTCGCTTCCTGCATATGCTATAGAATTAGCATCAAGCCTGGAAGTTATATCATGGGATATTCAGTGGCAAGTGCATAGGATAATGACGCCAGAAAAGAAACTGTTATTAGATCAAATCAAGTTGGCTGTTGGAATTCCTGATTTTAATGGTAGGTATTCGCATCGAGAAACGATGTTTCGAGGAATACAGGACTATATGGCCTGGTGTCAGTTGACGGCGGAAAAGGAAGACGTTAGAGAAAAATGCATAAGTACATTGACTTATCTTTATGAAAAGATAGATTCCAAAGATGCGCATCCTTTATTGCAGGTTCAGAAAATGGATATGCGTAATGCCAATGTGAGAATTATAGAAGATAAATATATCTCAATAGAACCGAAACTTTCAAAGGAAACGCAGGAAATAGTTGATGCTAACGAAAAAAATAACGAACCGCAAAATGAAGTGTTGACTAAATTTAAGGATGTTATAGATAAAAAAGCGGATATTCATGAAGTACATGATTTGATAGAACAATTAGAGTCATTGATGCGATCTCCAGAAGATGAAGTTCGATATGAAGATTATTACATATTGGCCCTATGCGTTGCCTTTAGGGATGATAATCTTGCAAAAGAAAAGAGGAAGGAATATGTCAATAAATGGCTCGATCGAATCGAAAATCTTCATTCTGGAAATAGTTATGTAGCCGATTTGAAACTATCGGCAGCATTGATTGCGCAATATTCAAAGGACATAGGTGATGAGAGTAGAAACAGATTAAAGAGATTTATGGTTGCATGTCTTATGAATAGTGGGGCAAATGGGCAGATTGGTCTCTTGCGTAATCTAATTACAACTTACTTATTCAACAATCCTGGGGTGGCGCGGATCTTTTTTAACACAATTATTTGTTGTGCACATGATGAATGGAATCACACAATTTACAACCAAAAAATCATGAAAAAATGCAGACGTAAAACATATAGTATTCCTGCTGCTTATGGTTTACCTAAACCAGATGATATTGTTAAGGCTTATGGGAAAAAAGTATATGTTTCTAAGAAAGATAGTATAATAGAAGACTACTTGTATAAAGAGAAAAGCTTGGATCTTTCAGCAATAAAGATAGAAGAATTAGATCCGGGACTTCTTTTTGTTGCAATGAATGTAGGTTTAAAACTATCTGATTCAGATTTCGTGGATTTTGCTAAGAAAGTGATGCCTATATTTATTAAAGAACTAAGTGAAGATAATAGGGATTCTATTATGAATACGTATTATCAGAGATTTGATTTTAAGAAATTGTTCGAAAGAGAATTGGGTGAAGATAATGGTAGTTATCAGGAAGCGATAAATCTATTATTTGATAATGTGGATTATCAGATGTTTAGCAACGATACTATTAAGGCATATATATCAATTTTCGAGCATGTGGGGGCTTTATATTTTAACTCATATGAAAATGATGGGAAAAGGATACAACTACGTAAATGTCTCGAATACGCAGAAAGCTTTATCGATAGGATTCAAGTTCCGTTTGTAAAAAATGGATTGGAGAGAATACTTATTTTTGATTATGAACGGTTTGGAAGTAACTGGAATAAGTGTACAACCCATTATTCTTACAATGATAAAACATTTTTATGCAGATTATGGGGAAAGTATCATAAGGGACATGAAAAAGATGTAGTAATGTCTATGTATCAAATGAAATTTGATGAATTATTACCAGAAGTTTTACCGGTTCTCGCAGAAGTAGTTGAAGCGCTGTCTGAAACTGGAGAAGTATCTGACAAAAACTGTGTTCTTATCTTGAAATCGATTGTACTTAAGGTTCTGCTTAAGTTTTCAGATGTTGTTAAGGCTGATCAGGATTATCATGATGCGTATGAGAGAATCTTGAATGCGCTTATTAAATGTAATGACGAAAGTGCAGCAGTGATTTTGGATGAGTATAGAACACACTAAAACCAAAACATATGAAAAATTGGAGAGAATAATTGGGACGTGGAAAGAAAAAGCAAGTAGCTAAAAGAAGAAGGAAAATGATTAATCGAAATGCAATAAGAGCAAGAATGGGAAAACCCATATTTTTTACCTTGACACATTGCTCAAAAAAACTAAGCGGAGTTTCAAACAAATATAATTATAAGGCGAACATGCATAAGCTATGTTATGTGGGAGCCCGTTTCTATAACGTAAAATATCAAGCTTCTATAATGACAAATTGCAATTTTAGAAATGCTAATTTTATTGGGATTGATTTTTTTAACTGTAACTTACGGGGAACATCATTTAAAAATACCAGCTTTAAGAATGTGGTATTTTATAACTGCAACCTTAGAGATGCAGATTTTAAGGATGCTATTTTTGAAAATGTAGTTTTTATTTGCACAAATTTCAAGGAAGTAAAGAATCTCGATTTTGATAATCCTGAAATAAATATTCTGAAGACATATAATAGAATTGATTTGAATAGCGCTGTTGAGTCCCGATTACTTGCATTGGCCCAAAATGACTTGATATTTGATGCAAGAGTATTACATGTTAATAAGAACAAGCTTAATCACTGGGTGCTAAGCTTGTTGAATGCGAAATATGGGGATAAAGCGATATTGTTTTTAAGTAAGTTGCTTCCTAAGAAAGAAAAATGGAATAATATGTATACCATTTATTCTTATATGCAACTAATTGAGAATCTAATGAAGGCATGATATAATATAAGTGTCCTGCTCCGGAACCAGAAATGGTGTATGCTAACATGTATAAACGAGGACATATAACATTAGCAAGTATACGAGGAGGGATGTCTATGATTAGTAATATCTTAACAATTTTATCTTTTTTGGTACTGGTGTTGAGCGCTGTAATTGATTGTAACTTCCTATCCCGTTTACTCGGGGTTTCGAGCAAATAATAATGAATATTCATTAACTTCCTTAGTCGATATGATTGAGGAAGTTTTTTTATTGTCTCTATATTGGGACAGGCTTTTTGTTACCATTAGAATCATAAAAGGGGGAGTGCACGATTTTCACGTCTGTCAGATATTTTCGTTATTTTGTAGATTAATATTGCGAACAAGTGTTTGTGATGATATACTATTCAAATAGGAAGTAACGAAAGCAGATTGCTTCCTTTAGAAAGGAGCGGCGTATGAGACATAAATCTACAGAGCTTATGGGTACTATTAAGGCATTTGTAGAAGAATACTACAAGAATTATCGCCACTCACCGTCTACAACAGAGATTGCCAATGCGGTCGGTATTGCTAGAGGAACTGCATATAAGTATCTGTTAGCCATGAGTGACAATGGCATGATCAGATATGATGGCCAGCAGATTTCTACTGAGCAGACTGAGAAGGTTCAGACAGAGTTTACAAGCGTAGCACTTCTAGGTGCTGTTTCCTGCGGCGTTCCCACACTGGAGGAAGAGTACGCAGAAGAATATGTGTCATTCCCTGTTTCTATGTTTGGCAACGGAACGTTTTTCCTACTTAGAGCTAACGGCGAGTCCATGATTGATGCTGGAATCTCTCCCGGAGATCTGGTACTTGTCAGAAAGCAATCAGAAGCTACGGATGGCGATATTGTTGTTGCACTTGTCGGGAATGAGAACACGCTGAAGCGCTATTTTGTAGACAAAGAGAATCAGAAGATCAGACTTCATCCTGAGAATAAGACTATGAAGGACATCATTGTTTCAGACTGTGAGATTCAGGGTGTAGCTGTTAAGGTCATTAAAGACCTCGCGTAATGTGTGCTAAACAGTTTTACAGATCAGACCAGTCGTGCATTGATGATGGCAGTGTTGACTACACTTCGGAAAGGCCATTATCGGGAGATTACAGTATGCTCATAATATCGGTTTCTTTCCCTTTTCCGAATGAGAGATATCAAGCTTGAAAGACAAAGGAGGCATGATGTTGATGAGTTCAGCGGAGGAAAAAATTGGGGAATGCGTGGTTTGCTGCCACAGATGTGGTGGATTTCTTATGGAGTCAGCTAGTACAACTTCGTATATGGTCTGCCCGGAATGCGGTGCTCGCCTTGTTGTGTGCGTGAAGAAAGGCAAGGTATCCGTATTCGATAACAATAGATCCGAGGAGGAGCTTGCTAAGAAGAGGCATGCTCGTTTAACCGGATACGCTGCGAAGCTTAACAAGTTAGGCAAGTAGCACTTAGATTTACAATTAAATATTTATGAGGATGCCAGGGAGATTGCTGGATTGGTCGTCAGTATGACGTTAAAAGACTTACAAATGAGTGACGTCTGGCATCCAAGAGTTTGTGAAGAGAGTCGTATTTACTACGGATAGATGCAGCAAGGGCGTAAGACATCTATTCAGATTAAAAAGGGCCTGCAAAACAGAAGCTTACTGGAAGATACGTATATGCGTATCAGAAGGTTTTAGCAGTTGTTTTGCAGCGCTCTTTTATTTTTGCGCTCTTTTCCGGTTCGTTTCTGTTTTGGAAGGCACCGGAAAGGGTGTAGCTATGAAGAAAGTGAACAGAAACAATGAAGCAATTCAAGCAGTTGATACAGCGTCAAAAACTGGAACGCATGATAAAAGTACATAAGGAAATGCGAGGGTTAGACCGATACAGAGAACAGCCCAAAGAGT
>ENA-OOWO01001917-OOWO01001917.1-human-gut-metagenome-genome-assembly--contig:-NODE-1917-length-12821-cov-4.075591_pt1 | contig 12821 bp, 10 predicted proteins | sample MGYA00241579_ERZ501327 | MGnify/ENA primary metagenome ERZ501327 (study PRJEB25962, sample SAMEA2042836) | human gut metagenome | biome: human gut; feature: human-associated habitat; material: faeces...
CTTTCACGGAACCACGCGACTATCGCGTGGTTTTCTTGATACAAAAAGAAACTGCCGTCATTTTGACAGCAGTTTCTCTGTAACCTGTTTCTCTGAATTAAAGATTCGCAACACTTTTTGTATTGATCCAAGTCTTGAAAACTCACGGATTAATAAAACTCGTATAAACCTTTTTCTCTTTTTCAGGAAGACCGAACGCTTCCTTTCCAAGCGCGATACTCTTCATTAGAAAGACCATATTTCTCGCAACACCGCGCATTGTCTGTTTCCCTTCTTCATCAAGCGCCGCCTCTCCGACCTTTCTTCCATGAATACAGTTCCAGTATTGTCCCGATGCGATCGGCATATCTGAAATTGTAAAATATTTATTTAACTCATCAAATGTTGCAGAACATCCGCCTCTTCTTGCACATACGACACTTGCTCCGACTTTCATCGTCTTGTCAAAATGACTGCTGTAGAACAAACGATCAAGACAGGCAATCAGTGTCGCATTTGCTGACGCATAATATACCGGGCTTGCAACGACAAGTCCATCGGTTTCTTCAAACTTTAGTGCCAGTTCATTTACCATATCGTTGAATACACATTTGCCTTTCTCATAGCAGGAACCACAGGCGATACAGCCTCGAATATCTTTATTGCCGACCAGTATGATCTCTGTCTCGATTCCGTTATCTTTAAATACCTGTTCCATTTCTTTTAATGCAACAGATGTATTGCCATTAGCCCGTGGGCTTCCATTTAACATTAACACTTTTAAATTTTGCTGCATTGATTTGTTCCCCTTTCAATGATTCTCTTCCTGACAGATATTTCTTTCAGGATTCGTAAGTTTTTATGCTCATATCCTTAGCGTTCTGAATTCCACCGCATGCTTCCTCTTCCAGATTGGGAACAAATTCCGCTGACACACATAATTCTCCCTCTCTTTGATCGCAACCGCCTGAAAAAACGTCTTCCACATCTCTGTATATTCATCTTCATACTGTTCTGTTTTACGAAGTGACTCAAATTCGTCATCCGTCAGATAACGCAGATAGTTTGTTCCGTCTTTTGGATGTACGCATGCTGTTTTCCGGTTATCATCTATGATCATCCAATGTTCTGATGGCATCCGGTCCGCAAAATGTCTGCCAACCAGCATGATCACATCACTTTTGGGTTCCAGATGACTGACATAGACTTTTCTGTCCAGCGACTGGAATCGTGCAAATTCATTAAAATGATGGCTTTCATTACCGACTTTCCGCCGAAGTTCCAACATGCGCATCACATGAGGATTCGAATACTGTTCCAGTACCTTACTTCCCACTGCAAATCCGACACGCAGAAAATTATAGATTGCCTGTAACGCATCTTCCTCCGCAGAAAGGGTTGCATAATATACATCCAGATATGCTTCATCGGAAATATCTCTGCGAACAGAACGGATTACTTTTTCTGCTTTCACATTATCCCCGTCTACATGGACATATTCATCAAACATTGTCTGCTGTAATATCGGTTCTTTCTTTAATTGTATCTGATCATGACCGATTCGTAAAGCTTCCGACCAGGCATCATAGATGCAGGTCATAATGTCCTCCAGACGATCCTTACAAGTATATATCTTCATAATTTCCTACCCTATCCCAAAGTCTGCCAACGACAATTGCACATAAGATTCATTGGAATGTTCTATATTCCACACATCTTTCTTATCTACACTCACCAGTTGTCTCATAATATACGATGCTTCAACCGGTGTATGATACATCTGTTTTCCCCCACAGGTAATAAAATAATGCGCCCGCTTAAGTACCACACCCATCTTCTTTAAGCTTGCAAAATCCAGTCTTCCATACCGTCTTGCATGTGTGATCCGGCTGGCGGATTTGGGACCGATTCCCGGTACCCGAAGCAATCTTGCATAACTTGCAGTCTCTATTTCCACAGGAAATTGTTCGAGATGGCGTAATGCCCAGTCACACTTTGGATCGATCAGTTCATTGAAATCCGGCTTTTCTTCCGACAATAATTCACCTGCCTGGAATCCATAAAATCTAAGCAGCCAATCTGCCTGATAGAGGCGGTGTTCACGCAAAAGCGGTGTCGGTGTTCCAAGTCCCGGCAGTGCATCATCCTCATTCAGCGGAATATATGCTGAGTAAAACACTCGTTTCAGATCAAAGCCCTGATACAACTGCTGGGTCGTCTGCAATAATGTATAGTCACTTTCCCCCGTCGCACCGATGATCATCTGTGTACTCTGCCCAGCAGGTGCAAAACGACGCTTTAAACCAGACATATCATGGGGTGCTAACTGATATGCATTGTCCCATGTAAGGAGTCCATCCACTCTCCCCATTTCTTTTTGAGAAGGCAAAGTTCCGTCCTTTCCATCCGACAGTCTGTCTGTCTTCTTTTTTTCTTCCAGGCTTTCCCGATAATTCCTTTTGGATATTTCCGAAAAAATGCCGTTATTTAACAGTTGATTTCCCCTGCTTCTTTCCATATATGCTGTCTTTCCGATGGCCATCCGGTGTGCAGCAATTGTATTCTGAACCTTTCCCATAGGATTAAGGATTGTCTTCATTGTCTTATTCGGTGCAAGAGTCCGAAGCCCCTCTTCCGTTGGAAGTTCCAGATTGACACTGATACGATCGGCCAGATATCCTGCCGCTGCAAGAAGTTCATCCGAAGCTCCCGGAATCGTCTTCACATGGATATAACCGTTAAAATGATATTTTGTGCGAAGCAGCAGTAAAGTCTCACACATCTTTTCCATCGTGTATGTCGGATTTTTCAAAACTCCGGAGCTTAAGAAAAGGCCTTCTATATAATTCCGCTTGTAAAACTCAATCGTCAGTTCACAGATCTCTTCGGGTGTAAATGTTGCCCGTTTCACATCGTTGCTTGCACGATTAATGCAATATTTACAATCATAGGCACAATGATTTGTCATCAGAATCTTTAATAAAGAAATACATCTTCCGTCCGCTGCAAAACTGTGACAGATGCCGCATGCCTCTGTATTGCCGAGTTCTCCTTTCTTTCCCCGGCGGCTTGAACCACTTGACGTACATGCTACATCATATTTTGCCGCATCAGCGAGAATCTGTAATTTCTCCTGTGTTGTATAATTACTGTTTTTGATTTCTATATTCATAGTTCCATTATACAAACAAGTGTTCTTGTTTTCAAGTGCTTTTCGAACATTCGTTCTTTTTATCCGCTATACATGCCTGCTATCTTTATCTTTATTTATTTTATTTTTATCTTTATTTTTTCAGGAAATGTTCCCTGTTCGGATATACCTGCCTGAAAGCCTCAAGCGCCGCCTCCTGTAACAGCGCAAACTCTTTCTCCATATGAAGCAGATGCGGTGCACGAAAAGCGATCATACTAATCTGCTGCGCAATCTTTTTTGTCACTCCTTCTTCTGACATCTGTCCCATTCCAAATACAAGTGACGTAAATGCTCTTCCTCCCCTGCTGACTTCAATGAATTTCAAAAAGACATTCTGAAGCTCCTGCAAAAGAATTTCCTTATATACTTTTTCCTGAAGCAGTGATTCTGACAGCCCCAAAGTGGCAGCTATCTTCGCTCCCTGCTTTCTCCGTTTTCCTCCCAGATCCACTGTCGTACCCTCTGCCAGATATTTCATTTCCATAAGACATCTCATAAATTCATCTTTTACGGGTGTTCGTTTTCCATATCTTGCAATCCATAACTGTTTCCGGTATTTGTCTTCCTCCGACTCTCCCGCACCGGTATTCTCTTTTAATAATTCCAGCCTTTTTATAGGATCTGTTTCTTTGTAAAATGCAATTATCCATGCGTTATCCATTTTTCTATTTCCTCATTATTATTTCAAAAAACGATCTACATTACTGCTATCCACACGGCAATATTCGGAGACATAATATCTGCCTTCCTTTAAGTGTTTCCGATTTGTGTCTTTTCCACTGACAATCTCTACCGATAATTTCGCCAGTTCCATTGCCTGATCCTCTTTATCATTATAGACGGTTCCCTGCATTTTTCCTGTCTTGATTGCCTCCAACGCATCATCCAAACCGTCAATTCCGAATATAACAGGCCAGTCCTGACAGTCATATCCGGCCTTCTGACAGGCTGCTACTGCTCCCAGTGCCATCTCATCATTATTGGAAATAACCAGTTCTATTTTCTCTCCATATTGTTCAATAAGACGACTCATCCTGTTTTCAGCCTGTCCACGGTTCCAGTCTGCAAACTGATAACTCAATTTTTCAAGATTAATCCCCTGTTCAAGCAAGGTCTTAACCGAATAGTCTGTTCTGCTGATGGCATCCTGATGTCCTGCCTCTCCTTCCAGAAGTACGTACTGAATCTTCCCATCCTGATTCTTATCAACTTCCGGATGATTCTTAATATAATCCGCCACAATTTCTCCCTGCATGATCCCGGACTGCTCTGCGTTACATCCTATATAATACAGCTTCTCCCATTGCATCAGATCCTCCCTGACCGGCTCCCTGTTAAAAAAGAGAACCGGGATATCTTCTTGTTTTGCCATCCTGATAATACGGGATGGTGCCGTTCTGTCAACCAGATTCACACACAATACATCACAGCCGGCGTCAATCATCTCCTCAACGATCTCATTTTGATCCTGCTGATTATCATCGCCGTTTTTTACCGTTGTGATGATTTTCATATGATTTGTATCCATTTTTTTCAGATTCTCTTTTAACTGATCCGTCATAGCATTGATAAATGGATCATCTTGCGTATAGGTTACAACTCCTATCCGGATGATATGATCTGTCTTTACACTCTTGTCTTCACATCCGGTAATCAGAAAAGCAATCAGCAGGATAACTGCTATCATACTTCTTCTTTTTCTGTTTTTTTTACTCATAAGAATATAAGAACCTTTCCAAATTATCATTTAATGAAAATTCATCTCTGTCAAACACCTTTATCTCTGTCTTATGGCCTTTTAGCCTGTAGAATCTGTGTTCCAGCTTTTGTGCCATTTCCCCGACACTTTTATATCCGATCTCATAGGCATCCGGAACCACCAGTCCCTGGATATTTCCGTTATCCAATAACACTACCGCTTTTACACTGCTCCCAATGCCATATATGTCCGCTCCCTGATATGAATCTTCATCAGACTGCTCGCCTAGTTCTTCCAATGCATGTGGATCCAGAACCACTATTGCATCTACTTTATCTTTTTTACTCACTTTTTCATAGATATTCTGATCTTTTTTCCGGTAACAATACCAGTCGATCTCACTTTTGGTATCTTTCAGCGAATCCTTTAATCCCCGAATCGCATCCTGATCTGACTTTGATTCTTTCCAGTTTGCGACAACTCCGATTTTCTGCCGCTTCTTTCCCAGCTGCTTTCCAAGTTCAGAACCTATCTTATAATAATCCGGTCCGATTACCGGATTACCGGAATTCCCGCCTTCTTTGGAATATACATCCTCCATGATCAGTGTGTATGGCGTCTTGGCACACTGTTTTTTTAACATGTCTTTCGTATCACTTCCCGGTGCCGGACATATGATAAATGCATCTATATTGTTGCGCTTCTGCTCTTTTATAATTTCTTTTTCCATCTCTGCATTTTCAATTTCATCTGTATTACAGATAATCATATGAAGATTGTTTATTTTCGCCGACTGCTTCATCCCTTTAATCAATGAATTCCACCGGTTATCTCCTGATTCCGGTAAGATCACCGCCACTCGTTTTTCCGGCACATCCCGGTCAAAAATCTTCCATGCAAAAAATAATGTCAGTATCAGGAAAATACACTCCAGTATCAGGAATGTAATTTTATTCTTTTTCATCTACATCCCTCCCCTGTATATATTTCTGCATCTCCAATTGTTCCGCATTCTCCTTTGTATATGGAATTGCCGGTATATGGATAACAACCCTGGTCCCCTCATCCGGTTCACTATATATCTCCAGGCCATATTGCTCACCAAACATCAGCTGAATTCTGGAATGCACATTGATCACACCAACACCCGAACCATGTTTTGGAACTTTATTGTTATCTTTCAGGATATTTTCCAGAACTTCTTTTCGCATTCCCATTCCATTATCTTCTATAATAATGTAAATATCGTCTTCTTTCTTTTCTCCCCGGACTGTGATTTTTCCTTCATCGTCCTCATCCATATTTCCCACGCCGTAATAAATTGCATTTTCGAGAATCGGCTGAATGACTAATTTTACAATACAATAATCTTCTATCTCTTTATCCGTCTGAAATTCCATTTGAAAACGTTCTTTATAACGCATAAGCTGGATATTCATATAGCTTCTGCTGTGCTGAAGTTCATCTTTAACCGGAATGATCGTCTTTCCGCGGGATAAACTGACTCTTAAAAGCTTTGCCAGTTCGGAGATCATAATAACTGCTTCTTCATTTTTCTGTGCTTCGACCATCCAGGTAATAGATTCCAGTGTATTATAGAGAAAATGTGGATTAATCTGACTTTGTAATGCATCCAGTTCACTTTTTCTCCGTTCATTCTGCTGACGGATAATTTCCCCCATAAGCGTCTCAATCCGTTCATATGATCTTTGAACGGAATAACCCAAATGTCGTATTTCTGAAGAACCTCCTATGTAAATATCCGGTTTTCCTCCTGCTTCATATGTTTTAACCGATTCATCCAGTTTCCGAATCGGTTTGGATATTTTTCTGGAAATCAGCCTGTTTCCTTCCAGAAGCATCATCATAAGAACCATGATTGTTGTAAAGATATAATATCTGAAATTGTTAATTCTTGCAGTCTGCACGCTCTCCGGTACAACTCCGATCAGTTTCCATCCTGTATAGGCAATGTTGCCAACCACTACACTTTCCTTGTGTCCGTCTGTTGTGATCTCATAAGTGCCCTCCTCATACCCGGAAGCCTTCAGACTATTCTCCTCAAACAGTCCCCTGGCCATCTCTGTTTTTCTCGGATGATAGATCATCTGTCCGTCACGGCTGATCATATAATAATAGATTCCTTCCGAAGAATCATTAATCTGCTTTAAGACATCTTCGATCACCGAATATTTCATATCTACAAGAAGGACTCCGCTTCCCGGAATCTCCCCATCGTTTATATCCACATAACGACTCAGTGAAACAACCCAATGATAACGATACAGACCATCTTCATACAAATTCTGAATATGCGGAACGGAAAAATGTACATTTTCAATTGCACTCTCGGCATTCTTATACCAGTCCTGTCCCGTTACATCTATATTTTCTTTTTCAACAGCAACCGGTTCCGAAGCAATCAGCCGGCCTTCGTTCCCATATAATGCCAGACTCTCGATTTTATCCGAATTCACCTCGTATAATAAGCTGAACTGTTCAGCAAATTTTTCACTGGATATATCAAATTCCTGTACGATATTATAATTCGCTGCATTAAAAATCTGCCTGATATCTAACAGGTCCGAATTCACCCTGTCTACCGTGCTTTCCACCGTCGCCTCTGTATTTGATACTGCCATCTTATCAATCGCAAGCTTAAATCTTTGATACAAAAGGAATCCCATAGTTACAATCGTGACAAGTGTAATCGCCATAAGAACAGACATGATGATCGACTGTATATTAAATACAACATTTTCTTTTAAATCCGAATCTTTTTTTCTTTTTTTCACGCTTTTTCCTGTTCCCTTCATACGGATTACTGTTCTACTTTACAGATGCTCTATACTTCGAAGGAGAAACTCCAAACTTCTTTTTAAATACATAACTAAAATAATTGGCATCGAGATACCCCACTTTTTCTGCTATTGTGTAACTTTTCTCATCTGTATTTAATATCATCTCTGCCGCAATATCCATTCTGTAATCTGTTAAATAAGAGATAAACGATTTTCCCGCTTCTTTTTTAAATACAGAAGAAAAATAAGAATTCGATACACCGAGAACCGCACATACCTCGTCCAATGATATATCCGCCTCCATATACCTTTCTTTCACAATGTTCTGTGCTTCCACAATGAGCCGTCTGGCAGAACTGTTTCTTGCACATTTCAGCTTTTCACTGATTGTTTCCGACATCTGCACAATCCATGCTGTCAGTGAACTCTCATCCATCTGCGATACTTTTTCGTAAATATTCTGCATATTACCGGATATTTTATTGAAATCCAGCGAATTATCTGTACAGAACTTAAAAAATCCACTGACTATCTCCATTGTAGCAAGATTATACTGACTCATGGTTTCTGTATTTTTATGAAGCTTTTCCATCTCTCCATGTGCTGCCCGCTCTATCTCTGCCGAATCTCCTATACGAATTGCACGAAATAGCATCTGCATCCTTGACTCTTCTGACTGAACCGGTTTGATCTGTTCCTTCGGAACAATCTCTCCAATATTAATTGCCCGTTTTGTTCCGTATAAAACCCTGTAAGAAACTGCTTCTCTTGCCCTCTCATAGGAAAGACTGATCTCATACAGGCTGTCACACACGGTTCCGATCCCCGCTGTAACAACCGCACCCATGATGCGGTACGCCCACCGGCAGAATCTGTCACAGGCATCTGTTATCTGGGTAATCTTATCTTCCGCATCCAGTTCCAGAATCAGCAGTGTATTTCCCATATATATAAATTCTCGACAGTTCCACTGATTCATCAGTCTCTGCTTGATCTCTCTTTCTACCGACATGGATAAAAGCAGTGGGTTCATGCCTTCTGGCACATGGTTCTCCGATGTGTGGAAGATTACACAGCCAAAGAGAGGTCCTTTCATATCTACCTGATACGCCTGTAAAAATCTTTCATAATCCTTTTTTTCTACTCTTCCTTCAATTAATGAAATAAAAAAATTGGACTGTAATTTCGGAAGTACTTCCTGAAAATAATCATTTAATTTTTTTACATTTAATTTTTCTTCTCTTTCCCTGTCCAGCGTATGTTTCAGATTGGTCAGGCTTTCTGACAATTCTGTTGCATTGACCGGTTTAAGCATATATTCCTTGATTTCCAGATGCACTGCTTCTTTCGCATATTCAAACTCATCAAATCCCGTACAGAGCATGATATAAATATTCGGATATTCCCGATTCAGCCTTCTGGATAACTCTAACCCGTCCATATAAGGCATCTTAATATCCGTCAGCACCACATCTGGCTGGAGTTTTTCTACTAATTCCAGTGCTTTCACCCCATTTGTCGCACTTCCTGCCACCTCAAACCCCAGATCATTCCAATGAATTTTTTTCTCTATCATATCGATGACTTCGGCTTCATCATCTACGAGAATCACTTTATATCGTTCCATCTTTTTCCCCTTCTTCATGGCCGCTATACGTTTATTCCAGTATAACAAATTTACGTCTCTTATAACATATCCAAATACAAAATCTGCCTTCAAAATTTTTTTACTCACAAATTCCTTTCGAACGCATCATGTTGAAAAAAACCGTCCCTTTCATCTTTCCGATGAGCAGGACGGTCTACTTCTTTTTGTATAAACCTGTATAAACAGTCTTTTATTTATTATTTCTTCTGTACATATTTCAGACAGTCAAGTGTTACTGCTGCCAGAATAATGATACCTTCAAAAATAAACTGAAGGTTTGTATCAATACCAAGAACCGTCAAAGAATAGGTCAATGATGTAAAGATCAGTACACCTGTCACAACTCCCGATATCTTACCAATACCACCGGTAAAGGAAACTCCACCAACTACGCAGGCTGCAATGGCGTCCATATCCCATCCCTGTCCGTAAGCGGCACTACCGGATCCAACCATTCGTACACACTCCAGCCATGAACCGAATCCATAAAGGATACCTGCAAGGATAAATGCTCCCATCGTTACTTTAAATACCGAGATTCCTGATACAGCTGCCGCCTCTGGATTTCCACCAACTGCATATAAATTTTTTCCAAATGTTGTCTTATTCCAGATAAACCATACAACAGCAATCGCAACTACTGCCCATAAAATAATCATCGGAAAACGTCCTGCCTGTGGAATAAAAATATTCGGGATTGTCGGATCAATCGCACCAAAAGAAACTCCTTTTGTAGCATATGTAACAAGACCAAAGATGATCAACATATTTGCCATCGTTGAAATAAATGGATGCATCTTAAATCTTGCCATGAAAAATCCGGCTGTCATTGCAAATACAGTTGTGAAAAGTATACACACACATAATGCTAATATAGCTCTTGATGCCGGTGCCATACCCGAAAAATCAAAAACATGTCCAAACACAGTACCTGTGTTAATTCCGTTATGCATGATAATGGTTGCTGTAACCATACCCATACCAACCATACGTCCTACAGAAAGGTCTGTACCTGTCAGAAGGATCAGACCGGCAACTCCAAGTGCAAGGAACATTCGCGGTGAAGCCTGCTGCAAAATGTTAAGGATGTTTGTGGTTGTAAAAAGCTGTGTATTTTTCACGAATGGTGTAATAATACACAATGCGATAAAGATCATGATAATTACAATATACAGACCGTTCTTATACAAGAACTGTGTCATATTAAATGTGTACTTGTAATTTTCAAAATTCTGTGCCTGCTTCTGTGCAAATGTATATTTTGACATTCTGAGCAGATCGATCAGGTGGAACTTATGCATGTATGCATCATGTTTTCTATCCTTGATCTCCTGGATCCTGGATTCATGTGTCATCTGCGCATCATATAATTTATTCTTATATGTGTATTTTTCAGCTTTAATCTCTTCTGCATCTTTCAGGCTGCTGACTGCCTTCTTATGTTCTTCCTGCAGATCCGCTTTTAATTTTTCAAAATTACTGTTTTCCGCTTTTTTCTCTGCTTCGCAGCTCTTTGCAACAATGTTATAATACTCACTGTTGTAATGTTTGGAAAGAAAACCTTCAGCATCTGCGATCAGTTTTGCAATCTGCTGTTTATTTGCATCTTCTGTTGCTTTTGCCTTCTCCAGATTCTTCTTACATTCCCCGATAATCTTATTCTGTTCTTCTTTTGTTAAGTTCTTATTCTCTTTTGCTATTGCAATCTGATTTTTTAAACTGTTGACTTTGTCAGATCCTTCCACACGCAGTGCATCGATCTGCTCCTGTATTTTTCCAACATATTCGTCAATCGGTTTCAAAAGTATTGCTTCTTCTTCAGCCGAAATGATAATGCTTTTTTCTGCCATCTTCCATACCCCTCTCTGTTACAGATATTTTGCACTGAGTCTCAATAATTCTTCCTGGTTCGTCTCTTTTGTATTTACGATTCCGGCCAGTCGTCCGTTTGACATAACACCGATACGGTTCGTAATACCAAGAATCTCCGGCATCTCAGAAGATACAACAATAATTGTTTTCCCCTGCTTTGCCATATTGATGATCAGTTCGTAAATCTCATATTTCGCACCAACATCAATTCCTCGTGTCGGATCATCCATCATGAATACACTCGGTGAACGCTCCAGCCATTTTCCGAAGATTACCTTCTGCTGATTTCCTCCGGAAAGACTTGTGATCATATCATCCGGGCCCATACACTTTGTATGCATGATTTTAATCTCTTCCGCAGTTGCACGTACCATTCTGTCATGTGACAGCACTGCACCATTCTTATAATGGTTCATGTTAGCGATGGTCGTATTAAATGTAATATCGCCTTTTAAGAACAGACCATTAGCTTTTCTTTCTTCTGTGATCAGGGCAAATCCATGATCCATTGCATCTCTCGGCGATGAAAAGTTCATGAGCTTTCCATCGTATATTACATTTCCTTCTGCTCTTGTGCGGATTCCGAAGATTGTTTCTAAAAGTTCCGTACGTCCGGCACCAACCAGACCGTAAAATCCAAATATTTCTCCTTTTCTGATATCAAAGGATACATTTTGAATCTTTGGTGCATATTTTGACGAAAGATTCTGTACAGAGAGAATCTTCTCTCCGGGCTCATTGTCAACAGGTGGAAATCTGTTATCCAGCGAGCGCCCAACCATTGCCGATATCAGTTCATTCATATCTGTATCTTTGCACTCTTTTGTCATAACCAGACTACCATCTCTGAGCACAGATATCTCATCACATATATTGAATATCTCATCCATCTTATGTGATATATAAATCAGCGAAATTCCCTGTGCTTTCAACTGACGCATCATCTTGAAAAGTTTCTCAACTTCCGGTGCTGTCAGGGATGAGGTTGGTTCATCCAGTACAATTACTTTGGAATGATAGGAAATAGCTTTTGCAATCTCACACATCTGCCGCTGGGACACAGACATTTTTTTCATTGGCTGTGTCAGATTTGCTGTGATTCCAAGCTGTCTGAAGAGATTTGCAGTTTCCTTTTTCATTCTTCCTTCATCGACAATTCCAAAAGAATTGGAAGAAGCTGCAGCAATTGATGGGTGTTCTGTTTTTAAAAGATTTTTCCTGATAGTACTGCCTTTATTAAAACCGGTTATTTCTACCGTTGTAATTATCGTGACATTAAATGTATGGAACGAATTTATGACACCACTTTTGTTTTTGCAGAGCAGAGAAAATGATGTCATTCTTCAAGAGGTAACAAGAAATATAGGACAGTTTGCCACAGATTGGACAGCATTATTCCCAATGTTGATGTTGGGAGTTGCACCACTTATGATTTTCTATGTGTTTATGCAGAAATATATTATTGCCGGTGTAGCAGCAGGCGCAGTAAAGGGGTAAAGAAAAGATTAAATATGAGAATGAAGACAATGAATCTGGATATCAAAAAAGAGTGTAATAATGTAATGGTTATTGTGCCGCATCAGGACGATGAAATCTTGATGTCGGCAGGAGGAATCAGAGTATGTGAAC
>ENA-OOWO01001919-OOWO01001919.1-human-gut-metagenome-genome-assembly--contig:-NODE-1919-length-12817-cov-2.545056_pt1 | contig 12817 bp, 8 predicted proteins | sample MGYA00241579_ERZ501327 | MGnify/ENA primary metagenome ERZ501327 (study PRJEB25962, sample SAMEA2042836) | human gut metagenome | biome: human gut; feature: human-associated habitat; material: faeces...
CGCATCCGCTCGACAGCTCCCCTAGTAGGGGAGCCTTTGGCAGTACCAACTAAGTTCCCGGTTTTGCCAAGGCCTCTCCTACTAGGAGAGGTGGCATTGCGCAGCAATGACGGAGAGGTTTCTCCCAAAACTTTCCCTTGAAAATACAGTTTATTCGTTATATAATAGAACCATCTTATCGAATAAATATACATTTTGCATTGCATAGAGAGGAAAGTATACAATGAGCCTGAAAAATCGCAGTTTTCTGAAGCTTCTGGACTACACCCCTGCCGAGATCGAGGAGCTGCTCGATCTGGCCGCTGACCTGAAGGCCAAGAAAAAGGCCGGCATCCGCCACAATGAGCAGCTGGCAGGCAAGAACATCGCCCTAATCTTTGAAAAGACCTCCACCCGCACCCGCTGCAGCTTTGAGGTCGCCGCTCACGATCTGGGCATGGAGGTCACCTACCTTGACCCGTCGGGCAGCCAGATCGGCAAAAAGGAATCCATTGCCGACACCGCCCGGGTGCTGGGCCGGATGTTTGACGGCATCGAGTACCGCGGCTATGGGCAGGAGATCGTGGAAGACCTGGCCCATTACGCCGGTGTTCCGGTCTGGAACGGCCTGACCAACGAGTTCCATCCCACCCAGATCCTTGCCGACTTCCTGACCATCCGGGAGCACTTCGGCAGCCTGAAGGGCATCCATTTCGTCTACTTCGGCGATGCCCGCTACAACATGGGCAACAGCCTGATGGTGGGCTGTGCCAAGATGGGCCTGCACTTCACCGCCTGCGCCCCCAAAAAGTATCAGCCGGATGCCGCCCTGATCGCACAGTGCCAGGCCATTGCCGCCGAGACCGGTGCCACCCTGACCTTTGAGGAGGATCCCGCCAAGGCCGCTCAGGGTGCCGATGTCCTTTACACCGATGTGTGGGTCTCCATGGGCGAGCCCATCGAGGTCTGGGCCGAGCGCATCCACGACCTGGCTCCCTATCAGATCAATCAGGAGCTGATGAATATTGCAGGCCCCAAGGCCGTGTTTATGCACTGCCTGCCCGCCTACCACGACCACAAGACCGCTGTGGGCAAGGAGATGGGCGAGCGCTTTGGCCGCGATGCCATGGAGGTGACCGATGAGGTGTTCGAGGGCCCCCAGAGCATCGTCTTTGACGAGGCCGAAAACCGGATGCACACCATCAAAGCCGTGATGGCGGCTACGCTGGGCTATCAGAAGTAACTGCGTCTCTCTCAGCACAATATGCACAGGCCCGGTCGTTCCCGAACGATCGGGCTTTTTGTTTCTGTCTCCCGTTTTGGTCTGCCGGAGGCTCCCCTGCAAAGGGTCCTGGCCGCGCGGGAAAATTTCCCATTCTCCGAAAGCGTTGCAATTACAGTTGAAAATCCGTTGCAAAACCCATATACTAAAAGGGTAATGCACTGGAAAAGGAGGGAGACTATGGGCGGAGGACATCTTTCCCGGCCGGACTTCGGGATGCCGCAGCCGGACCCGGATCACCCGCTGACCGAATTCTATCTGCTGCTGCAGCACGGGCTGGACAAGGCGGGTGTTTTCCACCTGCCTGCGCTCTATGCCAGCTTCCGGGCACCGGCCCGGCGCATCTATGCCGACGAGGCCGCCGGGTGCCTCACCCTCAGCGAAACGGCGGATGCGGGTGCTGTTCTGCTCTCTGCTCCCCGGAACCTCCAGCTGCTTTACAGCAGCCTGCATGTGGAGCCGGATGGCTCCCCCGCCGCCCTGCTGCTCACCGAGGAGTGTTCCCGCGCTGTCTGCGCGGTGCAGCTGCTGCCTCCCTTTGTCTGGGAGGACCCGCTGCCGCCCCTGCCGGATGTCCCGGCCGCTCTGACCCTGCAATTGACCCTGCAGGATGTGGAGGCCATCGACACCGACCCTGCCGCCCTTGCCCGCCGCCTGTGCCAGACCACCCGGCAGAAGCACTGGCTGGCCCACCCCAAAGCAGATCTGTATCTTGCGGAGAAAATTGCCCTTTTCCAAAGGCTTTATCGTTAATGCAATAATCCGTGCGCTTCACCCGTATATGGGGTGAAACGTCCCTTTGAAACAGTTGTTTCCACCAGCCCCGCCCGGGGCCGCAAAGGAGAGAAAGAGACTTATGGGACAGTTGACCAAAGACGAAGTTTTTGCGCTGGCTGTACAGCGATACAGCGACACCGTGTTCCGCGCCGCGATGCACAATTGCAGCTGCACCGCCGATGCGGAGGATGTGGTGCAGGATGTGTTTGAAAAGCTCCTGCGCTACGAAGGCCGCTTTGAGAGTGAGGAGCACCTCAAAGCCTGGCTGCTGCGGGTCGCCATCAATCGCTGCCGGGATATCACCCGGGCCGCGCGCCAGAAGGACACCGAACTGGACGAAAACATTCCTGCCCCGGAATCCGGACATGACGGCAGTGTGCTCGATGCGGTGCGCACTCTGCCGGAAAACTACCGCAACGCCGTGTACCTCCATTATTACGAGGGCTACACCGCCGCCGAGGTAGGCCGGATGCTGGGTGCGCCCACCAACACGGTGCTCAGCTGGCTGCGGCGGGCACGCGCCCAGTTACATACGCTGCTGAAGGAGGAGATCGAAGATGAGGTGGTATGAATACAAGATGGAAGTGGACGATCTGCACGCTTCCGATGACCTGAAGGCAAAGCTGCTTGCCCTGCAGGCCAATGCCGCCGAGACCCCCGGTGCCAAGAGCATCGCCATGCCCGCGCCTTCCCCGACCCCCAAAAAACAGAAAAAGCCCCTCTGCTTCCCCGCCCGGCGCTGGGCCCAGCTGGCCGCCTGCGTGGCAGTCTGCGGGGTCTGCCTGTACGGTGCCGTGTATGCCCACGAATGGGAGGGGGTCACCCTGCTGGGCGGCGGCTCTTCCTCCAACTACTCTGCCGCCAAGGCATCCGCCCCGCAGGCCGCTGTTTACTCCATGGAGGACACCGAAAACGCCGCCTCCGGTTCTGCAGACAACGGCATCTCCTCCTTCAGCGCAGAAGACAGCTACCGGTCAGCAGAGACTGCCGCCGGCGGTTCCCTGCTGACCTCCGGCGAAGCGGAGAGCGATGCTTCCACCCGCACCGCCGACAGCGCCAAAATCATCTATACTGCCAACCTCACGCTGGAGACCCGGGATTACGATACCGCCCGTGCGGCACTGGATGCGGCCCTTTCTGACGCGGACGGCTATATGGAATCCAGCAGCGAGTACACGCGCACCGGTTCCAGCCGCTCCGTAAGCCTGACCTACCGGGTGCCGCAGGCCAACTATCAGAGCTTTCTGGATGCTGTGGCCGCTGCCGGTAATGTGACCTATCGCAGCCAGCAGGCCGATGATGTGACCACTCAGTATATGGACGTGTCCGCGCGGCTTTCTAATCTGCAGGCACAGCGCACCCGCTTACAGCAATTGCAGGAACAAGCCGAAACTCTTTCGGACTTGCTGCAGATTGAGGACTCCCTCACCGAGGTGCAGTCCCAGATCGAAAGTTGGCAGAGCCAGCTGGACTGGTACAGCGATCAGGTGCAGCAGTGCACCGTGTATATCGACCTGAACGAGGTGCAGACCTACACACCCGCCGACGAGGGCTTCTTCTCCCGCATCGGCACGGCCCTTGTCTCCGGCTGGGGCAACTTTGTGAATGGCTTGCAGCAATTTGTGGTGGCGCTGGCCTCCGTCTGGCCGCTGGCAGTGCTGGCGTGCGCTGCTGTTGCCGTGGCGCTTGCATGGCGCAAAAAGCACCCGAAGAAGTGACCCCATAGAAATCCATTTTCCGCATAAAGGCTTCCCCCGGGCTGGGGAAGCCTTTTGTTCAACCCTGCTGAAAACAACCACCCCTGTCCCGCCGGGCTGCTGCACCGGGAGACAGGGGTGATTTTTGTATATTTTGCAGTGCTTATTACACGCCGGAATAGGCCGAGAAGCCGCCGTCCACCGGCAGGCAGATGCCGGTGATGAAACCGGCTGCCTCATTGTTCAACAGGAACAGCAGCGCGCCCACAAGGTCTTTTTCACTGTCGCCAAAGTGTCCCATGGGGGTGGCGGCAAGGATCTTTTTGGTGCGGTCGGTGGGGGTGCCGTCCTCGTTGAAGAGCAGCTTTGCGTTCTGCTCGCTGGCAAAAAAGCCCGGGGCAATGGCGTTGACCCGGATGCCCACCTTGCTGAAATGTACCGCCAGCCACTGGGTAAAGTTGGTCACAGCGGCCTTGGAACCGGAGTAGGCAGGGATCTTGGTCAGGGGCAGGTAGGCGTTCATGCTGGAAATGTTCAGAATGTTGCAGCCCTCGCGCCCTACCATCTGCCGTGCAAAGGCCTGCGTGGGCAGCAGGGTGCCGATGAAGTTCAGGTTGAACACCATCTCCACGCCGCTCTCGTCCAGATCGAAGAAGGTCACGGTGTCATCGTCCAGATCCGCCATCTCGAAGAATTCCTTGTCGGTGTTGGCCCGGGGGTTGTTGCCGCCGGCACCGTTCACCAGAATGTCGCAGGGACCCAGATCCGCCATCACCTCCTCTGCCACCTGCAGGCAGTTGGCCTTGTTCATAACATTGCAGGTGTAGCCCTTGGCCACGCCGCCTTCTGCCTCGATCGCATTGGCCAGCTCCTTCAGCTTCTCCATGTTGCGGCCCAGCAGAGCCACTTTGGCTCCTGCCCGGGCCAGAGCCTTGGCGAAAATGGAACAAAGGGTGCCGCTGGCACCGGTGACCACGGCAACCTTGCCGGACAGGTCGGTGTTCAGAACATTCTTTTCCACGAGGATACTCCTTTTTTGATCAGATGGTTGTGGTGATACGGATGATTATTTTCAGGCGGACAAAGCATCAGACCCTGCCAGCGCCCTTGTCCAGGATCTTATTGAACTGGAGGAAGAAGGTGGTGGCGGTCACGGTAGCGGCGATGATGTCACTGACGGGCTCGGCAAGGAACACGCCGAACACGGGGTTCGCGACCACATGGGGCAGGATGAAGATGAGAGGGATGAGCAGGATGAGCTTGCGCAGGCAGGCCAGCAGCAGGCTGACCTTGGCCTGACCCAGCGCCATAAAGCTCTGCTGGCAGGCGATCTGGACACCGGTGGAGAAGATGCCCGCCATGTAGATGCGCATGGCCCAGGTGGTGTAATCGATCAGGGAGGCATCCGAGGTGAAGATGCCCGCCACTGCACCGGGAACCAGCATCATCAGCAGCCAGAAGATGGTGGTGTAGCTCAGGCAGAGGGTCAGCTGGAAGCGGAATGCCTGCTTGACGCGGTCTTTCTTGCCTGCGCCGAAGTTGAAGCTCATCACCGGCTGGCCGCCCTGGCAGATGCCCGAGATGGGCATGGTGCACAGCTGGGAGGCGCTGGTGATCACGGTCATGGCACCCACGGCCACGTCACCGCCGTAGCGGGCCAGGCTGGAGCTGAAGCTGATGGACAGCAGGCTCTCGGTGGAGAGCATGACGAAGGTGGAAATGCCCAGTGCCAGCACGGGCATGATGATCTTCCCTTCCAGCTTCATGTCCTCTTTGCGGATCTTGAGGATGGTCTTGGGGCCGGTGAGGAAGCGGATGACCCAGATGGCACCCACTGCCTGGCTCAGCACGGTGGCAATGGCAGCACCCTTTACGCCCATGCCCAGCCCAAAGATGAGGATGGGGTCCAGCACGATGTTGATGACCGCGCCGATAACGGTGGTCAGCATACTGATCTTGGCAAAGCCCTGCGCAGTGATGAAGGTGTTCATGCCAAGCACGATCAGCACGCAGATGGTGCCCAGAATGTAGATGCGGCTGTAAGCCAGAGCGTAGGGCAGGGTGGTGTCACTGGCACCAAAGAGCCGCAGCAGGGTGGGTGCGGCGGCGTAAAAGACGATGGTCAGGACAATCGAGAAGAGCAGCAGCATGGTAAAGCTGTTGCTGACGATCTTTTCTGCCTGCTTCTTGTCGCCCTGGCCCATGGCGATGGCGGTGCGGGGCGCGCCGCCGGAGCCGATGAGCATGGCAAAGGCGTTCAGAAGCATCAGGATGGGGGTAAACAGGCCCACGCCGGTCAGAGCCGCCGCGCCGATCCCCGAGATGTGGCCGATGTAGATGCGATCCACGATGTTGTACAGCAGGTTGACCACCTGCGCCACAACGGCGGGGATCATCAGCTGGAGCAGGAGCTTTTTCACGTCACCCGTGCCCATATCCTGCTGTTTTTTCTGCGTTTGTGCCATGGAAAGTGTCTCCTTTGGTTTGAGCGAGACGGAGAGGGCTGCCCTCAGAACGTCAGGCCGAAGTTCATCTCGTAGTAGTTGCCTGCGGCATCACGGTAGGCGTAAGCCTTGCCGTTCTCGTCCTTCATGCTGTCGGGCATGTAGGCATCCTTTGCAAAGCCGGGCACGTCGTTGGGGCTGATGCAGACACCGTCCGCGTTCACAGCCAGCACCTCGTCGCCCTTGGGCAGGGTCAGGGGCAGCTTGCCAACGGGAGCAAAGCGGCCGAACATCACATCCAGCGTTGCGGAGGGGTAGGTGTCAAAGCCGACGGTCAGAGCGTCGGAGACCTTCTCCACATTGCCGACCTCCCAGGCCAGCGGGCAGTTGATGTTGGAAACGACCTTGCCGCCGTGGGCGTGGACCGCAGCAGCGATACCGGCCAGACGGTTTGCGCCCACCAGAGTGGTCTCCTTGTGGGTCTCGGTGGTGGGTTTGCCGCTCTCGTCCACGTTGCAGACAGTCTTGTCCTCGCAGATGTCCAACTCCAGGTAGCCCGGGGTGGCGTTGAAGTATGCACCGGACTGGGGGCTGACCATCAGCAGGGCCACCTGGGCCTCATCGGGGGTGTCCACCAGAGTGACATTGCCCAGCATCTCGCGCAGGGCCTTGGTGGCGGCCTCACCGGCCTCGGCACTCTTGCCAAAGGCCTCAGCGTAGACCTTGGTGCCGTCCTTCAGGGGCAGGGTGCCGTCGTTCTTCAGCAGGACAACGGACTCGCGGTGCACGCGGGAAGCTTCCTCCCAGTCGGCCTTGGTGGCAACGACCTCGGCGGCCTTCCTGGGGTCGGCGTAGGTGTCCTCGAACATACCCTGACGGAACAGCTCGGTCAGGGTGCGGCTGACAGCGCGGTTCAGGCTGGCATCGGTCAGCACCAGATCTTCCTTCTTGAAACCGGCGGGCACCGCGTGGGTGTCGTAGTAGTCGTTGGTGCCGCGGGCGTAGCTCTCCTCGCCCAGCTCGTTGTCCAGCAGGCCGGAGATCAGGTCCACGCCGCTCTGGGTGACAGCATAGCCGATGCGCTCGGGCTCGTCCAGCATGTCAACGCCCCAGCACATGTTGTGGACGATGCCGGTGTCGGAGTTGATGTAGCCCTTGAAGCCCATCTGGCCGCGCAGCAGGCCGTCGATGAACACCTTGTTGTAGGCAAAGCCGTAGGGCTGGAGCTCGATGGGGTTGCCGTTGAAGTCCTCCTGCGGAGCGCTCTTCTCGGCGCTGGGCTTGGAGTAGTAGGGCATGATGGATTCGGCATTGTGGCGGATGGCTGCGCGGAATGCCGGGATGTGGTACTTCTGCAGGGAGCCGGGGGTGGCGTAGATGTTCCACTGGCCTGCTGCATAGTGGGGGTCAAAGCCGTTCTCACGGGCACCGCCGCCGGGGAAGTGCTTCACGGTCATGGAAACACCCTCGGGGGTAACGCCGTTGCTGCCGCCCTGGATGCCGGGGATCAGGTGGTCGAAGATCTCCTCAATGAGCTCGGGGTCCTCGCCAAAGGTGCCGAAGGTGCGCTGCCAACGGGGGTCGGTGACGCAGTCGGCCATGTACATGTAGCCCTTCTTCAGGCCGCAGGCATTCCACTCGCGGCGGATGGTGTCGGCGAACTTGTCGATGATGTCGATGCGTGCGGTGCCCTTGACGGCAGCAGCAATGCCCAGGGTGCCGGGATAAGTGGCAAACACGCCGGTGGCATCGTTCATGCCGAACACGACCTCGCCGTTCTCGTTGCGGCTGGTGGGCATGACCTGCATGGGAACAAAGTGATCACAGGTCTCGGTCAGGTACTGCAGCTGGTTCAGGTAATCTGCCAGATCCTCGGGCGTGGGGCTCTCGCGCAGGATGACGTGGCGGTTGAAGCTCTTCTTGACCATGTCAGAGGTGCTGGGCAGGGACTGGGAGCCGAAGATGCTGTCGGAGACGTTCACAGGTGCCTCGTCCAGCAGGCCGCTCTCGTCCGCCACGGGCTTGTGGCCGTTGGCTGCCAGACGGGGGGAGGGATACTTGGGGCCCATGCGCCAGTCGGAGGTGAAGATCTGGCCGATCTTCTCGCTGGTGGTCAGAACCTTGACATAGGCCTCGGCGCGCTCAGCCGGGGTCAAGCGCCAGTCGTTGACTGCGCTGACGGTGCCGGTGCCGTCGATGTCCTTGAAATACAGGCCGTCCTGCTCGATGACCTTGCGCTCCACGGTGCTGATGGTGGGGCCGTTGGGGTTCTGGTAGCGCTTTACACGCTCGGATGCTTTCACTGCCATAGTGTTTTCTCCTTTTCTTTTGAACGCAGCGGCCCATGCCACAGAGCCGCAGATGCTATACCTATTATAATAGGCCGCCGCGCGGAACAACTAGAAAATTTTTTGGATATTTCCGCACTTTCCTTGTATTCTTTTTTGCACGCGGTTGGAATACAAGTCTGTTTTGTGGAATGTGCTGTACTAGTATCTTACAATCATGTGCAAAATGACGAACGCTGTTTTTTAAAACTGTTGATTTCGCCCAAGGAGAGTAAAATTGTCCTGTTTTCCCACAAAATTTTACTAACAGAAATTTGATGGATAGTTCATAATGTATACATAAAAATCCCCTGGTTCGCGATGTGGCAGCCGCAGCCCACGGGGGACCGAATGAAAGGCCGGAGTGGGTGGCAGCACACCGGCCGCAGAATTGAAAGGAGAGCTTCTCTATGGCAAAGGTCAAACAGCCGCTTGAAGAAAACGGCATCCACAGAGCGAAAATGTGGGAGATCATGATGTACGCTCTGAACAACACCTCCACCAACACCTACATGATGGTGGTCGGTTACATCAGCTACTTCCTGATCGGTATCGTCGGTCTGGCATCCGTGCTGGCCGGTTCCATTGTTACCATCATGCGTATCTGGGACGGTGTCACCGACCCGTTCGTTGGTATGATGGTCGATAAGACCAACGGCAAGTTCGGCAAAAACCGTCCGTTTATTGTCATCGGTCAGATCATCATGTTCGTCACCACCTTCGTGATGTTCAACTTCATCCCCAAGATGGGCACTGGTGTCCGCTTTGTTGCGTTCATCATCATCTACATGATCTACATCCTGGGCTACACCTGCCAGTGCGTTGTCACCAAGTCTGCTCAGACCTGCCTGACCAACGATCCCAAGCAGCGCCCCATCTTCGCAATGTGCGATACCGTGTACAACATCATCCTGATGAACATTGTCATCCCTGTCATCGTTACCGACAGCCTGGTTCCCAAGTTCACCCTGACTGCTGAGAACAACGCTGCAGAGATCGCTTCTCTGGTGGCACAGAACCCCGCTCTGGCAGGCATCGTGGAGAAGTCCGGCGGCAGCCTGTCCGCTTTCTACAACCCCGGCCTGTTCACCACCATGCAGCTGATGTTCGGCGGCCTGTCTGCAGTGTTTGCAGTCTGCGCCATCATTGCTCTGTGGCGTAAGGATAACTCCAAGTACTTCGGTCTGGGCACCGCCCAGAAGGTCGGCGTGAAGGATTACGTTGACACCCTGGCTCACAACCGCGCCATCCAGATGCTGGTGGTCTCCGCGTCTACTGATAAGCTGTTCATGTCCACCATGAGCAACTCCACTGTTATGATCTGCCTGTTCGGCATCATCTTCGGCAACTATGCCGCATTCTCCAGCTACTCTCAGATCACCTCTATCCCCATCGCTCTGATCTCCATCCTGCTGATGAACAAGATCGCACGTCAGATGGGCCAGAAGGCATCCATGATGACCGGTACCTATGGCGGCATTATCGGTTCTATCATCATCACCCTGTTCCTGGTCTTTGTGAACCCCAAGGGCGATGCTTCCAAGTTCTCTCTGCCTGCATTCCGTATCATCCGTCCCGACACCTGGGGCACCCTGTTCAACGGCTGGACTGCTACCGGCCTGATCTTCATCCTGCTGATCATCGCATGGCGTGGTGTGCAGGCTCTGTCCTCCTCCATCGTTATCACCATGACCGCTGACTGCGCCGACTACGAAGTCTACCGTACCGGCAAGTACGTCCCCGGCCTGATGGGCACCCTGTTCAGCTTCGTGGATAAGCTGGTCTCCTCTTTCGCACCCATGGTCGCCGGTGTCATGTTCAGCATGTGCGGCTACACCGACCACAACCCCGTTATGGGTGACCCTGTTACCCCGGGCCTGCGCGGCGGCGTTGTCTTCTGCGCATACGGCATGATCATGATCGGCCTGGTCTGCAACCTGATCGCTATGAAGTTCTATCCCCTGACCAAGGAGAAGATGGAAGAGATCCAGGCTGAGATCGGCCGCATCAAGGCTGAGGCTGCTGCAAAGCAGGCTTAAGGCCAACCATCTCCCTGCGGAAATTTTGAATCCGGGACAGCGCTGCTGTCCTGCATCGTAACCGGAAATGTCCTGCGGCGGGCCATCCTCTGCCGCAGGACTTTCTGATACCCTGAGACCCGGAAGGAATACCACTATGGCAGAAGAAAACAAGCTGAACCAGACCCCTGAGACCACCCCGGCCCCCTCCGCTGAGGCCCCGGAAAAGGCTCCCACCACCGGCGAACTGCTGGGCGATGTGGAGCACTACGACGAGGAAAAGGACGATTGGAGCACCGGCTATTACGGCACCGGCAGCCGCCAGCAGGTAACGGACGATGTGTTCCACAAGCTGGAGACCGGCGAAGAGCTCACACGGGATGACTTTATCAAGGCGGAGCTGGCGCTGCAGGATGCCAAGCTGGAAGCCGGCATCGATCTTGAAAAGGAGAAGAGCCCGGGCCTCATTGGTAAGTATCACGATTGGAAAAAGAACCGCGTAAGGCACAAGGTGAACAAAAAGAAGTACCTTCTGCTCTGCCTGTTTCTGGGCTGGTGCGGCGGCCACCGCTACTATGAAAAGCGGTATGCGCTGGCGGCCTTCTACACCCTGTTCTTCTGGAGCGTGGTGCCCTTCTTCCTCTGCGTGACCGACCTTCTCATTGCCCTGCCCATGCAGGCCGATGAGAACGGCGACATCCTGATCTGACATCTTCCTCTATTCATTCATTTACCTCCTAGCGCCAGAAAGGGCCTGCGGCATTTGCCGTGGGCCCTTTTTGGCGTTTGCAGGCCCGTTCTCCGGCGCAGAACATAGTGGCAGCTAACTGGCGTTGTGCTATACTAGTATATCAATTGATTGTGCAATAAGCACAATAGAATTTTTCACATTAGTGAAACTTTTCCCATAATCGTAAAATTGACCTGTTTCACCTTAAAATATTACTAACAGATATATCAAAAAGCGTTCATAATATAGACATAAAGTTCCGGACGGGCTGGTACGCAGTGGCAGCTGTAAGCCCCATGGAGAAAACGGAGAATGTTCCCGTGTGAACAAAGGAGAGAATGAAATGGCAAAAACCAGAAGTCTGCCGGATAAGTTCTATGATAAGGACTATGAGCACAACGGCATCCACCGCGTTCCCCTGTGGCGTATCGCAGGCTACGCGCTGAACAACACCGCAACCAACGTTTATCTGATGATGATGAACTACGCCACCTACTACCTGATGGGCTGGGTCGGCGTTGGCATGATGGTCGCTTCTTCCCTGACCATGATGATGCGTATCTGGGACGGTGTCACTGACCCGTTCGTCGGCTTCATGGTCGATAAGACCAACGGCAAGTTCGGCAAGAACCGCCCGTTCATCGTGATCGGTCAGATCATCCTGTGCGTGACCAGCTACATCGCTTTCCATGTCACCCACAAGCTGCCTCAGGGCGTGCGCTTCCCCTTCTATGTGGTCGTTCTGATGGTCTACTACCTGGGCTACACCTGCCAGTGTGTTGTTACCAAGTCTGCACAGAGCTGCATGACCAATGACCCCAAGCAGCGCCCCATGTTCGCTTCCTTCGACGGCGTGTTCAACACCCTGCTGTTCGCCATTCTGGGCATCATCATCCCTCGTATTGCTGATGGCTACACCGATGTGGGCGGCTACGCTTCCACCCAGTTCATGCACACCCTGTGGCTGATGACCGCTATCATGTCCGCCTGCTTCACCGTGATCGCTGTGATCTCCATTACCCCCAAGGATCGTCCTGAGTTCTTCGGCACCGGCAAGCCCATCAAGGTCGGTATCAAGGATTACTGGGATACCCTGAAGAACAACCGTGCCATTCAGATGCTGGTCCTGTCCGCATCTACCGATAAACTGGGCTCCTCTGCAAAGTCCAGCGCCGTCATGGTCGCCATGTTCGCCTGCATCGCCGGTTCCAACCTGCTGCAGAGTAACGTTACCGGTCTGGTGACCATCCCCAGCACCATCGTGTGCTTCCTGTTCATCAGCTTCTTTGCTACCAGACTGGGTCAGCGCAAGGCTATGCTGATCGGCTCTGTGGGTGGTCTGGTCATCAACGGCGCTCTGGCAGCCCTGTGGCTGCTGGGCGATCCCACCACCATGACCTCTAACCCCGCTACCGGTGCTCTGAACTGGGGCTACTTCCTGATCCTGTACCTCGTTCTGACCATCATCGCCGCTGGTTTCCAGGGCATTTCCGGCAACATCGTTATCCCCATGACCGCTGACTGCGCCGACTACGAAGTCTACCGTACCGGCAAGTACGTCCC
>ENA-OOWO01001920-OOWO01001920.1-human-gut-metagenome-genome-assembly--contig:-NODE-1920-length-12817-cov-2.314606_pt1 | contig 12817 bp, 10 predicted proteins | sample MGYA00241579_ERZ501327 | MGnify/ENA primary metagenome ERZ501327 (study PRJEB25962, sample SAMEA2042836) | human gut metagenome | biome: human gut; feature: human-associated habitat; material: faeces...
CGACAGGTCCGAAACCCTTGATTTTCAAGGATTTTCGTCCTGCCGTTTTTCATTTTCATAGTCAGGTGGATAAAATCATCCGCTTCGCTACGCAGCTCTACACCGAATAACTGCTCCACAGGGAACTTACTTGATTCGGCTAAATTTTGCGAAATTATAATCCCACTCGTCCCTATCAGGAAGCTGCTTACAGATTCTTAATTCGTTCAATTGCTTCCAGTGTATTCTCATGTGTTCCAAACGCAGTGAGACGGAAGAATCCCTCACCGTGTGCACCGAATCCTGAGCCCGGAGTTCCTACGATGTTGGCTTTTTCAAGGAGATAGTCAAAGAACTCCCAGGAAGTCATCTTATCAGGTGTTTTCAGCCAGATATATGGAGCGTTTACGCCACCGGATACGGAATAGCCTGCTGATGCCAGACCTTCGTAGATGGCTTTGGCGTTGCTCATGTAGTAACCTACCTGTTCTTTCAGCTGTGCTTTTCCTTCAGGAGAGTATACAGCCTCTCCTGCACGCTGTACGATATATGGCGCACCATTAAATTTTGTGCCATGACGTCTTGCCCAGAGACTGTGGAGATCTACGCCGTCACGAACCAGATCCTTTGGTACAACTGTAAAGCCGAGACGGACACCTGTGAAACCTGCATTTTTGGAGAAGCTGCGCAGTTCGATGGCGCAGGTTCTTGCTCCTTCGCACTCATAGATGCTGTGCGGTACATCTTCTTCAGAAATGTATGCTTCATATGCTGCATCATAGATAATTACAGAACCGTTTTTATTTGCATAGTCTACCCATTCCTGAAGCTGCGGTTTGGTGATCGCACCACCGGTTGGGTTATTCGGGAAGCAAAGGTAGATAAGATCCGGTACTTCTTCCGGGAATTCCGGAAGGAAGCCGTTGGCTTCTGTACATGGCATATAGATTACGTTATCAAAGTTGCCACGTTCTTTGTTGTATTCTCCTGTACGGCCTGCCATTACGTTTGTATCTACATATACAGGATATACAGGGTCGCACACTGCAATCTTGTTATCCAGTCCGAATATTTCCTGAATATTTCCGGAATCGCTCTTTGCACCGTCAGAGACAAAGATTTCATCTGCTTCAATGTCACAGCCTCTGTCTTTGTAGTCGTTCTTTGCAATAGCAGATCTTAAGAATTCATAACCAAGATCTGGTGCATAACCATGAAATGTAGCTGCATCACCCATTTCATCTACAGATTTATGAAGTGCCTCAATGATCGCCGGAGCCAGAGGCTGGGTTACATCACCGATTCCCAGTGAGATCACGTTTGCCTGTGGGTTGGCTTCTTTATATGCTTTTACTTTTTTTCCAATTGTGGAAAACAGATAGCTTCCCGGTAATTTCAGATAGTTGTGGTTTACTGTTACCATGTTTGATTTCCTCCCTGGCATGTTTCGCAGTTTTTATATACCTGTCTACAGCAGGCTGCTGCTTTGCCTTTCCATTTCTATTTGTGTCTTTTCTTCAAATATGTTTTATTCGAATCTTATTATACTTAATTATTTAATAATGTAAAGTCTCAAAGTGTTTTCTGAGAATAATTTTTAATATTAACATTACTGTTCACTGGTAATATATTAACATTTTTTACCCCGGGCATAATGTCCGGGGTGATTTATTTTATTTGCGCTTCTCTACTTCTTTCATTAGTGTCTCGCGGACGCTTGCAGGATTTGCCTTGCCTTTCATCTCTTTCATGATCTGACCTACAAAGAAGCCCATGACTTTATCTTTACCTCCCAGAAGTTCTGAAAGTGGTCCTGGGTTAGCATCCAGGATCCTGTTAATGGTTTCTTCCAGAAGTCCTGTGTCTTCTACAATCTTCAGACCATGTTCCTCAATGTAGACTACAGGATCAATGTCTTCCTCAAAGACTTTCTCAAAGACTTTTTTGGCATTCTGAGGGCTGACTTCGGATTTTTCTACCATTACCAGAAGATCTGCAAGATACTTCGGTGAGAAAGATACCTGTTCCGGATCCATAGCTTTATCTTTCGTCAGACGGAGTACCTCACCCATAAACCAGTTTGCTGTCTTCTTTGCATTTCCGTAGATTGCTGCTGTTTCTTCAAAAAGACCTGCAAGATGGCGGGATTCTGTAAGGATTCCCGCATCGTATGCCGGAAGTCCGTACTCTTCCTGATAACGGTCCTGTTTCACTTCGCGAAGCTCCGGCTGTTCTGCTTTGATCTTTTCAATCCATGCATCAGAGATATGGATTGGAGGCAGGTCAGGATCTGGGAAATACCTGTAGTCTTTGGCATCCTCCTTGGAACGCATGGCGTAAGAATATTCTTTATTGTCATCCCAACGGCGTGTCTCCTGTGTAACTGCCTTGCCTTCTTCGATCAGTTCGATCTGACGTTCTCTTTCGCCTTCGATTGCTCTGGCAATGGCTTTGAAAGAGTTCAGGTTCTTCATCTCTGTTCTGGTACCGAATTCTTCTGCTCCCACTTCACGGACAGAAAGGTTAACGTCTGCACGCATGGAGCCTTCCTGAAGCTTACAGTCTGATACACCCAGATACTGCATCATACAACGGAGTTTTTCAAGATAGGCGATTACTTCCTCAGAGCTTCTCATATCCGGCTCGGATACGATCTCGATCAACGGGACACCGCTTCGGTTATAATCTACCAGAGAGCAGTCTTCCCATTCATCATGAATCAGTTTACCTGCATCCTCTTCCATATGCATTTCATGGATGCGGATTTTCTTTTTGCCTGCAGAGGTTTCAATCTCTACCCATCCGTCATGACAGATTGGCAGATATAACTGAGAGATCTGATAGTTCTGTGGGTTGTCCGGATAGAAATAGTTCTTACGGTCAAATTTGCAGTACTGATGGATCTGGCAGTTTGCTGCAAGACCTGCTTTCAGGGCAAACTCTACTACTTTCTTATTTAATACAGGCAGGGAACCCGGCATACCTGTGCAGACCGGGCATGTATGTGTATTGGGTGCTCCTCCGAATTCAGTGGAGCATCCGCAGAAAATTTTTGTTTTTGTTGCAAGTTCTACATGGACTTCAAGTCCTATGACTGTTTCGTACTGTTTCATTATCTGGTGCCTCCTTCTCCTGGCACGGCAAAGGAGCCGCGGCTGGTTTCATAGGCGTGTGCTGCACGCAGGATTTTCTTTTCCATGAAGCAGTCCCCGATCATCTGGATACCGATTGGGAGACCTTTGCTGTCTTTTCCGCATGGAACTGTAATTCCCGGAAGACCGCAGAGATTGACTGCTACTGTGTAGATATCTCCAAGATACATGGCAAGGGGATCTTTTAAGCTTTCACCGATCTTCGGTGCTGTAAATGGAGATGCAGGTGCAAGGAGCACATCATATTTGCCAAATGCCTGATCAAATTCTTTCTTGATCAGGGCTTTTGTGCGGAGTGCCTTCAGATAGTAAGCGTCATAATAACCAGAACTTAATACAAAGGAACCAAGCATGATACGGCGTTTTACTTCCTCACCAAAGCCTGCTGTTCTGGTCTTTTTGTACATGTCGTGAAGACCTTCATATTCTGCTGCACGGAAACCGTACTTCACTCCATCGAAACGTTCCAGGTTGGAACTTGCTTCTGCACTGGCGATAATATAATAAGCCGGAATCATGTATTCCATGGTTTTGATAGAGAAGAATTCTACTTCTGCTCCCAGTTCTTTCAGCGTATCAAGAACACCCATAAAAGATGCTTTTACTTCCGGATCAAGTCCCTCTGCCAGATATTCTTCAGGAACTCCGAATTTCATCCCCTTGATATCTCCTGTCAGTTCTTTGGAGAACTGAAGGTCTTCTCTTTTCATGGATGTGCTGTCTTTTGTATCATGTCCTGCAATGATCTCCAGAAGAGCTGCACAGTCAGATACGTCTTTTCCTACAGGTCCGATCTGATCCAGGGAAGATGCATAAGCTACAAGACCATAACGGGATACTGTTCCATAGGTTGGTTTAATTCCGGTTACACCACAGTAGGAACTTGGCTGACGGATAGATCCGCCTGTATCTGAACCAAGTGCCAGATAAGTTTCTCCTGCTGCCACTGCTGCACAGGAACCACCTGAAGAACCGCCTGGTACATGTTCCAGATTCCATGGGTTTCTGGTGATGCCGTAAGCGGAGGTCTCTGTTGTACTTCCCATGGCAAATTCATCCATGTTTGTTTTTCCGATAATGACCAGTCCGGCTTTTTCCAGACGATCAATGACTTCTGCATTATACTGAGGCACAAAATTCTCAAGAATCTTTGATGCACAGGTAGTTTTCTTTCCATTAATACAGATATTATCTTTGATTGCGATCGGTACGCCTGCAAGAGGACTGGTATAAGTACCATCCTCGATGCCTTTTTGTACTTCTTCTGCACGTTTGTATGCTTCTTCTTTATATGTGTCAAGATAAGCGTGTACTTCTGAATCCTGTTTCTCAATCTGTTCAAAAACAGTTTTTACTCCATCCAGGACGCTGACCTGACGCTGTTTTATTTTTTCCCCAAGCTGCAGGGCTGTTAATTTTTCCAACTCCATTGTCCTGTCTCCTATCCTATGGTTTTCGGAACCTGATACTGTCCTTCTTTTGCTTTCGGTGCATTTGCCAGCATTGCTTCTTTGTTGTCTCCGTTTGTGACAACATCCTCACGAAATACGTTTTCATCCTGGAAAATATGGGACATAGGCTCTACTTCCGATGTATCCAGTTCATCCAGCTTCTCTACATAATCAAGCATTTTCTGCATTTCAGCTTTTGCTTTTTCCTTTTCTTCTTCTGAGAGTGAAAGCTTGGCCAGGATGCAGACATTTTCCATTGTTTCATCATCTATGATCTTTGCCATGATTTTCTCCTTATATATACTGCCTGTAACATTCTATATTGCTTTTATTTCCGACTTCTTATTTACGGTTCCAGACGGTTCATATCTCGCGGGAAGAGACAGGTTTCACGAACATTCTCTTCACCGATAAGCTGCATGGTCAGACGTTCCAGACCGATTCCCAGTCCACCGTGAGGCGGCATACCATGTTTGAAGGTATCCAGATACTGTTCCATGCCTTCCTGCGTCATACCTCTGTCTTCAATTTTCTGTACCAGCATATTGTAATCATGGATACGCTGTCCGCCTGTTGTGATCTCAAGGCCTTTGAATAACAGGTCAAAGCTTAAGGTAAATCTTGCGTCTTCCGGATCATCCATTGCATAGAATGGACGTTTCTTTGACGGATAATGTGTGACAAATACGAAATCTGAGCCATATTCTTCTTTGAAATACTGTCCGATCAGTGCTTCCTCTTCCGGCTCCAGGTCAAATGGGTTTCTGATCTTACGATTGTATTTCTGAGATACCAGTTCTTTGGCTACATCGAAACGGACTGCCGGGATTTTGGATACATCCGGGATCTCAAGCTTCAAAATCTGTACTTCTTTTGCATATTCTGTTTTCAGAAGGTTCATGGCATACTGGAGGAATCCTGTTTCCATTGCCATAATTTCTTCGAAGCTGTCAATATATCCCATCTCGAAGTCCAGACTGGTGTATTCATTTAAGTGACGTTTGGTATTATGTTTCTCAGCTCGGAATACAGGGCCTGTCTCAAATACTCTGTCAAATACGCCAACCATCATCTGTTTGTAAAACTGTGGGCTCTGCGCAAGTACTGCAGGTTTGTGGAAGTAGCTGAATTTGAAAAGGTTTGCCCCACCCTCTGCTCCTCTGGCTCCGATCTTTGGAGTGTGGATTTCTGTGAATCCCTGTCCGTAGAGATAATCGCGGAATGCTTTTGTCAGTGCCTCCTGGATTTTAAATTTGGAACGCTCCTGAATGTTTCTCAGGGAAATCGGTCTGTAGTTTAATTTTGCTTCCAGGGAAGTGTTCAGTTTCCATTTGTCGATTGCCATTGGAAGTGGCTCTGCCGGTGTTGATAAAATATCAATATGACGAATACGAAGCTCTCTTCCGTGGGGTGCTCTCTCCTCTTCATGCAGGATTCCTTTCACCCTGATCGTCATTGCTTCCTTCAATTCATGAATGGAAACATTTGCCATTTCATTTTCATAGACTGTCTGGAATAAACCTTCCCTTCTTCTAAGAATGATAAATGCCACATCACCCATATTACGGATGCTGTGAACAGCGCCTTCGATTACGGCTTCCTGGTTCAGGAGATTATTACCTACGAGTTCCTCCCAGGTATTGATTTCTTTTTTCCATGTTCCATCCATAAATTCCATTTCCTCATCCTCCATTTCTTCATTTCTGAAAACCTTTGTGATATCTTCACTGGTTTCAAGTTCAAAAGACTTTTCGTGCAAGCACAACGACTTTTTGGCTTAAAACCCTGGAATATCAAAAAGGCGTAATCAGAAAATCCGGAGACACTTATCCCCCTGGACTCTCTGATTACGCCTTTGTAATCATTCTTCCTGTTATTATCTATTTTATGTTTGTTTGTGTTCTTTCTATATATAATATGATGTTAGGGTCAAAATATATTTTGCCTCTAACTTGATATGAACAAAAATATATTCTGTATATTACCACATATTCTGTCAAAATAATATCGTCATTTTTTACAAAATTTTCCTTATTATTTTCGGATATTTTATTTAGAACGTGTTTGAAAAATCATTTCAACAATCTGTACTCTCTAATCTACGGATCATAGATACCAGATGTCCGGCACAATTTCGGATTTCTTCTTCTGTAAGTTTACCTTCTTTATATGCCTGGCGAATATTCTTATCATCATCCGGATTTCCAGGCATGATAATGTCATTGCCTGCTGCCACACATTTCCATGGAACGCTTCCATCTTCCGGAACTGTTGTGTTCCAGTCTGACATAATTGCTCCGTCAAATCCCCATTCTTTTCTGGCAACTGTCATGCACAGATCTTTGCTGTTCGCCGCATGAATACCGTTGATAAGATTATAGGAAGTCATAATAGAAACAGGATTTCCTTCTTTTACTGCAATTTCAAATCCGCGGAGATAGATTTCTCTGAGCGCACGTTCGGATACACAGGAGTCAACACCCATGCGGTTATCTTCCTGATTATTGCATGCAAAATGCTTGATTGTTACGCCACATCCTGACTTGCTCTGAACACCTCGGGTCACTGCTGCTGCCAGCATACCTGACAGATACGGATCTTCTGAATAGTATTCGTAATTTCTTCCACATAATGGGTTTCTGTGAATATTCATACCTGGTGCAAGCCACAGATTTACATGAAATTCTTCCATTTCTTCTGCGATTGCTTTTCCAAACTCTGTCATGAGATCTGTATCCCAGGTCTGTGCCAGTGCTGTTCCTACAGGAAAAGCTGTGCAGTACTGATAATAAGTGTCTGCATTCTCATGATGCACACCAGGTTCCAGAATTCCATTTTCCAGTGAACCAAGAACTCCCATTTCATAGATGCTGTCTGTCTCTTTATCTACCTCATACCACTGTCTGAGGCGGATTCCTGCCGGACCGTCTGCCATAACAAGAGACGGGATTCCATCCTCTTCCAAAGTACCGCAGGTTTCACCTGCTGATCCCGGTACTCGAATCCCTGCTGCACCAAGAGTACTGATATTCTCTGAAATCTTTCCATAAAGCAGAGGAATCAGCTCTTCTGTAGTTCTGTCTTCCAGAACAGAAACAAATCTTTTTTCTTCCTCTGTCAGATTTTCCTGATTTTTTCCGGCATTTTCCGATTTTGCCGGTATCATCGCAGGTTTAAAATAATATTCCGGAACCTGCGCTGTTATCAGTTTTTCCTGTCTCTGCACAGATTTTTCTTTCAATTCTTTTGTCAGATAAATCTGTTCCAGTTCTTCCTGAAGCGGACAGATTTTATCCATCTGTTCCAGTACTGTATCATCTGAAACTACCAGAACTGCTTCCAGTTTCAGTTTGTCTGAACTGTTTCCGACCAGAATGCCATATTTGCCTTTTTCCACTATCCATGTATGTGTTTCCTCATTGAAAGAAGCCAGTTGTTTCTGTGGAATCTCAACAGTAAGTGTTTGTGTTTCTCCCGGCTTCAGAATTCTGGTTTTTGCAAAACCTGCCAGTCTCTTATACTCTTTTTCCAGTTCTGTCTGCGGAAGCGTAACATAAATCTGTACCACTTCTTTACCAGCATATTCATTTCCTGTATTTGTAACCTGAACCTCTGCTCTGATCTTACTTTCTTCCATATTTATGCTACAACACTTCATCTCAAACATAGTATAAGAAAGACCAAACCCAAACGGAAACATCACCTTTTTGTCAAAGCTGTCAAAATATCTGTAACCTACATAAATACCTTCTTTGTATTTTTCCTTTTCCAGATTGCCATTCAGATACCCATACTCTTCTGAAGCCGGATAATCCTCGTATCGCCTTGCCCAGGTTGTTGTCAGTTTACCGCCCGGCACTTCTTTTCCCAGAAGTACATCAGCCAGGGCATCTCCCCCTTCCTGACCAAGCTGAGAAATATTTAAGATTCCTTTTATATTGTCTGTCTGTTCCAGAATATCTGTCAGCTCCACAGGACCACCTGCATTAAGAATAAGGATCACAGGTTTGTTCATTTCTGCAAGATAACGTAAATCTTCCTCTTCTCTCTCGCTTAAATAGTAATCTCCCTTTACTTTGCGGCGGTCTTTTCCTTCTCCTGAAATACGACTGATCACATAAATCACCACATCTGCTTCACAGATATCTTCCTCTGCCACCTTACGTCCCAGCGGCATTGCAAAAGGATTCTCTGCATAGGCATCAAAAGGATTATCTACTTTCTTAGCTTCTTCCAGAACTTTTTCTTTCCACGCCTCTCTCGCCTGCTCATAGCGATTGTGATAATCGCTGATCCAGTCTTCGCTTACAATTTTTACTCCTGCTTCTTTCAGTCCCTGATAAATAGAAATATTCTTTCTGTTGTTAACATCTCCAGAACCAATTCCACCCTTTACGGTTTTCTCTGCTCCATACCCAAGAAGTGCAGCAGCTGTATCTTTCTTTAATGGAAGGATTCCTTCATTTTTCAGCAGAACAATGCCTTCTGACGCCGCTTTTCTGGCAAGCTTTCCATGCATCAGTTCTCTCTCTGACGGCTGTTCTTCTCTAGTTCCACTGTAAATCCATTTCTTCATATAATTATACTCCTGTTTTTAATATTATAATTCTCATGAAAAGAACCTCCATAGCATTCTCTCTATGGGGGTTCTTAATTCTCATTATTCTTTTACACCACCAAGTGTTACACCTGCAATAATGTATTTGGATAAAAGCAGATATACAATAATGATTGGCACGATCGCAACAGTGATCATCATGTAAATTTTACCCATATCAAAGTTCATATAATCAGCACCACGCAGAGTTGCAATCAGGATCGGCACTGTCATTTTGCTCTTTGACTGAATGATCAGGGCAGGAACGAAGTAATTGTTCCAGGATCCTACGAAAGTAAAGATTGCCTGTACTGCTACTGCCGGTTTCATGATCGGAAGTACAATACTGTTAAAGGTTCTGAATTCTCCGGAGCCATCAATTCTTGCCGCTTCCACAAGGGATAAAGGAAGGGAAGACTGAAGGTAACTGTACATAAAGTAAAAGACTGCCGGAGATGCAATGGATGGAATGATCAGCGGAAGTAAAGAGTCATACATTCCCATCTTTGTGATCAGTCGTAAAAATCCCATTGCTGTTACCTGTGTAGGCATAACAAGAATTGCCATAATAAAGGTAAAAGCTGCTTTCTTCATTTTAAAATCATAAGCATATAGACCATAAGCTGTCAAAGAAGAAAAATATGTACAAAGTGCAGCACTGCAGGAAGATACAACAACACTGTTAAGAATACCGCGGAACATCGGGAAACTTCCGTCATTTGCCACATTTTTTAAATTTTTAAGGAAATATTTTCCTGGAAGAGCCGAAAATCCTTTTTGAAGGTCTGCATGTGAACGTGTTGCATTAACAATTAAAACATAGAAGAAGAACAGGCACATAAAAGATAATAGAATCAATACAACATGTGCGAGAATACTTCTTATACGTTTTCCTGTATTTGACTTCATTATCTTGCTTTTCTCCTTTCTTCTTTTGCTTTTTTCTTAGCTGCTTTTTTAGAACCATCTGGGTCATCATCATTTGTCATTCTATATACAATGAAACATAAAATAGCACTGACAATAAACAGATAGACAGACAATGCTCCTGCCATTCCATAGTTTTTACTCTTTAAGTGACTATTTAAGAACATAATCAGAGTCATGGATGTTCTGTCTGGATTACCCTGGCCATTTGTTAAAATCTGAGGAACATCAAACATCTGAAGTCCACCGATAATGGAAGTAATTAATGTATAGGCAAGAATCGGACGAATCAGTGGAAGTGTGATATAGAAAAATCTCTGAATACTATTACATCCATCCAAATCTGAAGCTTCAAATACGTCCATGCTGATTCCCATAACAGCAGCCATCAACATGATTGTTGTATTACCAAACCACATTAAAAAGTTCATAAATCCAATTAAAGACCTCGTTCCCAAAACAGAACCCAAAAAGTCAATCGGTGCTTTTACCCAGCCTAAAGACATTAAAATTGAGTTAATCGGTCCATTTGTTGAAAACATGGTAAAAAATAAAAGTGCAAATGCAGATGCCATAATCAGATTTGGCAGATAAATAACAACCTTAAAAAACTGCTGTCCTCTGATTTTTAATCTTACATCTGTAAACCAGTTTGCAAGAAGAAGTGCAATTACAATCTGAGGAACAAACCCAATCAACCACAAAATTAATGTATTTGCACCATATTTAAACATATCAGAACCAAGAAGGCTGACATAATTCTGAAGTCCTACAAAGTTCGGACCGATTTCTTTAATTCCAGAACGGAAATATTCAAAAAAGCTGTAACGGACCGCCAATCACCAGAATAGCAACCGCAACGATCACTGCAGTCTGAAGTACCCGGTCTTTTTCTTTCTCACTTTTTATTTCACTTTTCTGCTCTTCAGGATTCACCTCCTGAGTCTCTTCTTTTTCTTCATAAATTGTTCTTCCTTTCCAATGAACCAGCAGGACAAATCTGCCCTGCCGGATTTAAGCTTTTATTCTGGCCACTGAATTTCTGTAATATCCGGATAACGCTCTTTAATTGCAGTTTCAAAGTTTTCTTTTGCTTTATCAAAAGTTACTTTTCCCTGTAAATAATCGCTAAATGAGTTCTGAATTAATTCTACACAGCCCTGGTCATAAGAAGATAATGGAGCAATCTTAATATTTTCTGCAACTGGTGCAAAATATTTAAATGCGTTCTGACCACCAAGGAATTCCGAAGAATAATTTGCATCATCGTTTGCAGCTTCCTGCATACCTGTTTTTGTATTTGTAAAGTCAGAATAATCTTTTGAAATTGTTAACAGATTATCTTTGTCTCCTGTCAGTGCAAGAATAATATCTTTTGCATGTTGTGGATTATCTGTTCCAGTTGCTGCATGGATATAAGAACCACCCCAGTTATATTCCTGTGGCGGATTTGTTACAGCCCATTGTCCATCTTCGCCATCCCAATTTGGTTTCAGAGTAAAGTCAATTCCCCATGCTGGGAATAAGAAAGCAAATACTTTAGACTGGGAACTCATTGCTTTATTCCAGTCATCATTCCACTGTCCTTTTACAGTTGAATTTAAGTACCCTGCATCCAGCCATTCTTTTGAAGTATTTACCCAATCCATGATTTTCTGGTCTACTTTAATTTTTGTATCTCCAGGAGCAACCCATGATTCATCAATACTGTTTCCATATAACCGAAATGTATCTGCATAAGAAGCAAACGTATAATAGCCTTTTTCTTTTAATTCCTGTGCAGTTATTTTCATAGTATCCCAATCTTTTACTTTTTCAGCAACTGTATCCGGGTCATCTGTTCCAAATACATCTTTTGCAATATCACGACGATAAACTAATAATCCAGGACAGCACTGCCAGGTAGAACCTCTCTGCACTCCATCAGAATCAGATGCGGTTGTTTTTGTAAAATCATACTGGTCCCCTAAATCTTTTTTCGGATCGATTCCCAAGTCTTTAAGAGGCATTGCAACATCTGCATCTTTATCTGTATATTTAAATACATAATCTGTTTCAGATAAGAAAATATCAACTTTGTCATCTGCGCTTGCATCTGCCTGTTTCAAAAGTGCTTCATCCAGTTTCTGCTGATATACACCATCCTGATTTGGATTAATAACCCAGTGAATCTCTGTTCCATCTTTTAACTTTGTAACACTTCCATCTTTTGATGTTGATTCTACTTCCGGATAAACAGATTCAAGTCTCTGACGGAACTCATCATTCCAGGAATAAATGTTAATAACTTTCCCTTCTTCTACATTTGCTGCATCTGAGTTATCACCTGAACTGGCTTTACTTCCACAGCCTGCCAAACTTCCTGCAACCATTAATGTTGCCATAAAAGCTGCAAATACTCTCTTCTTCATTTGAAAATCCTCCTTTTCTTAAGCACTCCTTCATGCTCTCTCTTCGATAATGTTAATATATCATTTTTTGCCAAAACAATATATTATTAATCTTAACAAAACATCAAATTCGTGTCATAATATAAAAAAACATTTCTAAAGGAGGAACAAATTCTTGACCATTTCCAAAGACCTATATTATAACGATTTACATGCTGATGAAAATGAATTTGAAATTTTTCATCGTTCCCCTTCGATTGAATACTCTTTCTATAATGCTGTAAAATCGGGGGATATGGAAACCGTTTTAAAAAATTGTAC
>ENA-OOWO01001926-OOWO01001926.1-human-gut-metagenome-genome-assembly--contig:-NODE-1926-length-12796-cov-2.728357_pt1 | contig 12796 bp, 6 predicted proteins | sample MGYA00241579_ERZ501327 | MGnify/ENA primary metagenome ERZ501327 (study PRJEB25962, sample SAMEA2042836) | human gut metagenome | biome: human gut; feature: human-associated habitat; material: faeces...
ACAGTCGTTCAACTTATGGCTGAGATACTGCAGCCACAACCGAATGAAAGCATTTATGACCCAACTTGTGGTTCCGGGGGTATGTTGGTTAAATGTTTAGACTATCTTCGCAACAAAGGTGCAGAGTGGCAGAGTGTACAGGTGTTCGGACAAGAGGTGAATGGCTTGACTTCTTCTATTGCACGAATGAATCTTTATTTGAATGGAGTTGAAGATTTTTCGATTGCATGTGCAGATACGTTGGAGCATCCTGCATTCTTGGATGGCAGCCATCTTCGTAAGTTCGACATTGTTCTGGCAAATCCTCCTTATTCAATCAAAGAATGGAATCGTGAAAAATTCATGAATGATAAGTGGGGACGTAATTTCTTGGGAACGCCTCCGCAAGGAAGAGCTGATTATGCATTTTTTCAACATATTATTGCTTCGATGGATAGAAATACTGGTAGGTGTGCTATATTGTTTCCCCATGGTGTACTATTTCGTGATGAAGAATATGAGTTGCGCAAAAAATTAGTTGAAATAGATATTGTAGATTGCGTAATTGGACTTGGTCCTAATCTATTTTTTAATGCTTCTATGGAGGCTTGTATTATTATCTGCAAAAATAGAAAAGAAGATAGTCATAAAGGTAAAGTTATTTTTATTGACGCAAAAGGAGAGGTATCAAGAAAGAATGCTGAAAGTTATTTAGAAAATACTCACATCCAGAAAATTATTTCTGCTTATGAAAATTTTGAAGATATAGAATATTTTGCAAAAGTTGCTGATATAAATGATATAGATAATAATAAGAGTTTGCTTAGTATACAAAGTTATGTCAAGCAAAAAGGAACAAATGAAATATACATTTTGGATGAATCACTCCCAAAATGGATTGAGGCTTCAAGATCAATGCATATCGAAGTTGCTAATCTTTTAAGTATGCTAAAATATGAGTAGGGTAAAGTTTGGAGATGTCGTTAAAGATGTGAAGATAAATATAGATCGTCTAAATAATCCGTATGAATACTATGTTGCAGGCGATCATATGGATTCGGAGGATTTAACCATACATAGGAAAGGATGTTTTACAACAGATGATGTTGGACCTGCTTTTATTCGTGTATTTAAACCAGGTCAGATTTTGTATGGTTCAAGAAGAACATATCTAAAGAAAATAGCAGTTGCTGATTTTGAAGGAGTATGTGCTAATACTACTTTTGTTTTTGAAACGAAAGATCCTCATGCATTTGAGCAACGTTTGTTGCCGTTCATTATGCTATCAAAGGATTTTACGACTTGGTCGATAGCTAAATCAAAAGGTTCTACAAATCCTTATGTGTTATTTTCTGATTTGGCTGATTTTGAGTTTGAATTACCTCCATTAGAGGAACAAAAAGTTCTTGTTGATAAATTATGGGCAGCCTATCGATTGAAGGAGGCTTATAAGAAACTACTTGTTGCCACTGATGAAATGGTGAAATCGCAATTTATCGAGATATTTTATGGCATGGAAACTACTCCTGTAAAAGATTATATTGATGATTCTTTTCCTGGTGAATGGGGTACTGAAGATAAGGATGGTAATGGAGTAAAGGTTATACGTACTACAAACTTCACAAACTCAGGAAAGCTGAATCTTGCAGATGTTGTTACCCGCAGCATTGAAGATAGGAAGGTAGTTAGAAAGCAAATTAAAAAGTACGATACCATACTTGAAAGATCAGGTGGAACTGCTGATAATCCGGTGGGTAGAGTTGTGCTATTTGAAGAAGATAACTTGTTTTTGTGCAATAACTTCACGCAGGTTTTGAGATTCAAAGACGTTGATCCAAGGTTTGCATTCTATGCATTATACTACTTCTATCAGACAAATAGAACTGCAATCAGAAGCATGGGAAGCAAGACGACAGGAATTCAGAATCTCAACATGAGTAAATATTTGGAAATCGGCATTCCAAATGCATCAGATGAGGATCAGAAAGCGTTTGTTACAATTGCAGAACAAGCCGATAAATCAAAATTTGAGTTGAAGCAGTGTATTGAAAATATCGATAAAGTCATAAAGAGTTTAATAAACGGATAGAATAAGAGAGATACGTTGATAGCTGCGGCTTAATTGGATAACAAATTTATTAATAATATGATAGAGAATCTGATTAATGACATAGAGCAGGCTATGCTGGGAGTTTTAAACAATGAGCAAATGAGTCAATTACGAAAGGTGCTAGATTATGCCTTTCGTGATATCAACGTGTCGTCTAAGAACAATGAAGAGTGCAGTGGTAATAGTGAATTAATAGATAGTTTTTTGTCGGCTAAACGAGTCGAAGGTTGTTCGGATAAGTCGATGCACTATTATCGAAGTACATTAAATAATGCTATCAGGAAAATAGAAAAAAATATTCGCCATATCACTACTGATGACTTGCGTAATTACTTAAATGATTATCAGCAGACAAGCGGTGCTACAAAGGTTACGGTAGACAATATACGTCGCATTTTGTCAAGTTTCTTTTCATGGCTTGAGGATGAGGATTATATTGTGAAGAGTCCGGTACGTCGGATTCATAAAGTAAAAGTCGGAAAAACAGTCAAAGAAACATACTCCGATGAAGCGTTAGAACAAATGCGTGACCATTGCGAAGGTATTCGCGATTTAGCCTTGATTGATTTGTTGGCCTCTACTGGTATGCGTGTCGGGGAGTTGGTCAAACTCAATCGGAACGATATAGACTTTGAAAACCGGGAATGCATCGTTACCGGTAAAGGAGATAAGCAACGTCGAGTTTATTTCGATGCTCGTACAAAGATACATTTACAACGTTATTTGGCAGAACGGATAGATGACAATCCTGCCCTGTTTGTTTCATTATTAGCACCTTACGATCGCTTACAGATAAGTGGTGTGGAAATACGTTTACGTCGTTTGGGGCGTGAATTGAATATTCCTAAGGTGCATCCTCATAAATTTCGCCGTACGTTGGCGACAATGGCGATAGATAAAGGTATGCCTATAGAGCAGGTCCAGCATCTCTTAGGGCATCAAAGTCTTGATACAACATTGCAATATGCTATGGTGAATCAGACAAATGTAAAAATGTCTCACCGTAAATTTATTGGTTAGTATGTCGCAATTTATCGAGATGTTTGGTAATCCTGTTACGAATACAAAAGGTTGGAAGACTGCTAAGATTAAAGATGTCGCCCCGGAAATGCCTTCTAAAGAGCAACTATCTGGCAAAATCTGGCTATTGAATCTTGATATGATAGAATCAAATACTGGTAGGATAATAGAGAAGGTCTATGAAGATGTTGAGAATGCTTTATCTGTTCAATCCTTTGATGAAGGGAATGTACTATTCTCAAAATTAAGGCCTTATTTAAACAAGGTTGTGATACCAGATGAGCCTGGAATGGCAACGACAGAACTGGTTCCATTACGTCCAGAGCCTAGTAAATTGCATAAAGTATTTTTGAGTCATCTGTTGCGGGGTAATCAGTTCGTTAATTATGCAAATGATATAGCTGGAGGTACTAAAATGCCACGAATGCCGCTCACTGAGTTAAGAAACTTTGATTGTATCTTACCGCCAATGGACAAACAACTTGAATTCGTTTTCATAGCAGAACAGGTCGATAAATCAAAATCTGTCATTCAAAAAGCTTTAGTATATTTGAATGACATACAGAGTGACGAATTAGGGAAAATCGCTTAATTATTAAATTGATAACAATAAAAACCATAGATATGTTTAACGAAGACAATACAGTGGAGCAAATGCTCATAGAAGCTGCAACCCAAAGTAGTTGGCAGTATGTAAAGTCACAGGATATACCTCGTAGTTCTGATTCTGTCCTTGTTGAATCATGGCTATTGGAAGCTCTTGTCAGGTTAAATCCAATAACACGTCAACAAGCGGAGCAAGTTATTTATAAACTCCGTGCTGCTATTACTTGTGGAGGTAATTATGATGAATTGGTGACTGCCAATGACCGTTTTCGTACATTATTATTTAATGAAAACACAGAGCCTTTTGGAAAGGATGGTGAATATATACCTATCAGATTCTTTAGCGAAGATGCGGTCGAAGATTATTGTGTAGTGACCAATCAATGGGAGTTTCCACGTAGTTCTGTTGAAGGAGGTAAACGTTTGGATTTGGTTTATCTGATAAATGGAATTCCGGTTTGTGTTGGTGAAGCAAAATCTCCTGTTCGCCCTCAGATAACATGGGCTGACGGAGCCATTGATATGCTGCATTACGAAAAGAGCATTCCAGAAATGTTTGTTCCGAATATATTAACCTTTGCTACAGAAGGTAAAGAACTTCAATATGCCGGCATCTGTGCCCCTGTTGACAAATGGGGACCTTGGTTTAATGATGAAAGTCGTCAGCATGGTACAATAGAGTCGGTTAAAAGTAACGTAATGGGGTTGGTTCAACCAAACCGACTGCTTGATATATATCGTTACTATAGTGTTTTTACAGGAACATCATCAGGCAAAAAAATAAAAATAGTTTGCCGTTATCAACAATATCTAGGTGGTGAAGCTATTGTTCAGCGTGTCTTAAATACATATCGAGAGAAACAAGGTCCGAAGAAAGGTCTTATTTGGCATTTCCAAGGTTCGGGAAAATCATGGTTGATGGTATTTGCTGCCCAAAAATTACGTTTGCAGAACGAATTACATGCTCCCACAGTTGTTATCGTTGATGACCGTATTGATTTGGAAGATCAGATAACGGGCGATTTTACTCGTGCTGATATTCCTAATATAGAATCTGCAAAGACAAAAGATGAGTTAGTTGCATTTTTCAAGCAGGATCAGCGCAAGATTCTGATAACGACAATTTTCAAGTTCGGAGATGTTGATAGTGTACTGAATGAAAGAGATAATATCATTTTATTGGTAGATGAAGCACACCGAACTCAGGAAAAGGATTTAGGACAAAAAATGCGCAATGCATTACCTAATGCATTTTTCTTTGGCCTTACCGGAACGCCTATCAATAAACGAGATAAGAATACTTTTCAATCTTTTGGAGCTGATGAGGATTTAGAGAAAGGTGGATATATTTCAAAATATACTTTCCAAAATTCTGTTGAAGATGGAGCTACGCTTGAATTGAATTTCCAAACAGTGCCGGTAGAGATGCATCTTAACGAAACTCAATTACAAGAAGAATTTGATGAACTGACCGATCAAATATCCGAGGACGAAAAGAACGAATTAGTAAAACGAACTTCTGTTGAAGCATTTTTTACAGCAGAGAAGCGAATTAACGATGTCGCACGTTATATTGTAAATCACTTCAAAGAGTATGTAGAGCCCACTGGAATGAAAGCTCAAGTCGTGGTATATAACCGAGACTGCTGTGTGAAATATAAGAAAGCGATTGATGCTCTTTTGGGTTCGGAAGATGCAACCACTATCGTTATGCATACGGCTGGCGATAAAGCTGATGAGTATAAAGCATACCGTCGTGATAGAGAACAAGAAAGAAAACTTCTTGACCAATTCCGTGATCCATTGTCACCGATTAAAATGGTGATTGTCACTTCAAAGCTGTTGACAGGTTTTGATGCTCCAATTTTGCAATGTATGTATCTTGATAAACCAATGAAGGATCATACGTTGTTACAAGCTATTTGCCGTACGAATAGAAAGTACAATGTTGATAAGAAATGTGGTCTGATTGTAGATTTCGTTGGTGTATTTGATAATGTAGCCAAAAGCCTTGCTTTTGATGAGGAGACGGTAAAAACGGTTGTAAAGAATATTGATGAGATAAAAGTGTTGATACCTCAATTTTTGCAAGAGTGTATTGACTTTTTCCCTGGTGTAGACCGGACAATCGGTGGTTGGGAAGGTTTGCAAGCTGCCCAGCAATGTTTACTTGATGAGTCTACAAAAACGAATTTTGCAAAACATTTTTCACGATTGGCTAAAGCTTGGGAAACAGTAAGCCCGGATGCAATGCTGGCTGCTTATCAGGCGGATTATACTTGGCTGGCTCAGGTATATCAAAGTGTACGTCCTGTTAGTACCGGAGGATCACTCATATGGACTTTATTGGGTGCTAAAACCATTGAAATCATTCATCGTAACATTGATACAATTGATATTGGGACTCCACTTGAGGATCTTGTGGTAGATGGAGATGTAATTGATATGGTGTTGGAGCAAGCCAAAGACAATCCTAAAAAGATATTGGAAGTGGAAAAAATGCTTCGTTTGAGGTTAGGAGAGCATCATGGAGACCCCAATTACAAGGCATTTGCTGAGAAGTTGGATGAACTGCGCCGTCATATGGAGGAAAATCTTATAACTAGTATTGATTTCCTCCGAGGATTGCTCACCCTTGCTAAAGAAGTGCTTGAGGAAGAAAAAAACTCAAATCAACCTCTTGACAAGAGGGAACAAGCTAAAGCTGCTCTTACGGAGTTGTTTGAATCAATTAGAACTGAGGATACTCCTATCATTGTAGAACGTGTAGTTGCTGATATAGATGAAAATGTGGTAGCTATTGTACGTAAGTTTAAAGATGCTTTTAAAAGCATTACAGCTCAGCGAGAGATAAAAAAGAAACTACGTTCTATTCTGTGGGTTAACTACCAGATTAAAGATCAAGAAGTTTTTGATAAGGCTTATCAGTATATTGAGATGTATTATTAATTGGTTGATAAAATAAATTTGTTATGGCTGTTGAATCACACGATAAGAAACTTGATGACCTTCTAAAAATGGTTGAAGAAGGTAAGGCTCAATTACCCGACTTTCAACGTAGTTGGGTTTGGGATGACACGAAGATATGTAAACTAATAGAAAGTATCACATCTGGCTTCCCAATGGGTGCAGCGATGTTTTTGGCTAATGGTGGTGAGCATATCCGTTTTAAGTATCGCACATTTGAAGGTGTGGATTCTATATCAGAAGTTACACCTGAGTGGCTTGTGCTCGATGGACAACAGCGACTCACAACCTTATATCAGGTCTTGAAAAGTAAGAAAGCAACTAATACTCGATTAGAGACCAATCGAGATACAATTATCAAACGCTATTATTATCTAGATATTCGTAAATGTCTAGACTCTACTGCGGACAGATTGGAAGCAATCATATCTGTATCAGAGAAGAAACAGCTTACAACAAATATTGGTCGTGATGTAACGCTGGACTTATCCACAAGAGAGAAAGAATTTGAGAACCTGATGTTTCCCTTGAATATTACGTTTTCTCATAATGATACGGAAGATTGGCATTATGATATGGAAGACTATTACAAAGGTGATAGAGAGTATAGAAATTTATTCCGTGATTTCTCACAGCAGATTCTTCGCCCAATTTTAGAGTATAACATACCTATAATTCAGCTTGATAAAGAAACCCCGAAAGAAGCTGTCTGCCAGATTTTTGAGAATGTAAACACTGGTGGTGTACCTCTTACGGTTTTCGAACTCGTCACAGCTACATTTGCTGCTGAAGGACATGAATTGAGAAAAGATTGGGAGACCATTCGTCATATTTTTGCTCAAAAAGTAAATGGCGAGCTATTGAAAGAAATCACTGGCGCTAATTTTTTGGCAGCAATGACTCTGTTGGTATCATATTATAAAAGAGTGGTTTCAGGTGATGATGAGCGTGTGGCTGTAACATGTAAGAAAAAAGACATTCTTAGGCTTGAATTGAAAGATTATTTGAAGTATCATGACGCTTTGATTAAAGGTTTCTGTGATGCAGCTGATTTCTTAGTACATCAGGGGATTTTCCGTTCCAGAGATCTTCCATATTCGTCACAACTTATTCCACTTGCTGCAATCTTTGCATACGACAACGAAAATAAAAAAATGTTGCATCTTGGAAGCAAACAGGAATTATTGTCTCGTTGGTATTGGTGTGGCGTAATGGGTGAACTATATGGGGGTGCCAATGAAGCTAGATTTGCAACTGATATAATGGGCGTATTCCGTTGGATGGAAGGTGGTGAAATGCCAGAGACTGTATATCGTTCCAATATACAACCAACTCGTTTATTGACCATGCAGACTAGGAATAGTGCAGCGTACAAAGGTGTTATGGCACTTATCTTACAAGATTCACCACTTGATTTTATGACAGGTCATCGTATGGATATAGCATCTTACATTGATGAAGATGCTGATATTCATCATATATTCCCTCAAACTTATTGCGAGAAAAATAACCTTCCACGTATAAAATGGAATTCTGTCATTAATAAGACTCCAATTTATGCATCTTCCAATCGTTCAATAGGAGGACATGCACCAAGTACCTATATTGGAACTATGGCAAATAAGGGATTAAAACAAGTTGAGATACAGGAAGCTATAGAGTCACATAAGGTAAGTTATGCTCATCTTGCATTAGATGATTTCAATGCTTATTTCATAGATCGAGCAAAACAATTGCTTGACAGAATAGAGCAAGCGACAGGCAAATCTGTCTCAGGAAGAGATAGCGAAGAAACAATCCGTGAATTTGGTGTTGCTTTAATATAGATAGCAATCTGTAACAAACTAGAAAAATATGATTAATAAATAGCTGAAAATAAATGAACTGGAGATTTTGGAAGAAAATATGTGCAAATAATTCGATGGAGGATGATAAACAAGTATCATTAACTCCTGCTCTGCTTAATCGTGATAGTGAAAGTGATAAGAAGCAGTATAGGAGTGTTTTGAATCTTGCACGAAAACTAGAAGAGAAAGACATATTGAACATTGCTCTTACTGGTCCTTATGGATCCGGTAAGAGTTCCATTCTTCGCTCTTTGATGAAAGACTATCGTAAATACAAATATCTTTCAATATCTCTTGCTACTCTAAAGTCACCATTAGATGATAAAAAGAATAAAATAGATATTGATACGATGAATAATCGTATTGAATACAGCATTCTTCAACAACTTATTTATAAAGAAAAACAAGAGACGCTTTATAACTCCAGATTAAAAAGGATTTATCATAAATCAACTTGGGCTCAATATGCTTTATCTTTTGCAATAATATTTTATATTGTTGCCTTAATTATTGTATTTGAACCATCATTTTTGGAGGTGGATTGGATTTGCAATCGCTTAAGTAATCCAGTATTAAATAAATGGTCTGATATTTTTGCTCTATCATATATATTTGTTGCAACAATAATATTCGTTCAAAAGACTGTCAAATCATTGAGTAATAGTAAACTGAATAAGTTAAATCTAAAGAATGGAGAGATTGAATTAAAAGAAAACAAAGAAGATACATCCGTTTTCAATAAGCACATGGATGAGATTGTCTATTTCTTTGAGGTTACTGATTATAATGTTGTGATTATAGAAGATTTAGATAGATTTGATAATACGGATATTTTTCTTAAGTTAAGAGAGGTAAATCAACTCTTGAATCAGTCAAACTCTGTGGGGCGTAAAGTTACGTTCATTTATGCGGTTAAAGATGATATGTTTTTTGATGAAGAACGTACTAAATTCTTTGATTATATCACAACTGTAATCCCAATAATCAATTCTTCAAACTCGGCAGACAAACTGAAAGAGGAACTAGAGATAAAAGGCTATTCAGATCTTAATGTCGAGGTAATAGACAGTTTGGCTTTTTTCATTGACGATATGAGATTACTGAAGAATATTGCCAATGAATATGCCCAATATAGAGAAAAACTTGATGAGAAACTTGATCAAAACAAACTTCTTGCAATGATTGTATATAAAAACTACCATCCAAAAGATTTTGCTGATCTGCATAAAGGAAAGGGTGTTTTGTATGATTGTTTGCATAAGAAAAGTGAATTATTGGTTGAGCGCAATAGACAGATTGACGAGCGTATTAATGGAATAACTAAAAAACTTCAATCTTTAGAAGCGACACATGCCATACAAGAAAAAGAATTAAGGCTGATTTATATTGAAGGGTATCGTAGAAAATTATCAAAACAAAATGAAAATAATGCCTTTTTGTTTTTTGTCGAAAACAATTTTATACCTCTTGAAGATATCGCAGAAAATGAAACGTTATTTAATTCCTTTATATCGCAATCCTCATTTCGATATCAATGTTTTAAGAGGCATCAAACTAACACATATTATGGTGTTAGATATTATTATGATACATCTGAAGATAGTTGCAATATTCAATTCAGTCAAATAGAGAAAATAGTTAATTCTACCTTTACCTACCATGAGCGATTAGAAGCCTTGCGAGAAGGGGAAAAAAGATATCGTGAACAAATCAAGATACTAGAATTATCTCGTAATAATCATTATGCTACTCCAATACAAGAACTGTTGCTGGATGTTGATATGCAGACGCATAAAATTTTTAGTGAACTCAATGTCTCTAAAATGCTTGAAGTTTTCTTGAAAGAAGGACTTATAAATGAAGATTACTTTGATTATATATCTTTCTTTTTTGGTAAGTCAATTAATAAGCACGACCATGATTTTATCCTTGAATTAAAACTTCGGCATAGTTTGCCGTATGACTATCATATAGATAAAGTAGGGCAGTGCGTAAAAAACATTCCTGATAAATGTTACAACGATGTAAGTATATTGAATATTCAGGTGGTCGATTGTATTTGTCAGCATCTTGAAGAAGCAAATAACTCAAAACTTCATTCGATAGCACAAGTTATTATGCATAATAAAAAGTGGGACTTTTTGATTGACTTCTATAAATCAGTTGAAGATTCAAGCTCGCTTTTCAACCATTTGGGCAGTATCGTTGATGGATTATGGAAGATCTTCGTGAAACAGAATTCCGATGAATTATTCGAGTCTTGGTTACGATTCCTCGAATTGAACCATTCCACCAAAGAAAGTCGTAACTGGTTGAATAAACACTTCGCATTTATATCTCATAGAGTAGATCTCATAGGTTTTGATACAATCAAACAAATAGTGTCGAATGGAAAACTGATTTTTACAGATATAGATGCAGAGTCTAGGTGTTTGCTTGAGTATGTTGTAGAAAACAAAGCATATATGTTGACACCAGAAAATGTTGTATGCGCATTTGTTCATTATCGAAATGAGAGGGTGGAAACATTGGATAATTATCCTTTAAATGTTACAATACTGAGGAGCTGTAAATCAGCTAAATCTATATCAGATTATATAGATGAATGTTTTGACAATGCACTAAATAATGTATTTATTACAGATACGGCAAAAAAAGAGAGTGTGGGAATTATTCTTGAAATTATTAATTCTGAGGATATAACAGAGGACACAAAACGCAAATACCTTTCTGGGCAACAGAATAAAGTTTCTCTTTCCGATGTTAACAATATACAGTGGGAGTTCGCTATTGAAGTTGATATAGTTATACCAGCATGGCCTGAGATATATGCATTTTATGAGAGTCAGAATAATGTAATGATTTCCAGTTTGCGAATATTCATTACCAAACATATTGATGAATTAACAGATATATCTGAATTGGATGATACTCAGAAAGAACTACTGGCACACAGTGCTTTATTGACATCAGATTTTGAAATTTTGGTATACGATAAACTTGTCAAAATCTTTGATGGAGTTACATTTAAGGATGCGGATATTAACAGTGTAGATAACGCTCATTTTAAGTCGTTACTTTGTGCTGATATGCTTCCATATAGCACATATTATACGACAACAATTAGAGACAATCATAGTGATGTACTTACTTATTATGTAGATAAGTATTTGGATGAGTGTATTATAGAAATAGAGGAGTTGCCTACAGATATGAGGCTATACAAGCATCTTATGAAAAATCCAAGAGTAATCGGTGAAAAAGCTCTAAGTGTAGTTCAACATTTTCTTCCTCATATTGTGTGGGATAACGAATTGGCAAATATCACTCTTCCTGTGTTGAAAAACAATATTGAAAAATTTGATTATGACATAGAGAAGAACATTTTGGTCGCCTCTACTAATTTGCCAGAGCGATTGTCTTTTTTGATAGACTTGGTTGAAAAGTTTAGAGATGATTTTGACATTGTGACAGAATTAATAGAGTCTTTAGGCGATTCTTATCGAAGTATTACAGATAAATCAAAAAAGGCTACTATAGAAAATAATCACATGAATGAAATGCTTTTAGGGAAGCTAAAAACTATTGGATATATCTCATCATATAGAGAAGATGATGATAAACTTCGTGTAAGTCATAAACGTAATCACTAAATCAAATGCAAGAGAATAGAGGAATTTATAACTAAAGTTATGGAAAGAAAAGGGATTGTTTGATAACGAATAAAATAAAGTCTCAACCGATAGCATTCCTATCCGATTGAGACTTTTCGTTTATTTATCCCTGTCCGAAAACTTCTGTATAATTACAGCAATACCAATCCCCAAAACAACCATAAGAATACAACCAATAACAGCCTTCCAAATCAATCCGGAATGCAAAATCTCTGCATTAGCTACTATCATGCACACGAAAAAAGAAGATAGAGCAACTACAATGGTAATCAAAATGTAGAATGCCGTATCTGGGATGGGGATGGCATTGCTGGCTTTCTTTATTCTTCGCTCGGCTTCCTTACATTTGCTCTCAATCTGGCTGAGAAAATTGTATAGAAGGGTCGCACCGAATTCTACTGCTAACTTCTGTATTTCTTCAGAAATAATAGGTTTGCACTCATGTATAGAGTCGGATAGATTTTCAACTTCTGTTCTCAGCTTATATACGTTGTCATTCAGGCTGACAAGTTCCTTTGCGTTGATATCGAGTAACCGCTTTTCTTCCTCCAGATATTCATTCTTGGGAGTGGCTTTTATGGCTTCCGCTTCAC
>ENA-OOWO01001929-OOWO01001929.1-human-gut-metagenome-genome-assembly--contig:-NODE-1929-length-12790-cov-3.169376_pt1 | contig 12790 bp, 9 predicted proteins | sample MGYA00241579_ERZ501327 | MGnify/ENA primary metagenome ERZ501327 (study PRJEB25962, sample SAMEA2042836) | human gut metagenome | biome: human gut; feature: human-associated habitat; material: faeces...
GCTCCGAGATGATATAGCGCGGGCGGGCCTTTGTTTCCATATAGATCTTGCCGATGTATTCGCCGATGACGCCAAGGCAGACCAGCTGCACGCCGCCCACAAAGCAGACGATGCAGATGGTGGAGGCCCAGCCGGCCACCACGCTGCCCATGGCCGCCTGCACGATGGCCCAGATCACGCCGATGAAGCTGATGAGGCTGACCACGATGCCTGCCCCGGTGATGAGCCGGATGGGCTTGTTGGAAAGGCTGGTGATGCCATCAAAGGCCAGCGCCAGCATTTTGCGCAGGGGATAGTGGCTCTCACCGGCCAGCCGCTCGTGCCGCTCGTAGAGCACCTGCTCACTCTTAAAGCCCACCAGCGGCACCATGCCGCGCAGGAAGATGTTGACCTCCTTGTAGTCGGCAAAGCTGTCCAGCACCCGGGCGCTGATGAGCCGGTAGTCGGCGTGGTTGAACACGATATCCGCGCCAAGGGCATTCATCAGGTGGTAGAAGCCCTCGGCAGTGAACCGCTTGAAGAAGGTGTCGGTGTCCCGGCGGCTGCGCACGCCGTAGACCACCTCGGCACCGTCCAGATATTTCTGCACCATCTCGTCCATGGCGTTGATGTCATCCTGACCATCGCAGTCAATGGAGATGGTGATGTCGCAGTTGTTGGCGCGGGCCTCCATCAGGCCCGCCAGCACGGCGTTCTGATGGCCCCGGTTCCGGCTCTGGGAAATGCCGATGAAATGCGCATCCTGCTTTGCAAAGCCGCAGATGAGCTCCCAGGTCTTGTCGCGGGAACCATCGTTGACGAACAGCACCCGGCTCTTGTCGCTGATCATGCCTTTTTCGGTGAGGCTGGTGATCTTTTGCAGGAACATCGGCGCTGTAATGGGCAGCACCTGCTCCTCGTTGTAGCAGGGGATCACGATCCAGAGAATTGGTTTAGACATAGTTATAGATCACTTTCCTTTTATAGAATCATCTGCCGCAGAGCCTCCGGCTCCAGCAGCTTGAAGCTGGAACGGTAGGTGTCCAGCAGGCCGTCCCGCTGCATCAGACTCAGCTCCCGGGAAAGGGCGCTGCGGTCACAGTTGAGGTAATCGGCCAACTGGATGCGGGAGAAGGGGATGGTAAAGGTCATGCTGCCCTGCTGCTCGGCCTCGCTGAGCAGGTAGGCGCAGACCTTGGCCCGCAGGGTCTTCATCACCAGCAGGTCCACCCGGCGGGAGAGCAGGAAATATTTATCGCTGATGGTCCGCACCAGATTCTGCAGCAGGCGCTGGCGGGCAGCGGAGCCGTCCGGCTGGAGCAGCTTCTCGTAGGGGAAGAGCAGGACCTCGCAGGGGGCGGATGCCACCACCGTGACCGGGCTGTCCAGGCTGGAACCGCCCAGCACGTCACCAAACACGCCCCCCGGCCCCATGTGGGTGATGGGGATCCGTGCCCCGCCCGGTGCCGGGCGGTAGGCCTCCAGCTCGCCGGACAGCACGATGCCCACCCGGCGGCTGGGCTCCCCCGCCAGCACAAGGGCTTCGCCCTTGCCGTAGCTGCGCACACTGCCCCCCAACCGGGACAGCAGCGTGCTGAGCTCCACAGCGGAAAGCCCTGCGAACAGCGTGGTGGTTTGTAACAGCGGCAGATAATTATTCATCGCAACTCCGCAGAGAAAATAGCGTTCTCCGCAGCCTCCTGCAATTACGTTGCGCACGCAACGGTATTTTTACCCCTATTATAGTAAACTGGAACGCGCAAAGCAAATGATTTTGCAAAATTTTTCAAAAAAAGACCGGTTTCCGCTTCCCGTACCGGGGCGTGCCGGGTGTGAAAAGGAGTATTTCATGAAAAAAATCCTGTCCTTACTGCTGGCGTTCAGCCTTGCACTGAGCCTTGCAGCCTGCGGCGGCAGCGCAAGCTCTGCCGCTTCCAGCACGGTGGTGTCCGAAGCTGTTTCCTCTGCGGCTGCTTCTGAGAAAGAGACCGCAGCGCCGCTGTCTGCCACCGAGCCGCTGCGCATTGCGGGCCTGAAGGGCCCCACCACCATGGGGCTTGTCAATCTGCTCTCGATGGAGCAGGCCAGTACTGCCGCCATGGACTACGATCTGCAGCTTTACGGCGCTGCGGATGAGATCGTGCCGCTGCTCATCAAGGGCGAGCTGGACATGGCTGCCATCCCGGCCAATCTGGCTGCGACCCTGTACCAGAAAACCAGCGGCGGCATTCAGGCCGTGGCAGTGAACACCTTGGGCGTTTTGTATGTGGTGGAGCAGGGCGACACCGTCCACAGCATGGCCGACCTCAAGGGACGCACCATCCTGTCCACCGGCAAGGGCACTACCCCGGAGTATGTGCTGCGCTATCTGCTTACTGCCAACGGCCTTGACCCGGACAAGGATGTGGATATCCAGTATTACAGCGAGGCTACCGAGGTGACCGCCCAGATGGCAACCACGCAGGATGCCATTGCCGTTTTGCCCCAGCCCTATGTGACCGCTGCCGGGCTGAAGGACGACACCCTGCGGGTAGCCCTTGACCTGACCGCCGAGTGGGACAAGGTGGCAGACACCCAGCTGATCACCGGTGTGACCGTGGTGCGCAAGGCCTACGCCGAGGAGCACCCGGACGTGGTAGCCGCCTTTCTGGCAGACTACGCCCAGAGCGTGAACGCCGCCAACACCGATCTGGACGGCACCGCCGCCCTGTGCGAGGAGCAGGGGGTGGTGGCAAAAGCCGCCATTGCCAAAAAGGCACTGCCCAACTGCAACATCGTCTGCCTGACCGGCGAGGAACTGAAGGCGGACGTCTCCGGCTACCTGCAGGTGCTCTACGATGCCGATCCTGCCGCCGTGGGCGGTACGCTGCCCGGCGAGGACTTCTACTGGGCAGTCCAGTAACAGCCTAAAAAAAGCATTCCATCTCCCGCCGCTCTGCCGTGGTACGCAGCGCGGCGGTTTTTGTTTCCCGGTTGCAATTCCGCTGCAAAAGTTCTACAATAGAGTCACATTATAGAATATGGAGGGAAAACCTATGGCTTGCACTACCATTCTGGTCGGCAAGGCAGCATCGTACGATGGCTCTACCATGATCGCCCGCAACGATGACTCCGGCTCCGGCCATTTCACCGCTAAAAAATTTACCGTGATCCACCCGGAGGAGCTGCCCAAAATCTACCGCAGCGTCCTCTCCCATGTGGAGATCCCCCTGCCGGAAGGCGCATTGCGGTTTACCGCCATGCCCAACGCCGTGGAGGGCAAGGGTATCTGGGCAGCTTCCGGCGTCAACGCCGCCAATGTGGGCATGACCGCCACCGAGACCATCACCTCCAACCCCCGCGTGCTGGGCGCAGACCCGCTGGTGGAGTATCAGCCCGCCAAGGGCGAAAAGCCCGAGGTGCCCGGCGGCATCGGCGAGGAAGATATCGTCTATCTGGTGCTGCCCTATATCCACTCTGCCCGTGAGGGCGTGCTGCGTCTGGGCAGTCTGCTGGAGCAGTACGGTACTTACGAGATGAACGGCATCGCTTTTCAGGATGTAAACGAGATCTGGTGGCTGGAGACCATCGGCGGTCACCACTGGATCGCCCGCCGCGTGCCGGACGATGTGTATGTGGTCATGCCCAACCAGCTGGGCATCGACACCTTTGATCTGGAAGATGCCTTCGGCGCACAGGAAAACTACCTCTGCTCTGCCGACCTGCGGGAGTTCATTGCCAAGAATCACCTCGACCTCTCTCTGGACGGCGCACTGAACCCCCGGGACGCCTTTGGCAGCCACGATGACGCCGACCACGTTTACAACACCCCCCGCGCATGGTATATGCTGCGCTACCTCAACCCCCGCACATGGGTGTGGGAGGGTGCCGACGCCGACTACACCCCCATGTCCGACGACCTGCCGTGGTGCATGGTGCCGGAGCGCAAGGTGACCCCGGAGGACATCAAGTATATGCTGTCCAGCCACTATCAGGGCACCCCCTATGATCCCTACCTGAGCTACGGCGACAAGTCCGCAAAGGGCGCGTACCGTTCCATCGGCATCAACCGCAACGACTTTATGGCGCTTTTGCAGATGCGTCCCGACCAGCCGGAGGAGTCCCGCGCTGTGGAGTGGGTGGCCTATGCCTCCAACGCCTTCAACACCATGGTGCCCTTCTACGCCAACGTGGAGCGTACCCCGGAGTATCTGGCCAACACCACCGGCACCGTGTCCACCGATAACTTCTACTGGACCAGCCGTCTGATTGCCGCCATGGCAGACGCCTCCTATAACAAATCCCTCTTCCACCTCGAGCGCTACGAGGAGGCCGTGCTCTCCGCTGCCCGCGCACTGGTGAACCAGTACGATGCAAAGCTTGCCGCCGAGCAGGACGCCTCCCGCCGCGCCGCCCTGCGGGAGGAAGCCAACACCGCCATTGCCGCCATGCTGCAGGAGAAGGCCGCCGACACGCTGGATAAAGTTCTGTTTGAACTGAGCAGCCAGATGAAGAACGCCTACTCCCGCTCGGATGCCTGATGTAAACCAGCCGGAGCACCAAAACTGGTCACGACCGGTCACAAAAACGCAGAAAAGACCACCGCATACACAAGTGCGGTGGTCTTTTTGCGTGCAAAAAGCTCTTGTATCCAAGGCGTTGGAAATTCTGCACAAAAATGATGAAAATTCTTTGTGATCGAAAATGACCGAATCTGATTGATTTTGACAAGATTTTTGCTATAATAAAGATGTAAACAACCAAAACACGCCAAGACCGTGCGGAAACGGTCAGGCGTGGGAAGGAAAGAAGGGAAAAGACACCATGCTGGCGGAGGAACGTTTTGCGCTGATCCTAGAGCAGCTGAACGAGCAGCGCACCGTGACGGTGCAGCAGCTGTGTGAGGCGCTGCACACCAGCGAATCCACGATCCGGCGCGATTTGACCGAGCTGGACCGGCAGGGCAGGCTGACCAAGGTACACGGAGGGGCCACCCTGCCGGACAGCCGCTTTCTGGCAGACGAGCCTACCATGGAAGCCAAGGAGACACTGGCGGTAGCCGAAAAGCGCAGCATTGCCGCAGCCGCCGCAGCGCTCATTGCTGCCGAGGATTTTGTATTCATTGATGCAGGCACCACCACGCTGGAGCTGGTGCGGGCGTTGACGGGTGTGGCACTCAAAGCCACCTATGTGACCAACGGCGTGGCGCACGCCCGGCTGCTGGCGCAAAAGGGCTGCCGGGTGTATCTGCCCGGCGGGCTGCTGCGTCCCCAGACCGAGGCCATCGTGGGTACGGCGACGGTCAGCAGCATCCAGCAATATAACTTCACCAAAGCGTTCATGGGTGCCAACGGCGTGGCGCTGGAGGCGGGCTTTACCACCCCGGACCCCGAGGAAGCAGCGGTAAAGGCCGCTGCCGTCCGCCGCGCCCGGGAGAGCTGGTTCCTTGTGGATGACGCCAAATTTTCTAAAATTTATCCGGCGGTCATCACGGATCTGCACGGCGGTGCCATCCTGACCAACCGCTGCCCGAACCCGAAGTATAAACAGTATACCTTTGTAAAGGAGGCAGAAGTATGATCTACACTGTTACTTTTAATCCGGCCATCGACTACGTTGTGCGTCTGGACGCACCGCTGGAGGTGGGCGCAGTGAACCGCGCCCAAGGTGAGGATTGCGTGCTGGGCGGCAAGGGCATCAACGTGTCCGGCGTGCTGGCGCAGCTGGGCTGCGAGAGCGTGGCGCTGGGCTTTGTGGCCGGTGAGACCGGCGCATGGCTGGAGCGCGGTCTGGCGGCACAGGGGCTCAAGACCGACTTTGTGCATCTGGAAAACGGCATGACCCGCATCAACGTCAAGATCAAGGCCGGGCAGGAGACTGAGCTGAACGGCGCAGGCCCTGCCATCCCGGAAAGCGCTTTGCAGCAGCTGGAAGCCCAGCTGGACAAGCTGGCCGAGGGCGATATCCTTATTCTGGCAGGCAGCATCCCGGCAAGCCTGCCGCAGAGCGTCTACGAGCGGCTGCTGGCGCGGCTGCAGGGCAGGGGCGTGCGCGCGGTGGTGGACGCTACCCGCGACCTGCTGGTGAACGTGCTGCCCTACCACCCCTTCCTCATCAAGCCCAACAACCATGAGCTGGGCGAGATCGTGGGCAAGGTGCTGACCACTGACGCAGAGATCGTGGCAGCTGCCCGCACCCTGCAGGAAAAGGGTGCCCGCAACGTGCTGGTGAGCATGGCCGGGGACGGTGCGCTGCTGCTGGACGAGCAGGGACAGGTGCACCGCATCGGTTGCCCCAAGGGCAAAGTGGTCAACAGCGTGGGCGCAGGCGACAGCATGGTGGCCGGTTTTGTGGCCGGGTATCTGCAAAGCCGCAGCTACGCGCAGGCGCTGCGTCTGGGCACGGCCTGCGGCAGCGCAACGGCTTTCAGCCTTGGGCTTGCCACAAAGGAAAAGATTGACGAGCTGCTGGCGCAGCTTTGATAGGATAAAAGGAACAAAGGAGGAACGTTTATGCGCATTACCGAGTTATTTACCGCACAGTCCATTGCGCTGGACGAAGCGCTGCAGACGCAGGAGCAGATCCTGAGCCGTCTGGTGGAGCTGCAGGCTACCCACGGCAACATCACCGACAAAGAGGCTTACAAAAAGGCACTCTACGCCCGCGAGGCCGAGGGCTCTACCTATGTGGATAACGGCATCACCGTGCCCCACGCCAAGACCAATGTGGTCACCCGCCCCAGTCTGGCCGCCCTGCGGCTGAGCACCCCGGTACAGTACAACGCTGAGGATGACGGCACCACCGACCTGCTGTTTGCCATTGCCGCACCGGAAAACGGCAGCCTGCATGTGGATATGCTGGCCCGCATGATGCAGATGTTGATGAACGAGGACTTTGTGGAAAAGCTTAAGGCCGCCAAGACCCCCAAGGAGTTCTTGGAGTGCATCGACGCGCAGGAAGAAGCACAGTTTGGTGCAGAGAGCTTTACCCAGCAGGCTATCCCGCAGGACGGCTACCGCATTCTGGCTGTGACTGCCTGCGTCAACGGCATTGCCCACACCTACATGGCCGCCGAGGCACTGACCAAGGCCGGTGACAAGCTGGGGCTGCCCACCAAGGTGGAGACCAACGGCTCGGACGGCGCAAAGAATATCCTGACCCGCGCCGAGATCGCCGCCTGTGACGGCATTATCGTAGCAGCGGAGAAAAAGGTGGAAACCGCCCGTTTCGACGGCAAACCGGTGCTGTTCACCCGCGTGGACGACGGCATCCATAAGCCGGAGGAGCTCATCAAGAAGATTGCCCACGGCGAGGTGCCTGTGTTCCACGCCGAGGGCGGCGCAGCAGCCGAGGACGACACCGCCGGTAAGGACAGCTTTGGCCGCAGCCTGTACAAGAACCTGATGAACGGCGTTTCCCATATGCTGCCCTTCGTGGTAGGCGGCGGCATCATGATCGCGCTGGCCTTCCTGTTGGATGATTACAGCATCAACCCCGCAAACTTCGGCATGAACACCCCTGTTGCCGCCTTCTTCAAGACGGTGGGCGGCGCAGCCTTCGGCTATATGCTGCCCATTCTGGCAGGCTTCATTGCCATGTCCATCGCCGACCGCCCGGGCTTGGCCGTAGGCTTTGCCGGCGGCGTGCTGGCTATGAACGGCACCAACTTCACCGACCTTGCCGCAGGCAGCACCACCGGCATCTCCGGCGGCTTCCTTGCAGCGCTGCTGGCCGGTTTTGCAGCGGGCTACATCGTGCAGTTCCTTAAAAAGATCACCGAAAAGCTGCCCGCCAGTTTGAACGGTATCCGCCCCATGCTCATCTACCCGCTGGGCGGCATTCTTATCGTAGGTGCGATGATGTGCGCCGTGAACCCGGTTATGGGCATGATCAACACCGCCATGACCGACTGGCTGAACGCACTGGGCGGCAGCTCCAAGGTGCTGCTGGGCGCTATCGTGGCCGGTATGATGAGCGTGGATATGGGCGGCCCGGTCAACAAGGCAGCCTATGTCTTTGGCACTGCGGCTCTTGCCTCTGGCAACTATGAGGTGATGGCCGCCGTCATGGTGGGCGGCATGGTGCCTCCCATCGCCATTGCCCTGTCCACCACCTTCTGCCCCCGCAAGTGGACGCTTGACGAGCGCCGCAACGGCATTGTGAACTACGTCATGGGCCTGTGCTTCGTGTCTGAGGGCGCTATCCCCTACGCAGCAGCCGACCCGCTGCGCGTCCTGCCCAGCTGCGTTGTCGGCTCTGCGGTCGCCGGTGCGCTCTCCATGACCTTCGGCTGTGCACTGCGCGCACCCCACGGCGGCATCTTCGTATTCCCGGTGGTGGATCACGCTGCGCTGTACTGCGTGGCGCTGGCTGTGGGCAGTGTGCTGGGTGCAGTGATCCTGAGCCTTGTCAAAAAGACCCAGCCCGCCGAGGCGAAGTAACAAGCCATTCTCTTCTCCATACGGATAGTTCTTCATAAGAGCAAAGGGGACTGCCGCACACCGCGGCAGTCCCCTTTGCGTTTTGCACAGGCACCATTTTCACAAAAAACAGGACAATATACCGCCCAAAACGGCCTATCCTGCCGGAATTGCGTTCAGCGCTTTGTTTTGCATTGCACCCCACCCCGGGCTGTGGTATACTTATATTCGTGATTTTAAAGCCCGGGTATGGTGTGCCGGGCCACCAGAGAGGAAACGAACGATGAAAATAGGATTTGACAACGACAAATATCTTGCGATGCAGTCTGAGCATATCCGCGAGCGCATCAAGAAGTTTGACAATAAGCTGTATCTGGAATTCGGCGGCAAGCTGTTCGACGATTACCACGCTTCCCGCGTGCTGCCCGGCTTTCAGCCGGACTCCAAGCTGCAGATGCTTTTGCAGCTCAAGGAGCAGGCCGAGATCGTCATCGTCATCAGCGCCGAGGACATCATCAGCAGCAAGGTGCGCGGCGACTACGGCATCACCTACGATCTGGACGTGCTGCGCCTCATCGACGCTTTTCAGGAGATGGGGCTGTATGTGGGCAGCGTGTGCGTGACCAAGTACACCGCCGCCGCCGAGGTGGAAGCCTTTGAAAAGCGGCTGAACAGTCTGGGCATCCGCACCTTCCGCCACTACAAGATCCCCGGCTACCCCAACGATGTGGCCCGCATTGTCAGCGACGAGGGCTACGGCCGCAACGAGTACATTGAGACCGAGCGCCCGCTGGTGGTCATCACTGCGCCCGGCCCCGGCAGCGGAAAAATGGCCGTCTGCCTGTCCCAGCTGTACCATGAATATAAGCGGGGCGTCAAGGCTGGTTACGCCAAGTTCGAGACCTTCCCCATCTGGAACATTCCCCTGAAGCACCCGGTCAATTTGGCCTACGAGGCTGCTACCGCCGACCTGAACGATGTGAACATGATCGACCCCTTCCATCTGGAAGCCTACGGCGTGACCACCGTGAACTACAACCGCGACATCGAGATCTTCCCGGTGGTGAACGCGATGTTCGAGTTGATCGCAGGCCAGAGCCCCTATAAGTCCCCCACGGACATGGGTGTGAACATGGCCGGCAACTGCATCGTGGACGACGCAGTCTGCTGCGAGGCCTCCCGCAAGGAGATCGTGCGCCGGTACTACAAGTGCCTGTGCGAGCAGAAGATCACCGGCACCGCCAAGGAGAGCGAGCGCTACAAGCTGGAGCTGCTGATGAATCAGGCCGGGCTGACCATGGGTGCACGCGAGGTGGAAAAGCAGGCACACGCCCGCAGCGAGGCCACCGGCGGCGCACCGGCTGCTGCCATTGAGCTGAGCGACGGCACTGTCATCACCGGCAAGACCGGCCCGCTGCTGGGTGCTACCGCAAGCGCCCTGATCAATGCGCTCAAGTATCTGGCGGGCATCCCGCAGGAGACGGATCTGGTCAGCGCCGCTGCCATCGAGCCCATCCAGACCCTCAAGACCAACTATCTGGGCAGCAAGAACCCCCGCCTGCACACCGACGAGATCCTGATTGCCCTGTCCAGCTCGGCCGCGCAGAATCCCACTGCAGCAGCCGCCCTCAAGCAGCTCTCCCACCTGAAGGGCTGCGATATGCACTCCACCGTCATCCTGTCCAGCGTGGATATGGACACCGTGAAGAAGCTGGGCATGTATCTGACCTGCGAGCCCGCCTATGAGGAAGCAGACCGGATGTATCATAAGAAATAATTTTCTATCGCTTGCAACGATAATTTGCAGTTTCATAAGGATTCACAAAACGGAGGATTTTAAATGGCTGTTGTACCAGGCCTTTTTGGTATTACACATTCCAACCGAGATTTTTCTTTGAAAGATACCTGGGGAAAGAATCAGTTTAATTCGTCTTTTCCAGCAGCCTTAGCCTGTTATCTTTATTCGAAAGAGTTAAAAGCAGTTTATTATAAAACTGATTCCTCCATGCAAACGGTTATTGAGCATATTGGTATCGAGGATCTCTACAAAGCCGACCCTTTGGGGGACGATACATATTTTGCTTTTGAAACTCAATTCACGCCCTTTCAAAAATATGTCCTTGGCTCTATTCCTCGAAACGATCTTGTAATCATGAACGGCACCCAAAGTGTCAGTTCTTTGGAAATCAAGCTTACTGCGTTGCCTGACAATCCAACCTGTGATTTTTCTGAAGATGCATATGGTTCTGAAATTGTAATTCGTCCGGATACCATCATCTATCTCGCCTGTGCTTTTATTTATGCTTGCAACGATGATCGCAATATTCTACAAAGCATTCTTCAGGATGCTGGTAACGCTGTTATCGACTGGACTTCTGCAAGTTGTGTTCTTCCGCATTTATATGATATCTATCAGGCCATCAAACGACTTGTTTCTATAAGTGCGTCATTCCAATCTCCTGTTGTAATGGAACCTGTATGGAAGACTCGAGGAAAGTCACCTCAGCTTGCTAACGACTGCCTTGATGTTTTTGTTTGGAGCAATTGTGGTCTTCTGAATTTATTTATGCCATCCGAACAGGACTTTATTTCTGTAGGTACAGTAAAAACATTAGATAAAATAAGTCGTCATACTCGCACAATGATTTGGCTCTTCAAAATGCTGAAAGATTATGCTGATACTGGTCATTTCAACGGCTCTAAAATCATTGATGAACTCTCTTACAATACCAAAAATGATAAAGCTTTTTCTTCAAATGGATTACGCACTCATCCCATTATGGCTTGTCCAGAACTCACCCATCCAAGAATCACCAAGGGAGAAATCAAAAATATCATCTTGGGTGGTGGACAAAATTTGTTAAGCCCAGAGCGGAGATTTGATGCCATCATATATAACTCACCTGATTTGTTCAAGGAGGATTTCCTCTAAATGCCTACTGCTATTGATTTATTCTGTGGCTGTGGTGGTCTTTCGCTCGGTTTTCAAAATGCAGGTTTTACAATTTTGCGTGCTTTTGATATCTGGGATAAAGCCATAAATAATTACAACCTCAATTTTTCTCATCCTGCAGAATTGCAAGATATCAATCAGCTATCTCCAGATTACTTGAAGTCATTCTCACCTGACGTAATCATTGGTGGCCCACCATGTCAGGACTATTCTTCTGCCGGAAAACAAGATGAAACACTCGGACGAGCCAATTTAACTTTACGATATACCGAGTTGGTCTGTTCTGTACGTTCTCGCTGGTTCGTCATGGAGAATGTCGATCGAATCTTAAAGTCATCCACATTGCCAAAAGCTTTGGCATTGTTTCGTAACGCTGGCTATGGATTATCTCAAGTTGTTCTGGATGCTTCCAGATGTGGTGTTCCACAAAAAAGAAAACGTTTTTTCTTGATTGGTGAGTTGAATGGCGAAGATTGTGCTTTAGAATTCGCTTTGCAAAATGACCAATCTTCCCATTGCATGACGATTCGTGACTACCTCCAAAATGAATTTGGGGTTGAGTATTATTATCGCCATCCCCGTTCTTACGCCAGACGTGGTATTTTCAGTATTGACGAGCCAAGCCCAACGATTCGGGGGGTCAATCGTCCTCTTCCCCAAAATTACAAAGTGCATCCGGGAGATGCTACACAGAATTTGGATGGTCTGCGCTGTCTAACAACCTTGGAACGAGCACGAATCCAAACTTTTCCTGCCGACTTTCATTTTCAGGGTACCAAAACCGATTTGGAGCAAATGATTGGAAACGCCGTTCCTGTTGATCTCGCTTCCTATGTAGCGAAACACCTTCTCTCCTATATGGAGCATGGCGCATCATATACCCAGCTCCATTTTTGATTAAACAAAAAGCAAGTGCAACGCATTTTTCAGGACAGTTTCCTGTAACAATGGGTTTGCACTTGCTTTTTTGCGTTTCTCTTCTTAGGCTCTTGTCTGTTCCCAGTAAGCTCCCATGCTCTGGCCGGGCTGGTCGGTGACATCATCGTTCAGATAGTCTGCAAGGCCAAAAGCTTCCGGCTTCCAGCTGCGGGCAGCATCCACGGTGGGGTATTCCACCTCAGCGTACCAGAACGCAGTGGGCTGGCCCTCATCCACATGGTTCACCTCCAGCACAAGGCCATCGGGCAGGGCGTAGCTTCTGCGGATCTTCCCGATCAGGGGCTTGCCGATGATCTTTGTTTCCAGTTCATCAAACAGTTTCTTGTCGATGGGGCGCTCGATCTCCTCCCGTGCAAGCCCGCTTCCGGACTTGAAGCAGAGGATATAGGCCGTCTCGCCGCCCTTGAGCGCCTCCTCCCGGATGCGCACGGTGGGCCGCACGCTGATATATCCCTGCCGCATGGCAAACTCTTCCTTGAGCGGCAGAGCCGGGAAGTTTTCACCCTCCGGCCAGCCGTTC
>ENA-OOWO01001933-OOWO01001933.1-human-gut-metagenome-genome-assembly--contig:-NODE-1933-length-12772-cov-1.877880_pt1 | contig 12772 bp, 10 predicted proteins | sample MGYA00241579_ERZ501327 | MGnify/ENA primary metagenome ERZ501327 (study PRJEB25962, sample SAMEA2042836) | human gut metagenome | biome: human gut; feature: human-associated habitat; material: faeces...
TCCCCAACGGATCGATATACTTTTCCGCTTAGCTTTTTTCTCCTTTTCTCTGATAGCTGATTTAAATTGATCCAATGACGCCTCTGTATCTACAGTATTCATCACTGCTATACGCTCACCTACAAAAAGAGTGTAATAAAGTTGCTCCAAAGCTTTCCGGTTTTCCGGTCCTTCCTCGCACCAAGCTTCCACCCGGGCAGCTTCTTCATCATTACATTCGCCTTGCAGGTAATTCACCAAGATAGTTTCATCCATGCTCATTTGACCTTTTACAATAAAAAAACTATAAAACCTTTGTAGTAATACAGTTGTGAGTACAAATATACTAAAGAGAAAAAGAAAAAAATATTTTTTCTCGCATTTTTATTTCATTTATCTACTTCTTTCATTATTTTTGTCTTACATAAATTAAAAGAGAATGTCACAATCTCCGATATATTTGGATATTAATAATAATAAGTCCGTTATCACTGCCCTAAAAGCAGGAGAAGAAAAAGTTTTTGACGTCGTCTACAGACATTATTTCCGTAGGCTATGTGCTTTTTGTTCCCAGTATGTAGGTGAGCAGGAAGAAATAGAGGAGATTGTACAAGAAACGATGATGTGGCTGTGGGAAAACCGAAAATCCCTAGTAGCGGACATGTCCCTGAAATCACTCCTCTTCACGATTGTCCGCAATAAATGCCTCAATACGATCAGCCACATACAGGTTAAGCAACAAGTGCACGAGAGACTGTACGCCAAGTTCCAAGAGCAATTCGAGAATCCTGATTTTTATATAGGAGAACTGATGGCCTTGGCCTCCAAGGCCATCCGGGAGCTCCCGGATGAATACCGTAAGGCATTCGAGATGAACCGTTTCGAGGAAATGACCTACAACGAGATCGCCGAGCGGACAGGCGTATCCCCCAAAACAATCGCATACCGCATCTCTCAAGCGCTCAAGATATTACGGACGGAATTAAAGGACTATATCCCTTTATTGGTATGGCTGCTTTACGAACAAACACGCTCATAACGGAGGAAGCATCCTACCGCCATGAGCGTTTTTTTAATGAGTCAAAAGACTTATTTCACGAACGGTGCTTTCAATAAATAATCCACGCAGCCTTTCACGCCCTCAAACTGGGAACGTCCGTCAGGCATACCCTCCAACTCCACGAAATAATCCTTGATTCCATTTGCGTAAGCTTGCCGGAATATATTCTCGAAATTCATCATCCCGGACTCGCCTAGAATAGCACGGTCCTTGATGTGCAATACCTTGATACGGTTCGGATATTTCTTCAACCACTCTACCGGATCTTGTTGTCCCATCACGGCCCAATAAACATCCATCTCGAAAAATACAAGTGAAGGATCGGTATTCTTCAAGAATAACTCATAGACGTAATCGCCTTTCACACGCCTTCCCAGCTTGGCCTCCGTACTGCCCGGATTTACCTTGGCGAACTCCATCTCATGGTTGTGATAGCCGAAAGGAATACCGGCCGCTTTCACGATCTTACCCGCCTCGTTAAAAATCTCGCAGACGAAAGCGGTTTCCTCAGTGCTACGGGTACTCGGTTGCCCGGGCTGGATCAAGTACTTCACGCCTAGTTTGGCATGGTCATCAGCCGTCTTCTTCCAATACTCGGAGATCTGGGAACGATTGGCCTTCGTGTACTCACGTACCGGAGGATTCACGTGGGAACTGGTGATCTTCAATCCGGCATCATCCACCATCTTCTTGAATTCCATCATGTCTACACCGCCGATCTTGCCTTCCTTGTAACCGGCCAATTCCAGATTCGTGTACCCCATTTGCTTGATCTTTTTCAATCCACCGGGTACATCCGCATAAAGTTCCTTGCCTAAAGAATAGATTTGTAAACCAACTGTCTTAGCGGCCATCGTTTCAGAAGTGATAGGTTTAGCCGCATGTGCGTTCCCGATCTTTCCGGCCATCAGGCCACCCAAAGTAAAAAGGGACGCATTCTTTAAAAAATCTCGTCTATTTATCATGATTATTAGAATTAAGTCAGTCCAAAGATAGAGATTATAATCTAAAAAAAGACCGCATAGGATGGAAAAATCCACCTATACGGTCCACAAATGGTATACATTATATAATAGGACTCGATTAACGGCGAGGCTTGATATCTAATTTCACCGGCTTGATCATATTCTCCGGGCTTAAGATCGTATCCAATTCCTCCTTGGTCAAGATACCATGATCCAGTACCAATTGATAAACGCTAACGCCGGTCTCCAACGCCTCCTTCGCGATCTTGGTCGAATTCTTATAGCCGATTACCGGATTCAAGGCCGTCACCACGCCGATGCTATGATGTACCTCCTCACGGCAACGATCCTCGTTAGCGATAATACCGTCCACGCAACGGGTACGCAAGGTATCGAAACCATTGATCAGCAAATCCACGGACTCGAAGCAGCATTGTGCCATCACCGGCTCCATGGCGTTCAGCTCCATCTGGGCGGCTTCCCCGGCCATGGTCACACATAATTCATTACCCATTACCTTATAAGCGATCTGGTTCATCACCTCCGGGATCACAGGATTCACCTTACCCGGCATGATAGAAGAACCCGGCTGCATAGCAGGCAAGTTAAACTCACCCAAACCGCAACGAGGGCCGCTTGCCAACAAGCGAAGGTCATTACATATCTTATTCATCTTCACGCAAACCCGCTTCATGGCAGAAGCATAGCCTACCAAGCAAGAAGTATCCGAGGTAGCTCCTACCAAATCGGAGGAGAGACGGATATCCCATCCGGTTATCTCACGTAAAGCCGCGATACATTTCTCCGCGTATCCCGGCTCGGCACAAATACCCGTACCGATAGCGGTAGCTCCCATATTAACCACCAAGAAATCGACGGCGGCCTCATTCAAGTGAGCGATCTCATCCTGCAAGATGCTGGCGAAGCCATTAAAGGTCTGCCCCAACGTCATAGGTACGGCATCCTCCAACTGCGTACGTCCCATCTTGATAATCCGCGAGAACTCCTCCCCTTTCTTACGGAAAGAGGCGATCAATTCCTCCAAATGGGGAAGCAATTGAAGATGCTTAAAATACATACCGATATGGATAGCGGTCGGATATGCGTCGTTCGTGGATTGCGAGCAGTTCACATGGTCGTTCGGTGAGCAGTATTGGTATTCACCTCGCTCATGCCCCATCAGCTCCAAGGCACGGTTGGCGATCACCTCATTCGCGTTCATATTCGTAGTGGTACCCGCTCCGCCTTGGATCATATCCACCGGGAACTGGTCGTGATGCTTGCCATCGATAATCTCCCCGCAAGCGGCGATGATAGCGTCCTTTTGCTCTACGGTAAGCAAGCCTAGTTCAAAGTTAGCCATGGCAGCCGCCATTTTTGTTATAGCTAATCCTTTAATGAATAAAGGATATTCACTCAAACGGAATTTACTGATTGAGAAATTCTCGATTCCTCTCAAGGTTTGAACTCCGTATAATGCTTCGGCGGGGATTTCACGAGCGCCGATCAAATCGCTCTCTATGCGAGTTTTTCCAGTTAATTTAGTATCCATATTAGAAATATTAATCGTTTTTTATTGTTTCCGCAAAGGTAGAAACTATTATTTTGAAAGCAAATTATTCTTCGAAATAATAAAAACAAATGCCAAAAACGCCAATACACGTCTATACAAGGCTCAATAAATTACAATTTGTCAATAGAGCAGTTTTAATAGACCTTCTGATCTTTTTTATCTCATTCATAAAAAAAACACGATTTTATTTGCTGTTTGTCAAAGATTCCATATATTTGCTGCCGTAATAACAAAACAGAGTCATGAGAACATTCGTAGTAAATACATATTGGTGGTGGCGCTCCGTACAACTCAAAAGGTCGTAAGGAACGAAGACTCGTATGTATATATAAACACTACATAAAGATATAAAGAGGTCTGTCGCACTTGCGGCAGGCCTTTTTTCGTTTAGGGCAATTACCAAGATTCGAAAAGACAAAAAATAAATAATAACAGATAGAACGATGAAAACGTATCAAGTTGACGAAAATGGGTATTATGGTGAGTTTGGAGGAGCATATGTGCCCGAAATACTTCACCAATGTGTGGAAAACTTGCAGAAGAAGTATCTGGAAGTATTGGAAAGCGACAGTTTCAAGAAAGAATTCAACCAGTTACTTCGGGACTATGTCGGCCGCCCTTCTCCTCTCTATCAGGCTAAAAGGCTGAGTGAGATGTATGGCTGCAAGATATATCTGAAGCGTGAAGACCTGAACCATACCGGCGCTCATAAGATCAACAACACGATCGGACAGATCTTGTTGGCCCGCCGGATGGGAAAAACCCGTATCATAGCCGAGACGGGAGCCGGACAGCACGGCGTGGCAACCGCTACTGTCTGTGCGTTGATGAATATGGAATGTATCGTTTATATGGGCAAGACGGATGTGGAACGCCAACATGCAAACGTGCAGAAAATGGAGATGTTGGGCGCGACGGTCATCCCCGTAACTTCTGGCAACATGACACTGAAAGATGCGACCAATGAAGCGATCCGCGACTGGTGCTGCCATCCTTCCGACACATATTACATCATCGGGTCGACAGTCGGCCCCCATCCTTATCCGGATATGGTGGCACGTTTGCAATCCGTTATCAGCGAAGAGATTAAAAAGCAGTTATCGGAGCAGGAAGGACGTGACTATCCGGATTATCTGGTCGCCTGTGTAGGTGGCGGAAGCAACGCTGCCGGAACGATCTTTCATTTTATTGATGATGAACGGGTAAAAATCGTTCTTACCGAAGCGGGCGGTTTGGGGATTACGACCGGACAAAGCGCGGCAACCATCCAATTAGGCAAGAAAGGTATCATACATGGAGCACGCACATTAGTGATGCAAAACGAGGACGGGCAAATCGAAGAGCCTTATTCCATCTCTGCCGGACTGGACTATCCGGGTATCGGACCGATCCACGCCAACCTGTCGGAAACTCACCGGGCTACGATTCTTGCCGTCAATGATGACGAAGCGTTAGAAGCGGCTTTTTGCCTGACACGCATCGAGGGAATTATTCCGGCACTTGAAAGTGCACACGCATTAGGAGCATTACCCAAGATAAAATTCAAACCAGAAGATGTCGTTGTCCTGACGGTATCAGGCCGGGGAGATAAGGATTTGGAAACATATATTAATTACAAATTGACAATGGACAATTGATAAATGGAAGTTTCTTTCTTTCAATCAATTTTCAAATTGTCAATTGTCAATTCAAAAAAAGATGGATTATACATTTAAAACAATAAGCAGGAAGGTTCTCGGTGACCTTCACACACCCGTCAGCATCTACTTGAAGGTACGAGATATTTATCCGGAATCGGCTTTATTGGAAAGTTCCGATTTCCATGGAAATGAAAACAGCCTTTCCTATATAACACTTTGTCCGCTGGCAAGTATCGGAATCAATAATGGGGAATGCACCGCTATTTTTCCTGATGGAGAAAGTGAGGTTACGACATTGACGGAAACATTCGATGTGGCGGATGCTATGAATGCATTTTTGAAGCGTTTCTTGGTTGAAGGCCTTGACAAGAAAGTCTGCAGACTGTTCGGATATACAGCTTTTGACGCTGTACGTTACTTTGAGAACATTCCGGTGATGGAAGCTCACCATGAAGAAAACGATGCACCCGATATGCTTTACATATTATATAAGTATGTACTTGTGTTCAATCACTTCAAAAATGAGTTGACACTGGTAGAATTGCTGCAACCCGGCGAAAGCTCCAATTTGCAGGAGATAGAGACATTGATCGAAAACCGGAACTATGCTTCTTATAACTTCCAGACCATCGGTCCTGAGACATCTCCTATCAGCGGGGAAGAATATAAAGCAATGGTGCGGGAAGGTATCCGCCACTGCCTCCGTGGAGACGTATTCCAGATCGTATTGAGCCGCCGGTTCGAGCAACCGTTCAAAGGAGACGATTTCAAGGTTTACCGGGCCCTCCGGAGTATCAATCCTTCCCCCTATCTGTTTTATTTCGACTTCGGAGGGTTCCGTATCTTCGGTTCCTCACCAGAAACGCACTGCAAGGTAGTCGACGGACATGCAAGCATCGACCCGATTGCAGGCACCGCTTTCCGCACAGGGGATGTTGCATTGGACAGACAACGTACCGAAGCCCTGCTTGCCGATCCGAAAGAGAACGCTGAGCATGTAATGTTAGTCGACCTCGCTCGTAACGACCTTTCGCGCAATGCACATGACGTACAGGTCGATTTCTACAAGGAAGTGCAATACTACAGCCATGTCATTCATCTGGTATCGCGTGTCAGCGGTGAGATCAACACCGATAGTAATCCGGTCAAAACCTATATAGATACATTTCCTGCCGGAACATTGAGCGGAGCACCGAAGGTACGCGCCATGCAATTGATTACAGATATAGAAAAACATAACCGAGGCGCTTATGGCGGTTGCATCGGGTTTATCGGCTTTGATGGAGACTTGAACCAAGCGATCACGATCCGTACATTCGTCAGTCGTGGAAATGTTCTGTACTATCAGGCAGGAGCCGGCATAGTCGCCAAAAGCAATGATGAGCGGGAATTGCAGGAAGTGAATAATAAGTTAGGTGCTCTGAAGAAAGCGATCGACCTTGCAACAACGTTAATCAATTGACAATGGATAATTGATAATAAAAATAAATAGAGTTTTTATGAAAGTATTACTATTCGATAATTATGATTCCTTTACCTACAACCTGTTGCACATATTAAAGGAATTAGATGTGGATGTAGAAGTACATCGCAATGACAAGATATCATTAGACGAAGTAGAACGTTTTGACAAGATTCTTTTGTCACCAGGTCCGGGTATCCCAGAGGAGGCAGGTATCTTGCTGCCATTAATCCGCCGCTATGCTCCGACCAAGAGTATTTTGGGTGTTTGCCTCGGAGAGCAAGCCATCGGGGAAGCGTTCGGTGCAACGCTTACCAACTTGACGGATGTGCATCACGGAGTCTGTTCGAATATACGGGTGAAAGTTCCAGACCCATTGTTCACCGATCTGGAATCGGGTTTCCGTGCCGGTCGCTACCATTCGTGGGTGGTCTCAAAAGAGAATTTCCCCGACTGTCTGGAGATCACGGCGGAAGATGTGGAGGAAGGGCAGATTATGGCGCTCCGGCATCGTGAATATGATGTTCGCGGCATCCAGTTCCATCCGGAATCCATACTGACACCTAAAGGAAAGACAATCATATGGAACTGGATTGCCGATAGCAATGGGCAATTGATAATTAACAATTAACAATCAAGAATTAATAAATTAGGGAAGATGAAAGATGTATTATATAGGTTATTCGAACATCAGTATTTAGGACATGACGAGGCACGAACGATTCTTCAGAATATTGCGGCAGGCAAGTATAACGATTCACAGATTGCCAGCCTGATAACGGTATATCTGATGCGCAATATCTCCGTAGAAGAGTTGACAGGTTTCCGCGAAGCGCTACTCGAAATGCGTGTCCCGGTAGATTTGTCGGAGTTTAAGCCGATCGATATTGTGGGGACGGGAGGCGATGGAAAGAATACGTTTAATATCAGCACAGCCTCCTGCTTTGTCGTAGCCGGTGCCGGATATAACGTTGTGAAACATGGAAACTATGGGGCGACCTCGGTCAGCGGCGCCAGCAATGTAATGGAGCAGCATGGCGTGAAATTTACGACCGATATCGACCGGTTGCGCCGCTCGATGGAAGCCTGCCACATTGCCTACCTGCATGCGCCGCTATTCAATCCGGCACTGAAGGCTGTGGCTCCGATACGGAAAAGTTTAGGAGTGCGCAGCTTCTTCAACATGCTCGGCCCGCTGGTCAATCCGGTAATGCCGACCTACCAGTTGTTAGGTGTGTACAACCTGCCATTGCTCAGGCTTTACAGCTATACCTATCAGGAGAGCGGAACGCGTTTTGCCGTTGTACATAGCCTCGATGGGTATGACGAAATCTCGCTGACTGCAGAATTTAAGGTAGCAATGCCGGAAAAAGAGAAGCTCTACACACCGGAAATGTTAGGTTTCTCCCGCACAACGGAAGCGGAACTGGATGGCGGTGAGACAGTCGCCGAAGCAGCCCGCATCTTTGACGATGTCCTGAATAACCGGGCGACTCCGGCACAAAAGAATTGCGTAATCGCCAACTCCGCTTTCGCCATCCAAGTCATCTGCCCGGAAAAGAGAATCTCAGAATGCCTGGAGGAAGCCCGAGAAGCATTGGATAGTGGTAAAGCATTGCAGACATTCAATACGTTTATCAGTTTGAATGACAAATTACAATGAAACAACGAATATGAAAGATATATTACAAGATATTATAGCGAATAAGCGTATCGAAGTGGAGCGACAAAAACAAGCTGTCCGGTTGCAGACCTTACTGGGGCTGGGCGGTGAACGACTCGAACATCCTGCCCGTTCCATGCGGGCGGCTCTCGCAGCATCTTCATCGGGCATCATTGCCGAGTTTAAGAGAAAAAGTCCTTCGAAAGGCTGGTTACATCCCGATGCAGCTATAGCCGATGTCTTGCCCGCCTATGAGAAGGGAGGCGCTTCCGCCTGTTCTGTCCTGACCGATTCGAACTTTTTCGGGGGATCCTTAGGTGACCTTTGCAAAGCACGCAGCCTGGTGGGTCTGCCCTTATTGAGAAAAGACTTCATCATTGACGAATATCAACTCTATCAAGCACGCGTGATGGGTGCCGATGCCGTCCTGTTGATTGCCGCCTGCCTTACCCCAGAACAATGTCTTATGTTTGCAGAGTTAGCTCATACCCTCAACATGGAAGTACTGTTGGAAATCCATTCCGAAGAAGAACTTGACCACCTCAATCCATTTGTCGATATGTTGGGAGTGAATAACCGCAACCTCGGAACATTTCATACTGATGTGGAAAACTCTTTCCGTCTGGCAAAAGCAATGCAAACGGTCGCTCATGAAAGAAATCTTTCTCCTTTGTTAGTATCAGAAAGCGGTATTTCGACCACAACCACCGTATCGAACCTCAGAGAAGCTGGTTTTCATGGATTCCTGATCGGAGAGACATTCATGAAAACCGATGTACCAGGCGACACTCTCGCACAATTCATAGGAAGATTATCATGATCATCAAAGTATGCGGAATGCGTGATCCCGAAAATATACGGGAAGTTGCAGCCTTAGGGGTTGACTGGATAGGACTGATATTTTTCGCGAGAAGCCCACGAAAAATAACTAACAATGGACAATTAACTATTGACAATGGCGGCAAGCGGTATTCCGATTGTCAATTGTCAATTATCAATTGTCCATTAAAAAAGGTCGGTGTTTTTGTCAACACTTCCTTTGAAGAGTTGGTAGAAACAGCGGCATTTTTCCGACTCGATTACCTGCAACTGCACGGAAATGAGACACCGGACGATTGCCATGCCTTGCAAAAGCGTGGTTACTCGCTGATCAAGGCATTTCAGATTGCAACAGCTTGCGATCTTGAACAAACTACCAATTATGAAGGGCGTGTCGATTACTTCCTCTTCGACACCAAAAGCAACAGTTATGGAGGTTCCGGCAAGCAATTCGATTGGTCCATACTTGAAGCTTATCAGGGAAAGACACCTTTTCTGTTAAGCGGAGGTATCCGGCCGGAAAGTGCCGAGGCAATACGCTCTTTCCGACATCCCCTCCTTGCCGGGATCGATCTGAATAGCGGATTCGAGATCGAGCCGGGGCGGAAAGACATAGAAAAGCTAAAGGAGTTTTTAAAAGAAATTCAAAATCATAATTCATAAATCTGAAATCAAAAGATGAACCGTATCACAAATTTATTCAACACAAAGAAGAATGGAATCCTATCCGTCTTCTTCACCGCCGGATATCCGAACCTGGATGACACGACAAAGATATTAAAAGAGTTAGAGGACAAAGGAATAGACATGGTAGAGATCGGTATTCCCTTCTCCGACCCGATGGCAGACGGCCCCGTGATCCAGGAAGCCTCTACTGCCGCGTTACGAAACGGGATGTCATTGCATGTTCTGTTCGAACAGTTAGAAGATATCCGTCAGGATGTGCATATCCCGATTATCCTGATGGGCTATCTGAATCCGATCATGCAATATGGCTTCGAAGCATTCTGCCGGAAATGTGCACTGACAGGTGTGGACGGTATGATCATTCCGGACCTGCCTTTTGCCGATTATATGAAAGAGTATAAAGCCATCGCCGAACGGAATAACCTCAAAATGATCATGCTCATCACACCTGAAACCTCCGAAGAACGCATCCGCCTGATCGATGAACATACAAGCGGTTTCATCTATATGGTGTCGAGCGCCTCCACTACCGGAGCGCAGCAGAGTTTCAACGAGCAGAAGCAGGCTTATTTCCACCGCATCAACGGGATGGGACTCCGGAATCCGCGCCTGGTCGGTTTCGGCATATCGAACAAAGCAACCTTCGATGCAGCAGTTATTAACTCATCAGGGGCTATTATAGGAAGCAAATTCATACAATTATTGAAAAGCGAACCGATCTCTGTCGCCGTCGATAAGTTACGGGCAGCCATTCAGGAGTGAAATGAACAGAAAAACAAACATTTTAAAACAGTCGTCCTCCAGCAAATAGGAAAAATACTTCTTTTTACCTTTTCGTTGAGGGACGGCAATAAATCAGACCTACCTCAAAGGACTGATAGATATTGATATCCTGCCGCCCATGGATTGTCGCCGAATAAGTCGATTACTTTATCAGAAGGTTGTACCTGCAATACCGTGTACTCTGCTTCCATTTCTATTGATGGCGCTTGCAAGACACCACTAACGCTGCGCAACTGATAACACCTAAAAGTTGCATTCATCTTTTCATTTCCCAATCTTTAATTCACAGCAAAGATAGAGGTGATTTGTCAAGCGACAGAGTTCAAGAGTTAGCCCATATTATTCAAAACAGGAACATATCTTCTTTATTTCAAGAAGAAACCGGTATATTTGTAACCAAAACAAGAATAAAATGGAAGTTTTACGCACAACCGCCGAAGATCCCTTTTTCGTCGGGACAATCAATTGTTCCGATATGCCCCACCATCTTTTCAAACTGGAAGATGCCTGCATCTTTTTCTGCCATAGCGGAGAAGCTCGGATCGAAATCGACTTGTTGGAATATGACATCACGCCTAATACACAGATCATATTCCTACCCAACAGCATCATCAATTATTCATATGCCAGTCCAGATCTCTCCATCTCTTATATAACATTTTCCAATGCGTTTTTCCAAGAAGCGACAGTCCGGCTCGATCCTTCTTTTTTTCATTTTCTGAAAGAGAATCCAGTCGTCACGCTACCAGTCGAGCGTACACGCACCATTAACGGACTCATCATCGCACTGGAAGATCTCTATAAGGATAAAGAAAACTGTTTCCGACTGCAAATCCTTCGCAACTACATACAAAGTTTCCTTTTGGACATTTATGATAAAACACACCGCATCTTCGAGCAGAACCGCCCGGAAGGAATCAGCCGGCAGGAAGAATTGTTCAAACGGTTCATCCAATTAATACACAAACACTGCCTCAACCAGCGTGAAGTATCATTCTACGCCCAAAAGATGTTCATCACTCCCCGCTATCTATCGGCCATTACGCAGGTCGTTGCCGGAGAGACGGCAAAAAACATCATCGACAAGCATGTCATACTCGAAATAAAGGTATTGTTGGAATCGACCGACCTAAGCATACAGGAAATAGCCAACCGCCTCCAGTTTCCGGACCAATCGTTTTTCGGCCGGTATTTCAAGAAGCACACCGGTATCTCTCCGCAATACTACAGGCGCAAACTCGGTTAACCGGAACCTGTTCCATAGACATGGAACAAAAGTTTCCCTCTAAGGAAACTCCAGTTCCCCGCCGAGGGAACTATTGTTTCATGCCAATGAAACTGTTTTTCTCCCCCTACCTTGCCCGATTATTCAAAGATTCATCGTATATTTGTCGTTAGGTTTAAAACCTTGTAAACTGTATATTAACAAGATTAATTCTATTAGTAAATGGGAAGAGTATTAGTTATTGGTGCAGGGGGCGTAAGTACCGTTGCTGTTAAGAAGATCGCGATGAACGCGGATGTCTTTACCGATATCATGGTTGCCAGCCGCACGAAAAGCAAGTGCGACCAGATCGCCGCCGATATTAAGAATGTAAAGGTACAAACAGCACAGGTCGATGCAGACAACGTGGAAGAACTCGTCCGCTTGTTCAACACCTTCAAACCGGACTTGGTAGTAAATCTGGCTTTGCCCTATCAGGACCTCCACATCATGGATGCCTGTCTGGCATACGGTGTCAGCTATCTCGACACGGCCAATTACGAACCGCTGGACGAAGCTAAATACCAATACAGCTGGCAGTGGGCATACAAGAAACGCTTCGAAGATGCCGGCCTGACCGCTATCCTGGGTTGTGGATTCGATCCGGGTGTAACGGGTGTATATACGGCTTATGCAGCCAAACATCACTTCGACGAAATACAATACCTGGATATTGTAGACTGCAACGCCGGAGACCATCACAAAGCATTTGCTACTAATTTCAATCCGGAAATCAACATCCGCGAAATTACCCAACGAGGTAAATATTTCGAAGACGGAGAATGGAAAGAGACAGATCCACTGTCTGTACACAAACCGTTGAACTATCCGAATGTCGGTCCGAGAGAATCTTACCTGATGTACCACGAAGAGTTGG
>ENA-OOWO01001934-OOWO01001934.1-human-gut-metagenome-genome-assembly--contig:-NODE-1934-length-12760-cov-3.646517_pt1 | contig 12760 bp, 12 predicted proteins | sample MGYA00241579_ERZ501327 | MGnify/ENA primary metagenome ERZ501327 (study PRJEB25962, sample SAMEA2042836) | human gut metagenome | biome: human gut; feature: human-associated habitat; material: faeces...
ACCGCCGTTAAAATGGCATGAGAACTTTCTACTTCATAAGCGGTTTTTTTTATTTCATGCTTATGAAGTAGAGAGTTTTTACCTTATCGTAAATTCACAAGATAAATTATATGTATCGTAATCCCAATCTCTTTCACTTTCAAAGAACGCAAATTGTTTAATCAAACGATAGTGTCCAGCAGGCAATTCTCCATAAAAACTTTTAACATCAATTTCTAATGTTAATCGTTCGTTAGGCTTAATAAAACAATCCTTTTCATTGCTCTTTGAGGGGTCATCAAGCTGTTCAAGTTGATACCAAGTGCCGGATTGTTCAGCTTCTATTTCAAAATAATTTGGTGAATATCGGTATTCTTTATCAGAAGTATTTTCTATTAGAAATGAAAGGTGCTTCAAATCTAAATCCTTTTCTGTACTCATTGAAATCTTCAAATCGTCCAAAGTGTCAAGTTCTTCTTCACTTCCATAAGGAGAAACCTCATATTCTTCGGAATAATCTTGTACTACATGATTATCACTGTCCTTTGTTTGACTACACCCAACAATACACACCGATAGCAATAAAGTTAGAAACATACATATTATTTTTTTCATTTGTCATTATCTCCTTTCTTTTAAATTTATAATAGCAATAAAATGTCTATTTTCAATCAACTTTCATTGCAATTTATTTTCACTGTAACACATGCTCCCCCTGCTTTATTATTAGCAATTTGGATATTTCCGCCATGTCTTTCACTTAAAATCTTACTAATATTCAGCCCTAACCCCAAATGTTCAGTAGATATATCTTTTGATGATTTATAAAATGGTAATGTTGCTTTTTCAATCTCAATATTTTTAAACCCGCAACCATCGTCTGAAACAGATATAACCAAATTATTATTCTCTATTACTACGCTAATAGCAATATCACTTTTTGCATATCTAATACTATTAGAGAGTAAATTTTCATAAATCTGCATGACTGTATCTAAATTGATAAACAAGGTTATATTATCACCGCTTGCAGTAATTGAAAAATGTTTGTCATAACAAAGTGCTTCTGCTGTGTTATTAAAATTATCAATAAGTGAATGAAATGTAATCTGTTGTCGTGGAATATCAATATCCTCTAACCTGTATAAGTTCGTCATAGCATTTACATATTTTTCAAGACGTGAAATATTTTTTGACATTACTGATATTTCGTCTAATATTTCTTCTTGTGATACTAAGCCTTTGGGAATAAAGGAAAGCAACATAGTAGCATGACCCTTTAGTAAAGTCAAAGGAGTGCGTAAGTCATGTGAAAAAGCAGCATTCAAACGGCGCTGTTCAGCAAATTGTCTAAACATAGTTTCATTATTCTTCGACAAACAATCTTTCATTTTTTCAAAGGCGTGACAGAGTTTCCCCATTTCATCATTTAATGGATATGATAATGTAAAATCTAAGTCATTTGCTTCAATTTTATGATACGCATTAGTTAATAGCTTAATGGGTTTTGATAATTTTTTTTTATAAAAAAATGTTACACAACATATCATACTAATAGATAATACGATAGGAATAATTGCAATATTTAATGAACCTAAAGCACTGTCAATAAGCCTATCCCGGCTTGTAAAATTAGGTAAAACTTCGATATATGAAACATGGTTCGGATAGACATATTCGTGTACTGGGCGTTCTTTTTGATAATCAACATTGAACTTGCATATCTCGTTTCCTTTCGTGTCAAATATTGTATATTTTGTTTGGTCATTACTATAAGTGGCGGTAAATGAGCCATTTTCCGGTATATCATACCTTGTTGACATATTTTCATACTTATAGTTTAAATTTATTCTGTATCTGTCAACCATTGAAATTAAAAATATACAAATAATTATTCCAATCAACAACGAAAACAAAGCATAAAGAACAAAGGACATTCTAATACTCATGCTATTTAACCGATTGAACAATCTGCTTCTCTTTAATTTTTCCATTTATATCCGCACCCCCAAACAGTTTCAATGTAAGGTCTATCGCCTAAAGATAAAAATTTTGCCCTAATACGTCTGATATGTTCTGTAACAACTGTATTATCACCAATGCCGTCTAATCCCCAAACTTTTTCATAAATAGTTTCCCGGTCAAAAACAATTCCTTTGTTTTGCGAAAGGAAAGATATTATATCAAATTCTTTTTTGGTAAAAGCCATATCCTTATTATGATAAAACACAATACGTGAGGAATAATCTATAACCATATCTTCATCAAATTGCACCTTTGAAGATGTATTGTGTCTTTTTTCTCTGCGAAGATGTGCTGCAATGCGAGCTTCTAATTCATCAACAGAAAATGGTTTTATTACATAGTCGTCTGCGCCAATAGAAAATCCTTTTATTTTATCACTATCTTCAATGCGTGCTGTTAAAAAAATTATAGGGCATGAAACATAATCCCGTATTCTTTCACAAACAGTAAATCCATCAATATCTGGCATATTAACGTCTAACAAAATAATGTCAGGTTTTTTTTCTACTTCTTTTAATGCAGCATTTCCTGCTGTTGCAGTATATACCGTATATCCAAGTTTGCTGAAATAGCAATACAGCATTGATACAATTTCTTTTTCATCGTCTACAATTAAAATACTCTGCGCCATAAATATACCTCCCTTGTAAATATCTGATTTAAGATTATCAAACAAAAATCTATTTCTAATCAATTTCTTTAATTTTCGATGTCATTAGATATTATATATGGCAGTATGAGTGATAGCAACCTTACTCTGCACGTTTTATGCTCTATTACTATCAATACTATGATATGTGTACTCATATCTTGAAAGAAAGGTGAACGGTAAAATGTAACTGGGTGAAATGATTATGAAGCAGAGTAAAGAGAAATTTGATTTTAAGGCTTTCGGACAAGCCATTAAAGCAGCAAGAAAAGCAAAGGGAATATCACGCAATCAGTTAGCCGACACGCTGAATATTGCGCCCCGATATATCGCGTCCATTGAGAACAGCGGGCAGCACCCAAGTTTACAGATTTTGTATGAGCTTGTAACCCTGCTTGACGTATCAGTAGACCAGTTCTTTTTCCCGGAACGGGAACAGGAGAAGTCCACACGCCGCCGTCAGCTCGATACCATGCTTGACACTATGAGCGAAACGGACTTAAAAATCATGTCTGCTACTGCAAAAGGCATAGAGGAAGCCAACAACGACAGGACGGGGGAATAAAGTTCCCTCGTTTTTGTCTGCATAAAGTGATTGAAGCGTCGCAGGATTGCGGCGTTTTTCTTTTGCACTTTTTTTGGCATACTGGAAGTTTCGTTGTAGTGGTAAGTGAGGAAAAAACTTTCTTAGCAAGCATAGGAAAAGAGTACCCTTTTCCGTATTTTCGCCCTCCCGTCCTGCGGTGTGTCGGTTGAAAATTGCTTGTTGGGAAGTGTCCCAAACCCTCGGAATGGAAAGGAGCGATTGCATGAACGGACGCAAAAGAAAAATACAAATCAAATTCTATGTAACAGAGGAAGAAAGGACATTGATTGAACAGAAAATGAAGCTCGTCCCCACCCGGAACATGGCGGCGTATCTTCGCAAGATTGCCATTGACGGGTATATCATTCAGACAGACCATAGCGACATAAAAGCCATGACAGCAGAGATACAGAAAATCGGGGTCAACATCAATCAGATTGCAAAGCGTGTCAATGCGACAGGCAGCGTCTACCAAGAGGACATAGAGGAAATAAAGGGGGTGCTTGCGGAGATATGGCGGTTACAAAGATTAAGCCTATTAAAAGCACGTTGAGCAAAGCCCTTGACTATATCCAAAACCCGGATAAAACAGACGGGAAAATGCTTGTGTCCTCCTTTGGGTGCAGCTATGAAACGGCAGACATTGAGTTCGGATTTACGCTTGCACAAGCCATAGAGAAAGGGAACAATCTCGCCCACCATTTGATACAGTCCTTTGAGCCGGGAGAAGTAGACTATGAGAAAGCCCACGCTATCGGAAAGCAGCTTGCCGACGCGGTAACAAAGGGACAGCATGAATACGTCTTAACTACCCACATAGACAAAGGGCATATCCATAACCATATCATTTGTGCGCCCATAAGGGGCAGAGTAAATCCGCTTAGCAAGCGGCAGGCGTGAGGTTTCATGCCTGTGGTCAACGGCTAACCTGGATGGGGAAACCCAAAGGGGACAATAGCACGACCGTAACGCTGTGAGTTGGCAAGTTGTCATGCCACGACTGAGCAGCAAGACCAAAGTTCATATGAGGATAAAGCCTACACTGGTTGAACGGCAGTCCGAGGGACATTTGTGGTGGTCGCAGCGGAAGACAGCTATATCCGCTGCGCTGTGCATCTCCGCCAGAAAAGATGACTGGCAGGAGCGAAACCGATGTGCAGCCCGTATGTATCAGCATAAAAGGACGAAAACCGTATCCGACAATGAACACAGCTTTTTACTCTGTTACTAAATGGGGATTGCCTAAGTTGGAATGCTCGCAAGAGCTATGGGTGCAGGCCCTGAAAATCCAATATGGCAACGGAGCCGCCGTAGTAGTCCGAGCGTGTTAATGGCACGCACATGGCGAAGGGCGGCAGTTCATTCGATTCAATGCAAAAGAAAGGAAGGTGCGTGAGGCACTATGAGAAATCCAGAAAATGTATTGAACAGTCTGCAAGAGCATTCAGCTCAATCCGGCTATGTCTATGACAGATTGTACCGCAATCTGTTCAACCGGGAATTTTTCTTACAGGCGTATCAAAATATCTATGCCAGTCAGGGAAACATGACCGCAGGCACAGACGGGAAAACCATTGACGCAATGAGCCTTGAAAGAGTTGACAGGCTTATTGCAGCCCTGAAAGACGAATCTTACCAGCCCAAGCCGTCCAGACGGACATATATTCCCAAAAAGAATGGAAAACTCCGTCCTCTGGGCATCCCGTCCATTGACGACAAGCTGGTACAGGAAGTTGTCCGTATGCTGTTGGAATCCATCTATGAAAACAGCTTTGAGGACACCTCCCACGGCTTTCGACCCAATAAAAGCTGTCACACAGCCTTGAGAATGATTCAAAATCGCTTTACACGGTGCAAATGGTTTGTGGAGGGAGACATTAAAGGCTTCTTTGACAATATCGACCATAATGTCATGATTGGCATCCTCCGCAAGAGAATCAAAGATGAACGCTTCCTGCGCCTTATCCGTAAATTTCTTAATGCGGGATATATGGAAGATAACCAAGTGCATCAAAGCTACAGCGGCACGCCACAGGGCGGCATCATTAGTCCTATTCTCGCCAATATCTATCTCGACCAGTTCGACAAATATATGGCAGAGTTTAAGAAACGGTTTGACCGTGGGAACAAGCGAGCCGTCAATGTGGAATACCGCAAGCTGAGCGATAAGAGAATCCGACTCAAAAGAAAGCTGGCAAAGGCAAAAACTGAGGAAGAAAAGCAGTCCTTACTGGAAAGCATCTGGGAACTGGACAAGGTTCACAAGTCCATCCCCTGTAAAGACCCTATGGACGAAAACTTCCGCAGACTGCAATATGTCCGCTACGCTGATGACTTTCTTATCGGTATCATCGGAGCCAAAGAGGATGCACAGGCTGTGAAACAGGAAATCGGCACATATATCGCCGGACAGTTGAAATTGGAACTGTCGGACGAAAAGACGCTGGTAACCAAAGCGACAGACCGGGCAAAATTCTTAGGATTTGAAATCAGGGTTACACCGCAGAGCAATCACACCAAGAAAACCAAAAGTGGTTCTACGGCCAGAAATTACAGCGGCCATGTCATGCTGGAAGTCCCAACTTCCGCCATTCAGAAGAAGCTGCTGGAACTGGGAGCCATGAGAATCGATGTTCGCAATGGAACAGAGATTTGGCAGCCCACCCATCGCGGAAAACTTGTCGGGCGAACGGACCTGAGTATTCTTGACCAGTACAACGGCGAGATACGAGGATTCTGTAACTATTATGCGATTGCAAACAATCGCTCCAAGCTACACAAGTTCCGCTATATCATGGAGTACAGCTTTTACAAAACTCTGGCCTGTAAATACCGCACAACAAAGCGCAAAATCATTGTTCAGTATCGTATCGGCAAAGACATCGGTGTGAAATTTCAGGACAAACATGGCAAGGAGCGTATTCGACTACTGTGGCAAGGCAGTCTTGCCAGAGACCCCTATCCTCTGGGAAAAGAAGCGGATATTATCCATAAGCCAAAAGGCATTCTGAAGAAGCCCAGTCTTGGCGCACGATTGAAAGCAAATCGGTGTGAATGGTGTGGAAAAGAAACTTCAGTGTTGGTGATGCACCAGGTAAGAACGCTGAAAGAGCTGGATGAAAGTCAACCGTGGGCAGCTTTTATGAAAAAGATTAACCGGAAAACACTGGTAGTCTGTGAAAGCTGTCACACTAAAATACACAGTGCAGACTGTGAATGAATGGAGAGCCGGATACAGCGAGAGTTGTAAGTCCGGTTCGGGGGCGAGTGTCCGGAAACCTACCGCAGCAATGCGGCAAGGCGCTGGGTACTTAGCCTACTTTGTGCGGTCAATTTTGTTGACTACCATAAATACAATTCCAATAAGCGCAGCTACTACGGCATACGGAACATGAGCGATAAGCTGTGTCGGGAAAACGGGCTGTCTGTTGTCGTTCCGGGCAAAGGCAGCAAGGGAAAAAGCTATGCAGAATATCAAGCGGAAAAGGTCGGTACAAGTTGGAAAGGCAAGCTGAAAATTGCCGTTGATACACTTATCCCCCAAGTGGCAAGTTTTGAAGAATTGTTGCAGCGGTTACAGGCGGCAGGCTATGAAATAAAGCCGGGAAAATATATCTCCTGTCGCGCTCCCGGACAGGAACGGTTTACCCGCTTAAAAACTCTCGGTGCAGACTATACAGCGGAAGCAATCAAAGAACGGATTGCAGGCAAGCGCACAAAGGCGGCGAAAGCTCCCAAAGAGCAGCGCGGCGTATCGTTGCTTATTGACATTGAAAACAGTATCAAAGCACAAGAGAGCCGGGGCTATGAACAGTGGGCGAAAATCCATAATCTGAAACTGGCTGCAAAGACTATGAATTTCTTGACAGAACATAAGATTGAGCAGTACGCAGATTTAATCAGCCGGATTGAGGAAATAAATGCGGAAAATGTAAAGACAGCAGACGCATTAAAGAGCGTGGAAAAGCGTCTTACAGATATGGCGGTGCTGATGAAGCACGTTACCACCTACCAAAAGACAAAACCTGTTTATGAAGCATACCGCAGGGTAAAGGATAAGGACGCATACCGGGCAAAGCAGGAAAGCAGTCTGATACTCCATGAAGCGGCGGCAAAGGCATTGAAAGCGGCGGGCGTTACCAAGCTCCCCAATCTTGCCGCCATGCAGGAAGAATACGGGAAACTCCAAGCGCAGAAAGAAGCCCTTTACGCTGATTATGGAAATCTGAAAAAACAGGTCAAGGAATACGACGTTATCAAACAGAACATAGACAGCATTTTGCGGCAGGGGAAAGAGCCGGAACGGGAGAAAGGAAAGGAACGGGAATAAAGTTATAATTGTTTGCTTATTCTTAATTTGCTATAATTATTTGCAATAGATTAAGTAATCGTGAGGTGCTTTTATGGAAAATGAAATATTGTTGGAAACAGAAGAATTATTACAACGGTTGGTTGAAGCAGTGGAAAAGCTTAACTCAGCTCCAAGTGAGGATACAATTATTGCATTTTTTGCTCTGGTAGCTGCATGGATTACGATTGCTTTTCTATTAGTAGAACGGCATGAAAAAAATCGCCCCTATCTTCAAATTTCTTTTGAATTAGTTCGCTCAACTTTAGCGTGTATTGTATTAAGAAACACTGGCTCTTGTCCTTTAGAAATAAAAAGTTTAGAATTTAGCAAAAATTTCACACAACAACTTTCTCCCGAAGTACAAGAACGACTTAATAAGAAAAGCAAAACTAATATAGCTGTTTTTCCAAATCGCCAGTGGGTAATATCTTTTGATGTAAATGTTTTTGATATTTTGAAGAAATTTGAAGTAAAAGAGGTGGAAATCAACTACTGTTATTCCAAAACAGGAAAATACAAACGGAAGTACAAAGAAAAAATATCTATTGACTTTGAAGAATATAGAGGAATATTAGATTATATTTCCGAATTAGACGAATTTAAAAACAGCGTAGACAAATTAAACAAATCAATGATACGTTTTATTGATATTTCTAAAATTGATGATAGTGTTGAACAACGAATAAAAGAACAGGGTGCAGACAGCCAACAATAGGCTGTCCGCGCCCTGTTTTGTATTTAGTATCTGTTACGCAGTAGAACCCCGATTTTAAGAGAAAAGGTATTCCGTATCGCTTATGCAAGTTTCGTGTCTGTTATGCCCCGTAAATCAAGGTTTTTTTGCCCCTACTGCGTAACAAAGGCGCGCCGTTTTCTCATGCGCTCCGCTGCCTGTCTGCGGGTAATACGCTTCCGGCAGTCCGGGCAGTATTTGACGCTGTTAGACTTTGATACAAAGAACGTGCCGCACTCGGTACAACGCTTTTTGTCCTCGGTTTTGAAAAGCTCTGCATGCAGCAGCTTATCAAGAGGAAGTACGGCAATCTGAAACCACTTGCATAGAAGCGAATAGGAAATAAGCTGCGGGCATACACATTCCTCCCCGTCGTCCAGTAAGATACAGTGTCCGCGCTCGCAGTTGCAGCACTCCTTTTTCACAAGGGTGTTTACCTTGCGGCTTTGTCGCGGCGACAGCCGCTTAATCCCGGTCATACTTCATCAGCGGCGAAAATGGCAAGCTCCGCATACTCGTTTTCTGTTAGTGGGGAGATTTTCTGTAAGGTGCGCTCTGCAAAGGGGCGCATATCCTCGTCCATGAACGGCAGCGCAGCCGTCATATTTTCCATAAGCTGTGCTTTGCTTCCCTCATGGTAAATACTCAACAGGTTCATTTCTTCAACGGTCAGTCTAATCATGCTCATACCTCCAATTCGTGATGCTTTGTTTTTGCTGTCTTTTTCGGGACTTTTGGGGATTTCTCTGTTTGTAACTGCGCCCGGACAGAGGGAGGGGACTGTTTCATCTCTTTATTCCTCTCGCTTTTATCTATCAACGCATAAACTCCATGCCTGCCCTCCAACGTAGATAAGGAAAGGCTTTTGTAAGGGAGCATGGAAAGCAGCCGTTCCATATCCTTATCCGTTGCCAGTGGAACAAAGTAGGGAGAAAGCTCTACCGCACAATGGGTTTTTTCGGGGCTATCCGGTTCTCCAAGCCCTTTTACATTTTCCACAATCCGGCGGGCTTCTGCTTCAATCCGTCTGTCATGCAGGGCGGCGATATGTAACTGAAAATCCCTCTGCGTATGCGGTGTTCGTTTTTTCTGCTGTTCCCTCAAAAGGCTTTTTAAGGCTTCCGGGTCGTTTGGCTGTGCTTCAAAACGTATAAACTTTCCAAGTTGCGGGTCAGTGTCCCCGTCAAAATATTGTCCGGCAGGCTTTGTCAGCTCCCCATGCTCATAAATCAGCGTGTAGTTGTCGGCAGGGATTGATTTTTCGATTACTTCCCGGAAATGCTGCAAATAATCCAATTCATAAAGATTGCCCTTGATTTTTCCCTGCTCTGTGCCTGTCAGTTCCACCGCATAGGCAAGGATAGTATCGCGGGTCTGTTCCCCGTAAAACCGCCATGTATTATGCTGCCTTGTATCCTTTAGAAAAACGTCCCGTTCCCGGAAGCAGCACGTCCCGGACGGGCGGGAAAACCACAAAAGCCGTTTGTCCTCCGGGACAGGGCTTACCGCCGCTTTCTGTAAAATCTGTTTGTCTATGTCAAAATCGCTCTGATAAAAAGCGGTGTTCTGTTTCATTATGGCTTCAAGGGAAGCGATAACGTCCACATTTTCAAATTTTTGTAACTTCATAGGTCAGCTCCTTTCCAAATCCTGTGTTTTCTGTCTTGCCTGTTTCTTCGTCGTCTGTTCTTTCGCTGCTTTAAGCTGCGCCCGGATAGAGGGCTTTTCCTGTTTGGCAGGCTTGCCGCGTCCCTTATCGGTTTTCAATGCTTCGGCGTATTCTGCAAGGGAAATCTGTTCCCCGGCTTTCGCCTTTTCCTCCAGTTCCGCAGCGGTCGGGGTGTTGTTTATCTGCCCGTCAATCATATTGTAATTTTGCTCGGTGGTCTGCTCGGCAGCTTTCAGATAGTTTTCCGGTTGCAAAAACTCCGGCACTTCCTTATAACCGAAGTTGTCTACATAGTGGGCGGTGTCCTGCCCGTTCTGATGAAGCACCACCACGTCAGAAACGGAAAGGCTATGTCCCTTAAAATCTTTCGGGTGGTCGATATTAAAGCGGGTGTAAATATCTTCAAGGGAAGTCCCCGGCGTAAGCTCTGCGGAATAGACAAGCGCATAGTTTTTCGGGTCTACCCGGTGTCCTGTGGCAGTCAGACGGTCGTAAGGTTCAAAGCGCAAGTCCCTTGTTTCGTCCCCGCCTTTTATCTGAAAAATGGAAAAGGTGTCTTTGTCCTGTGGGGCTTCCTGTTCCGGCTGCTCCTGTGCGGGTTGTTCCTGTGCAGCTACCTTTTGCTGCCGGATATGCGCCCGCTGTATCTCGGTCGGCTTTTCCCCGGTAAGGGGTGCAATGGCTTTCACATAATCAGCCGCATAATAGGCGTTACTGGTAAGCTGCCGCTGCCATGCCCCTGCTTTTGGCGACCAACGGAAGCCGTTACTTTTTAAGGCTTCCCGCGTGGCTTCGTCCGGCTTATCCTCAAAGAAGATTTGCAATCGGTTCGCTTCGGTGTTTGCTTCCACCTTGCCGCCGTCAAATTCCCAACCCACAAAACCGATTTCTTTTTGCTGTGAAAGGGATTTGATACGGTCTTTCACGCGCCGGATTTCTGCGCTGTTATTGGATAACGCCCAAGTCGCAAAGGGCTTGTCCTCCAAATGCCAACTGCTCGCCATATCTGCTTTCAGTTTTTCCAGTTCCTCTGGCGGTAAATGCGGGCAGCCGTCAAGGGTATTATGCTTACGGTAATAGGCGTTTACGGCTTTCATGGTTTCCTGTGATTTTTCAAGGCTTTCCAGTTTCTTTTCTAACTTCTGTACTGCCTGCGGGTCGTCTGCGCTGATACCTCCCATGCCGGTACTGCGGATTTTATCAAGAAGCCCCTGTATGTCCTGCCATTCCCGGTAATTGCTGTCGCGGGCTGCGTTCTGCTTTTCTTTCTTCCTTGTGGGGAAGTTAGAGCCGCCCGCAATCAGGATAGAGGGAACACGCGCGTCAATCTCATAGCCTTTGTTCATGTTCGCCGCCAGTTTCCGGGCGTAGGTGTCAAGCAGGCTGTCGATTTTCTCATGGTACATCGGGTCTACCCGCTGTTTCTGCCTTTCTGCAAGCTGTACGGCTTCATCTACATAATGCCTGTATTCAGCCGTCGCGCTGCCTTGCTTATAATCGGAAAAACTGTTCATATCCTTTGCACGTTTGGCGGCAACTTCATTGATAGTGTAATAAGGGGCGGGTGCAGCCTGTTCCGGCTGTGCTTCTTTTTCCTGTACCGGGGCTGTTTCTTCGGGAAGCTCCTGCGCGGCTGCTTCTGCTTCGGACTGTTTGGTAGCTTCCTGTGCGGGTTGTGCCTGTTCGGTGGTCTGTTCTTTATCCTGTGCCTTTTGGATTTCTGCAAAATGCCCGTCTATGGTATCAATCAGACTTGCGGCGGTACTGCGGATTGTTTCAAGAGAGCCTTTCAGTTCTGCAAGTTCTTTTCCGCTGCTCCACCCTGCGATATATCCAAAAGAATAGTCCGACGTATCAAGCCCGTAATGTTGGCAGACAGCATAGGCGACGCTTTCTGCCTGTACCTCGCGGGTGCGGCGGTCGGGACGTTCCGGCGCGTCTTTGTCTATGTCATGGAGTGTCGCATGGGCGATTTCATGGATTGCGGTCTTGATATTCTGCAATTCGTCCATGCCCTCGTTGATGAAGATACGCTTTTCCTCATAATTGCAGCGTCCTTTTACGCCGCCGCTTAGTGCTTCAAATCCCATAGCAAAGGGAGAAGTCTTTTCAAGGGCAGCGAAAAAATCCTTGTATTGTTCCACGTTGCCCGTCAGCTCATAGGTAAGGGCAGGAAGCTCCTTTCCCTCGGTCTGTGAAATATCAAAGACAGATACCACACGAAAGGCGGGTATCTTGATTTCCTTTTCCTCGGTAACAGGTTTCCCGTCCTTATCGAAAACAGGCTTTTGGGTGTCTGGGTCGATTTTTTCCACCTGTTTCTTAACGGTAAACGGGGACGGCGCAAGTATCTTGATAGCTTTTTCTCCGGGCTTTACATGGCGGTCAAATTCCTTTTCCCATTGTTTATAGCCTTTCACAAGATTGCCGCCCTGCATGGCGATAAGGATTGTATTGTTAAGGCTGTAATCATGGAATTTTGACATAGTACGCAAATAATCGGCGTAACGGTCGCTTTCATACAGTCCTAAAATCCCTTGTTCCAGTCGGTCGGTAATCTCTTTCATTTTGTCAGCAGGCTTTTCAGAAGATAGGATAATCGGGAGAACCGGGGGCTGCTTTGTGGCGGCGGTCGGTATGGCTGCGGAAGCGTCAAGGTCTGCCTGTTCCTTTTCCTGTACTGGCGGCTGCGGCGTTACCCGGTATTCCTCCGGCACGTCGCGCCCGTCGTACCACTGTGTAAAGGTGTTGCGGTTATTGTAGATATA
>ENA-OOWO01001936-OOWO01001936.1-human-gut-metagenome-genome-assembly--contig:-NODE-1936-length-12746-cov-2.450398_pt1 | contig 12746 bp, 10 predicted proteins | sample MGYA00241579_ERZ501327 | MGnify/ENA primary metagenome ERZ501327 (study PRJEB25962, sample SAMEA2042836) | human gut metagenome | biome: human gut; feature: human-associated habitat; material: faeces...
GAGCAGTTATTCGGTTATGAGCAAGTAGCGAAGCGGATTGCGAATATCCGCTTGAATGGATTTTGACTCACAACTGTGAAAGTATTGAACAGTTGGAATAAATTTATAATAAGGAGAATGATAGATTATGGTACATTTCGTAGGAGCAGGTCCGGGAGCACCGGATCTTATCACAGTAAGAGGAAAACAGTATCTGGAGGAAGCTGATGTGGTGATCTATGCAGGATCACTGGTAAATCCAAAGCTTCTGGAATATACAAAGGACATCTGCACTATCCACAACAGTGCAAAAATGACACTGGAGGAAGTGATCCATGTGATCGAGAAGGCGGAAGCAGAGGGAAAGACAACTGTCCGCCTTCATACCGGAGATCCATGTATTTACGGTGCAATCCGTGAACAGATGGATATTCTGGATGAGAAAAATATCGCTTATGATTACTGTCCGGGTGTCAGTGCATTCTGCGGTGCTGCAAGTGCCCTGAATCTGGAATATACTCTGCCGGATATTTCCCAGAGTGTGATCATTACACGAATGGAAGGCAGAACTCCGGTTCCGTCCAAGGAAAGCATTCAGTCATTTGCGGCTCATCAGGCAACTATGGTTGTATTCTTAAGTACAGGAATGCTGGAAGAGCTGAGCAGACGTCTTATTGAAGGCGGTTATACAGCAGATACACCAGCAGCCATTGTATATAAGGCAACCTGGCCGGAACAGAAGACCTTCGTCTGCACAGTGGGAACACTGGCAAAAACGGCTGCAGAAAATAATATTACAAAAACTGCTCTGATGATCATCGGAGATACAGTTGCAGCAGCACATTATGACCGTTCCAAGCTGTATGATCCGGAGTTTACCACAGAATTCCGTGAGGCTGTGAAATCAAAAACACATCACTCATAGAATCTGGTAACCTTAAGGAATTGCTATCGTTTATGAGATCACTGTAAACAGGAGAAAGAGAAGGAATATAACAGTGAAGGTTGCACTTATATGCTTCAGCCTTACCGGTCAGCAGACCGGGGAGAGATTATGCCGGGGGCTGGAAGCTGCCGGTATGACAGCAGAACTGGATAAAAAAAGTAAATATCTTCCGGATTCTATTCAGATCAGTACCTCTGCATGGGCAGGAGAGAAATTTCTTGTTTCAGATGCACTGATCTTTATCGGTGCCACCGGAATTGCCGTCCGCAGCATTGCGCCTTATGTAGCGTCAAAGAAGTCAGACCCTGCGGTGCTGGTCGTAGATGAGTGTGGAAAGTTTGTCATTTCCCTTCTGTCAGGACATCTGGGCGGTGCCAATGAACTGGCGCTAAAAACAGCAGAAATTCTGGATGCTATACCAGTGGTCACAACAGCCACAGACCTGCATCACCGTTTTGCAGTAGATGTTTTTGCAAAGAAAAATAATTGCAATATCTTTAACATGAAAGCAGCAAAGGAAGTCTCTGCAGCACTTCTGGCAGGAAAGAAAGTTGGATTTTACAGTGAGTTTCCTGTAGAAGGCGAACTGCCGGAGGGACTGGTCCGGTGTGACGAATATGGGAATCCTGTCAACAGTACGGATGACAGATCAGAAGAGGAAACACAGAAAAGCTCTGATTTTAATGGAACAGGGACAGACTGTACGAATATAGACTGCGGAGTTGCAGTTACTGTACATACTTCCTGTAATCCTTTTATTTCTACCACACAGGTAGTTCCGAAATGTCTGACTCTGGGTATGGGCTGCAGGAAAGACAAGGATGCCCGTGGAATCGCAGAGGCAGCGCAGAAGGTGCTGAACAGATCTGGATTTCATAAAGAAGCATTTGAGCAGATCGCAAGCATCGATCTGAAGAAAGAAGAAAAGGGAATCCTGTCATTGTCACAGGACTGGCAGATTCCTTTTGTGACTTATACAGAAGAAGAATTAAAACAGGTGCCTGGAGAATTTACTCCCTCACCTTTTGTAAAAAAGATCACAGGTGTGGACAATGTCTGTGAGAGAAGTGCAGTCCTTGCCAGTGGAAATGGCAGGCTGCTGCAGAGAAAAACAGGAGAAAATGGTGTGACCACAGCAGTGGCTGCCAGGGAATGGAGGATACATTTTGAGTAAAATATATGTAATCGGAATCGGACCGGGAGCTTATGACCAGATGACAGGAAAAGCGATCCGCGCCATGAATGAAAGTGATGCGATCATCGGATATACCGTATATGTAGACCTGGTGAAGGAATATTTTCCGGGAAAAGAATTTATGACTACACCAATGAAAAAGGAAGTGGACCGCTGTGTCCTTGCCTTTGAAGAGGCAAAAAAAGGCAAGACTGTTTCCATGATCTGCAGCGGTGATGCAGGAGTTTACGGTATGGCAGGTCTGATGTATGAGGTTGGTGTCAATTATCCGGAAACAGAACTGGAGATCATTCCGGGTGTGACAGCTGCAACAGGCGGAGCTGCTGTTCTGGGTGCACCTCTGATCCATGACTTCTGTCTGATCAGCTTAAGTGACCTTCTCACACCATGGGAAAAGATAGAGGCAAGACTTCTGGCAGCAGCTCAGGCAGATTTTGTTGTATGCCTTTACAATCCGTCAAGTAAAAAACGTCATGATTACCTGCAGAAAGCCTGTGATCTGATGATGAAATACAAATCACCGGATACCATCTGCGGAACAGTTTCCAATATCGCAAGAGACGGCGAGGAAGCTCATGTAATGACATTAAAAGAACTGAGAGATACACAGGTGGATATGTTTACCACAGTATTTATCGGTAATTCTCAGACAAAGGAAATCAACAATAAGATGGTAACACCGAGGGGATATAGGAATGTATAAAGTTCTTGTTTTTGCGGGAACAACAGAAGGATACGAGATCTGCCGGTTTCTGGCAGATCATAAGATAGAGACAAAGGGATTTGTTGCCACAGAATATGGCAGCAAATCTCTTACAGAAAATGAATTTCTCACTGTTCAGACCGGAAGACTGGATGCAGCGGATATGGAAGAGGTCTTTTTACAGGAGAAACCGGAAATGGTGCTGGATGCCACTCATCCTTATGCTGCTGAGGTGACTGTAAATATCAGGACAGCCTGTGAGAATACGCAGACAGCATATTACAGGGTGCTGAGAGAAGCAGGAGAACATGAGGACAGGGCAGTATATGTGGACAGTGTTCAGGCTGCTGCAGATTATCTGGATCAGACCCAGGGAAATGTACTGCTGACAACAGGAAGCAAGGAGCTGGCCGGCTTTACAGGCATGAAGGATTATCAGAACCGTCTTTATGCAAGAGTCCTTTCTCTGCCCAATGTGATGAAAGCCTGTGCAGAGCTGGGATTTGAGGGAAAACATCTGATAGGAATGCAGGGGCCTTTTTCCAGAGAGCTGAATGCTGCAATGCTCAGACAGTATGACTGCAGATATCTGGTCACAAAGGATACAGGAAAAGCAGGGGGATTTCAGGATAAGATCGATGCTGCCCTGGAATGTGATGCAGTTCCTGTGATCATCGGGCGTCCTCTGAAGGAGGAAGGAATGTCTGTGAGAGAATGTAAGAGATTTCTTACAGAGCATTTCGGTTTAGCCCACAGACCGCATATTACATTGCTAGGAATTGGAATGGGAAGTCAAAAACTTCTCACTGTCCAGGGTAAGAACAGCCTGGATCAGGCGGATCTTCTGATCGGTGCCAGGAGGATGGTGGATTCTGTGAAACGTCCGGGACAGGATGTGTTTGTGGAATACAGAAGCCGGGAGATCAGGGATTATATTGATGCACACCCGGAGTATGACAATATTGTGATCGTCCTTTCCGGAGATGTGGGATTCTACAGTGGAGCCAGAAAACTTCTGGAAGTACTGTGTCAGGACAGTGCGGATCTGAGAGTACAGAGAAAGAACGGATCAGAGAAGAGTGAGGAAGAACGGGATAGTTCAGCACAAAATAATACAGAGATAGAGATTCAGTGCGGGATTTCCTCAGTTGTATATTTTATGTCCCAAATAGGATTGTCCTGGGATGATGCCAAAATCGTCAGTGCACATGGAAGAGGCTGTAATCTTATCTCACATATCTGTTATGCGGAGAAAGTATTTTCCATACTTGGAACCTCAGACGGTGTAGCAGTTCTGGCAGAGAAACTGGTAAAATACGGGATGGGTGATGTGCTCCTTTATGTGGGAGAGAATCTGTCCTATGAAAATGAGAAGATTTTTGTAAAACCAGCCAGTGAACTGACAGAATATAAGGGAGACCCCTTATCTGTCATTTGTGCAGTAAATGAAAATGCAGGAACACGTCTGGAGACGCATGGGATCAGAGATGAGGAATTTATCAGAGGCAAAGCACCTATGACAAAGGAAGAGGTGCGTACGGTATCCCTTTCCAAATTGCGGCTGACTGCTGATTCTGTCTGCTATGATGTGGGTGCAGGAACAGGCTCACTGTCAATAGAGATGGCACTTCGTGCTCATCAGGGGCAGGTATGGGCAATTGAGAAAAAGGAAGACGCAGTTGAACTGATCCACCGGAATAAGGTGAAATTTGCAGCGGATAATCTGGAGATCGTGGAAGGACTTGCACCGGAGGCTCTGAAAGATCTTCCGACACCAACCCATGCTTTTATCGGAGGCTCGTCAGGAAATCTGAAAGAGATCGTGAAGCTGCTGGTTGAAAAGAACCCTCAGGTCCGGATCGTGATCAACTGTATCACTCTTGAAACTGTGTCTGAAGCATTGGAAACAGCGAAAGAGTTTGGATTTGAAGAAAATGAAATCGTGCAGCTAAGTGCGGCACGTTCAAAGGCAATCGGACGTTATCATATGATGATGGGCGAGAATCCTATTTATATTATTACACTTCAGAATCCCGGGAAATAACAAATGATGCAGATATCAGGGATTACAAATTAACAGTTAAGGAAATACAGATTAACAGTTAATAGATTGGAATGCCCTGAAATTGTTGAAAAAATATAGGACAGAAACAGAGGAGAACAGGGATGGATATTCCAAGAATACTTCTTGCGGCAGGAGCCAGCGGCAGTGGCAAAACACTGATCACCTGCGGACTTCTGCAGGCACTGGTCAATCGAAAAATGAAAGTGGCATCTTTTAAATGCGGACCGGATTATATAGATCCCATGTTTCATTCCAGAGTCATCGGGACGAAATCCAGAAATCTGGATACCTTTTTTACAGATGCCGAGACTACCCGATACCTGCTTGGAAAAAATGCAGCAGACTGCGATATTGCAGTGATGGAAGGTGTTATGGGCTATTATGACGGCGTGGGTGGAATATCCACGAAAGCAAGCGCCTATGACCTGGCAGATACCACAGATACTCCGGTCATCCTTGTGGTAAACAGCAGAGGAATGAGTATTTCCCTGGCAGCTTATATCAAAGGTTTTATGGAGTACAAAGAGAAAAGCCATATCAAAGGCGTGATCTTTAACCAGATGTCTCCCATGCTTTATCCCAGAATGAAGAAGCTGGTGGAAGAACAGCTTGAGGTGGAGGTTCTTGGATATGTGCCAAAGGTAGAGGACTGTGTGATCGAGAGCCGTCATCTGGGTCTTGTGCTTCCTGAGGAGATTTCTGATCTGAGGGAACGCTTGCAGAAGCTGGCCGGAATATTGGAAGATACACTGGAGATTGACAGGATCCTTGCACTTGCCAGGCATGCAGAGGAGCTGCAGGTGCCGGAATCGTTGGTACAGAAAGACGAGACATATGGATATTGTCTGCCACAGAAGCTGCGTATCGGAGTGGCAAAGGATGAAGCCTTTTGTTTCTTTTATGAAGACAATTTTCGTCTCCTTCAGGAAATGGGGGCAGAGCTGGTTGATTTCTCGCCAGTTCATGATGAACATCTTCCTGCAGATCTGGATGGGATTCTTCTTTATGGCGGTTATCCGGAATTAAATGGAGAGGCACTGGAACGCAATGCATCCATGAAAGAAGAGATTGCACAGGCAGTTAAACAGGGCATGCCATGTATGGCAGAATGCGGAGGCTTTATGTATCTTCATGAGCAGATGGAGGATATGGGCGGAGTGTTCCGGAAAACCTGCGGAGTGATCCCCGGAAAATGTTTCCGCACTCCCAGACTGACCAGATTTGGATATATCACATTAACTGCCGGGAAGCCTGTTTTCGGCAGAAGTGCAGAGGAGATCGGTGAGATTCCAGCTCATGAATTCCACTATTTTGATTCAGAGAACTGTGGAAGTGATTTCCATGCAGCGAAGCCTATGAGCAAAAGAGGATGGGACTGTATGCACAGCAGCAGTAACCTGCTGGCAGGATATCCTCATATCTATTATTATGGAAATCCCCAGATTCCCAGGGCTTTTCTCATGAAATGTCTGGAATATCATAATTCAAAAGAATAATGAGCCGGATTTAGAGGTGGTAAAATAGTAGTAAATTACCGAATTCCGGGCGTTTCAGAAATATTGAAACATCCGGAAGGCATCAAGGAGTTTTATAATTATGTTATATTACAGTATGCCTGCCCTTGCAGCAGGCTTTATACTTGATCTTATGATAGGAGATCCCAGATGGCTGTATCATCCGGTGTGTCTGATCGGAAATCTGATCGCATTTCTGGAAAAAATACTCCGAAAGATTTTTCCGAAAACAGATAAGGGCGAACTGGCTGCAGGTACAGTGGAAGTGATCCTTGTCTGTCTGTTAAGCGGTGGAATCCCATTTCTGATCCTGCACATTCTCTATGGAATCTCAGTATGGGCGGGATTCGCACTGGAAACCTTCTGGTGCTATCAGCTTCTGGCAACGAAATCTCTGAAAACAGAGAGCATGAAAGTCTATGACAGACTGAAAAACGGGACTCTGGATGAGGCCCGTTATGCAGTATCTATGATCGTAGGCCGTGATACCCAGTCATTGACAGAGGAGGGTGTTACAAAGGCGGCAGTAGAGACTGTGGCAGAGAATGCTTCAGACGGTGTTATAGCACCGATGCTTTATATGGCAATCGGCGGAGTGTGGCTGATGTTTCTTTACAAAGGAATCAATACCATGGATTCCATGCTGGGTTATAAGAATGATAAATATCTGTATTTTGGCCGTTGCGCTGCAAAACTGGATGATGTGGCCAATTATATTCCAGCCAGACTTTCAGGATGGCTGATGGTGGCAGCCTCTGCATTTGTAAAAATGGATGTGAAAAATGCAGCGAAGATCTACCGCAGAGACAGAAGAAACCATGCCAGCCCCAATTCTGCACAGACAGAAGCAGCAATGGCAGGTGCGCTGGACGTACAGCTTGCAGGCAATGCTTACTATTTCGGAAAGCTTTATGAGAAACCAACCATCGGAGACGGAATCCGCCCTGTGGAGGTGGAGGATATCAGACGTTCCAATCGCCTGCTTTATGCAACAGCAATCCTGGGGGCTGTGATATTTCTCCTGATCGGAAGCGCAGTGCGATATTGTTTCTTTTTATAATTCCGGTAACGTGGATTGCTGAATAGTTATTAATATAAAACATGTATAGTAAGACAGGAGACAACTGATGACAAAACATATACATGGCGGTGATGTTTATAAATATGATCACTGTCTGGATTTCTCTGCAAACTGTAATCCGCTGGGAACACCGCAGAGTGTAAAGCAGGCGATCATAGACAGTGTAGAGGACCTGAGTGATTATCCCCGTGTAGGATGCGGACCTCTGAAAGAGGCAATCGCAGATTATGAACATACAAAAAAAGAATATCTGATCTGCGGGAATGGAGCCGCAGACCTTATTTTTTCCCTCAGCAGGGCATTGAATCCAAAGAAGGCCATTCTTCCTGCTCCTACCTTTGCGGAGTATGAACAGGCACTGGTCAGTGTTGGCTGTGAGATCAGCAGATATTATCTGAAAGAGGAAAATGATTTCTGTATACAGAAAGATTATCCGGATGTTCTGAAAAGAGAAAAGCCGGATATTATTTTCCTGTGTAATCCCAATAATCCTACAGGGATCACCATACCTCAGGACCTTCTGGAAGAAATTCTGGAAACCTGTGCCATGCAGGGAATATTTATGGTAGTAGATGAGTGCTTCCTGGATTTTGTAAAAGATCCGGAGAAACATACGCTGAAGGAAAAACTGGCAAAATATCCCGGACTTTTTATTCTTAAGGCATTTACCAAAAGATATGCGATCCCCGGTGTGCGGCTGGGCTATGGATTCTGTTCGGACGGGGAAGTACTTGACCGGATGGAGGCAGTCACCCAGCCCTGGAATGTGTCTACCATGGCACAGCAGGCAGGAATGGCAGCACTGAAGGAAGCAGAATATGTGGAAGCAGGACGGCAGATCATTTTCAGGGAATCTGCATGGATGAAGGAAAAGATGAGACAGCTTGGGCTGACAGTATATCCTTCTGAAGCAAATTATATATTCTTTTACGGACCTGAGGATCTCTTTGAAAGATGTGTTGCAAAGGGAATCCTGATCCGGGACTGCAGTAACTATCCGGGGCTGAAAAAGGGATATTACCGTGTGGCAGTGAAGCTGCATGAACAGAATAAAAAGCTAATAGAGGTACTGGAAGAAGTGCTTTCATAAGTATTTATACAGGAGAAAAGGGGAAACAAAAAATGGCAAAAGCAATTATGGTGCAGGGGACAATGTCCAATGCAGGAAAAAGCCTTCTGGCAGCAGGGCTTTGCAGGATTTTTAAACAGGATGGATACAGGGTGGCACCCTTTAAATCCCAGAATATGGCACTGAACTCTTTTATTACAGAAGAGGGGCTGGAGATGGGCAGAGCTCAGGTTATGCAGGCGGAGGCAGCCGGAATTAAGCCTTCTGTGCTGATGAACCCCATTCTTCTGAAGCCTACCAATGATGTAGGCTCCCAGGTGATCGTAAACGGAGAAGTCCTGGGAACCATGAGTGCCAGAGACTATTTTAAATATAAGAAAAAGCTGGTGCCGGATATTATGAAAGCTTATGATAAACTGGCATCAGAAAATGATATCATTGTGATCGAGGGGGCCGGAAGCCCGGCGGAGATCAATCTGAAAACAGAAGATATCGTAAATATGGGAATGGCAAAGATGGCAAAGGCACCGGTACTTCTGGTGGGAGATATTGACAGAGGCGGTGTTTTCGCACAGCTGATCGGTACAGTGGAGCTTCTGGAAGAGGATGAAAGAGAGATGGTAAAGGGTCTGATCATCAACAAATTCCGCGGCGATAAGACCATCCTTGATCCGGGAGTGCAGATGCTGGAGGAGAGAAGCCATATCCCTGTAGTGGGAGTGGCTCCGTATCTGGATATTCAGGTGGAGGATGAGGACAGCCTCACAGAAAGATTTGACAGAAAACAGGAAGTGGATCTTATTGATATTGCAGTGATCCGAGTGCCAAGGATCTCCAATTTCACAGATTTTAATCCACTGGAAAGTATCCCGGGAGTTTCCCTGAGATATGTACAGCATGTCAGTGAACTGAAAAATCCGGATATGATCATCCTTCCAGGAACAAAAAATACAATGGAAGATCTGCTGTGGATGCGGGCTAATGGTCTGGAAGCTGCAGTTTTGAAGGAAGCTGCAAAGGGTAAGATCATCTTTGGAATCTGTGGCGGTTATCAGATGCTGGGTGAGACCTTAAGTGACCCTCATCATGTGGAAGCCGGAGGAACCATCAAGGGAATGGGACTGCTTCCTATGGATACTGTTTTTGCAGAAAAGAAAACCAGAACCAGAGTTTCCGGCAGATTCCTGGAACTCGAGGGAGAGCTTCAGGCACTGTCCGGTGCAGAACTGGAGGGTTACGAGATCCATATGGGAGAAACTGTGTTAAAAGGCGAGGCCGGACACAGTGTATCCATTGAAGATCAGGTGTCAGGAGAGTGTAAGGAAGACGGTGCATACCGTAAAAATGTCTGCGGAACCTATGTCCATGGAGTTTTTGACAGGGAAGATGTGGCAGAGGCTGTTATACGTGTTCTGGGTGAGAAAAAGGGAATCGATGTATCTCAGATGACAGGAATCGATTTTGCAGCATTTAAAGAAACCCAGTATGATATCCTGGCAGCAGAACTGAGGAAGCATCTGGATATGAAGAAAATCTATGACATTCTGGAGCAGGGGATCTGATCCGGAACTATATGGTGAAAATCCAGATAAACTATAGCAATCCTCGTAAAATTTCACACTCTGATGGGCTGGATTAAGATGCATTATTTTAGAGGATTGCTATAATGAGTGATAGATGTAACTATTGTATACGGGAATTTATGGAATTTGGGAGATAAGGAATGAAAGTAGAACTGGAAAATGTAAAACCAATGGATATAGAGAAACGCAGCTTTGAGATCATCACAGAGGAACTTGGAGATAAAAAGCTGGTTCCCGGAACAGAGCTGATCGTAAAGAGATGTATTCACACAAGCGCAGACTTTGATTATGCAGAGAATCTCTGTTTCTCTGAGAATGCAGTTGAGAAAGCAATTGCTGCTATCAAAGACGGTGCCTGCATTGTGACAGATACACACATGGCAGAGTCCGGGATCAACAAGAGAGTCCTTTCCCGTTACGGCGGAGAAGTATTCTGCTTTATCTCTGATGAGGACGTAGCTGCCACAGCCAAAGCCAACGGAACCACAAGAGCTACAGCCAGCATGGATAAGGCTGCTGCCATGGGAAAGAAGCTGATCTTTGCCATCGGAAATGCCCCCACTGCGCTGGTACGTCTCTATGAACTGATTGAGGATGGCAAGCTGGATCCTGAGCTGATCATCGGTGTGCCGGTAGGCTTTGTAAACGTGGTTCAGTCCAAGGAACTGATCATGCAGGCAGACGTACCTTATATTGTAGCCAGAGGAAGAAAAGGCGGAAGCAACACTGCCGGAACTGGTCGAGGAAACTGACATTGTCACGGAGCCATCGCCCGTTCAAACACCCCCAGAGAGTGAAGTACAGGCTCCCTCTGAACAGGATGCCACACCACAGCAAGAACCGGAGCCTACCCCGGCACCTGACAGCACACCGGACAACATGGTCTATGTGCCGGGCTTCGGCTGGATAGAAAGCCAAGGACCCAACCATGCGGAATACGCCGAGGACATGTACGAGAACGGCAATAAAATCGGGATCATGGGATAAATGAAAAGCAGTGCGGTATCAGGTCAAAGCCTGGTGCCGCACTGCTTATTCTACTTCCTGTTCCAATGCGTCGCTGAAGATCTCATGGACGTGGATCAGCGAAACGACTTCACAGAGAAACCGCTCCGCCAGTTCCTTTTCGTCCAGCCAGGTGGTCTGCGGCGGCACATAGTAACCAGAATCAGCCTCTGCCTCCGCTCTGGCCCTGTGAATGGCTTTCTGGATGAAGAGCCACTGGCCGTAAGTGCCGCCGCTCAACTGCTTCCTCAGTTTCCGAATGGCACTCTTATACGCCTTCTCCGCACCACTGGGGCCGTTGTAGTTGAGCCGGATGGCCAGTTCCTGAAAAGTCATGCCCTGCTCATTAGGCTGGCCAATCCCCAGATAACAGCGCACCAGATTTAGCTCTCTGGGGCTCAGAACTTCCTCCATGCGCTGGAGGAGCAGCGTCTTGCGCATGAAGCGGTCATAGGCTTTGGCTGGGTCACCGCCACACCCAAGGTCAAAGACACGCTCGCCCAGAGACTCGATCTGAAACACGGTGCGGTATTCCTCCAGCAGACGCTTGGCTACTTTGGCGGAGACTACCAACTTCTCTTGAATGGCGGTCAGCAAATCTTCTTCGGCATCCTCCTGCTCATGCGTGGCATAGAGAAACGCCACCTGGCGCAGCTGGCGGTAACGGTCCAGCGGGAGCGACAGAGAAAAAGAACCTTGGGCGGCGCAGTCCCGCATGGCCGTCTCAATGGCGGGGGTTGCATAGGTCAGCAGCTTTGTTCCATAGGAGAAATCAAACCGCGTCGCCGCATCCAGCAGTGCCAGTGCCCCCTCCTGCTTGAGGTCGTCCACCAGAAAGTCCTGAGAAAACTGCTCGCAGTAGCTTGTGGCCAGCATGGTCAGATATCCCTCGTTTTGGGAAAGCAGTAGTGGGGCGGCCTGTGGATCGCCGTCCTGTATCCGCAGGGCCAGCTCCTCGTTACTCGGGCAGAGATCGTCGCAGCGGTACATACTCATGGCCCGTCCTCCCGGGCAAGGCGCGCTCTCGCCTGGGCATAGATTGCTTCCTGCTCCATGTCGTGTGCATAACCGTTGGTGGCATAGTCGTTGTCCATGAGCGCCTTATCCCGGAGACTCTCCGCCACATACAGCGCTTCATTGCGCAGCTCGTCGGAGATTTTTCCTCTCTGATGATGCTTGCGGATGGTGTTGGTGCGGGTGGTGAACAGGCGGTAGACCGGGTGTTGCTTGTTTTGCTCCTTCTGCCGCATCATGGCGCCGTACTGCCGGCAGGTCATGCGGGGATCCTGGGGCGCAATGCCATCGCAGTATTTCGGTATATGGCCGTTGGTGGTGAGAAAGTATGTTCCGCAGCCACAGCACCGGCTGGGCGCATGGCCGTGCTGCAATCCGTTCATCAAGTCAAAGATGTAGAAGCTCATGGCATGGTCAAAGAAATACCGGTTCACAAATACGGTTTCCTTTTCCTGTTTCGGATGTCTGGCAAAGACATAGGAGGATCTCAGGTCCGGTGTGATGGTGAATGGCTCAACATCCGGTACCGGCAAATCACGCATCATACTCCAGAACCATTCGCTGTTGAAGCAGTCGTGGGCGGCCATGGCAA
>ENA-OOWO01001955-OOWO01001955.1-human-gut-metagenome-genome-assembly--contig:-NODE-1955-length-12629-cov-3.886512_pt1 | contig 12629 bp, 9 predicted proteins | sample MGYA00241579_ERZ501327 | MGnify/ENA primary metagenome ERZ501327 (study PRJEB25962, sample SAMEA2042836) | human gut metagenome | biome: human gut; feature: human-associated habitat; material: faeces...
ATGTATAAGAAGAAGTTCCTTTAAGATCCCGGAAATGGTATTCTTTCGTTCCGGTAATATCCAGAAACATTTCTTTTTCCGGAGAATCCATAATACAATATTTCATAATTTTCGCCAGTTCCATGGCTGTTGTGGCGTGCACGCCGCCTTCATCCTCTCCGTCCAGTCCGTTTGGCGTTACAAAATGTGTCTTAGTAAGCCCCAGTTCTTCTGCTTTTTCATTCATCATTTTTACAAATGCTTCCACGCTTCCGGCTATCTCCTCTGCAACCATAACTGCGCTGTCATTGTGCGATTCCAGCATAAGCGAGAATAAAATATCCCTCAGATAGAACTGCTGCCCTTCCCGGACACCCAGATGAACTTTCGGCTGACTGGCAGCATATGCGGACGCTGTGACTATCTCATTATCTGTCATATGCTCCAGTGCTATGATGCAGGTCATAATCTTTGTGGTGCTTGCCATAGGCCTTATGGCTTCCTCTTCTTTTCCAAATAAAACACGCCCACTGTCAGCATCCATAAGGACTGCCGATTGGGCGTATAGATTTTGTGGCTCGTCTGTATTTTGTTTCATTTTGTCAGCCATCTGACCCGATAGATTCTGACCCGATTCCTGAATTTCATATCTTTCCAGCCAGGCGGCAGATATGCATAACAAAAGTAAGACTGCGATAATTTTTATTTTGTTCTGATTCATATCCAGTACCCTGAAGCACCGTTATCTTTACAGATTATGATACTCTGCGCACAAATATGTATCTCTTCTTTACTTTATCTGTTTCATTTACTATATCTGTTTATACATTTAATTTAAGCTGTACTTCTTCCTCTGCCTCTTCTTTAAATGTTTCTACCTGTTCCGGCTGCATGCTCGGAAGATCTTCGATAGACTGAATACTGAATCTTCGCAAGAATTCTTCTGTTGTGCCAAATAAAATCGGCCGTCCCGGTGCATCCAGACGGCCAGCTTCCTGGATCAGCCCATATTCCAGTAATTTATTGATGGCATGCTCACAGGACACACCTCTGATCTTTTCAATTTCCACCCTGGTTACCGGCTGCTTGTATGCCACAATGGACAATGTTTCCAGCAATACATCGGTCAGTACCTGCTTTCTCGGCTGTTTTGCAATCCGGATCAGATATTCATACTGAGACGGCTTTGTACAAATCTGATAAGCACCGTCCAGTTCCAGGATCTGCAGACCACAGTTGTCTGCCTGATACCGGTCTGCCAGATTACGCAGGATCATCTCTGCCTCCCGCTCATTTACCTGGAGTGCAAATGCCAGTTTTTTTATTTCCACAGAGTCACCCATCGCAAACAGAATGGCCTCTGCGGCAGCTTCATATTCTTCTATTTTCATTTTTTAATTACTCCCGTATCTTTTCTTTAAGCATGCTGCCGGCCGGTTCAGACGGCAATCGTCCCACATCTGATATTGCCTGCCCGCAGACAGTAATATATATTTCATCAAACAACTGCTCCTGCACGATCCGGATCCTTCCGGTTTTCATAAACTCCAGCATCGCCAGAAACGTCACAATGATCTCCACCTTACTGCCCTGTCTTTCCAATAGTTCCCGGAAAGAAAAATGCGGATGCTCCTGACAGTATGTTTCCAGATAAATCATCTTCTCATCTAAAGAAACCTCTTCCCGTTCAATTTTCCCAAAACGGGATCGGATCGGATCCATCTTATCTACTTGTTTTCGCATTACTGATTCAAAAATAGCATGCAGTTTTTTCAGATCCCAACCGCGGGTCAGTTCTTCCAGATCCAACGGTTCTTCATAAGAACGCACTTCCTCCGGAATAGATTGATTTTTATACAACCGCCGTCCCGCGTCAATCTGCCTGTCTTTCAGTTCCTGAGACATGTATTTGAACAGCTTGTACTGCAGCAGTTGTTCCATCAGTTCCGCACGTGGATCCACTTCATCCTCGTCTTCTGTTTCCTCTTTCGGAAGAAGCCATTTTGATTTGATTTCCAGCAGTGTCGCCGCCATTACCAAAAATTCGCTCATGATATTCAGATCCTGTCGCTGCATCTCCCGAATATATTCAAGATACTGATTTGTAATCTCGACAATCGGAATATCATAAATACTCACTTTATTTTTATCCAACAAATGAAGCAGAAGATCCAGGGGACCTTCGAATACTTCCAGTTTTACCTTTAATTCCATAGGCCAAATTTTCTCCAATCTTACACTATTGTACTGAATCCCCATAAAATTTCAAGGTTTTGTTCACATTTTCTATCATTCTTTTCTGTCTCTTTTTCCTGTTATTGCAATTCTATTACAGATATTATCAGTCCGTACAAAATGTGCATAGATTTCACTTTACCCTCATACACTTAAAATAAATCATTCCAGCAGGTTGCTTATGAGATTCTTTCTTGGATTATTACTATCCCTGTCTCTTTGTTTTTCAACTCTTGTATACACTGTGAACGCACACTCTGAAAACAACATTTTTATGAATACAACCTCTGATGCAGATGCCGAAACCGCTTCTGACATCACTACGGAACATACAGCTGCACCGGTTCTCACACTGACTGCCTCGAGTGCACTGTTGATGGATGCCGCTACCGGAACGGTTTTATTTGAACAAAATGCTGCAAAAGAACGCCCGATTGCCAGTGTTACAAAAATCATGACACTTCTGCTGATTTTTCAGGCACTGCATAATCAGACCATTCAACTCGAAGACCTCATTCCGGTTTCTGCACACGCTGCCAGTATGGGCGGCTCTCAGGTTTACCTCGAAGAAGGAGAAACACAGACAGTAGAAACACTGATCAAATGTATCGTTGTTGCCAGTGCCAACGATGCCTGTGTCGCCATGGCTGAGCAGCTTGCCGGAAGCGAAGAAGCCTTTGTCCAGCAAATGAACGAAACAGCAGCTTCACTTGGCATGCTGCATACACACTTTGCCAACTGCTGTGGACTGGACACGGAAGGGCACTACTCCACGGCTTATGATATTGCATTGATGTCCCGGGAACTAACGGTAAATTATCCCGAAATTTTTGACTATACATCCATCTGGATGGAAGACATCACGCACCACACCGCCCGGGGAGACACATCATTTACCCTCAATAATACAAATCATCTGATCAAACAATACCCTTATGCAACCGGTCTGAAAACCGGTTTTACCTCGACAGCCGGTTTCTGCCTGTCCGCCACCGCCAGCAAAGACGGGATGGATTTCATCGCAGTCGTTCTGAACGCCCCCGGCAGCAAAGAACGGATGGCTGACATAAAAACGCTGTTTGAATGGGGATTTGCAAACTGTCAGGTATATACTGATGAAAACCTGGATTCTTTGCCAAAGCTCCCCGTTTCCAGAGGCCGACATTCTCAGCTGTCTCTGAAATATGAATCCGCTTTCTATCATCTGGATACTACAAATACCGCAGGAGAACTGGCAAAAAAAATAGAGCTTCCGGATTCCGTGGAAGCCCCGATCAAAAAAGGGGATATCATTGGCAAAGCCGTGTATACATTAAATGACAACACGGTTGGTTCTGTGAATCTGCTGGCATCCGAGTCCATTCCACTGATCACGCTGAAGGATACCTGCCAGCAGCTTCTGCACCGCTTTTTCCTGTCAGAACCAGACTGAATTTCATTTAAGAATGTCCCTGGCATTCTTGATGCTCACCACCTGCAGAGGTGAGAGTCATCTCACATCTGATATACTGATAACAGCCTCTGTAAATCCACCGTTCCCCAACACTTGAAGCTTTCGTCAATACCGGAGTGATCTGCACTGCGATACAACTGCAGTTTCACTTCATTTGGCATCATGGCCGGATATTTACACAGCAACAGTGCAATCATCCCTGATACCACAGGTACCGCCATAGAAGTACCACTTTTTCTGATATAGGTGCCCGGTCTCGTACCACAGCTGATAATATCAGTTCCGGGCATCAAAATCTCCGGTTTCACTACACAGGATTCCGTAGGACCGCGTCCGGAATAAAGACTTGGTTCCCGCTTTCTCTCATTTATAGTATCCAGACTGCCAACTGTAATAATTTTCTTTGATACCCCGGGGCTGGTCACAGTATTCTCTCCGGGACCATTATTTCCGGCTGCTGCCAGAACAACAATCCCCTGATCCCACGCCTGCTCCACACTTCGTAAAAGACGTTGCTGCAATTCTGGCCGCACCCGTTCCCGCATACCGACAGATATATTGATAACCCGGATCTTCTGTGCATGGTTCTGATTGTATTTCATAATATCTTCAACCGCCTGACAAATATCCAGAATTTTTCCATTCCCATTCTTATCCAGTACTTTATATCCCTGCAGATAACAGCCCGGGGCCACACCGTGAACGGCTCCTTTTCCACCCGCTCCTATAATTCCGCTGATATGTGTTCCATGACCATTATCGTCATAAGGTTGCTGCCTCTGCCTGATATAATCCCGGAATCCCCGAATTCTCCCTTGCAGATCCGAATGTGGATAAATACCTGTATCCAGCACAGCCACCAGGATTCCCTGTCCGAAAATGCCCTGCCGATATGCTGCCGAAGCATGAATGTATGCTAATATTTTTTCCATATAGTAGTATATTCCATCAACATGCATTGCGTTCGTTTTATTAGCAAGAATCCCTTCTCGTGCGAGTGTGCATCGGTTGTACGAAGTGCTTTTGTTTGATAGGAAATTCATCGTAATTTCCTATCAAAAAAGTCAGGGGGTACGCCATGGATAGCAAAAAGAAAAAACTTCCATTGGGAATTGAAAATTTTGAAGATCTGATTCGAAATGATTTTTACTATATAGATAAAACTGGTTTGATTCGTGATATTTTAAAACAGCCGGCGAAAGTTACACTTTTTACCAGACCGAGACGATTTGGAAAGTCTCTGAATATGAGTATGTTAGAAAAGTTTTTTTCACCGGAAAGTGACAAGCATATTTTTGATGGTCTTGTGATCACGCAGGAAAAAGAACTTTGTGAAAAACATATGGGACGTTATCCGGTCATTTCTGTTTCTTTAAAAGGAATTAATGCGCCGTCTTATGATACTGCATTCAAGATGCTTGTTATGATGATCAATGAAGCGGCAGAAAAAGTGCAGTATTTGCGGAACAGCGAACGATTATCAGAAGCAGAAAAAGGATTTTTTGAAGAACTGCTAAGTCGGAATATGGACGAAGCAACCGCTTTTGGAAGTCTGCGTCTCCTGTCGAGATTATTGTATAAGCATCATGGACAACCGGTGATCGTGCTGATTGATGAATATGATGTGCCTTTGGCAAAAGCCTTTTCTAATGGATATTATGAACAGATGGTTTTTCTGATCAGGAATCTGTTTGAGCAGGTGTTAAAAACTAACGACAGTCTGCATTTCGCAATTTTAACCGGCTGCATGCGTATTTCAAAAGAGAGTATTTTTACTGGATTGAACAATTTGAGTGTGCGTTCTGTGACAGATCTGAGATATGATGAATATTTCGGCTTTACAGATGCGGAAGTACAAGAATTATTGAATTATTATGGTTTTTCCAACTGTTACGATGCAATAAAAGAATGGTATGACGGATATCAGTTTGGCAATACGGATGTATATTGTCCATGGGATGTAATGAATTACTGCGATACTTTATTAGATGAGCTGAATGCACAGCCGGAAAATTACTGGGTTAATACGAGCAGTAACGACGCAGTCAGAAAGTTTATTGAAGAATGCGATAACGGAACGACCAAGCGGGAAATTGAACGTCTGATTGCAGGAGAAACAATCGAAAAGGAAATTTACCAGGAACTGACATATCAGGATATGTATACAAGTATCGACCATATCTGGAGCGTTTTGTTTACAACGGGTTATCTGACTCAAAAAGGAAAGATAGAAGGAAATCGTTACAAACTGGCAATTCCAAATCTGGAAATCCGCAGTATTTATACCTCTCAGATTATGACACTTTTTCAGGAAAATGTGAAAAAAGATGGTCAGTTGCTGACGCAATTCTGCGATGCGTTGAATCAGGGGAATACATCAGAAGTGGAAAACTGTCTGAACCGGTATTTACGAAAAACCATTAGTATACGGGACACCTTTGTAAAGAAGCAGCTGAAAGAAAATTTTTACCATGGAATTTTGGTTGGAATCCTTGGCTTAAAGGACTATTGGGGAATTACTTCAAACCGGGAAACCGGGGACGGATATAGCGATATCGTGGTGGAAACAGAAAATTCGCAGAAAGGTATCATTCTGGAAGTGAAATATGCGCATGATGGAAATCTTGAAGCTGCCAGTCAGAAAGCAGTCAAACAGATTGAAAAAACCAATTATGCACAGGAGCTTCAGGATGAAGGAATTGATACGATATTGAAGTACGGCATAGCATTTTACAAAAAGAGATGCAAAGTTGAATTGAAAAAGTAACAAATATTAAAAATCGGCAAGGAATAGCAAAACTTCCCTGCCGATTTTTAATATCCATTATTCATTTTTCTATGTACAATTCATTTTAGATTGCTGCGCACCACCCTTAAATGGATTGGCAATAAACAGTCCAATCGCAAATACACTGCACAAAATTACATCTGATAATAATATTTTTGTCAGGTTATATCCCAGCAGGATCATCCAGAATGAACTTACAAATCCGCCCAGATTCATAAAAGCTAAAATAATCGATGTACCGATTCCAATGGTAGATGGCGGTGTTGCTATTCCAACCCATTCCGTAAACGCTGCAAACTGCCAGTTAAATCCGATTCCGATCAATCCATATCCGATTCCCATAATAACTGCAGTCTGACCCATAAAAATAATTCCTGCGCCAAATGCCACACATCCGAAAGCCATTAAAAACATTGCCCGCTTTATGTGTTTGAACAATACACCAAACAATAGGCCCGCAAACATTCCTGTTACGGAAAATGCAGTAAGTGCAATTGCCGCAACGGTTGCTCCACCTGCATTTCTGACTTCATACAATGTAGACGCATTCATCATAACACTCAGGTTACATGCCTGGAAAACCATCATCAATATTCCGATCAGTAATACTGTCCGTACATTTAGTTTCTCTTTCGGCTGTATTTTTTTATCTGTATTTCTGACTACTTCCAGTTCTTCATCCGGCAGGAAAAGTGACATAATCACTGCAATTGCAAAGAAAATATGTCCCAAAAATGCCAGATTCCAGGAAATGTCAGCCAACACACCTGCAAGCATCTGAAATGCGATTCCACCGATATTCATCGCAAAGGTACCTACACCGATCAGCGTTGCACGCTTATTTCCCTGAAAATATATCATGATCAGTGCATTTCCAAGTGGTGCGATCAATCCCATTGTGAAACCAAATACAAGACGTACCACCAAAATCAATGCATAACTATTCATAAAAACAGGCAGGATTCCAAAAATCAGACACAGAATACTTCCCAGTATCGCCAGTGTTTTTGTCTTAATCTTCTTTCCCATCACCGCTCCGGCGATCAGCGAACCTGCCATCATGCTCAAAGTGGCTACCGTCTGTATAAACGAAACATCCTGATTGGGGAATTGTGCCGCCAGCGTGGCCAGTGCCGGTGTGATAGCATTGGAACCAAGGCCCATCAACGTAAGGCTCAGCATTGCCATGGTCGCCAGCATCCCCGTCCCGCTAGTTTTTGTTTGTTGATAACTACTCATTTTTTACTCCGCAATATGTTTTGACTGATCATATAATTCCGTTCTTCCAAGTGGTTTATTAGAACAAAGCGCAAATAATACAGCACCAACTGCGGAACAGATGATCAATCCAATAAATGTCGCCTTGAAACTTCCGGTTACACTTGCGAGACTTCCAACCAGCATAAATCCAAAGGATCTTACAATCGTATTTAAAATAAATACGACTGTCCATGCAGAATCAAAATCATATCTTCCCCATACAGATGCTGTCATGGAAATAGCAAGGTTATTTGCTCCACCGATAATGGATGCAAACATTACCAGCGCAATATACATCGTAATAATGTTTGGCACCAGTGCGATGCACACAGATACAATGAAATAGATAAACATTGCAATGGTTGTCATCCGTGTACCGATTTTTTCATCAATAATGCCCCAGATAACAGATGCCGGCATCGCTATAAAAGAGGTTACTCCCATCAGGAAAATCGCCTGATTCATCTCAATTCCTGCTGACGCACACATTGGAATAAAGTTACTCATAATTCCAACGGTAAACATAACCAGAACACCACCGCCAATTCCAATAAACCATGTTTCCTTTGTTCTTAAAAGTTTTCCAACTGTCCATGGACTGGTCTGACGATATTTCATACCTTCCGCATGCATTGCTTCCAGTTTTTCTTTTGTTAAAGTACGGTCATTATCCGGGTACGTACCACACTGCTCCGGATCACTTTTTACCAGAAATGCGCAAACCACTGCCAAAATTACAAAGGCAATCGCATACAGGTCGAAGGATGCTGCAAAGCTGAAATGCTCGATCATGAATGTCTGGCTCTTAATATAGGTTAGTCCAACCATACATGCACCTACCGTTACAAATCCCATAACAGAACCTTTTCTGGTTGGGAACCAGTTTGCGATCAGAGATGCAAGACCTATCTGGCAATATGCGCTGGATGCGATAACACAGATGGTATACCACAATGCATAGGTACCAATGGATGTAACACGTCCCCACATAAACATTGATACAGCCCCCATAATACAGCCTGCAAGTATCAGTGATTTTGGTCCGCGTTTTTTACACCACCAGCCAAATACAGCTGCTGCAATAATTGATAAAATGTTTGCCATTGTTCCAAAACCATTCAATACGGCAATATCCCATCCGTACATGGCGTTATATTCCGACATAATTACATTCAGAGATGTTACCGGACATCCTGAACCTACCCAAAACAGGAAAAAGCAAAATATTACAATACCCCAGCCTTTTGCTCCATAGTTAAATTTTTTCATACCCGAACCTCCTCTTATTAAGGCTTATGTGCGACTTTAATTGTCCCCTTTCCACGGATCCTTTTCTTCCAAATATACGAAATACTCCTCCAACGTAAAATCGTTCTGTTCAAAAGTATACTCGATTTTATCTTCCGCTGTCGGTTTATGTAATGCATGTTTTCTGGAACCCTCAAATGTTCCATATGGCTCTGGCGGCTGTGGCCAGAATTTACGAACTTTATTTACGTCATATTCTTCACAGAAGGATTTCTGACGCTCTGCAAATCCAGGCATATCTGTCGGCACAAAATCGTCATGCGGCCGCTGCTCGGTAAACGGTTTGCAGGTCGGACACATAATATCCGGCATGATCTGCAGATGCCAGATTTTCCAGTGACCGTTTTCAACAATAAAATCTGCCTGATACTTTCCATACATCCAATTTGGATCAAACGGACACTCTGGATCTTCCGGATGTTCTTTTGCTGTCTCCGGTCCAAACGTCTGCCACTCTGCTTTTGCGGTTTTGCAATCTGCTGCAACTTCAATTAACGGATTATAGATTGGATGCTCACAATACCATCCTTTTCTTGCTCCGATAGACTGTTCATGTTTTGCAATTCCTTCTACATAATTCTCATAAAGACCTTCTGCCTCATGATACTGTCCCCACATTGCAATTTCGATTGCCACCCCGGGCGTTCTCATTGCAAACTGATCCAGACAGTCACGCTGCCTTCCGCCGGAATGATAATAATTATAGCGAGCCATTGTATTTGCGATTTCTGTCACAGCCTGCGCCCGCGCAAGCTGAAGCTTTACCGCTTCCAGTTCTTTTTCAAGTAATTCCAGTCTTTCTTCCTGTCCCATTACCAAATCTCCTTCTACATTATTTTTTATTCCAGTGTGATCTTGTAATTATCATACTTCATATTTATGTCTCTGTACATTGAATAAACCGCATCCTTCTGTTCCAAAAATTCAATGCGATATTTTCCTCTGTTCCTGTTATAATAGAAACAGGGAATACGACATATTTTTTAAATCATGTTCATGGGGGAACGCAATTATGACATTTGAACAACTGGAATATTTTTTGACTACTGCGAAATACATGAATTTATCCAAGGCTGCTGCTGAGCTTTTTATCAGCCATTCTGCCATCAGCAAAAGCATATCCGCGCTGGAAGAAGAGCTTGGTACCCGACTCTTTGTCCGTAAAAATAATGTACTCACTTTTACACCATCGGGGGAGTATCTGCAAAAACAAAGTGCGTATCTCCTTCAGATCTGGAATACAACCAAACAGCAACTTCAGCTCATTGAGAACTCTATTTCAGGTACCATCACATGGTCAATTCCGGCCATTTTTGAGACAAAACTATTCTCAACGATCACCAAGATGGGACAAATGCACCCTGAGATTAATTTCATATTTAACTCAGAAGATCCTCTTCTGATCCTTCAGACCATAAAAAATAACCGTGCGGATATTGGAATTGTATTTTCCTATCAGTTAGATGAACTGGATCAGGACATCGAATACCGATATCTGTTTAAAGATGCTTTCTGTGCCATTGTAAATGCACAGCATCCACTGGCTTCCCGTGAAAGCGTTTGTCTGGAAGATTTGAAAAACGAATGTCTTATCTTCCCACCAAAACGCGCAAATATTAATCCGGAAATCAAACCACTGCAAAAGTTTCTTGATTTCGATTATCATAAAATTTATCAGGCAAACGGACTGGATGAATTATTTTTTCAGATTGCCATCAACAAGGGAATATCCATTCTTCCCAAAGGGACTCTTCAGGGGCGCGCTTTTGATTTTAAGACACTGCCAATCCGCGATATCGAAGATACCTATTATACCTGCCTCGTCTGGGAAAAAAAGAATACAAATCCGGTCATTCCATTTGTAACAGAGCAAATTCTCAGCCAGTTTCAGACAGAAACTCTGACCTGACATACCACAACAATAAACCTGAACCGATTTTTCTTACGTAGAAAAGCTGGCAGCTATATGAGCATTTCCATATAACTGCCAGCTTTTCTGCTTAACTTTGGGGGAAAATAAATCTATGCAAGATCTACTGCTGAATGATATCCCATTCCAACAGCATCTACAATACGACCACTCTTGAAACAATCACCAATGGCAACTACATCATAACAATACTTCTGCATTTCTTCGGTTACACTGGTATCCTCTTTCATTCCAACACAATAGAGAACCGTATCCGCTTCAAAAAATACCTCTTTGCCATCCTTATCCTCTCCGTAAACACCATCTGATGCAATTCTTGTCACGGTAGTATTTACTGTTCCATGAATCGGACGTTCTGACCAGTATGCCATCATACCACAATGATGGAACGGGTTATCTTCCGGTGCCAGTTCACTTCCCATCTCGACAACTTCAACCTCATGACCAGTATTTGCCAGATGTGCACCTACTTCACAGCCTACAAGCCCACCGCCAATAATAACGATTTTTTTACCGAGTTTTTCAGAATGGTAATATGCATCTGTCGCATACATAACATTCTCACCGTCAATTCCAGGAATATGTGGAATAATCGGCTTAGCCCCCGTTGCAACAAGTATTGCGTCCGGTTGTAATGCCTCAATTAAGCCCTCGGTAGCTTCTGTACTCAAGCGTACATCGATATTTCGCTTCATTACCTGCCGAACCAGATATTTGCGATATTTCTTCAGCTGAACTTTAATAGAATCATAATCTGCAAAACGAATCACACCTCCAAGTTCCTCTGCTTTTTCTACCAGCACAACTTTGTGACCACGGTCTGCCGCAGTAATGGCTGCTTCCATTCCGGCCACTCCGCCACCTACTACAAGTACTTTTCTGGAACATACAGCCGGCGGTACATGACGTGTACGGTGTTCATGTGCCATATGCGGATTTACCATACATTTTGCCTCAAAAAACGCTACCTTATTTGATCCCAGACAATGATTACATCTCAGACATGGTACAATGTCTTCTTCCTGATTTCGGCGGATTTTGTTAGGAAACTGGGGATCAGCCATAATGGCTCGCGCCATAGCCACTACATCTGCTTTTCCCTCGGCCAGAAAACGTTCAGCCACTTCCGGGCTCGCAATGCCGCCCATTACAACAACTTTCGGCTTTACTCCAGCTTTTTTCATAGCTTCCGCCCACTTGATATTCAGACCTTCCGGTTGGAACGCAACTTCCTGTGTCAGATATGCCGTTTCCGGACCACACCCTGCCGAAATATGTACAAAATCAATCAGATCCTCACATTCTTTTACAAAATAAATACTTTCTTCGATGTCTTTTCCATCTTCACAATAATCTACGGCTGAAATACGAAGTTCAATTAGGAAATCTTCTCCACAGACTTCCCGGATTCTCTGCAGGATCATTTTCGGGAACCGGATACGATTCTCCGGACTTCCACCGTATTTATCCGTACGCTTATTAAAATGCGGTGATAAAAACTGATTGAGTAGCATTTCATGCCCTGCATGGATCATACACATCTGAAATCCACAGCCTTTTAAAAATTTGGCAATATTTGCATAATACTCCACGGTATCAAGAATCATTTGCTCTGTCATCTGAACAACTTCCACACCATCTTCACGGATAAATCCCATGGAACTCATCGGCGGTGT
>ENA-OOWO01001979-OOWO01001979.1-human-gut-metagenome-genome-assembly--contig:-NODE-1979-length-12498-cov-1.904766_pt1 | contig 12498 bp, 8 predicted proteins | sample MGYA00241579_ERZ501327 | MGnify/ENA primary metagenome ERZ501327 (study PRJEB25962, sample SAMEA2042836) | human gut metagenome | biome: human gut; feature: human-associated habitat; material: faeces...
TTAAACAAATTATTAATCAGAATTCTGTTGCATTTGCAAGTTGAATTCAGCTTTTTCCATGAAAACTTTCATGAATTATACAAGGCTAAACCTATATATTTTTGTATTTTTGTAACCGAATTATATAGTGCGATGCTTTATGCTTGAAAATAAGAAAATTAAAACAGCTCTTGTCTCCGTTTTTCATAAAGATGGTTTAGACGAAATTTTGAAACTTTTACATGCCGAAGGAGTTAATTTTATCTCGACCGGTGGTACGCAATCTTTTATTGAGTCGTTGGGGATTCCTTGTGGTTCAGTAGAGAATCTGACCGGTTATCCGTCTATTTTGGGAGGACGGGTTAAGACTCTTCACCCCAAAGTGTTCGGTGGTATATTGAACCGTCGGGAAAATGAAGTCGATCAGCAACAAATCACTCAATATGAAATCCCTTCTATCGATTTGGTTATCGTGGATTTATATCCGTTCGAGGAAACCGTGGCTTCGGGTGCAGATGAGAGTGCTATTATCGAGAAGATAGATATAGGCGGTATCTCTTTGATAAGAGCGGCAGCTAAAAATTATAAAGATGTCGTTATCGTCGCGTCGAAAGCTCAGTATGCTCCGTTGTTGGCTATGTTAAAGGAGAAGGGAGCCAGCTCTTCGTTGGAAGATCGTCGTTGGTTCGCCAAAGAGGCTTTTGCCGTATCTTCGGGATATGACAGTGCGATATTTAACTATTTCGACGGTGACGAGGCTTCGGCATTCCGCTATGCGGGAAATCATGCCAAGACTCTTCGATATGGTGAAAATCCTCATCAGAAAGGAGTCTTCTACGGTAATTTCGAGGAAATGTTCGATCAACTTCATGGAAAGGAAATTTCCTATAACAATTTATTGGACATAGATGCGGCGGTATCGTTGATTTCGGAGTTCGACGATACGACATTCGCTATATTGAAACATAATAATGCCTGCGGTTTGGCATCTCGGGAAACTTTGGTGGAGGCATGGAAAGCTGCTTTGGCAGGAGATCCGGTTTCGGCATTTGGAGGGGTATTGATAACGAACCGCCCGATCGATAAAGAAACTGCCGAAGAGATGCATAAAATCTTTTTCGAAGTTTGTATCGCACCGGGTTATACGACTGATGCGCTCGAAGTTCTTGAACAGAAAAAGAATCGTATCATTCTCGTGCAGAAGCCGTTCAAAGCATCGAATCGCCAGTTCCGTTCGTTGCTGAACGGGGTGTTGGTACAAGATCGCGACTTGTATCGGGAAAAGCCCGAAGAGTTGAAGCAGGTTACCGAGAAAGCTGTTACTCCGGCTGAGGTGGAAGATTTGTTGTTTGCCAATAAAATTGTAAAACACAGTAAATCGAATGCAATCGTGCTGGCTAAAAACCGTCAGCTTTGTGCGAGCGGTATCGGTCAGACTTCGCGGGTAGATGCTTTGCGTCAAGCCATAGAGAAAGCTCGTTCGTTCGATTTCGATTTACAAGGGGCTGTAATGGCTTCGGATGCATTTTTCCCCTTTGCCGATTGCGTGGAAATAGCTCATGGGGCTGGGGTGACTGCTGTAATTCAACCGGGTGGATCGGTTCGTGACAACGATTCGGTAGAATATTGCGATAAAAACGGCATGGCTATGGTAATGACCGGTATACGGCATTTTAAGCACTAATATAAATTATTTAATCAATAACCGATATGGGATTGTTTTCTTTCACACAAGAAGTTGCCATAGATTTGGGTACCGCCAATACCATTATCACGTGTAATGATAAGATGGTGGTAGACGAACCTTCGGTGATTGCTTTGGATGCTCGCTCGGACAAGGTGCTGGCTGTCGGTAAGGTGGCCCGTGAGATGTACGAGAAGACGCACCCGAATATTCGTACCGTACGACCGCTTCGTGAGGGAGTTATCGCGGATTTCTACGCTGCCGAGCAAATGATTCGCGGCTTTATCAAGATGGCGAGCGGAAGGAAGCGCTGGTTCGCTCCATCCTTACGTATGGTGATTGGTATCCCTTCTGGTAGTACGGAGGTAGAGATACGTGCCGTGCGAGACTCTGCCGAGCATGCCGGTGGACGTGATGTGTACATGGTTTTTGAGCCGATGGCTGCCGCTATCGGTGTCGGTATAGATGTCTTGGCCCCCGAGGGTAATATGATCGTGGATATAGGCGGTGGTACTACCGAGATCGCTGTCATATCCTTAGGTGGTATCGTGTCGAATAAATCAATCCGTATGGCGGGTGACGATTTAACGGCTGATATCGTGGAGTATATGCGTCGCCAACACAACGTGAAGGTGAGTGAGCGTATGGCCGAGCGTATCAAGATCAACGTGGGTTCCGCGCTTACGGTATTGGAGGACGCTCCGGAGGATTACGTGGTTCACGGCCCGAATCAGATGACTGCCTTACCGATGGAGGTACCCGTCTCTTATCAGGAGATCGCCCACTGTTTGGATAAGTCTATCTCGAAGATCGAGGCGGCTATCTTGAGTGCCTTGGAGCAAACCCCTCCCGAGTTATATGCCGATATCGTGAAAAACGGTATCTATTTGGCTGGCGGTGGCGCTATGCTTCGCGGTTTGGATAAGCGCTTGCGGGATAAGATGAATATCCAGTTCCATATCGCTGAGGATCCGTTGCATGCCGTGGCGAAAGGTACGGGAGTCGCTTTGAAGAATATTGAGAAGTTTAATTTCTTAATCCGATAAGAGTAAATAATTGAGAATTGAGAATTGAAAGTTGAAAATTCTGGTTCTTTTCAATTTTCAATTCTCAACTTTCAGTTTTCAATTCCTATGCGTAAGTTACTAGAATTCCTGATCGGGAAGAGGCATTGGTTTTTGTTCATTCTGCTTGAGGCTGTTTCGTTGATGTTGGTCTATCGTAATAACGCATACCAACGGAATATTATATTCAGCTCAGCGAATGTCGTGACAGGATATATCGCCTCGATATCCGGATCTGTTACTTCTTATTTGAATCTTCGGGATATCAATAAGGAGTTATTGGAGCGTAACGGACAGTTGGAATTGCAAATGCTGGATCTGCAAGATCAGTTAGATGCGCTGATTGCGGATACGGTTAGTTTTAAGGGATTCGCACCGGATTCGACGGAGCAATTTCCTTATTCGTTTGTCGTGGCGGATGTAGTGAACAACAGTGTCACGCATTTGTCCAATTATATTACCGTGGATAAAGGGAAACTGGATGGGATCATGCCCGATATGGGAGTTGTCTCGGAACGAGGTGTGGTTGGTATCGTATCGACGGTTTCCGATCATTTCTCCGTGATCATTCCGTTGCTGAATCCTAAGTTCCGGTTGAGTTGTAAGGTATTAGGTAGTAGTTATTTCGGGTCATTAAGCTGGAATGGACGCAATACGCTGTACGCCAACCTCGATGAGTTGCCGCGCCATGTGGAGTTCCAGAAAGGCGATACGATCGTGACGAGCGGTTACTCCGCCGTATTCCCCTCGGGTATTATCGTAGGTACGGTCGCTGATTTCGAGAAACAACACGATGATAATTTCTATTCATTACAGGTAGAGTTGGCTACGGATTTTCAAGCGTTGAACAACGTGCGTATTATCAAGAATTTCCGTCAGACGGAGCAAATTGGTGTAGAACAAGAGGCGAAAAGAAATGATTAATAATTTACTGCGTGGTTTCATATATTTCGTGGTGTTTGTGTTGATTCAGGTCTTGGTCTTGAACAACATTCATTTCTTGCGGATCGCTACCCCGTTTCTGTATCTCTATTTCATTATTAAGATGCCGGTCGGTAGCTCACGGACGCAAGTCGTTTTCTTCTCTTTCATAGCCGGGGTGGTTATTGATACGTTCAGCAACACACCGCCTGTACATTGGCGGGATTTTGCAGGGAGCCGTTAATCCGTGTATTCATGGGGAAAGATTTGCCGGAAGGTATTTACCCGTCTTATAAGACCTTTGGTTTCGGAGGCTTTTTCCGATATGTGTTATCGTTTGTGTTGATACAACATACGACTCTTTTTGTGATTGAGTCGTTGACTTTATTTGACCCGTTGTTTCTGGTTGTCCGTATCCTCTCGAGCGTGGTGATGACAACCTTATTGATTTGTACGGTAGAAGCATTCAATATAGAGTCTCAGAAAAGTGGAGAATAATACCAAGTATGAGTTTGAGAACAGGCGCTATGTCTTAGGTGGGGCGGTGATCCTGTTGGTTATCATCTTTATTATCCGTTTGTTCATCCTTCAGGTGGTCGACAACGATTATAAAGCTTGGGCGGATAGTAACGCTTTCTTGAAAAAAACCTTATATCCTTCCCGAGGTATGATGTACGATCGTAATGGTAAATTATTGGTCTATAACCAGCCCGCTTACGACGTGATGCTTATCATGCGTGAGATACAGCCTTTCGATACCCTCGATTTCTGCGATGTGCTGGGCATCACGAAAGAGCAATTCCTCAAACGTATAGCGGATATTAAGAACCGGCGGTTAAATCCCGGTTATTCTTCCTATGTCCCTCAAGTATTTATGAACCAGCTTTCCGCGCAGGAATATGGCGTGTTGCAGGAGAAGTTATACAAATTTCCCGGCTTCTATATACAGAATCGCACGATCCGCCAATACGAGTATCCCAATGCCGCTCTTGTGCTGGGAAATATCGGCGAGGTAAACCGGAAAGATATAGAGAGTGACTCTTATTATACACAAGGCGATTACTCCGGCAGGACCGGGATCGAACAATCGTACGAGGAATATTTGCGGGGCGTGAAGGGTGTCGAGATCCTGTTGCGTGACGCTCACGGACGTATCAAGGGGCGATACGAGGAAGGCCTGCACGATATCCAGCCGGAATCCGGCAAAAACTTGAAATTATCCTTGGATATGGACTTGCAGGCTTATGGGGAGAAGTTAATGCAGAATAAATTAGGGGGTATCGTGATGATAGAGCCGGAGACAGGGGAGGTGCTTTGTATGGTTTCCGCCCCTACGTATGATCCGAGTATCTTGATCGGGCGCCAGCGGGGAAAGAACTACGTGGCTTTGCAGAAGGACCCGTTGAAACCTCTGTTCAACCGTCCGCTCATGGCGCAATATCCTCCCGGATCTACTTTTAAACCGACCCAAGGTTTGATCTTCTTGCAAGAAGGTGTGATTACCCCGGAAACTCAATATACCTGTGCGCATGGATACACCTTCCGGGGTGGTAAGCCGGCTTGCCACGGGCATCCGTCTCCTCTGAATCTGGTCGGGGCGTTGGCGACCTCTTGTAACTCTTTTTTCCCTTGGGGACTGCATGATATGATCGACAGCCGGAAGCGATATCCCTCGGTACAGGAGGCTTTTGAGGTTTGGAAGAATCACATGGTCTCAATGGGATATGGCTATAAGTTGGGAATTGATCTTCCGGGAGAGAAGCGAGGGTTCATTCCGAATAGTAAGTTCTACGATAAGGTGTACCGGGGACGTTGGAATTCCAGTACGGTTATCTCGATCGCTATCGGTCAGGGTGAGATATTGGCTACGCCTTTGCAAATCTGTAATTTGGCGGCTACTGTCGCTAATCGGGGATATTATATTACTCCGCATGTCGTAAAAGAGATTCAAGACACTCCGCTGGATACATTATATAGTAAGAGGCATTATACATCGGTGGATACGCATTATTATAGTTATATTGCCGAGGGTATGCGAGGGGCTGTTACGGGAACCGCTTATGGTGGAACCTGTCGTGGGGCGGCTTTACCGGATATCGAGGTTTGTGGAAAGACGGGAACGTCGGAGAATCCGCATGGTAAGGACCATTCTATTTTTATGGGATTCGCTCCTTATCAAAAGCCGAAGGTCGCCATTGCCGTGTTTGTGGAAAACGCCGGATTCGGTGCTACCTATGCGGTGCCTATCGGTAAATTGATGTTGGAGAAATATTTGAAAGGAGAAATATCCGAGGCTAACAAGGCGACGGAGGAATATATTATGAATGCCGTAATACTACCGAACAATGCGCTATAGGAAAACGGAAATATGGAAGTCGGTAGACTGGATTACCATTTTGTTGTATTTGATTATGGTAATCGCCGGTTGGTTTAGTATTTGTGGGGCGAGCTACGAGTTTGATAACGTTGGCTTGTTCGACCCGTCGGGCCGTCCGGGGATGCAGATGATTTGGATCGGTACCTCACTCGCCCTTATTTTCGTCATATTGATGCTGGAAAGTGACTTCTTCGATATATTCGCCTATCTGATCTATGCGTGCGTGATCGTATTGTTGATCGCCACTATATTTTTAGCACCTAATATCAAGGGATCGCATTCTTGGCTCGTATTGGGACCTATCCGTTTGCAACCAGCGGAGTTGGCTAAGTTCGCTACCGCTTTGGCCGTGGCGAAGTTTATGAATGGCTATGGCTTTAAGCTAACGACGGTCAAGAATTTCTCAATCACTTTGTTCTTGATCTTCTTGCCGATGGTTTGTATTCTTTTACAGAAAGAGACGGGGTCGGCATTGGTTTACTTGGCATTCTTCCTGATGTTATACCGGGAAGGAATGACTGGATATATTTTGTTGATAGGAGTTTGTGCGGTCGTCTTTTTCGTTACGGGAATGAAATATTCAGAGGTGATGGTGGGTATTACCCCATTGGGTGAATTAATCGTCTCTTGCCTTGTCTTATTAATAACCATGGGATTAGTTGGGAGTGTCCGTAAGGATTATATAAGCGTTAAGATCATGCTTGGGGGAATTGCTTCGACATTCTTGATCGGGTATGTCGTTTCTTTGTTTGTCCCGGTAAACTTCGCTTGGATATCGATAGGCTTGGTAGGAGCCGCGTCAATCTATTTATTCTATTTATCCATTCGAAACTGGGTATGGCATTATGCGTTAATCGCTCTGTTCGCTTTAGGTTCTATCTGTTTCCTATTTTCTGTGGATTATGTGTTTAATGACATATTGGAACCTCACCAACAAATTCGTATTAAAGTCTCTTTAGGCTTGGAGGATGATCCAAGCGGGGCGGGGTATAATGTGAATCAGTCCAAGATCGCTATCGGTTCCGGAGGATTATCCGGAAAAGGATTCTTGAATGGGACGCAGACCAAATTGAAGTATGTGCCGGAACAGGATACGGATTTTATCTTTTGTACGGTAGGCGAGGAGCAAGGCTTTTTGGGAGCCTCTGCCGTATTGATCGTATTCGGACTTTTTATTCTTCGTCTGATTGTATTGGCGGAGCGGCAAGATAATGCTTTCGGGCGAGTCTATGGCTATAGCGTAGCCTCCATATTCTTTTTCCATCTGGCGATTAATGTCGGCATGGTGACGGGATTGACTCCGGTTATCGGCATTCCCTTGCCTTTCTTTAGCTATGGAGGTTCCTCGCTTTGGGGATTTACGATCTTATTGTTTATTTTTCTTCGTTTGGACGCTTCTCGGAAGGAGCGTTAGTGGAAGAAGGTAAGACCCGTAAGCCGATTTCCTGAATGCCCGGAAGTTGGTCGTTACGCATCCCCTGCCGGAAGCTAAAGGTATATTGCCCTTTAACGGGGAAATAGTAAGCAGACCGTATCGGGAAACTGGATTGAAACAGGGAGATCCCGTCCCCATACCATTTCCCAAACTCATCAGCTAACATACATTCGATCGTATCCCTTTTTAAAGGACCTATCGGAAGTTCCTCGCTGCAAAATACCCATAGGTTCTGATACGGATACATATTATTGTTCCGTACTTCCAAGGTTAGGTCGTACGGAACCGATATATCCTCAATCAAGAAAGTGAAATAGTACTCCTTATTCTTCTCCCACGAGGTGTTCTGGATAGCTTGATACTGATCGTATACAGCTTCATTCTCGCAAGAGAAGCATAAGAAGCATGTTACACAGGCGGCAATGAACTTTTTAAGCCTCAGGCTTTGTCTCTGGCCTATTCTCCGTTTTATCAGGTCTGGCCTGTTTGATCGGTTGCTGAGGTTTGTCATTATTCGCAGGCTTGTCATTGTTGGATTGCTTATCGTTATTAGCTCTCGGCCTTTGTTTCGGGCGATTGTTTCGGTTGTTCTCCCGATTCTCCCGACTGTTTTCCCGGCTATTATCTTTGTTATTCTCCCGGTTATTCTCTCTGTCCCGGTTATTCTCACGATTGCTATTCCTATTATTTCCTCCGTTGCGGCGATTATTGCCACCGGCTCCGTTTCCTCCGTTGTTCTTATTCTCAGAAACAGGTGCGTCGGTGTTGGTAACTGCCGTCGCGGTGGTGTTAGCTCCGTTCCCGTTTCCATTGTTCTCGCCATTATTCTTGTTGGCAGGACGTTTTTTCTTTTTCTTTTTAACAGAGTCGAAACGTGTGACGCTTTCTTGCCCAAGAATATCTTGAGCGTCTCGTTTCGGTGGTTGTGGCTTCGTATCCGCCTCTAGAGATATCGGCTTCATGCCTTTCTTATTCATGTTAATGACATCGAAAGCACGGCTTGCCGGAATCGTGATAAGATTAGCCGCAAATGATTTATCCGTAGAATAGGTAATTTCCCGTTTGAAAATATCCGTCTTGAAATGATAGTAATTATTATCTTTGGTCTCCAAGACAATCTCCCGGGAAGGAAGGCGTTTCTGGGCTTCCACATATGTATCTACCTCATAATTGATACAACATTTCAATTTAGCGCATTGTCCGGCCAATTTCTGGGGATTCATGGAAATATCTTGATAACGGGCAGCTCCGGTAGCGACCGATACAAAACTTGTCATCCAACTGGAACAGCAAAGTTCTCTACCGCAAGGGCCGATACCACCGATACGTCCGGCTTCTTGACGAGCACCGATCTGCTTCATCTCGATACGAACACGAAAAGCCTCCGCTAGCACTTTAATTAGTTGACGGAAATCTACACGTTCATCCGCTATATAATAAAAGATCGCCTTATTACCGTCACCTTGATACTCTACATCACCGATTTTCATATTCAATCCTAAATCGGCTGCGATTTGCCGCGAGCGAATCATAGTGGCATGTTCCTTTGCTTTCGCTTCCTCATATTTCTCGATATCGGTCGGTTTTGCCTTTCGGTAAATCCGTTTTGGCTCAGCTTCCGTGCGCACGTTGTTCTTCTTCATTTGCAGCAGAACCAATTTTCCCGTTAAAGAAACCGTACCGATATCATGACCGGGACTTGCCTCTACGGCTACTATATCACCTTTTTCCAAAGGTATTTTAGCACTATTCAAGTAATACCCTTTGCGGGTATTTTTAAATTGAACCTCTACGAAGTCAGTCGAGCCTTCCGCGTCGGGTACATCGCACAACCAATCATAGGTATTCAGTTTATTGTTTTGCCTTTTGCTGCAACCTTTGCAGCCCATATGGCTACTTCCTTTATCTAATATGAAATCCATTTATTTTTAATTTGTAAGAGGGCCATCGACATAACCGCCCAATTTATCTAAATATGCAAAAATAGTGATTTATTCCCATTCAAAATCATAGTTATGATTTTTTCAGTTATAAAAAAAGACCCGAAGATAGGTGTTATACCTAACCTTCGGGCCTTTTCTTATATATTTACACGATTAGTCTACCAACCCATGGCTCTTGAATACCTTGTGGATTGTCTCCAAAGCGTAATCTAGTTGCTCTTTCGTGTGGGTAGCCATAAGGGAGAAGCGGATCAGTGTATCCTCGGAAGCAACTGCGGGAGCTACTACCGGGTTTACGAAGATTCCGGCCTCAAATAATTCTTTTACGATAAGGAATGTCAAGTCGTTGTCACGGATAAACAACGGGATGATCGGGGTAGAAGTATGTCCGATCTCACAACCCATGTTACGGAAACCATCCAATGCGTAATGAGTCAAATCCCATAAATGTTGGATACGTTCCGGTTCGCTTAACATAATATCTAATGCCGCGTTCGCTGCGGCAGTAGCGGCAGGCGTATTGCTTGCGCTAAAGATATAGGAACGGGAGTGGTGACGTAAGTAATTGATAACCGGTTCGTCTGATGCGATAAAACCACCGATAGAAGCCAATGACTTGCTGAATGTTCCCATTATCAAGTCAATATCTTCGGTCACTCCGAAATGATCGCATACACCGCGGCCCTGCTTACCGAATACACCTAATCCGTGAGCTTCATCCACATAAATGCTAGCATTATATTTCTTTTTCAGACGAACGATTTCCGGCAGGTTAGCCAAATCGCCTTCCATTGAGAATACACCATCTACAATTATCAGTTTCACCGCATCCGGTTCGCACTTCTGAAGCTCTTTTTCAAGGTCTTCCATGTCATTGTGCTTATACTTTAACTGTGTGGCGAACGAAAGGCGGCGTCCGTCTACAATAGAAGCGTGGTCGCGGTCATCACAGATGATATAGTCACCACGTCCTACCACTGCGGGAATAATGCCCTCATTCACAGTAAAACCGGTAGAAAAACAGAGCGCTTCGTCTTTTCCTACGAACTCGGCCAATTCTTTTTCCAGTTCAACATGTATATCAAGAGTACCATTCAAAAAGCGGGAACCGGCACACCCTGTACCATATTTTTCAGTGGCAGCTATCGAAGCGTCAATGATTCGCTTGTCATATGTCAGTCCCATATATGCGTTTGAACCGAACATCAGAACTTTTTTGCCATCCATCATTACCTCTGTATCCTGATGGCTGTTAATCGTGCGGAAATACGGGTATACCCCTTTTGCCATAAATTGTTGCGGCAAATCATATTTCGCGAATTTGTCTTGCAGTAAACCCATGAAATGTCTTTTATATAATGAATATTAATCCTATTAAAAACAAGTTCTTAAAAACAGGGGGCAAAGATAGCAAAATATGTTGTTATCTGTTTCATTTACTCTAAAAAATCTGCCCTAACTCGTTTTAAGAGATTCATATGGTTAAAATTTAAAGGATTTATATTACTTTTGCATGAAGAAATTTCCTATAGTAATATCCGTTTAAATGGACGATAGTAAAAAGAAAATATCATTTATAATAAACCCCATATCCGGTACTCAGGGTAAGGAGCAAATATTGAAATGGCTTGATGAAAAGTTGGATAAAAGCCGGTATATACCGGAAGTAATCTATACGGAACGGGCGGGGCACGCAGTTGAAATAGCCGCCCTAAAAGCTAAAGAAGAAGCTTTTGCCGTTGTTGCTATCGGCGGAGACGGAACTATTAATGAAATAGCACGTTCACTGGTACATACCAAAACTGCATTAGGAATCATTCCATGCGGTTCGGGAAACGGGCTTGCACGCCATCTGCAAATCCCTATGGATGCCAAAAAAGCAATCAACATCATCAACGAAGGATTGATAGACATTATTGACTATGGTAAAATCAATGATGTTCCTTTCTTCTGTACCTGCGGGGTAGGGTTCGACGCATTTGTCAGCCTGCAGTTTTCCAAAGCCGGCAGGAGAGGTCCGCTCATATATCTGGAGAAGACATTGCTTGAAAGCCTAAAATATAAACCGGAGACATACGAATTGGAAATGGATGGCAGCACACTGCGATACAAGGCTTTCCTGATAGCATGCGGCAATGCCTCACAGTATGGGAATAATGCTTATATCACTCCGCAAGCCACATTAAATGACGGATTGCTGGATGTTACAATCCTGGAGCCTTTTACCGTATTGGATGTACCGGCATTATCATTCCAGTTGTTCAACAGGACTATCGACCAGAATAGCCGTATAAAGACTTTCCGCTGTAAGACGCTCCGCATCCATCGTTCCAAACAGGGGGTTATACATTTCGATGGAGATCCGATGATAATGGGAGAGAACATCGACGTAAACATAATCAAGAGAGGATTGCAGGTTATTGTGCCCAAGAATGTGGAAAAAGATTCCTCGAATGTATTGCAGCGTGCCCAGGACTACATCAATGGCTTGAAACAAATAAACGAAGCCATCCTGGAAGATATTACCCATACAAACAGAATGATATTGGATAAAGGCAAAGAACAGATTAAAAAACTTAGAAAGAACTAACGCCTTCTGCAAAAGAGTCGGAACAGTATGAAAGATTGATATTTTACTGTCCGGCTATTATATAAAGTCGCTTTTTTAAAATAAACTTATCTGTTTTGATACGTCTGTAATATGTTTTATGTATTTTTGCACGATATTTATCCGTTTTTAGCAATGGTACATCTCTGATGTTGCATCGCCAAACAGTAAACAGTAAATTGTAAAATAGTAAATAATAAGATGTATAGATCACACACCTGTGGAGAATTGCGTATCTCCGACGTTAATAAGCAAGTGACGCTGGCAGGTTGGGTACAGCGCAGCCGTAAAATGGGCGGCATGACATTCGTAGACCTCCGCGACCGTTACGGAATTACCCAATTAGTGTTTAATGAAGAAGTGGATGCCGAACTTTGCGAACAGGCCAACCGCTTGGGCCGTGAGTTCGTAATTCAAATAGTAGGAACGGTCAACGAACGTTTCAGCAAAAACAAAAACATTCCTACGGGAGATATCGAAATCATCG
>ENA-OOWO01001989-OOWO01001989.1-human-gut-metagenome-genome-assembly--contig:-NODE-1989-length-12445-cov-2.797902_pt1 | contig 12445 bp, 12 predicted proteins | sample MGYA00241579_ERZ501327 | MGnify/ENA primary metagenome ERZ501327 (study PRJEB25962, sample SAMEA2042836) | human gut metagenome | biome: human gut; feature: human-associated habitat; material: faeces...
AGTTGGTGTTTTAAGGGGTGGGAAACTTTAGTTATGAAGAAATTTATTGCAGTAACCGTAGCTTGCCTTACTTGTAGTGGCATCTATGCTCAAAGAGCTTATGAAGGAGCCAACTTGGGAGATAACTGGTCTATTGGCATCCATGCCGGTGTTACCACTCCATTGACCCACAGTGCATTTTTCCCGAACATGCGAGCCACATGGGGACTTGGAATAGGCAAACAGCTCACACCCTTTTTCGGTATGGGTGTGGAAGCCATGACCAGCATCAATACGACTGCCAGTAAAACGGCATTTGACAACACCAATGTAAGTTTATTGACTTCCGTCAATCTGAGCAACCTATTTGCAGGATATTGGGGAACACCCCGATTATTCGAAATAGAAACCGTAGCCGGACTCGGTTGGCTACATTATGCCCAAAACGGTGACGGAGACCGTAACAGCATCTCCAGCAAACTGGGACTCAACTTCAATTTCAATTTAGGTGAAGCCAAAGCTTGGACCATTGGTATCAAACCAGCCTTGGTATATGACCTGAACGCATGTGGTGAACGAAACGTAGGATTTAACGCCAACCGGGCAGCCTGGGAAATTACAGCCGGTCTGAAATACCACTTCCGTTGCAGCAATGGCAAACACCATATCTCTTTTGCCAAACTGTATGACCAGGCAGAAGTGGATGCGCTGAACGAGCAGGTAAATAACCTGAGACAAACCAACGTAGATCAAGAAGCCGAACTGACTGCTGCCAACCAACGAAATGCTGAATTGGAACAACAGTTAGCCGACTGCAAGAATCAGGGTCCGGTTATCGTAACAGATACCATCACCAGCCACAAGAAAACATTGGAATCTGTGGTAACCTTCCGCCAAGGAGGTGTCAGTGTAGTAGCTTCTCAGACCCCTAATGTGGAACGTATTGCGACTTACTTGAAAAATCATGAAAAGGCTACTGTATCCATCAAAGGATATGCTTCTCCGGAAGGAAAGGCCGAAGTAAATGCCCGTATCGCTCAACAACGTGCGGATGCCGTCAAGAGTTTGTTAATGAAACGGTATAAAATAGCCGAGAACCGGATTACAGCCGAAGGACAAGGTGTAGGAAACATGTTTGAAGAACCAGATTGGAATCGGGTAAGCATCTGCACCATCCATGAAAACTAATCCGCTTGGAAGCTACATTGTGTGTGAAAGTTCGGACATACCAAGTGTCCGACTTCTTTTTGATTGAAACTTAAAATGAACATAATCATGAAAAAAAGTATTTTAACTGTCTTGTTTGCGTTATGCAGCACCATTGGATTCGCACAAGTCTCCTTTCAGGTAAAAGCCGGTCTGAATCTGAGCAGCTATATCGGTGAAAATTCCGACCATTCCAAATTCAAGCCCGGAGCACGCATCGGAGTAGGTATGGAATACCAGTTTACAGACCTTATTTCTCTGCAGCCTTCTCTCTTCTTCTCACAAAAAGGGGCCAAATACTCTAGCGGCTATGAAGGAACCGTCGTTGATGCCGATGCAGACGTAAAGATCAACCAACTCTATTTGGAACTTCCTATCAATGTACAATTCCGCTTTAACCTTGCAGACAACACCAATCTGGTCATTGCGACCGGTCCTTACCTTGCTTGCGGTGTAGGTGGTAAGACTAAATTTGACGGAGGAGCTTCTATTGGCGGCATTGCAGTCAATGGAGGAGACAAAGTCGATACTTTTGGCAGCGACGGCCTTGACTACAATCGTTTTGATGCCGGATGGAACATCGGGTTAGGGGTAGAATTCGGCAAGATTTTGGTCGGTCTCGATACCCAGCTCGGTTTCTGCAAAGTGATGGACGGAAACGCTCCACATAATGCCAATATCGGTATTACTTTGGGATATAAATTCTAAGCTACTTTAAATAACTCTGTTCGTGAGAGTCTGCCGCTGAGAAACGGCAGGCTCTCTTTTTCGTTATATCCTTGTACAAAAGACTATATGCTTTACTTCTTTCGATAACAATTTACTGGATTCAACACCCAGTCAAAACAATCCGGCAACCATACAAAATATAGCCAAAATCATAAAATTCAATCATAAACATTCGTGTTACAGAATATTTTTGTACTTTCGAATTTATCATGTGTAACCCTTTTCTAAGAATGATGATAACCATGGAATTTTTCAACTGTTTTTTAATCGCTATGAGCTTTCTGTCCTTATTGGTTTTTGTAGCACTCTATTTTGTCAAAGCAGGCTACGGCGTCTTCCGTACGAGATCATGGGGTATATCCATTCCCAATAAAACAGCCTGGGTTCTCATGGAAGCCCCTGTTTTTTTCGTTCTGTTTTACTTGTGGATTACAAGTGAAAATCCATTTTCCATTCCTGTTCTCATTTTTTTCCTACTCTTTGAACTACATTATTTCCAACGTTCCTTCATCTTTCCGTTTCTAATGAAAGGCAAGAGTCGGATGCCATTGACCATTGTAGGAATGGGAGTTGTATTTAATGTACTGAACGGCATTATGCAAGCCTTAGGCCTGTTCTATTTACCCGTTACAGATACGGTTTATTCAGGTGGGTGGCATTATTTTGTCTCACCACATGCCATTCTTGGAATGCTACTCTTTTTCTTAGGAATGGGCATCAATCTTCATTCAGATTATGTGATACGACATTTACGGCAACCGGGGGACACTCGTCATTATTTGCCTACCAGAGGAATGTTCAAATATGTCACTTCAGCCAATTATTTGGGAGAACTCATAGAATGGATTGGTTTCGCGTTGCTGACAATTTCTCCAGCAGCAGGCGTATTTGTATGGTGGACTTTTGCCAATCTGGTACCCAGAGCTCATGCCATCCATCAACACTACCGCAAGGAATTTGGCACGGTAGCTGTAGGAAAGCGAAAGAGAATCATTCCGTTTATCTACTGAATATCCATCTAATGAAATTCTTCAAAACACATAAAAACTTGCCATCATGACTACATCCAAATTGTTTACACCAATCACTATTGGGCCGCTGACGCTGCGCAACCGCACCATTCGCTCCGCTGCGTATGAAAGCATGTGTCCGGGACATCGACCTTCAGAAATGTTGCTTCAATACCATCGTTCGGTAGCGGCGGGAGGAGTAGGTATGACGACCGTGGCCTATGCAGCAGTAACCCAAAGCGGCTTGTCGTTCGACCGCCAGCTTTGGATGCGTCCTGAAATCATCCCCGACTTGCGCCGACTGACTGATGCCATTCATGCCGAAGGAGCAGCTGCCGGCATACAACTGGGACACTGCGGCAACATGTCGCACAAAAACATCTGTGGCTGCCTGCCCGTAGGAGCTTCCGGTGGTTTCAACCTATATTCCCCCACGTTTGTCCGCGCCCTGCGAACCTCAGAACTGCCCCAACTGGCACAAGCCTACGGACATACCGTAAATTTAGCCCGGGAAGCCGGCTTCGACTCAGTGGAAATTCATGCCGGACACGGCTACTTGATTAGCCAATTCCTGTCACCGGCTACCAATCATCGCAAAGACGAGTTCGGAGGTCCCTTGGAAAACCGGATGCGCTTCATGGACATGGTAATGAATGAAGTCATGAAAGCCGCAGGAAACGATTTAGCCGTATTCGTAAAAATGAATATGCGTGATGGTTTCAAGGGGGGAATGGAACTGGAAGAAAGTCTTCAAGTAGCCAAACGTCTGGAAGGATCAGGAGCCCATGCCTTGGTCTTGAGCGGTGGATTTGTCAGTCGGGCACCCATGTATGTAATGCGTGGTGAAATGCCCATCCGAAGCATGAGCCATTACATGAAATGCTGGTGGCTCAAATATGGCGTCCGACTGGTTGGCAAATGGATGATTCCAGCTGTGCCTTTCCAAGAAGCCTACTTTCTGGAAGATGCACTGAAATTCCGGAAAGCCCTCCATATGCCTTTGGTTTACGTCGGCGGTTTAGTGTCGCGGCAAAAAATCGATGGAGTACTGAATGATGGCTTCGAGGCAGTGCAGATGGCTCGTGCTCTCTTGAACGAACCCGATTTTGTAAACCGTATGCGAAAAGAGGAAGATGCTCGCTCAGCATGCAAGCACAGCAACTACTGCATTGCCCGGATGTACTCCATTGATATGGCCTGTCACCAGCACCTGTCTGAAAAACTTCCTCCTTGCCTGCAGAGGGAAATTGAAAGAATCGAAGCCCAATCAGAAAAAAGACAAATCGAATAACACAAGGAATAAAAGATGAAGAATTGTATTCAGCCGAAAAGTCATCAGAAAGGCCACGGAAAATTGGCAGTGATTACGGGAGCTGACGGAGGAATGGGCATGGAAATCACTCGGTATGTAGCTCTGGCCGGTTTTCGGGTGATAATGATATGTCACCACCGGAACGAAGCGGAAAAAGCACGCCAAATCTTAATAGAAGAGACAGGTAACACTGCCATTGAAGTATTGGAAGCCGATTTTTCCTCGCTTAAATCGGTGGCTCAAGCTGCCGAACAACTGTTAACACGACAGGAATGTATCACTCTGCTGATGAACAATGCAGGTACACTGGAAACAGGACGTCATCTGACTGAGGACGGACTGGAACGAACTGTTAGTGTAAACTATGTCGCTCCTTATCTACTAACGCGGAAATTGCTTCCCTGCATGGAGAAAGGAAGTCGCATTGTCAACATGGTATCGTGTACCTACGCCATCGGACACCTGGACTTTCCCGATTTCTTCACACAAGGGAAAAAAGGCCGATTTTGGCGCATTCCCGTATATAGCAACACAAAGTTAGCACTCACCTTGTTTACCTTCGATTTGGCTCATCGCTTACAAGAACGAGGAATTCGAGTGAATGCTGCAGATCCCGGTGTCGTATCTACCAATATGATTACCATGCATCAATGGTTTGATCCGTTGACCGATCTTTTCTTCCGTCCTTTTATCCGATCACCCCGCCAGGGAGCAGCTACTGCTATCCACTTGCTGCTGGATGTTGAAGCTGGTTCTTGTACAGGTACCCTTCAAGCCAGTTGCCATCCTTGTACGCTATCTAACCGGTACACACAGCATAGCAAAACAAAGGAACTTTGGGATTACACAGAGGCAATTGTTAAAAAATGGTTGTAAATCATTAGGCACTATTGAAAATGTTTTATAACGAATGTGAGAGTTGAAATACTTACAACAAAAGTCATTAAGAGTATACAGGTTCAAAAACAGTATAGAAGAAAATATTATGGCAAAGAAAAAAACATCATAAGAATAATCAAGGAGTTGCCTATATGGAAGTGGAAAAGGGTTTTGGTATGTGGGAGAATTATATGCAATATGGCTCCCAATACGATACTGTCAACGACTGTCCTCTCATCCCCGGTGAGACTAGAATGGTAGAACAACTATCTTTTAAGAAACTGTCCGCAGACACTAGAAAACTACTTCGCACAGCGATGGTCGATTTGGTACTTAACTACTGGCAGAAAGAAAGACTGATTCCAGAAGGAAGTACTGTTAAGGAGTTTAGAAATGTAGCCATTAAAGAAGTTTACTACATTTCCGGGCAATATGCCAAGGACAGTGATGAGTTGAAACATATGCTGAACGAGTGCATTATTCCTACCATCAATAAGGAACTAAGGAAAGAGAAATCAACAGTACAAATAGAGAAATAGCAACTTTAGCAGTTGTATCAAGAGTAAATGCACCGGATAGAAAGCATAAAAACCATACTTCGCCACCTTGCCATGAATGAACCCGCGTGTTCCAGCATAACAAGCAATCACCCCGCAAGCCAGCAAAGCACCGTCTATCCCATAGTGCATCATCAGCGGAAAGGCACAGAACAGCTGCGCCTTTCTACCAGAGGGAAAAGAAGGATTGCTGACGTTCCCGAACAGGTAGAACACCACCATCATCAGAATCCCTCGCCACTCATAGTCCACACCGAACCAAGTGGCGAAACCAGCTATAGAAAGGATGACAGCCCCACAAAGGATGTCCTCCTTTTTTAATGCCTCAAAAGCTGCCAGTGCCATCACACCCAATGCCAGGGTAAAGAGCACATTGTGCGTCCCGTCCGCGCCATTCTGCAGATACCAGGGCACTTCGCTGACTACTGCAAATCCGAGCAGCTGCAGGAAGTACTTCATCCGGTTTCGGGTATGCCGGAAGCCCTCTGCAATGAGGAAGGCAAACACCGGAAAAGCGATGCGACCGAAGCAGCGCATGACCTCATAAAGAAGTGTACCGTGCTCCATCAAGTAGTAGGCACAGTGGTCTGCCACCATGGAAAGGACGGCGATGACCTTCAGTGCGCTACCACTTAATGGAGGCAAAATGCTTGAATGTTTATATGCTGATTGTAAGGATGCCATTATACTAATCATTTATGCCATACCCAGCAGTTCCTTGACCATCTTGTCCACCTCCTCGTTCACCCGTTTGAAGTTGCGGTTCAGCATGATTTCCTTCTCGCGGTCGTTCTTGAACTCATAGATTTTCGGAAGCGGTACATAGTGGTCCTCTTCGTCCTTAATCTTCTTCATGTCGAAGTGCGTCTTGCAGAAGTACTTCGTGGTTTTGAACTCCTCCGACTGTTCAATGTCGAAGTGGTTCAGCATGCTGTCGTCCGTAGCCGTGAAGTCACGGGCAGCCTGGCCCGCCAGCCAACCGGTTGCCATATCCGCTATCTTGGCGGCAGGCACCAGGTAGTCCATCTTCTCGGAGATGGTGGTCGATACCTTGTTGTCGTTGATGGAGATGGACCGGGAAGTCTGCTTCGCCTTGCCGAACACATCATTCTGCGCCCATTCCAGCGTTTCCTTGTTACGGGCAGCACCCATGAAGATGTTGCCGCAGGTCGTGATAATCTTCTGCATCCCCACCTTGCCGTAGTCTGCCTCCAGCTGTGGCAGTTCCTGAAAGCCCAGGGTCACCGCCACCTTGTTGGAGCGGGCCGTACCAATCAAACGGTCTATCTTGTGGAAGTAGAGTGTAGGCAGCTCATCCACAATGATGCTCACCGGGATGTTTCCCTTGGAATTGACTCGGGTAATCAATCGGTTCAGCACCAGTGCATTCAATGAACCGATGACCTGTTCCTTCTCTGGGTCGTTGGCAATCACAAGGTAGCTCGGATGGGCTTTGTCCGAAATCTTCAAGTCGAAATCATCTCCCGTAAACACCCAGTAGGCTTCGGGAGATACCAGTCGGGCTGCATTCACACGAAGGGTACCCACCATACCTTCCAACTGGTCGTTCGCCTTGTTCTCATAAGCACTCTTGAAGGGTGCCATGAGGGAAGCAATCTTGTCGTCCTGCATCAGTATGTTGAACACCTGGTCGTAGGACCTGCCTAAGAAGGAAAGCACATGCGGCATATCCGAATACTCCCCGGTGATGGTGTCCGGCTCCACTTCCTTGCCTTTATCATCCTCGTACCAGCAGCGTTCAATCTTCACCAGCTTCCCAGTCCTATCTTTGTAGGAGAAGCCGTTTAAATCTACAAACATCCGGTCTTCATCTGTTGACACGTCGTTGCCGTCCTTGTCTACAAAATCCAGGATGATATTGCCTTTTGCATCGAGTGCATGGTAATCGTCCCAGTTCCGTATCACCAGTTCCAGTTTATTTCCCTCGGGTATGACGACTTCGGAGTCTTCTGCCAGGGAAACGTAGCGTTTCAGCTTCTTGCCATTCTTGAAGCCTACCGGATGGAAGTTCACAAAGAAGTAGATGATGGCTGCCAGGAAGTTCTCTGCCGAGTTGGTGAAAAACGCTTCCGAACCGCCTTTTTTCTCACCACCTCCCTTGTTCAGGGAAGCCAGCAAGATGGCAGCGGTTTCCGATGCTGCCGCCAGATCCGGAATGTACTTACGCTGAATCGGATTGATGCGGTCGGAATACTCTACATCCGTGAAGTTGATGATGCGAAAACCGCAGTTTCGTGGCAATCTTTGTGCCTTTTTATTCTTGCAATACTGGTAGAAAAGTGTCTTGGCCAATGTAGGGAACTTAAAATCGTAGCACATGATAGCAAATCCCTTGGCAGCGTGCTGACGAATGAAGGGATCAATGATACCAAAGGACTTACCCGAACCCGGCGTACCCAGCACAATCGTCCCACGGAAGGGATTGATGATGTTGATCCAACCCTTGTGCATCTTCTGCTTCCAGTAGTAAATCATCGGAATGTTCACCGAATAGTCATTGGCTACCAAAGCTTCAGACTGCTGGAACGATTCGTTCTCGAAGTTGAAGCGGTCTTCACCTACCTTGTAGTTGTAGTACTTGGCAATGCCGTCCAGTCCCTGATGCACCAGCATGGTACCTACGACTGAACATAGTGCATACAGGATGCGGTTGGCTGGGAAGCCAAACCAACTCATGCCAATATTCATGCCATGAAAGATAAAGCACATCCCGACCAATGTCAATCCCGCCAGCACCGGATAGATGACCATCGTCTTGACGTTAAACTTCAGCGCCTTCTTTGCCTTGGTTCCGATACAGACCACACAGATACAGATTAGCTCTGCCACCTTGCAGCCTGACACGGAGTTGAACACCTTGAATCGTGCCAGAAGGTCCAGGATAAACTGCGTGACACGGTTATCCGCCGTGATGGGAAGATTCATCACAATCTCGATGATGAGAAAGATGTAGATGCAACTGCGGAAGTAGTTGTACATCTGTTGCTGTTCCCGGGTTTCTTCGAATGCCATTGTTATTGCATTTAAAATACACGTTAAACGATAATCAGAACGGAATCTTTACACCCAGTAAGAGTCCGTTACGGAAGGTATCTCCATGCAGGAAGTTGACGTTGTTCTTCTGGAGCAGCGAAAACTCCCAGCCGTTCTGAAAGACATAGCTGTATTCAAAGCCGGCTTCCACACCGAGGAAGAACTTCTTCTGGGTGGCACCGAACTGGGGACCGAGACGGAAGCGGAGCGTACCGTTCTTGTAACGTACCAGTCGCTGCTTATAGACCAATCCGCCATCCCAATAGTAACCCTTCCAAAATCTGCAGCAGGTGGGTTTCTGCCAATGGTTCCCCACTTCACCATAGATTTCCACGGCATTGCCATAGCTTAACGGATGCTCGTAACCTATCATCGCATTCAAGGTGTTCGGAAACAGGAAACCGGCATTCAGCGTGAGTTTCTTGTCCTGGGCGGATGCCGAAAGCACGGCAAACGCACAACAGATGATCATTAAAATCTTCTTCATATTGGGTCGGATTTAGCGGTAAATGTAATAGTAAGGATAGCATGAAGAGTTCTTCAAAATGTCCGAATCAAAGCCATCGGCATTGAGGATGTCTTCGTATTCAATGGTGAGCGCAATGACACGGCCACTGATTTGGTTCTCTGAGATTTCCAGACGGAGCACCTTTTCATCCGGGAAGGTCAGCTTCTCAATCACCAGCACATTGCGGTAATTCTTCTTGAACTTCTTGACTGGATTCAACGAATAAACCGGTGTCAGTTCAATGGTCTGCGAGTTGGTGGCTTTCGTCTCTTTCTTGTCCGTCAGCTTCACGCGAAGTTCCTCAATGTCGTAGGCAATCTTCGTCTTGTTCTGTAAGGAATAATCAATAAAGAAGTAGTCACCGATGGTATAGATGTTATTGACGATGGCCTTCATGCCGTGAGCATTCGACACCACCTGATTGTACTTGCGCTTGCTACCATACACCGCCCACGCATAGCGCACCATTTCGGCCTTGGGCATCGATACCTCAGGGTTGATATAGGACTGGGTATCGCTGTAAGCTACCTCAAAGATGGAGGCTGCCATGCTGGGATAATGGGTATAAACCACATCATACTGAGCGATATGGCGCTCTCCAATCAGGGTAATGGTGCCCAAGAGCTCATTCTCACTGAACGCTGTTTTTACAGAATCTTGCTCCAGATAAGGCTTGATGCGTACCATGTTGTCGGCACACTGGTTGCCCATAATCTTGGTCGTGGAGATGTCCACCAACTTGATATTTTCGGGCATGACGATATGGGTAGTGACCTCACTGTTCACGTAGATCTTCTCCTTGGCAGCAGCCTGTACGACAATACCGAGAAGACCAAAGAAAAGTAAAAATAATTTCGCTTTCATATTGGGTAATTTTTATGATTTACTAATTGGTTGAATTGCTTACTTTATTATTTGTAATCTTGCTTACTCTATTACTTGTAACCTTATTTACTCTATGATTAGTAAGATAGTTTACCTATTTTCATTCTTAACCTTTTACCTTGCTTCCTCCGAGTTAATCAGATACACAATCGTATTGTACTTGATTTTAGCCTTATTCTTGCGAATATTGGACGAAATGGCCGAAGAAGCTGAGTTATAGACGTTTTGCAAGGCTTGCAGCGCCAAGGCTTCACCTGAGATACCGGAACCATAGCCATCTTCCGACTGGAAGTTAATATTCTGCTGCACAGCACTGGAGCTGGCATCCTTCACGAACTCACGGAAAGAAGATTCCGGTACATAGAACCCTTCCATGCCGTCATTATCGAACACTGAAAGTTTCACGTTGATAAACTTATCACCGACCAAAATACTGGTAATGGTAGCCTTGACACGCTGCTGTCCGAAGCCTGTCACAGTTCCATAGAGGTAGGTGCCTTTCTTCAACTTGGTGTTGCTGACGGTAATGTCGTCCAGCAATTTGAAACGAAGTCTGGTACCTTCCTTGGCTTTAGTGGTCTGGTCAATCATGGCACGGATCAACTTGGCTTCAGCTACATCATCGGGGGAAGTTACCGTATGAAACTTCTCAGCATTGGTATCACCGGACTTGATGACAAGTTTGGGGCGATTGCGCTCCTTTTCGGCCTGACGGACCTTGGCAATGGAATCCCTACGTTGCTTCTCTGTTTGTTCATCTCGGTCAAAACGTCCGATACCCAATCCGCTTTCAATAGCCTTCTGGCGCTCGTAACTTCTGCGCTGGATTTCCTCCAGGTCACGGGCGAAGTCATCTTGCGAGGTATAGCCTTCGGATGTTCCGGAAGGATTGCCTCTCTGACCTGTACGGGAGGTTCCTGTACTGCCAGAAGCATTGTCCCCGTATACAAAGGAATTGATGTGTCTTCTGGACTCGGCAACGACCTTTCCAGTTCCTCCATTTCCCGTTGCTGACGAAGCCGTTCCGCTTCTGCTGCATCCAGTTTGTTGAGTTCGTCTTCGCTGTAGCCGTGCTCCAGTTCCTCGTTCTCTTTCTGTTCTTCACCGATGGCACCGATAGCGGTGAAGGCATCTTCGTCCCCGAAACGGCGCGACATCTCATACATTTTATCTCCGGCTTCCTCCGCATTGGCTTGCGGCAGTTCCGTATTGATGCGGTCGGTGGCAACCGTCTGTTGGGCGTCCTCGCTGCCACCGAAGGTCTGCATCACGAAGTACACCAGGGCACACAGGGGAATGAACACCACCAACGGGAAGATGTACTTAGGCTGTTTGAAATTGATTTTTCTGATCATGGATGGTCATTGTTTTGAAGTGATTTGACGATGGATTCCAGCCGGTTGTAACTTTGTACGATATGGATGGAATCCTGATGGCTTTTACGTGGTATCGCAATGAGCGAGTCCAGTTCCTCCCGCAGCTGTTGTCCCTCTTGGGTCAACTCCGTCAGTGTAGAACGGTGGATGCTCTTGTTCGCCTGAATGGTGCGGAACCCGGCAAACACGGGCTCCAACTGGGCAATGCTACTGACATCCGGCTCACGATTATTTTGCAGTCCGATACCATCTATTAAAACGGTACTTGCCAACAGGAAAAACAGCGAACCGGTGACATAGGCAAAGGTGCGTCTAGGATGTTTCCTTGCCCAGATGTTGGCCAGACGGATGCGTCCTGCCAGGCGGTATTTGGTGCCGACAGCTCCCAACTTGGGTTGCAGCCAGGAGCGTATCAAGTGATGCGTCTTGAGCCTGCTTTCCTGAAGTGTCTTTCTGAATGCTTTCATGGGGTACTTATTCTCTAAATGTTAGTAATCTAAATCTTTATTCTCCAATGTCCTCCAGTTCGTAATCATCAGTCCATGGGGATTGTTTCTTGTTCTGGGAACAGATTCGATGAACCCTGTAGTGACCATGGAGCGTTTCAGATCACGGGTACGGCGCTTGATGAGCTGCGTCCCGTAGTAGGTGAACTTCCGTTCGTGTTCATCGAACCGGATGGAATCACACAGGATGGTACACACCGCCGAAGAGGAGATGATGTCGGAGTAGAATCCGTTCTCGTCCAACGCCTGCTTCTGCTTGAGGGCAGTACCATCCGCCATGTACATCGCCTTTCCGACCGTCCATTTGATGTAGTCGTTGTCGGGAGGCAGGTTAAAGAAATACTGATGGAAGAGCTGGATATGGGCCTTGGCTTCCATCGTGAAGTTCGCTTCCAGCTGGGCACGCTGTGCCAGGAAGGGAATGTCACCGTCCAGTATGTAAAT
>ENA-OOWO01001992-OOWO01001992.1-human-gut-metagenome-genome-assembly--contig:-NODE-1992-length-12426-cov-3.023361_pt1 | contig 12426 bp, 9 predicted proteins | sample MGYA00241579_ERZ501327 | MGnify/ENA primary metagenome ERZ501327 (study PRJEB25962, sample SAMEA2042836) | human gut metagenome | biome: human gut; feature: human-associated habitat; material: faeces...
CCGCTATGTAGCGGGCTTGAAAACACCGGACGAAGTGAGTGCTGAAATTGATTCCGCTCTATTCGGAACCATTTTCCACCTCTCCGCCCAATTAGCATACACCGACCTGACTGCAACCGGAAAAACGATACAGAAAGAAGATCTTGAACGCTTATTACGCAATGACGTGAAGCTACAAAGCTACGTTGACCAAGCCTTCAAAAAAGAATTATTCAAAGTTTCTCCCGAAGAAAAACCGGAATATAACGGCATACAACTTATCAACTCCAAAGTAATTGTTTCCTATCTGAAACAATTGCTGCGTAACGACCTTCAATATACTCCTTTCGAAATGGTCGCTATGGAAAAGAAAGTTTCAGAAGAGATTACTATACAAACAGGACAAGGACCGTTCACTCTCCGCCTGGGTGGGACAATCGACCGTATGGATGCTAAAGAAAGTACCCTGCGGATTGTTGACTACAAAACAGGAGGAAGCCCTAAGATTCCAGCCAACATCGAGCAACTGTTTACTCCGTCGGAAACGCGTCCCAAGTATATCTTCCAGACTTTCCTGTATGCTGCCATTATGAGCCGGCAGCAGTCTCTGAAAGTAGCTCCTTCCCTTCTCTACATCCATCGGGCAGCCTCTGAAAGCTATTCGCCCGTCATTGAAATGGGAGAGCCACGCCAACCGAAGATTCCGGTTAACAACTTTGCCTTTTTTGAAGATGAATTCCGAGAACGTCTGCAAAGACTATTAAAAGAAATATTCGATGAGAATGAGCCTTTCACACAGACAGAAGATACAAAGAAATGTGCTTATTGTGATTTTAAAGCCATTTGTAAACGATAAAATGCTGAAAGAATAATTTATAACTATCAAACAAAACCTGTCCTGTTATTCTGAGCTGTCACTACTTCTCTAAAGTAATGTGCTTAGAAAACAGGACAGGTTTTTATCTTATATCGAACTTATATTAGCTTTCCAACAACGGAATCGAGAAACTGAACGTAGAACCTTCTCCTTTCTTCGAAGTGAACCAGAGCTCACCTCCGTTCTTAGTAACAAAGTCCTTACAGAGCAGCAGTCCGAGTCCTGAACCTTCTTCATTATTTGTACCGAAAGTACTGAAATGCGTATCGGTATGCAACAATTTCTTCTGATTTTCTTCATCAATACCACACCCGCTATCCTTCACGCTAACTATCGCCATGCTATCTTCTTCTCTCAGTGATACCAAGACTTCCGATCCCTCGTTACTGAACTTGATTGCATTACTTATCAAGTTACGGATAACCGTCTTAATCATATCAATATCCGCACGTACTTCCATACGATCTTCAGGTATTTCCACAGCAATGTGGATATTCTTCAGCCCGGCTACCATTGTAAAGATCTCGCTCACTCCTTCCACTACTTCTACCATATCGATATTCTGGTAAACAACTTTCAGCTTACCAATCTGACTCTTCGTCCACTTCAATAAGTTGTCGAGTAAGGAAAATACATCCTCTGTTGTCTGATTGGCCATTGTCAGCAGTTCATACATTTCAGAGCCGATAGTTTCACTCGGTAAGTTCAGAATCAGCATATTGAGCACCATCTTAATAGAGCCCATAGGCGAACGCAGGTCGTGTGCAATCACAGAGTAGAGTTTATCACGTCCTATGATAGTCTTGCGCAACTCTTCTGTTTGTGCTATGATAATTCGTTTGGCTGCCACCAACGAGATCTGATGCGTTACACGAATAATCAGTTCCTCTTTATTAAACGGTTTGGAAATAAAATCGTTACCGCCCACCTGAAATCCTTTCACGATATCCGCCGTACTATTCAAAGCAGTAAGAAAGATCACTGGAATTTCGCTCATTTCTTCATCGGCCTTCATTTGCTGGGCTACTTCGAAACCGCTGATATCCGGCATCATCACATCCAGCAACACAAGATCAGGTTTTTCTTTCTTCACCTGCTCCAAAGCCTGAGTTCCATTGCCTGCTGTTACAATATTGAACTTCTCATTGGTCAGAAGCACCTTCAGCAGAAGGACATTTGAAATTACGTCGTCCACAATAAGGACCTTATATTCGGAAGGATTAATTTCCACATTCATATCATTCTATTTTTTATGTTACATCAGACATTTTTAAAATACTCAATCATACGCTTCAGCCCATCTTCCAGCTCGACGGTAGGCTGCCATCCCAGTTTCTCTTTTGCCAGTTTTATATCCGGCTGACGCTGTTTCGGATCATCGGTCGGCAGAGGTTTAAAAACTATCTTCGAAGTAGAGCCAGTCATCCGGATCACTCTTTCCGCCAATTCAAGAACCGGAAACTCATTCGGATTTCCAATATTTATCGGACCCGTAAAGTCATCCTCCGTATCCATCATCCGCACCATTCCTTCTATCAGGTCATCGATATACTGAAAACTGCGTGTCTGTTTCCCATCACCATATATCGTGATATCTTCATTATTCAGCGCCTGTATGATAAAGTTTGAGACCACACGACCATCATTAGGAAGCATTCTCGGACCATAAGTATTAAAGATACGAATGATCTTGATGCGAGTCTGATTCTGGCGGTAGTAATCCATAAACAAGGTTTCAGCACATCTCTTTCCTTCATCATAACATGAGCGATAACCTACCGGATTCACATTTCCCCAATAGCTTTCCGGCTGAGGATGAATAATTGGATCACCATACACTTCGCTAGTGGAGGCTTGCAGTATTTTGGCATCCAGTCTCATCGCCAGTCCGAGCATATTGATAGCCCCCATCACAGATGTTTTGGCAGTTTGAATCGGATCATGTTGGTAATGAATGGGTGACGCCGGACAAGCCAGATTGTAAATTTCATCCACTTCGGCAGAATAAGGATAAGTAACGTCGTGTCTTACAACTTCAAAATGATGGTTTCCCATCAAATGCTTTATATTGTCCTTAGAACCTGTAAAGAAGTTATCCAAACATATAACGTCGTGTCCCTCATTTACAAGTCGAGTACAAAGATGCGAGCCTATAAATCCAGCCCCGCCACTTACCAATATTCTTTTCATCTTCTAATTTTAACTATTGTTTTTCAGAGAAGAGAACTTCCCCGTCTTGTTTATAGAGGCAAATGTAAACGATTTGCTCATAATATACAATTTTAAAGGTGGATATTTTTTAAGAAAAGCAAAAATAAAATAGTTTCAGTTTCCGAAACAACTTTCCTGTGTCAAGTGTTATTAATAGAAACAAACCACTAATTCAATAGGATTATGATAATGAATGAACTTAATACAAACCTGATAGAAGCGGCCAAAGAAAAGTTCCCTGCAAAAGGACAATTGGCAAATATATTAATGGATACCCTTTATATGGGTAAGGAAGCTATCTACCGGAGGCTGCGTGGCGAAGTCCCCTTTACATTTCAGGAAGCAGCCATTATTTCAAAAGAACTGGGGATATCCCTGGACAGAATTGCCGGAGTTAGCTTCAGCAACAATGCAATGTTCGATATCAATGTAGTAGATCATGGCAACCCCTTCGAAACTTACTATGATTTCCTCAACAAGCACGTCAAGTTATTCCATACGCTGCGGGAAGATCCGAATGCCTCATTAGGTACAGCCTCCAATGTAATTCCGCAGACACTATATCTGAAGCACGAACTTCTGGCCAAGTTCCGTTTCTTCAAGTGGATGTATCAGAATGAACATATTAAGTGCAAACATTTCGAAGAACTGGAGATTCCTCAAAAGATAATCAATGTCCAGCAAGATTTTGCGAAACTTTCGCATCATATTCATTCTACCGATTACATTTGGGACAGCATGGTTTTTCTTCATCTTATCAATGATATACAGTATTTTTCCGACATACATCTCATTTCAGACGAAATGAAGCAAAATCTGAAAGAAGAATTGCTGATACTTACAGATGAGTTGGAAAGGCTTGCTATAAAAGGAAAGACAGACTTTGGTAATGATGTGCATATTTATGTGTCACAAATCAACTTCGAGGCGACTTACAGTTATCTCGAGACAAGTACACTACAACTTAGTCTGATACGTGTTTATTCCATTAATTCACTCACTACACAGGACGTTCAGATGTTTCAAAGTCTGAAAGAATGGATTCAGTCATTAAAGAAATTCTCTACACTCATCTCAGAAAGTGGTGAGATGCAACGCATCCAATTCTTTAATCAACAGCGCGAAATCATTGATGCTCTATAGAGTTCTTCCTAATTTCGATAATCGAAACTAACTGAATTTTATAATTCCAAATCATGAAAGTAGACAAGCTTATTGCCTACTTTTTTCCATTATACGTTCTTTTTCTATCTCTATTCTATCAAATGAGAAAAAGCTCTTACTCTTCAGAACTGTTTTCCCACACAAAACTCTCGTTTACATGCCGTAATTTTGCATAGAATGTATCACATAAAGTATTAACGTATATAAAAGAGAACAAACAATGAAAAATGGTATTGTAAACGAGTTGATTACTGCAATGAAAGAACGGATCCCCAAAGGACAAAATCTTGCCAATTCTCTGGCAGACATTTTGTATATGGGTAAAGAAGCCGTCTATCGCAGACTACGGGGTGAAGTAGCTTTTACTATCGACGAAGTAGCCCTTCTGTCTAAAAAACTGGGGATTTCTATTGATCAGATTATAGGTAACCACCTTTCCAATAGAGTTACTTTTGATATGAACCTGCTGCATTCGCCCAACACTTTAGAAAGTTATTATGAGATTATCAGCCGTTATCAGCAGATATTCGATTATGTGAAAGGAGACGATACGACGGAAGTATATACAGCTTCCAACCTTCTTCCCTTCACTCTTTATTCATCTTACGAATACATGTCTAAGTTCCGCCTTTGCCGATGGATTTATCAGAACGGGCAAATGAAAACACCGAACTCACTGGCAGAGATGCAGGTAGAAGACAGAATCGTGAAAGCGCATAATAAGCTGAGTGAAAGTGTAAAGCAATGTCGGAAGACCTATTTTATCTGGGATAGCAACATCTTTCTTTCCTTTGTCAAAGAGATCAAGTATTTCGCAAGTCTGAATCTGATTACGGAAGACGACGTGGCACACCTGAAAGATGAACTCTACCAATTGCTTTCAGTCATGGAGACACTATCTGTTAAGGGAGAATTCAGTGAGGGGCGAAAAGTCTCTTTCTATCTCTCAAACATTGATTTCGAAGCGACTTACACCTACATAGAGAAACAAGACTACCAAGTCAGTTTGCTCCGGGTGTATTCCATCAATTCGATGGATTCGCAAAGTCCGCAAATCTGTCAGATACAGCGGAACTGGATTCAATCATTGAAACGACATTCCACACTAATTTCAGAAAGTGGAGAAGCCCAGCGTATCGAGTTCCTGCAAAAGCAACGTACAGTGATCGATACTCTCTAAAGTACAAACAGCCCGGATCATTATCGACCCGGGCTGTTCTCCCTTCAGGATATTACTATTTATCCTGTCCCACTAATAATAGTTCCCCACTATTCTTAGATCATTCTATTGATTCTCTTCCTGAATGCGATGCACCCATCCATTGACAACAATCTGTACAGCAAGCCATGATTCAGACAAGAAAAAGATTATATGATAGTTGCTCTGTCGATCCAGATATTCTTGTGTGCTCAGATTTTTACCCTCCGCATTGGTCATAGCAAGATAATCAATCAGATTTATATCGAACACTCTCTTTCCGGATGCTTTTTCAGTAAGCACCAAACGAGTTTTCCGGTCTTCCATCAGCCTCATTGTATTCATGTCTACATAGGCAGTCGCAGGAGCCTTCTGTTCCATATAGTAAGGTCGGAAACTCAACACATCATCATCCAGTAATGAATTATCATGTCCCAGATGTCCATTAGATTCTATAATCTCATAGTCATAGTCATTCATATCCAGTGTCCAGCTGCCTGTATAAGACTGGAAGCCAAATCGTACGATTTTTGTATCTCTGATCAGATTTATCGTCTCAGTCTGGTGGACGGTCCCATCGAAGTTGACATTGATGACTTCACCATACCAGAGCGTTTCCATCCTTTTATTGATGATGAGAGAGGCTTCACGTTTTAGTTTCAATTTTAAATCCGTAAGAGTAGAGACACCAGGTGTCAATGAAGTGATATCATATGAATCACGTGCACCGGCCCATGCCATAAACTGATATTGTCCGACAGGAAGTTCAACTTCCATCAGATAATTGCCGGTAGACAATGCACTTCCCTCTTCAGCTTGTTTAAACAGATATTTCCCATTCTTATCAAATACATAAAGTTCTACTTTATCTACCTGAGCATGAAACGCATCCGCAAACTCCATGTTATAGTCATACTTGAACTTCACTGACAAGCGGCATTCCGGCAGGTCTTCATTAAAGCTGTCGCATGAAGCTACTATCCCGGAACTCATCAACAGAATACCTAAGGCAACGTAACATATAAGGCTTTTTAGATTCATATTTTCCTTTTTTTCAATTATATATAGAGGAAAAGAAATAATCTCTTTTCTCGTTATTTCCTAATTCAGAGGATAGAATACTTTATTGATTCCATCAAAAGTAATATCCCGAAATTTTAAAAAGTTTTCGGCAACTTTGAAAATATTGGGAGTAAAGTTGTGGGAGAGTTTCTCCCACAACTTTTATTTGAAAAATCTATTTCTATTACTAATTCCGAATTACATAATTTCCTCTTGAGTATACCAAGTCCAAGGATTAGGTATAATTTCAATAGACAACCAGCCTTCGTCACTCTCATCCGGCGTTCCTTCGTCCGGATCCGGAATAGCCGGATATCCTGGATTGTTAAACTTCTTAACATTGATATCGTAAACAGAGTTACGAACAACTCCAAATTCACCTAATTCATTTGTTACAGCACTGGTATCATCATGTTTGATCATAATTTTGTAGTAACTTACAGCACCTACATAATAAGTAAGACCTGTTACAGTTATAGCTCTGTCTTTAGCTGCAACATTTCCTACATTAGCTTTTGTTGCTTTAAAATCGTCAACAAGACTGGTAATAGCTGTAGCATCAGCTGTAGCAGGAAGGCTAATTTCACCTACACCAACAGCAGTTAAATATCTATTATACGCAGTAGTACGAGCAGTCGGGAAGGTAGTAGGCTCTTTATCAGCATATTTAGCTTTCAATTCTGCCTCAATCCACTCCATTAATGTAGCAAAAGTATAGAAGCCACCATTGATTAACATCCAGTCACCGACAAGTTTCGGATCTGTTTCCTGAGCTGTAGATGGAGTACCATCATTTGGCGCAGGTCTGCCATATTCAGACGGAATGAATTTAGCCTTCAACAGTACATGTGTAGTATAAGCATGTACATTATGAGTTGCAGTCTGCGTATTTTCAAGACAATATTCAGCAACTTTATTCACCGTAGTTGTAGGATCATTCCAAATTGAAGGAGCTGAAGTACTGGTATAAGCATTATAGTTAGCCAAAGCTTGAGTACTATAGTTAGGGTCAACTCTGTATGAACCGATCTTATACTGGTCAAACGGAGTAATACATGTACCACGAGCACCTAAAGGTTTATTAGCAGGAGTCTCATTCCAAGTCAACGTTCTCTTAGATACAGGGAAGAATGTCTTGTTAGTAGCATTCAACACCCATCCCGCATCCGAAATAGTTGCCTTTGCATCAGAATCAGCAGTAACATATACACGAACTTTTGATACAACACGGTCAATTCTGATAGATATTGGATTATTAGTAGCTGCTGTCTCAGTTGCATAAAGAGCCAAATCGACAGGAGCACCAAATGTCCCTGAAGCTTCATTTTCATCTGAAGGTTCCAACGAACCCTTAGCGTTAGACATCATAAATTTACCAGCAGTTGTCATAGAAGCCGAAGTATCGTCAAGAGCTGCATTTACTGTTGCATAAGTCGTTCCAACAGGCCATTTTTGATCTGTCTCACTAGCAGTCTTTGCTTCAAATTTAGGAGATGGATTCGCAATAATCAATATTCGTTTAGAAGTTGCAGGGACTTTAAAAGCCTTACCTGCAGCCCCACTAGGAATACCATTGGCATCAAGACCAGCTTCGTCATTATCCAATGTCAAGTCAGCAGTTACAGTTGCAGCATCCTCATTCGCATTTGCCGTAAAGAATATGGCACGCACTGTAGTGATTTTTGATTCGTCCTCTGTTGCAGCTTCCTGATTCGGGTTATGCAATCCACGAGTTTGTACCGGAGTCTTTACAGCTAATGCCACCCATGCGTCTCCTGTCGGGTCTGTCACCAATTGATTATCATCACCTGGATTCCCAGTCGGCACTAAATCTTCGTTACTACAAGCAGCAAAAGCCACAGCAGCAAGCGCTAACATAAAAAAATTCTTTTTCTTCATTGTTTTTACAAATTAATAAAAGCGTTTGTAACTAGTTTATTTATCTCTATTTTCTTTTTTTCTTTTCTATTTCAGCTGCATTCGTTTTTTTCTTAGCCAGTTCCTCCAAATTCTGTCCGGCAGCTTGCAGACCCGATTTGGCTGCGGCTTTCAAATATTCTTCCGCATGTTCATACTCTCCTTTTAATAACATTAATACACCCATAGCATTGCTATACTCAGGCAGCTGCTTATTGACATTTACCATATTCAGATAGCGTTCCGCAGATACCAAGTCATTACGCGAAAGAGCAGCAGCGGCAGCATTAATACTGGCGATCTCATCCTTCGGATACATTCGGACCGCAGTCTCGAACACATCGATGAATTCCTGAGAACCCTTCGGATAGCTGTTGGCAACCATAAACATTTCATTCAGGCTCAGATTCTGAGGACGTGTCTTTATGATCTCTTTCGCTTCGTCCAGATTAAAGTTCTTAATCTCATAATTCACCTTACAAATAGCCACACGAAGACTTGGGAATATATATTTCAACATATATCGATAAGGTACTCCGCCACGAAGCTGCATCAACTTAGCTTCCCTACCTTTTTCAACAGGGATATCATTGATAATATTCAGCGCTTCATCTTTATATTCAAAATCAATCGTATCCAGCGCCTTCACCAGTCCATCCCAGTTTTCACCACCAAAGATGATATAATACTGATTTCTCGAGAAATCGTATCTGGATGCCAGATAATCACGTAGCGCCATCGCACGTCCTTCGGACAGACGTTTGTTATTTGCCAATGATCCTTCAGGTGAAGCATAGCCTACAATATCCAATTTGTTTACCTTGATACTAGGATCAGACTTCAATTCATCAATCATCGCACGGATCTTAGCCAGCTCCTTCGGGTTATTCATATATTCCGGACGAATATTAATCTTGTTCACCTCGAAGTCAAGGAAACATTCCGCCTGTATATCACGGCTCTTCACTTCTTCCGCTTTAGGCTGCAAATAGGCAAAGAAAGGTGTTACCACGTAAGGTACTAATATACGTTCCAGTTCAATATCCCCAAGTGGTTCCACATCCATCAGCTGAATTTCGCCGCAGCCGCATTCGTCGCGCTGTACGTCCACCCGGGCATCGTCCATCCACGATTCGTAAGGCAATATATATCTGTATCGAATCGTATCATTTCTTTTCTTGCTACCCTTTTCCACCACATAAGGTTTTTCGTAGCTATCCTTCTCCTTCGCACTCATCAATGAAAGCCAGCGTTCATACGCCAGGTATTCATTATGTCCCTTGATGGATACTTTCGGAAGATTGTAAGTATATGCAGGAGCAACCAGTTGCGGAATAAAATCCACTCCGTGTGCCGATTTGACCTTTACATCCTCCAGAACGAAGTCAATATTTATATAAACCGATTTACCGCGCTGTTCCAACTGTACCGGTACTACAGAGATAACCCCGTCATAAGAGCGTGTCTGGGCAACTGCCGAATTTATATTCTGACATAAGATAGCCAATACACACACGATGAATTGTATACTTCTGTTCATCATTCTATTCTACTTTATTTAATTACGTAAATAAGTGACACACTCGCTTTGGTGGGACCGAAATAGTTTTTACTGCTGTCTTTCAGTTTGGTACCACACGCCCTGCACGGATATTTGTCATATACAATATGTGCATACCCCACTCCTACCGATGCTTCGATGCTCCAGCGTTTCTTCAGAATCCATGAATGACCGACGGAAACACCCCCGCCATACAGATATCCCTGATAGCGGCTGTTCTGCATATTCTCACTAATAAACGACCAGTCCGGGAACCCACCGACATTGAAGTCCGCATAATGTCCATGCACTCCGATGAACGTACGAACTTCTCACAAAACCAGTAGCGGACTTCCGGCTGTATTCCCCAATGGCGCAGACGTCTTCCGTTGTCCGGCTTCCAGGGATTATAGTTCACCGGAACGTCCAGCGTCCACTTACGTGCCAGTCCGAATTCCAGCCCGAGATTCATGGTAGTCGTAGCGTCATATAGAAGGTTGCTTTTAAGCGCAACTTTCTGAGCTTTACTCTCGATAAAACATCCGAGCACCAATACTATGAGTATACTAACTTTCTTCATTTATCTTACGTTTATTAATTACCCTTTTGAGTGATATCAATTTTGATACGCTTCACCGTACTTTCACCTGTATATAAACTACCGGGCATAATTGTTGTCAGATACACGATACCGTTTCTCGTTGTTGAAGCCGTATTAGGCATTATTTTAATATAGATATGCCCGTCTTCCACTATGATTTTATCCGTATCATTTCTGTCCACCATCGAAGATGGCAGTAATTTTATCCATTCCTTAGGATTGTCAGTACCATCTTCCACCTCCCCGGTAAGGCAATGATAATCCACCTCACCAGTCGTCGGAAACGGATAACTATTGGCAGGCATGTATTTAAGTATGGTACCGCCGGCATCAATAGCCGCTCTTCGTCTGATATGAACCTGTTTTTCCAAATTTCCAAGTTTTAATGTTATATATGCATTCACTTTATCTCTTCCCTCAAAACTCTGCCCCACTTCACTATACATCAGCCAGCTTTGTATCAATACACTGACCGGAGTGACACGTGGAGAAGTGCTTGCTACTATAGGCAATTTTCCGTCAGCGGGACTGCTTAGCGCAAACGAATTATCAGCTTCGGCCATATTGTCGGTTATTGTACGCGCATCCGGAAAAGCCTTTTCACAATCCGTTATCACTTTAAAAGCCTCATAAGTACTCGCATCATCCGGAGAATAAGCTATAAAGACAGAATTACTCACACCCAGATAATAATCATTGTTAGCTATAATCTCATAAGAATTACTGTCGTCCACTGTAATTTCAAAATCCAGATCCGTATTCGACGGTTTAGAAAGCTTTGCATCCGCTACGGTATCATACCCCCGTCCATGCACTTTCTTTATTGTAAAAGTATACGCATGATTCCGATATATATTCATATAGTTCAGATCCTTATCTACTATCGCCATTTTGTAATAATAGCTTTTGGTTTCATAAATTCCCTGAATGATCAGATATGTACTATAAGTCTGGGTATTGGTTTCATAGATATAAATAGGACTGTTTTCGGTACTTTGTTTATTGGTTATCGTTTCTGCTGACACCAAAGGCAACGAACATGAAGCATCGTATTGATAATTCGTCAAATTACCAGCATTGCCCATAATAGAAGCAGGGATAAGGTTATGCAACTGCCCCTGTCGCGGAACGTTTGCCACAGCAGACACTCCTTCCAGTTCAAAGTTCGATGCTTCATTAACAACCACGATTTTGGCAACCGCCCGAAGAAGCATCAACGAACTCCCGTCACTCTTTTCTATCTTCGTTGTATTATCCACCTTATCTACTTCCAGCAAATAACTCATCGGTATCGTCTCACCCACACCGCTGAACGGGATGCGGGCAGGAGAAGTACTTGCCGGCTCCGTCAGCAAGTTCGTACAAGATCGGAAGTGGTTCCTATACGTTTGATTGCGATGTAAAGCAGTAATTCCGGGCAAAAACGTCAGATCAGCGGGCGGCACCGCGATGGAACGCCCCATTTTCCAACACACGGAAAGGAAGGATAACATAATGGAAAACACTGTTACCAAAAGGGAAAAATTCAGCTACGGTATGTATTTTATGGGCCAGAACGTATTCTACGGCCTGATTGGATACATGACCACTTATTTCACGGATGTCGGCATCACGGCGGCTTTGGTTGCGGTCGTGGCACTGATCACAAAAGTATGGGATGCCATCAACGATCCCATCTTCGGCATGATCATGGATAAGGTGCATTTTAAGAAAGGAAAATTTCTCCCCTGGCTCCGAATGTCTGTCATCGCGATCCCGGTCTCTACCATTCTTCTTTTCGTGATCCCTACGGGCATCCCGTTGGTGGCCAAACTCATCTGGGCGACCCTTGCCTATATGCTGTGGGATACAGCCTATACGCTTTGCGATGTGCCGAT